>Ga0209372_1000181_pt1 | contig 46111 bp, 28 predicted proteins | sample AgamicAtPe_FD_187170 | JGI IMG/M metagenome (GOLD analysis project Ga0209372, IMG submission 187170) | Agave microbial communities from Guanajuato, Mexico - At.P.e (SPAdes) (version 2) | ecosystem: Host-associated > Plants > Phyllosphere > Phylloplane/Leaf | place: Guanajuato, Mexico | collected... | reverse complement strand
CGCGATTCTCGTTCCTCTCTGACAGGGGATCCGGTAGAATATATTGGTGGCTGCCATAGCTATGGTGTGGGCTTGAGAATGCCTGACTAGACGCCTTTGCGATGATACATTTCAATTAATGTCGTCCGCCCATGAAACAACCAAAGCTTCAATATAGTCTGCTCGTGAAATGCGCTTCTTGTTTTGTCACAACACTTGTGTACAGCGAGAATTCGGCATTAAAAAAATAGGTTGGCACGTCCAAGACTCGAACTGCCACTGATTGCCTTCGCTGGCCACCTCAACATCGCTTCTTTTCGCAATTGACAACAAAGCAACCAATCTGCTTCTAGCATTTTAGTCCCAAAATGGACGACCATCACCGCTTGCTATTATGAACTCCACTTCATCCACCCTTGGTGGCCTCCACTGACACCCAAACATCTCGCATTGTGTAACACAATGGTGGACACCGACGACGTCGAGATCGAGTATGTCTACGAGACGCCAACTGACGATGAGCTGTTTAAGAACTTTGCCGAGGTGTTCAAAAAATTTTCGCAATTCGATCCGGTGAAAGCCGATGAGAACAAAGAGAACTCAAAGGGTGCCGGAGATGTCGCCGTGGTTGACAGTATTAAGGAGGATGGAGTCGTCCAAGAGGCCAAGGAGAGCGAGGAGAAGAAGGTCTCGAAAAGGAAACTGAAACAGATGACGCGCATGTCTGTAGCAGAAATCAAACAGCAAGTCAACAGACCTGAGCTCGTTGAACTTCATGATGTGACTGCAAAAGACCCCCTCTTTTTGCTCCACCTAAAATCGACCAAGAATTCAGTCCCAGTACCCAGACACTGGAGCTCCAAGCGGCGGTACCTCCAAGGCAAGAGAGGTTACGAGAAGCCGCCGTTCCAGTTGCCGGAATTTATCCGACAAACTGGAATTATGGAAATGCGAGACTCGATACAGGACAAAGACTCCAACAAGTCTCTGAAGGCAAAGACACGCGAACGAGTGCAACCGAAAATGGGCAAAATCCAGATGGACTACCAGCAGCTACATGACGCCTTCTTCAAGTGGCAAACAAAACCCAAGCTCACCATCCACGGGGATCTCTACTATGAGGGCAAAGAGTTTGAGAAGAAGTTCAAAAAGAAACCAGGTGAGCTGAGCAACGAATTGCGACGTGCCCTCGGTATGCCGACCGGCCAGAATGCCTATAGATACCCTCCACCTTGGCTTTCAGCTATGAAACGACACGGGCCGCCTCCTTCCTACCCTTACTTGAGAATTCCTGGCCTCAACTGTCCATTCCCAGAGGACGATGAAGACAACCAAAGCAACGCCTTCGAGACAGAGACGAATCTTAGTGATGGAGATGAGTGAGTCGAGGGGGAAGATCATCATATTTACCCGTTCCGTATTAGAAAGAGGAAGCTTACTGAAGAAAAAAGAAACAACAGCGATCGGAGTTGGACCACAGGGATCGCCAAAAAATAACATTGATTGAAGTCTATCACCTAAATTCAAGTTCCTCATGACTAAAATAAATATGAATGGTTAACTTACTTACTGTTTCTGCGTTCCTCAAATCGTATCCTTCACCATCGGAATCAACTATCGTATATCTCGTCTAATAAATTGGGCCTTATCTATAGGCCCAATGGAAGTCGTCGACTCCTGCTCGGCCCTCCTATCAGACCGAGAGGTACTTGAGCTGCTGCGCAACAACACGTCCAAGAAGCAAGCAAATCTCGCTACGATCCTCTACGAAACAACCTCATATTTGGACTCCAGCCCAGCCGCAACATGCTCGTTAGCGGATCTGGCTGAATTCCTTTCTGTCTTGAAGCAGCGTAAATATGAGCTGAGCAGGTTAGAAAAGATACAGCTCGCGAACCAGAAGCCGCAAAATGAGATTGAGCTCCACCTGATAGTGGACAACATAGAGGAACGATTCTCCGAGGAGCAACGTGATGACCTGCTTGCCATAGTGCAATCAATCCTCCACAGGCCGAGTTGTGAGCCGGGAGAGAGTCTCCGGAAGAGGGCGAGACAATAACAGTTGGGACGAATCATTTTAATTTAAAAACGAGAACACATAAACTTTGGACCACAATGAAATCACTCTATCGAAATCCATGCTACTTTTTGTAATGTGAGCTATTGGCAAAGTAGTATCTAGCTGCATACTATAAACATTCTAGGTCCGCATCTTACTTTATGTTTTTGGCCCAGAGGTCTTGCGGAAAAAGCTATCTAGTTGACTCATCAAGTCGTCGGACTCAGGCTCCTGCTTTTCAATAGACTCTTGCAGTCCACCACGTCCAAATAAGCTCTCTAGTTGATCCATGATGTTCTCAGATTCACTTGGTTGGGGTTTAGGTCCCTGTAATTCATCTATACCGAACAGACTCTCTAAATCGCTCATGATATCGTTAGTTTCGCTAGGTGCGGGGTCAGTGAGCTTTTGTGCAATATTTGTATCATTGTCAACGTCAATTAGGTTATCAGCCTGACGCTCCTCCTCATCTAACTGTCCGATCAAATCAATCGCTTGTTCAACAGCTGGTTTTGTTTCATTCAAATTCAGAGGGTTTAATTGTTTTAGAGTTTTGAATTCATACTCATAAATGTCCTCTTCTTTGATCATGTCCTCAACCGACTTGAAATTGTTGCAATTCTTCTCGAACGTTTCCAAGAGCGTAGACTGATAGGACGCAAGTATTTGGTTCATAAGATTGCACCTGGATGCCATTAGAAGATCAATCTTTTGCACAACATCCATTTGTATGCTATCGAAGGCTTTCTTGTCATTTCTGACTTGATTTTGGATTCGACGAAATTTGTCTAATTTGCAATAAACATCTGGATCAAGTCGCTCGCTAACATCTTTCATCCAGAGCAGAGAGGCCCTATATTGGGCGCGTCTTTTCTCAAGCTGCTCAACTGTGCTAGTGGTATCATCGACAGCTCTCGAGTGAAATGTCTCCATCTCCTGGTGGAGCCTAACCAGTGGCATATAGAGTCGAATGCGTTGGTGCGAGGATTGAGCTAGACTCTTGCCTGTGATGGCCATTATCTTGCCGGCTTTGCTTTTATCGTGCTTGCTACATTCTTTCAACAATATGCTCAGCGAGTTCTCCTCATTTGCATAAACAAACAGACAATGTTGGTAAGTTTCGAGAATGCTGGACAAGCGAGCGCAACTTCGGTCGATCGAACGATATACCTGTAACCAAGCGGGCATCAGAAGAGGTTAGATTTTACTCCATGTTAAAGGAGAGGCTGCTCACTTTTGCAAATCACTCACCTCCAGCTTTGCGTCTAATTTTGAGTCGCTAAGAACAATACAAGAGTCCTCTTTCTTCTCTACTTTGGCTAGAAATTTTTGCCTAGCTCGCCAGTATTTTTCTTGTATCTTCGCCGTAAAATCATGATCATTGAAGGTCCTCTGGCTACTAACGAAAGCGTCAAAGTTGTGGCCTGACATGCCAACACTTTCGGAGGCCATGCTTGGGCTTTCGGTTGAGGGGTTTCGGAGTGAGTTGAGGAGCTAGGCTAGAGTTGTGTCACTCTGTCGTGTCTAGCAATTGGAAGCAGGTGTTGGTAGGATGGCGAGTTTTGTTTGAGCTAATTTCGCGTTTGCATCCACCAAGTGCCCTTTGATTGGCGCAAACATGACTGCCAGTTTTCTAAGCGACTCTAGACTTTGGAGGGCGCATCATCCAGGTGGTTGGGGTTAAACAATATAGTGAGTCGCTTCGCCGCAGTGCGAGCCCGAGAGATGCGAGAACTGGCGCAGATGAATGAAAGTGAGCGAGCGAGCGAGCAATAGACGAATTGTCTGGCCTGTGGGCGCCCATTTGAGAGTCTAGCGGTGCGAATTTTGTATGGCTGGTTTTATTGTGCAAGCAAACCTTGTTTTCAGGCTTGTTATTAAGTGGAGTGAAATGTGAACACGGGTGTATAAAATGGAAACTAAAAAGGGAATATAAAATCTGGGATAATCTAAAACAGTAACAGTCGTTCCACTAAATGGTCGATAAAATGGAGGGCTGAGCTCCCTTAAAAGCTCCTGTGCTTAGCCCCTAGTTTTCCGGCAATCCAGCGGTGAGCTTCTTGTGAAGCTCGCGAATTCTCTTGGCCAAGCTCTCGCTTATGGGCACCAGCTTGTGGTCTGGTTGCGCCTGGACCGGCTTCGAGTGCTCAGGCACTTGTCTGTAATCGATCTTGCACTTTCCACCCGGAATGAAGTCTGGCAGATTCTCAGGCGCTATAAACTTCTCTATCTCTTCGCCCTCGATGAAACGGAGCCGCCTCCTATTCGTGCTGCTAAGCCAGGACATGGCGATGGTGCAGGTGGCGTTCAGAACCCAGGGAAGGTTGTAGACAATGATGTAGCTCAGACCCTTTGGGCAGTAGCTTCTGAAAGAGTTTAGTAGCCAGAATAGGAAGGTTGGATCGGCGTTCTTGATCCCGCAATCGCTTAGGTCAAAAACAACTGCAACCCCGCGACCCTTGCTGGCCTTGTCGCATTGCTCCATGACGCAAAGGATGAACTGTTTCATTATGTGATTCATCTCCTGGCAGCGCCTGTGGTGTTTGGCTCGCATCCATAGTGTAGTATTGCCAACCCGATCTGGCGCGTACTTGAAGATGCCGCCAACCTCGTGGATTTCAGCTGGAAAATCATCTAATCTGGTCTCGCCCATTTTAAACTCAGTTCGAAACTTGCTCGAAGCCTCCATCAAGTCGACACTTCGCTCTGGATTTAGGCGGCATCGAAGGAGGAATCGAGAGACAGACCAGTCGTCGCTCAGAATTAGATCAATGTCAAATTTGTAAAAGTTGTCCGGCCTCTCGCGGTAGCGCTGGCGCAAGAGCTCCCTAGTTTGTTCGATCAACTTTGGATCACAATTGGGCGAGTTCATGAAGGTTGGCACCTCGACGAGTTCCTCGGGCAACAGACCCAACTCGCTGGTTTGTATTGTCTCAGTCATGTTTTCTTGATCACTTGATGCTTGATTTGTTTTCAACTAGTCACTGAGATATCTATGGCCAGCTCAGGGGAGCGTCTTCAGTTTTTAAAGGCTAGCGCCTGGAACGTTCACTTGGCTACGACAGATTAGAACTGAATTTGAAAACTTAACCTCTTGAAACCAACTCTGCTCGAACCACTTTTGTGTCAACATCAATGCGACGTCACGAGAGCACGGAAGCCGCCTCCCACTTATTGACTCTCTTAAAGCGCCAAAATCGACTAGCTAGAGAAGCGGCAGCGATGTTGAATGCCAACTTGGATTGACTAGCTTGGCAAGCGTGGGTCGCTCGCTTCTCTAGCTTTCCAGCGCCCTGCATGGTAAAGCTGTGCGCGTAGAGAGGCTGTGGAGAAGGAAGCCTAGCGGTGCATTTGCTGTCACAATGCCCATGTGCTCCATATTTGGCTCCAAAATGCAATGCCGTTTCAAGTGCATGTTCCGGGTAAACGTGCAAATGATTCTCAATGTGTACACCAGTGTGTACACCTCAGTGTGTAACCACGATCGTTCAGATTACTTAGCGTTTGTTCTAGTTCCAGGATGGCGAGTTGCGCGCAAGAGTAGCTCGCGCGCTCGTACGCTGAATGCGTTGACACTCTCGTTGCCCGTGTTGACCGTACGCGCGCCAACTCCACTGCTTCCAAAAACAAACCAACCCTATCGGTATTTATAAATCCTCCACGCTAAGGCCCCCGCTTTGACCTACACCTATAAATACACAAATAACAGCCACCTGTATGATGTACGAAGATATCTCTATTAACTCCTGACAAAACTATCCAATGATCTCAATGCCACAATCTATAAGTGATATGCTAAAAACTCTTGAAACGATCCACGACCAGAAGCATCGCGGCGAGGACGCTCTCAATCGGCGGCTAGCTGACAACAAATGCGATGGTAGCCCGACAAACAACACGAACAATGGAACTCAAGTAACCGGTTGTGAGATGGCAGACAGGACTGGCGCAGGCAGCGCCACCAACAGCAGCAATGGAAGCACCATCATTGGCCATTATGAACTCAAGAGAACCCTAGGTAAGGGCAACTTCTCAACTGTTAAACTAGCCAAACATAGAATAACAGGTCACTCTGTTGCCATAAAAGTTGTCAAGACATCGGTCCTCTCTGAAGATAATTTGATGAAAATCAACAGAGAGATCGATATTTTAAAGAAGCTTGATAAGCATGAACATATAGTAAGATTATATCAGGTTATTAAAACGAAGAGATATTTTATGTTGGTCACAGAATATTGTACTAATGGGGAATTGTATGACTATTTGGTGGATAAGGGTAAATTAAGCGAGCAGCAATCTTGCACTTACTTTCTTCAAATACTATCGGCTGTCGAATTTCTCCATAATCACAATGTGGTGCATAGAGACCTCAAAGCAGAGAACCTACTATTAACTGACGAATTTAAGACAATTAAGATAGCTGATTTCGGATTTGCTAACTATTATAAGCAAGACAAGCTACTTTCAACCTGGTGCGGTAGCCCACCATACGCTGCGCCTGAATTGTTTAAGGGGCTCCAATATGTGGGGCCCCCAGTTGATATCTGGAGCATGGGAGTCATACTCTATGTCCTTGTTTGTGGATCCCTACCGTTTGATGGCCACAACTTGGTTTACCTCAAGAGCCGTGTTTTAAGCGGAAAGTTCAGAATACCGTTTTTCATGTCAACCGAATGTGAGGGTCTTTTACGAGGTATGTTGAGACTTGATCCCGAAAAAAGGTTCAGTATTCGCCATATAAGATCCCATTCATGGATTGGCAAATACAACAAATCCATGAGAGAGGTTAACAGAGCCTCAGTAGAAGTATCCATGGATGCCACGAGTCATTCTAATTTGGCAAACACAACCTCCACCAAATTGGATGGCGAAAGCCTAGACCCAGATAAGAATTGCACCAACAATAGAGGTAGGTCACTTGACTTAGACAGTGACGAGGATAAGAAGGTACTGCCAAGTTCGCTAGTACAAGATGCCTCTATGCTATGTCTAGCCAACGATACTGTAGAAACAGGATCGACACTCAAGCATGATCAAAATCTACCCCAGTGCTCGAAGGCTAAGGATACAGTTGATACAGAGATAGCTATGGCAGTGTCTAATATGAGCTTAGATTCCAATGTCTCATCCATATCCAACTCTCAGAGTATCGATGCGACCAACACGCTTAGCAACCACAGCAGTATTCTTTTGAGCAACTCCAAATCTAATTCTTTTAGAGCTGATTCAAAAAAGTCCATAACGTCTAGATGTTTGAGTAAGGATAACTCTATAGACGATCAAATAATCAATTACATGATTGGAGAGCTCAAAGTTGCAGAAACCCAGAATTCTGTTCGCCAATCCATAGCAAATGACCGTTATGACGATTTACACGCTATTTTTCGTCTTCTCAAAGATCAGCCATGCGCTGGCCTCGAGCCGCTTATAGCCTCTAGATTCAAGATCCCATCTTTGCCCCTGATTTCGTTGCGTAACCAACAAGGCATAAAGAAGCCTTCAATCACGACAGGCTTTGTTAGCGAGGCTAAAATGGACAGCCAATCGACAGTTTGTACCATGTCCGAAGAGAATCCGGACCAAGACAAAAAAGCTAACTCGAGTGCATTGAATCCATCCAAAGATTCAGAACCTCGGGCTACCAGAGCGTCAACTGATATAGAAGCTGTGGATTTATGCACTCATCCAAACGACAACTATGATAAAGTGAGCCCCCTCAAATATAGGGAGCAGAGAAGATCAGAAGATCGATCTCGACCACCACCCCAGTTATTCCTCACACCACCCTTTGAAAATCGTACACAGGCCTCTGATCAGGCCAGCTGGTTAGCCTCTGGTACCGAATATAAACTTGACTCGAGTGATCCCCTCAAAATTGTTGCAGTTCAATCAAGAACCGAACTACCAGCTTGGCAGATCGCAAGACATAGCTTCGACTCAACGATGAACCAGAGCCTCAACAATTCCGGCCAGATATGTGAAAGGCTAGCGTTAACCGGCAACTCCAAGCAAACTCTCTGGGACAGCTCTATACTCGATAATCTGGGGGTCTCAACGCCACCTAGTGGAACTCATCCGCCTCAGATCGCGAAGATTGGCGAGAGTGCTGCAAACTCTCATTTTACCATGAATGAAGGTGATAATTCGGACAGCGCAAAGAAACTGGCCCAAGAACTTGCAGTTATAACAACAAATTTACCTCAAATTGGTGCATCAAACATACCGCAGAGCGTGATCAACTCTAATCTTTTGTTAGCGCAACTCAACTCTCTGGCCCTCTCTACTGCGGTTACCCAATCCAGCATATTCAATCAATGCCCAACAGCACAGCCAAGATTCGAAAACAATGACCTGGCAAAGTTCACACCCAACAATTTGCTAAACCAGAATCACAACGCTCTAACCAACCTCGCTGTCCCTGGCGCTCTGATGAACTCCTGTGTACCCAATTTGGATTTGTTAGATCCAAATTGCTCCAATTCAGGCTTCGAGAGACGAGCTAGCGATGGACAAGCTAGCTATAGCAGTCTCACTTCAGGGGATGATAGACAAAGAGGTGGTCGGCAGTCAGGTCAGGATAACCTCGCTCAAGCTTGTCAAACATCTTTCAATTTTCTTCCACCATGTTCCTCGTCGTCTTCATCGAATCAAATATCGACAGATCGGACAAAATTTTCACCAAGTCGATGTAGTTTTGTAGAAAACACCGATCAAACTCGAAATTTACACCAATGTTCAATAGTGCCCCTTGGCGACATAGTTCATAGCCGGAGCAAACATCAGGCGGAAGAAGACTATAGTGGTAATTTCGAATCGGACTCTGTCCAAACAAGCCCCCTTGATTTAACCAAATGCACGCGACAGCAGAAAATGGAGTTCAACGCCACTGGTATTGGTACACCGAAAAAGGCGGTAAACCAGAGAAGTATGTCCACTACATCAGCCTCAATTGTGTTCCACCAGTTTCCCGCCTCAGCTACAACTTCACCAAGGAATTCAATGTTTACCACTCATGCAGCCAATGGTGGTAGCCATCCTTTGCATCAAGCTTCACCATCCACTTTGAGCTTGACCGGCGGGGGCCTCGGACACCTGCCGATTCGGAGAAAGCGTCACTCGCTTGAAAATGAATCTCGCTATCACCATCACCACCATCATCCATCTTCCCACCATCAGCATCCTGCCATATACCAGCTTGCTCCCAACGCTCAACACCTAAGTACATTCAATGAACCCAGCCGCTCACCAAGACAAAGCAATCGTCAATATCCTGCTACCTCGCACATTGGTCACTTGAGAAATTTTGCCCAAAACTTTTCTTATAAGAGAGTGATTAAGAAGCAGAGTGCACCCTCGAGCTGGGACTCCTCGGCTCCATTCTTAGTTTCGACTAAAAGTGATGCGAAGCCAAGCTCGGATCCTAACTCGTCCAACTGAGCCATCTCGGTATATCTTGTAAGATTAACTTCACTCAACCAAAACCAACCTGCAGGTATATCGTGTTCGATCCTACAGAAAACGCAATCTTCCATTTCTGGTTTGAATAATCTAGTCACCCTCTAGTTGTTGCTCTCAAGTTGAGCGTTTGGTATAAAGTCTATATTTTGTTTTCGACCATTAAATTATTTTGTTATCTCATCTCACAAGTGACGGGTGAGCTCTGCCTACAGTTAACGTCTAAAAATTATTCTTGTCCTTTCTGAAGCGACGTTTGCAAGTCGGCCGGAAGGCTCTGTGTCTGGATTCAATTTCCCTGCTTAAACACTATTGGGGCTACAGGGAAGTAATCTTACCCTTCTCACGTGACCAGTTTGGCCAGAAACTTGATTCATGGGGATGGGTGTCACTATTGGTGGTGAAATGATTGCGTTTAGCACTGGTAGTTCAGTAGCACATAGCGACTTCGCGCACTCTTTACAAGTGTGCATGCATATGATCGTGCTGGCGTCTTCTCGCACTGGGGCGCCCTTCGCTGCCGGTGGACTTGTGCACTTTCGAGTGGCCGCAAACCATGAGAGCGCCCTCATGCACATAGTTCCAATTGAAGACTCCAACGTTATCTTGTATGCAACCAAGGTGAAGTCAGGCTGGATGCTTGTAGAGAGCTTGTTTTGAGTGCGATCACAAGAAGGCGCGGGTCTACCCGCAGGATTATAGTGTGACGTTTGGAGCTAGCTCATGCTGAAGGAACGTTATTAAGACGTAAAAGTCGCCAAACATTTACAATCACAGTCCATGGCTGCAATTATTCTTGCCTGTGAGTCGTTAATTTATTCACATTGAGTAGATTTTGCGAGACTTTCCAAGTAAAAGAAGATGACCAAGACAATCGACACATCAAGTGGAATCACGCACTCACAAAATTGCGCTGCTAGCCAAGCGTAGTGAGACGTCAAATAGACATAAATTAGTATTGTGATCATGTACTCGAGTTGCAGGACGCTGCGTATCTCAACTCATCATATTGTCGCCTACAAAAGCCAGCCAGCACTTTCGAGAAAGAGATTGGACGGACTTGAATCATCAAGCACGAGAAGTTGCACCAGCTTAAAAGCAAGCTCTATTGCTAGCTTTTCTCCAAAAAGGCCAGACCTTGTATGCTCTTGCCGGCGGCATCTCATTACTACCTCGCGCCAGTGTCATCAAAATGGGTCCATTTCGACATCCTCGGATGCTCAGCCGAGCGAGCAAACGGGCGGCCAGTACAAGGAGTCGAGGGATCTCAACATGGCGAGAGAAACAATGCATGGAATTATTGAGCAACAAAACTCAGCTGAGGATCTCATTTACAGAAACTTCCAGGATGCTGACGGAAATATCAGATTGAACGAGTTCACTTCTGCGCTTGCAACCGCTGGACTGAACTATGATCGGGATGTGAGATTAAAGGAGCTGAAACAGAACCTTAAGAGTACAAACAGGCACGATGGTCTGTTAGATAGGGAACAATTTATGTCAGCAATCAGGCCAAATATCGTGCTCGTTGGCCGCGCGATGAGAGGCGATTTTGTTATACCTGACTGGGTAAAGTTCACCAAAAAGTTGGAGGAGTTTTTTTGGAAATGCAAGGTGAACAAAGCAGGCAAGGTGGCCGACTACATACCCCAGCTGTCTAAATACAATCCAGATTATTGGGCTGTCAGCATGTGCACCATAGATGGACAGAGATTCCAAATTGGAGACGTGGACGTGCCATTCACGATACAGTCAAGCGGAAAACCAATCAACTATGCGATAGCTCTGAATGAACTCGGTTCAGGTATCACACACGAGTACGTTGGCCAGGAGCCATCTGGTAGACTGTTCAACGATCTGTCTCTGAAAATATTCGAAGATGGAGAGCACCCAAAGCCGCACAATCCAATGGTGAACTCGGGCGCAATCATGATCTGCTCGCTACTGATCAAACTTGTCCACAGTGATATGAAGACGTCGGAAAAGTTTGATTGGGTTTGCGACTTTTACAAGTCCATGGCAGGAGGCGAACACGTTGGCTTTAATAACGCAACTTTTCTCTCTGAAAGAGAGGCCGCAGACAGGAATTATGCGATTGGTTTCTACATGAAGGAGAACAAGTGTTTCCCGCCTGACATCAACCTGAGAGCAGTGATGGACTTCTACTTCCAGCTTTGCTCGCTCGAGGTAAACTGTCTAACCGTTAGCATGATGGCTGCAACCCTCGCCAATGGAGGCATCTGTCCTCTGACAGAGAAGAGGATCTTCGACAGTCGGGCAGTGCGAGATGTGTTGAGTTTGATGCATAGCTGCGGCATGTACGATTACTCGGGCCAGTTCGCTTTCACGGTCGGTTTGCCCGCCAAATCGGGCGTATCTGGCTGCACGATGGTCGTCATACCCAATGTTGGTGGCTTGGGCCTGTTCTCGCCGCCACTCGACTCCTATGGGAACAGCGTAAGAAGTTTACAGTTCTGCAACGAATTGGTGAACCATTTCAACTTCCACCAGTACGACAATCTCAGACACGTACCCCACAAGAGCGACCCGCGACGAAAACGCTACGAAACCCTGGGACTCAACATAATCTGCCTGCTCTTTGCGGCCGCCAAAGGGGACATGTCGGCCATAAGGCGATACTACATGTCGGGCATGGACATGTCTCTAACTGACTACGACCACAGGACTGCCTTGCATTCGGCCGCAGCCGAGGGCCACCTGCACATAATAGAGTTTCTACTCGAAACGTGCCATCTTTACCATGAGCCCCGAGATCGTTGGGGCCGCCGGCCAGTCGACGATGCCTTATTCTGTGGCCACAAGCACGTAGCCGATTTTCTGACCCGTTGGCCAGAGATAAAACTTCACATCGAACGGAAGTGAGACCCTGAACTCATTTGTCCACCACTTGTTAGTCTAGAGTTGATGATGTCAACAGTGATAGTATGTTTTTAATTTTAGTTGATTGTGTTGAGGGGAATTTCAGGAATCTGATACCAATAAACGATAAGCTTGGTCTCACCGTTATCTATCTTTCAGTATTCAAGGTGGATAAAATCGTCCAACTTTTTGTAGTCCAAATCAACTTTCCTAGCCCTCCTCTCGTTCCTAGATCGAGTCCCGTTGACCTCTCTTCGACTCGAACTATTTGTCAAGCTCCTCTGAAGAATGTCAATTAATCATCAATCGATCGACATTTTGGATTCTATCAAGTATTAGAGGGATCAAATGTTAGAAAGTCATCAAACTTTCTCTCACACGATGGAGGAGAAGATTGGCCGGATAGAATCCGATATCCGGATATTGGTCTGATTAGCCATCGTTATGAATTCACACTTAATCGACCGATTGATCCTGTGAGTTACAGGTGGCCGCGGTGCTGCTCGAATGAGAACAAGAGCAAGAATGAGGATTTGCTCGCATCAACAAGTCCACACTCACTTGCCTCAACGCTTTCTGCCTCGAGAATGTTGTGCCAAGAAGAGACGAACTGTACTAGTGCGGGAACACAACTCTCGCCTACTTCCGAGGCTCTTTATTTATATCCGAGCGGGACTGCCCGAAGAGGGATGTCCGCTCGTGGTGGATGGGCGTACAATCAGCGCCTAGCGAGGGCACGACAGAGAAGAGCTCGCCGCTAGGTGTAGCTTGTATTTATTTTTGGTTTTTGATCCTATAGCAATTTACGTTTGCTAAACTCAACACCAGGCGAGACGTGTCCTATCAGCCCGTCGCCTATCAGCAAATCGAACCTTGTCATTGTGCCGGATCACTGAACTCGGCTGTCGACTACAGAACGGTGCCGTTTCTGAGCTATCAAACGACTTGTGCTTCTGAGCTTCTACCTTGTGGATCTAGTGTTCATGATGGTGAGATCTTCCATTTCGTTCAAAACTTTATTCAACTCGACTGACACTCTTTCGCCTCCAACTGTCCTTAAGATTCAAATGTGCAACAACAGTTGAACTCGCTCAATCTTTTGCCTGATATATTCGTTGTTGTTTTTCGCGTAACAAACACCAAAGGCAAGCGAGGCAAAGAGAGAGGTGACGCCAAAGTACAACACGATGGCGCCTCCAAGTGAAATTCCGTTGCTCCTGATCTTGGCCTCTTTGTCGGCCTCATATTCCTCCTTAGTCATGCTGCCCAGCGCCAGTTCTCGCAAATGAGCCTCGCTGCTGTCGCGGCGCAACGAGAACAGGTGACAGTTTTCGTCCGGCTTGAAAAATCTACCCTCAGAAACAATCTCGCCGTTCTCGTTTCGGCTGACAACAACCCGATAATCGTTCGGATCACCAGTTGGCTTGCTCTCGATCATAGTGCAACTTTGCATTGGTCCCGATGAGCTTGGGTCGAAGCAGAATTGGAAGGCCGTGCAATCGATGAGCTCGCCGGCGCAAAGCTCAGCGCACCGATCCACTGAGTGTCCCTCAAAAAGGGTTGTCTTGAGCTTGCTGAGCTCGCCATCGTCTATCTTTCTGTACTCAATGCGAGTGAAATCGGCCAAATACGAGCGACTGTAATGGTCGCATCCAGTGCTCTTGTTTGGCGGCGCCATTGAACTTGCTTGCGGCTTTTGCGAGCTCCTCCCGCTCTGTTCGCTTGAGCCGGCGCTGATTAGTCTGTCTTGGAGGAAGAAGCACGAGCCAAGCCGATCGCCGCCAGTCCCGCTCACGGCCGTCTCGCAGTAATCGAAGCCGAGACAGGTGAAGTTGCTCTCCACCATGCAGGTGTGGGCGCACTCGGACGGGTTGAAGGCAGTTACTGTTTGTTTGTACACGCTTGGCCTGTAGACGTTTGGAAACTTGTTGAACTTGCTCAAGAAGTCCGTCTGCGCGATGAAACAATCTGGATCAGCCTCAACCAGAGTGTCGATGGAGGCGCCGAGGTTGTAGATGTCAGTTGTGATGCACTCTTGTCTGTGGGCGCAATAGGAGAAGGAGCTGCACTTGCTGTCAATGCAGGCGAGCGCGCATTGGTCGTAGTTGAGCCCATTGAGGAGTCTCACATTTTTCCTTCCGCTCTGGTTGAAGCTGATCATCTTGTAGCGGTGCAAACTGAGGCCCTCGTGGAAGGCGGCCGCAACCGAGTCGTCCTGCTCGCTAAAGTCCTCTTGGCCCAGACGGAACTCGTTCAGCGGATCCTGCTCAAGCTCGAAACAGTTCGGCAGCAGCATTGCAAGCGAGCCGTACAAGTTGAATGAGAAAGACAGAGCCGGCAGTTGGTGGCCAAATTGGTTTAGATACTTGTAGAGCTGGTTCATGTAATTGAGCGCAACCAAGCGATAGGTGGCGTCGTCAACGCCAGTCTCGCTTCCTGGATAAGTCAGCTCGTCTGGTGGCTTCGGCAGCGAGATGGACTCATAGTCTTGGTGTTTTAGATCGGCCAGCAGTCTATGCAAACTGAGCTCGTATATTTTGTCAAAATCTAAGCCCTCCACTTGGGGCTGCTTGTACACTTGGCAACCCGAACTCTTGGCTAGATTTGTCTTTGATGTGCGGCTAAGCAAGCAAGTGTGGCTCGATTGGCAGTAGCTGATTGATCTGCACGCGTTCAAGCGGCACAAGTCGGCACAGTGCGCTATGTCCACCGCAAGCTCCTCAAGGTCGCCCGTCTCCTTGTCCAGTTCAAAGCTCGAGTCCGAAAGCACGTCAAACAGGAGCGGAAGCGAGGGAATATCGAGCAGGAGAGCTCGAAGCACAAAACCTGTATCCTCGAACATGATCTCTAGTCTAGGAATTCGGAAGAAAGTCAACGAGCTGCCTGCGTCGAGGAAATGATCGTAAATGGTCTCCTTCAATTGCGTTGCTCTTGCCGCCAAACTCCTGCTTTGTCTCTCCAAAACTGGATACCTCAATTGGAACCAAGCAAAATCGCGGCCAGATCGCATTTGTTCGTTGTTCAAATAACACTCCTCGCTGATGTCAAACAATCGCGCCAACTCTACGTTGCTGTCAATCTCGGTTGCCTCAATGATGTTCATGTGATAAGACTCGGTCACTTCCAACTCATGCATCCCTCTCGAGTCGAAGATCCAAATAGTAACGCTGTCTAATCTAACCTGTTTGTTTGAGTTGCTGACAGAATAAGTTCGAATTATTCTGCTCTCCTTTCCCTTGAACAGTTTATCGCTCGTCTTCTCAAAGTATAGATACTCCAGCTCGCGTGAGCCCCGTTTTGTTCGCTTGATAAAGTAAAATCCCTCAACCTCGACGAAAATCTGCTCCATCATTTCCAAGTCCATCAAGAGAGTGAGGCCATTGTTGAATCTAAGCGAGACTCGCTCACCGTTTGCACCCCTCTGGCCCAAATTACTTATATCGCACTCGCCCTTGCGCAAGTCCATCCTGTATTGTACATTGAATTGGTAGTTCAAGATGACCTTTGAATCCTCCTTTGAGTCACGATATCTAATCAACTGCAACTTTCCCTCACCAAGCCGGTCGCCAATATCAGTTCGAGCCAATTGAACGCTTATGGTGTCTGAGGTGCGCTTCTGGTTGTCGCCTGTGGTCTCGAATTTGGTGGCCGTCGTTTCGAGCTCAATTTTATGCGTATGAGCGAGCAATGGGCCGAGATAGAAGTTCTTAAGCGAGGCAAACTCAACCAGGGCAGCCTCGGTCACCTCTGAGTTCATGCAACCGTAGCCAACGGGAACCTGCAACAGGTTTTCGTACGTCTCCTCAGTAATAATGTGATCTGTCGCAAGTATGTTGATGGTTGTTGTAACTTGCTTTGAGCTCAACGATTCAATTTGAATCATCTCGAGGGATAACTTGCCAGCTTTTGCGGCAATGAAGAAGAGATGAACCAGACTGTCATTCGCTTCGTCTTTTATGGTCCATTTGTGGGCCGGACGATAGATGTCCTTGGAGGCGCTGTAAATGACGCTTGCGGGCGAGTAAGTTTTTGGCATCACCTCTGCGTTCGACCAGAGCGCAATGGTTCCAAAAAAGTCCAACACCTTGGCTGCATTGCTTATCCCGTTTAGAGGCTTCTTTGCGGCCCACAGACCACGAATTCCAAACAGATGGATCTCGCTCGGTTGCAGTGCCTGGCAGGTGTATGGTCTGTAACGATAGATTAAATTTGCTGCCCCATCTACATAGGTGACTGTGTGGCCGAGCGAATTAGTCACCACAAACGAGTACTTGCCCTCCCTGAAGTCAATAAACTCCTCAACAGTCTCATAACCGAACTCGCTACTTATTGACTCGCTAACAATGTGCATCCGCTGCTTGTCTGCAAGCAAGGGATCAATGATGAGCGGAAACGGAAGCTCCTCCTCGCTGGCCGAACGCTCGGCCAGCACAACCATCAGGCAAAGTGTGACGAGAAAATAGAGAAAGTCCATTGTCCTATTCCAGGCGTTGATGCTTGATAGCCAGAGGAGACGAGCTACAAAATTTGACCGATCAAACAAGCAAGAATCGATCAAATTCAGTGGTGCGGCGATCTCTGTTGGGGTCCATGCGCTGAACCTTTTGCGCCTCCAACGGCTATGGAGGGGCAAGTTTCCGGCTTGCTATGAGATCTAAATCTCTTGCAACAACTCCATAGGCGCTGTCGGATTTGGCTCGGCAGGAGGCGCCACTGAGGGTCTCGGTTGAGGGCGCAAAATTTACTACAGTGTAAGTGGGGGGGGGACACTGAGAACATGAGCCCGGGTTTATTCTACATTTTGTTTGGTGGCCAATGTTGGCCGATCACAAGCCTGAATAGGCAGATAGGAGACGCGAGACAATGGAGTTGGACTTGGCGCCCTTAGGTAAAGTGCCCGGCTTTGGCAGTAGGCTTTTGCACTCTTGGCCATCGGGTTTGTACTGGCGACACATGGTCTCTGGTAGTCGCGAGGTTGCCCTGCGTACGAGATTTGTGACGAAAGCGAAGGCCTCCTTGCCGCACTTCTTCTCGATCTGGCCGCCCAAGCAAGATTGGAAGCGCCTGTAGGTGCAACAGGCCAGCTGGAATCGTTTGCCCGCCTCGTTTGAGCTGCCCGCAAACAGTTCCAACGAGGCCTGCAGATCTCTCGTGCAACTTCGTTGCTCCTTCTTTTGAATTTGATTGAAACATTGCGAATACTTCAGGTAACTTGTCCGAATTGAGCTGCCACGAGTGCAATACTCGTTCAGCAACTGGAGCGACGAGTTTGATGCGAAGGTGACCACTTCGCGCTGAATGGGCGTCATGCATCTTCGTGTGTAATTCCTAAAGCAGGTGTCCGCATCTCTCAGGTGCACGCACTGCTTATTGACCTCTTGTTCGCTGGTTGCCAAGCCGCCAGGTGACTGAGTGAACACGAGCAGCGAGGTGGCGCAAAGGTCGAGCTCGCGGAGATGACAAGTTTGCCCTTGGGCGCCAACATTTGTGCTCGTCCAGCTGAAACTCAACAACACTGAGCGCAGGTTAGTCAAATTTTATCCACTAATTCATCCTCCTAAGCTCACCGGACGCTTCTTATTCCTCTACTTACCGAAAATGATCAAACTACAAGCAAACACCACCAATGGATTCCGCTGGCTCATCTTTGCTTCGTTGTTTCTCCTTCTTTAAGCACAATCATTCGTCACTTCGAGCTTTGAGAGTCCACGTTGCTTTGGTTCCACTCGATGGATGAATGGAGCAGAAGTGTTTCCAAGAAAAGCAAACAGTCCCACTTTATCCTCTCGCTACCTCTCGGTCTCCTATTGTGCAACGCCGCTTGCTTCAGCCTCAAGAGCTCAGTGATCACTGATCAGTTGACAGAATATAAACAACTTTCAAAGCTTGCTCTCAAGTACAGAGCTTTGGGTGAGTCTGGCTGAAGGAGACTTTGGATTGGCCAAATTCTGGCAAAAGAGCGGGTGACTTTAAACTAGCCAATTAGGTCTACCTGTCAAAGTCTGCCAACAAAGCGGAACAAGGAAACGGGGAGGAGGGCGTGTGCTTTGCGCAACCAACAGACTGGAGACCCTTGGATCGAGTCGTCCCCCTGATGTGCCGACTCTGAGGGCCGTTCCAGGCTGGCTGGTTGCTTTCGTCAACGAGCGGAGCTCGTTGGCTCCATTCGGCTCCATTGTTCCATCCACTTGAACGGATCCGGGGAGAAAAGGAGGCAGCCAAGTGCGCGCGGCCAGCAAGTCGGATCCGAACGCTTGCTTGCCTTGAACTCAACATTGGAACAGCCGTCACTCGCTAGACTTGGATCCATTTCATTTCGAAGCCTCGAGTTTTCTTGCAAGGTTAATTGGAGACAAGATTGGTAAGAAATCTGGTTTGGACTCGAGCCTTCCTCGCCACCAACCTCGAGACTGCAAACTCAATCTGAGTGACAAGATCTAGCAGTTGCTGGAGTGGCCACTAGTTGCCTGAACTCTTATTTCTTGGCCTCCTGTTGATTGTCCGCACGGTCTACATTCTGGGCGCGATAGAAGTATTTTCCGGGCGATAGTTGAAGCTCAGGTGAAAACAATGTATAGAGATGATTACGCAGCCCCATGCCTGATCCACTCAAGTTGGCCGCGAGAGATCTGTTTGCCTTCCAGAGGCCGTTCACATCTGACAACTACTGAGAGCGGATTTACCATCGGCTGCTGCAGCGTTCCGATAGATCAGTCATGTCAGTTCATTCTGTTTTCCAACACGGATGAGAGTCGAGGTTGAAGCTGGGTGAAAAGTCTGCTCAGGTTCAGGATGCTGGCTCGTGTTTTAGGATAGCGAGCGGGAGAGACTTGAGATTGGTCAGCAGAGAAGCGGACAGATTGCGAGCTCAGGGAACTTGATCGATCTTTCTGGTTGCAAAGAATTCTTGCGCTCTATTAAGCGACCAAAAAGTAGCAAAGAAGCAGGTAGATTCGCAAGATGAGGTCTCCACTAGAGCGTGGAGTTCACACTTGGAAGAGCCGAAGACGAAGCTTGCATTTGTGATAGGAATACAAAATGGCTTTCTTGCTTGACTCTAACAGTGGAAAAGGACTAACAAAGCGAACCATCTGGTTCGGAAGTGAACGCGCTCAATTTGGCCAAACAGATACTTGATAGAATTCTTACATTCTACCTGTTTAGTGTTGCGCTCGCTTCAGAGCCGATTCGCAAGCCAAGTCTCGAGCTTGGTTTTACGTTTTCAAGTCAACTCTCGAGACCATGGGCTTGTTGTTTGCATCATTTGCGCTAGCTAAATGATCCGCCAACCTGTCTGCCTCGCGCCAACCTGAGATGATTGCGCCATGAGTGGTGGAATAAAGTTTACCCGCCGTCGCCTCGCCGGCAAAAAGGATTCTTGGTGTCCTAGTTTTGACCGATGATTTTGACATTGGTTGCTTACTGGCTCCATTCTCTGATGGGTCGTAGATTGGCTCGCTTAGTTTGTCGACATTCTGCTCAAAGCTCTCCATAGATTGGAAACTATAACTTCCGCAAACAAATGGGTTCGAGCTCCAACGCGAGCAGGAGCATCCAACCAAACGAGTCAGCTTGTTCTTACAATTTTCGGGTAAAAATCTCTCCAGTATTCGTACACAAGTTTCGCCAATTTCAACATCCAACTCTTGCTCCATCAATCTAGCTCCAAGTCCACCAATCCACCCAATCAGAAGGTTCGGCTGCCGACGAACGACATCAAACGCAATCAAGTCGTAAGCCCAAGCCGGAAACTCCGACCGATCTCGTTCACTCCAAACCAGTTTGAATCCGTCACTCTCACCCCAAAATGGTCGCTCGAATTGGAGGAAAATTTTGTTCACAGTTCCAAATCCGATCGACCTGATTAGCTGACCTTTCGTTTCCGGCAGCTCAGGCGTGAAGAGGCTCTTGTAGTTTTGTTTCAAGAATCCAAGTGATGTTGTTACGATGACATGATTGCATTCAATGGTTTGCAGGCCAACTTTGGTGCCAGAATTGCTCGTGTTCGACTCGGATCCTTTGGACTGGCTTGCGCTTGGCGCGTATCTGACCAAAATTGGCCTTGAATAAGAACGAGCGCCCTGAGTTTCGAGCCAGCCACCTGTTTGCAGGTTTTGCCTTAGACATTCAATGTTGAGCACCTGTTTATCCAACTTGATCCAGCCTCTCGCGGGAATTTGCCCGCAAAACCAGTCCAGTAAGCTCGCGTAACCTTGTTTAAAATTCAACAAACTTCCATCGCCCCAATCGGTCCAGTCGGTGTAGGACGTGATTGAGACTTCGTCCATACTATCGCAAGCGTTTTCGATTGTTTCGTAACGTAAGAACCAATCGAAGAGGGCGCACACTAAACTCTGATGCTTCAACAGCTCCTTATCGGCCCTCATTCTAGTCTCCAGCTGGTGTCTGAACACTTGACCCGCGTTTCCTCTGCCCTTAAATGCGTGGCCATCTTTTAGCAGCAACTGCTTGATTTCAACCGCAAGATCTAGCACCCTTCTCACCAGCCTCTCGTCAATCTGCTTGTTTTCGCTGGTGCAAAACAAGCCTCCGATTGTTGCGTCCTCAAAATCCTCAAGCATGTCCTTGTCCGACAACCATTTGTGGAGCGGATTCTCGCTGGCCCCATGCAGCCATTGCGCCCCCTGTTCGAGCGAGCACCCGTTAATCCATGTCCGCTGCGACCAAATTCTTGTCTCTAAACCCCAATCTCAGCCTACTTACCACCTCGAGCAGGTAATCGCAATGACTTATTGTGTGCACTCGGCCGCCAACACGACTCTGGGCCTCCAACACGATCACATCCCTTAGGCCGAGCTCATGCAGTCGCTGGGCGGCCGCCAATCCGGCTAAGCCAGCGCCCACGATCACGACCTGTGCTTGTAGACTCGTGGTTGTCGTTGGTGCTCCTGGAACGTTTGGTTTCGGGAGCTCCTCCAGTCGGAGAGTGCTAGCTTGCATGGCTCAACTTGGAAGCCGCCTCCTCGTTCCACTGAACAGCCAACGGTGGGCTCGTCTGACCAAGCTTTGTTCCTACTGAGCTCGACCAATAGCGTCAGACTCGACATATCTGGTTGCGCTTCTCGTCTAGCATGAGAACAGATTTCCAGTTTAGACACAGAGGATCTGATTGCAGCGAACCAAACGTTCACGCCAAGACCAGAGGCTCAACCGGCCTACTCGGGCCGAGTCAGATGAATGTGTCCCATTGAGTATAAAAAGTAGGAAGCTGAAAAGACCTTCGTTTCTCGGTGTCCATTTCTGCTTGCCACCCAGCGACTAGAGCTCGTTGGCGTCACTCGTTTTCGTTCTACCGCAAGCAAAGTTATCTAATCAAACGAGCACCAACCAATCAGCGGCGGGTCTGGTTGGTCGGCTGATAAGGAGGAGAGAGCACAAGACAGCGATGGATATCAGCGGTTGGTTGCAATACGAACGGATGAGCACTATTCAGAGCCAGTTCTCCAAGCTGGTATCTAGCGATCTTTGCTCGGTTTCGTGCCAACTGTCACTGTTTTCAAGCGGCCATTGCTCACGAGTATGGAGAATGTTGCGAGAATATTGAATTGCGCATCGATGATAGCAACTCGAACCATGGCCACCAACGAGAGAGTGGAGTTCCAACAGCTGATCCGGCTACGATGTCTAGTTTAAGCGCGGAAGAGTGGAGCGCCAGCTTCCAGCGATGGGCCCATGACCGTTGCCGGGATAACTCTTGGCTTGACTGGCCAAGTTTGTGTCCACAAAACGGGAAGAGCGCGCGAGCAAGTCTTGACTCTTTGGCCCAAGAATATGATTCGGAGAGTCTGATTATGGATGCGGACGAATGATTGCGACTCGTGAGCTAGTTTTGGTAAACAAATTTGTGGGTATTCATCCTGTCACCTGGCCCAATGCAGCCGCCGCGACAACATCTCCGCTAATTAGCATTCCATTTCTATGGCGATCGCGTGCCCAGTGTGGGCCAAGGTAACCTTGGAATGGAGTGACTTGCCAGAGGCTAAAGTCGGATCATTCGCTAAGTATCGCCACTTCGCCAAGTGTCGGCCCCTCAAACAGTCGGAATGGCCGGCCGAGTATGGGAAAGGATCATATTTGAAATCAACAAGTACTACAGGATCCTGCTCACCAATCATACGCCGCAACAAAAGCTCATGGCTCTCATGTTTCTAGTCAACATTTATAATCCAACCAGAGAGTATCATATGAGGGGGCCTGAATTGGAGACGAGGAGTCGGGTTGAATTGGCGCGCCCTCTGAGGAAACCCGACTCGCTTGAGGCTAGCGAGTCGCAAGTTGGTGCGCCAAATGGTGGTAGACACAAGATAAAAGATGAAGACTTTCCAATGCCGAGAGTGCTCTTGCTCTTCAACATCTGGTTTTGGTTCTCCACGATGACCCATCTAATTGGAATCTTTCATGCGACGGCCGTGATTCTTGTTTACGAAGGCTTCTTCGGACTGGACATCCACATGAACTGCTACATTCTCGGCAGACTTTCCTTACACGAGGCCGCCGTCAAGATAGCCCCCTGGCTTCAGCTCCTCACAAACGTGCTGCACTCTATCCTACTCTATATTGTGATAATCTTTGAATCTCAGTATCGTCTCGATGCACTGCTCTTTCTCCTTACAGACGAGAAGAAGTTAGAGCTCCAATTGAATGGTGATCTAGGTAAAGGTTGTGAGAAACTTGGGATCAAGTCTCCCAAAAACAACTACCTCAAAGAAATTTTGTACATAGAAATGAGGAGTGGAGCTGGAGATGGTTTTCGACATTACCTAAGACCAAATAGAACTTTGTTAGCGCACAGACAACTTACTGAATCCTTTGAAAGGATTCTTTTGTGGTCTATGCGCCTGTTTTACCTACTCATAATCATAACAGAGCCAATCATTTTCAACACTGGCTTCTTCGACATCAACTACATCAAGAGCTATCCTACCTGCTCACCGGAACTCGAGAGCTTAGCCGCCGAGGGCAAGCTCTCTCGCTGGTCGATCACCATTTACCCACCAAATCATCGTCTTTTGGTTGGTCCCTTTGATATCATCATCAACTTATACGTTTACTTGGACGATCTAATGGCCCTCATCTTTCCAACCTCGATCGCGCTCCTGCTGAGCCGCGATCTCGCGCTATACTGGACTCATATCAAGCAAGATCTACTGGATTATTTGTCTAATGTGAGACGATCGTTGGCTGAAGATTCCAACCCGAACGATTCTTTGAATCATATAGACAATGAGAGTCCCACTTTTGCACAATTCACAAATCTAAATCTCTCAATCAAGAACAACAAGTACAGATTGAGAGCCTTCATTCTACAAAGACAAATTACAGACTTTTTCTCTCAACAAAGACGATGTGATAAATTTATCTCGCCTAGCGTTAGCTTCTTATTCATAATTTGGATCACAGTATTTGTAACAACGAGCTTTATGACACTCCAAATCAACGATTCATTTGTGATCAACATAATTCGAGTCTTCCAAGTTTACGGCTGCGCTGCTCTCTCCGCTCCAGTACTTGGATTGCTAACTCTGAGGAGATTCATCCGGGAAACCTATCCGATCATTGGAGCAATTATGGCCCATGAAAGAGACCCGGTGAGCAAGACTGGTTGGTCGCAAGTCTTGGAACATTACACGGCTAGAGAAAACTATGGCTTCACTCTTTTCCACTCTTTACCTTTGACTAGCATGAGTTTGCTGAATTGTTTCGCAACCTCTGTGTCCTATCTCATTATCTTTCAGACATTCAGAGTCTATCTGCAGCAATAAACACGAAATCTGTCCGATTGAACGAGTCTAATAAAGATGGCCTAGATTTTGCTTTTAAGACTCTGTTTCGACTTAGTTCATGGGAGCTCCTAAACATCGCACAAATCTTTCCTTGGCCGCAGCCAATTCGCTCCACTTGGAAAACATGACCAAACACCTCAATCTTGTAAGAGGTAGCCTCATAAATGGATCAATAAGATTATTTAACTTTATTCCCCCTATTCAGGGGTTGAATTACCTACCATGCACCTGTTAAGAAATTCGCCGAATTAACGATCCGTTCAGTTACTGATGAAAAGTCTCGTTAGCTGAGCTATGACGAGCAATTTCATCAAGATTTGTACGGCCGCTTTGGCTGGCTCAATAATCGGGATAGTCTACGAAAGGCTTGGACATGTTCCGGATCTACCTTCGGCCATCAAGACGGTGTCAGCTGACGGTTCTCTGTTGCCAAGATTCGGTAAGAACTCGGACGGAATTGCGGTCCCACGGAAATCATTGCCGCAAGTTGATCCAGTTATATCGACAGAGAATCTGAAACATTCGGCCAAGTTCGGTCTTCCAAGTAAAGACAACCTGAGGATATTCAACGACTTTGTTATCTCGTATGACCGGAGACTTAGATCCCCCGTCTGGGTAATTGAACACCTGACTCCTCAGAAGCTCAAAAATAAGAAGGGAAATAGGGATAAATCTAGCTTTGAAGAGGATCCAATTCTGCACGAGTTTTTTAGGGCAAAGTTGGAGGATTTCAAGAATTCAGGCTATGATCGGGGACATATGGCTGCAGCTGGCAATCACAAAAATAGCCAAGACGATTTAGATCAAACCTTTTCCTTATCGAACATTTCGCCCCAGGTACCTGAATTCAATCGCGGGGGCTGGGAAAAGTTGGAACGTTACGTGAGATTTCGAGCAAGCGCTGCTAAGAATCTCTACGTAGTAACTGGCCCCCTCTACTTGCCAACCAAGGCTCGCGACGGAAACTTGTACGTTACCTATCGGGTCCTCGGGAACAACCATATCAGCGTCCCGACTCACTACTTTAAGGTATTCTTGGTCGAAACAGAGGGTGACAAGCTTAGCATTGAGGCATTTTTGATGCCTAACGATAAGAAACTTGACGGTAAAATTAATCTAGACGACTACAGATTGCCGATTGAGCGTCTCGATGTCATTGAAAGGGCATCTGGATCGATATTCTTCGATCAGGTTCCACGTAATAATGTTGATGCACCCCGTAGATTACTAGCGGGTTTCAAAGACGAGTCTGATCGTTCGCCCAACAAGGGAAAGGGTAAGCCTGCTGGCTAGCTAGTCGATTAAATAGTGAACATATCTATTGGATTAATGCCTGAGAACATTCAGGACTACAACCAAGTGAGATGAACCAAACTTAAGTTGAGTAGCCAAGAGTGTTCTTTGGTTTTTGAACTTTGCGAGTTAAGTCAAACTAGGTCTCAGAATGTGTAGGGTTGTTAGATTACGTAGCTACCACTAAATTGACGAGGCTCTAGTTTTGGTGAGCAACCTTCGCGACAATGGATCTTCAATCTCAATGCTTGCACCCGCAATCTTTGAATCTACTTGGTAGCGTTTTATCAACTAAGGCTGCCTTGTTAACGTCACCACTATGTTGCTACAATCCATTCCAACTATGAGGTATCTGGACAGCTGCAAAGAGAGCAGTTATTTTAGCGGCTCTGAGCTTTAATTCCATTCGCCTCACCTATAACTACTCACGCAAAAGATTTGGCATCCAAAGTTTGAAAGGCTCAGGAACGGGAATCTCGTCCGCGATCCTATGCAAAATGGCAACCTTGACATGTCCGCTGTCGCTTGTGAGCCCAGGTGGCCAACTCTCGATCTAGGTCGACTGTCGCTCAAATTGATCAGTCACTAGCCATGCTGGTTGAGCCTGAGACGAGTTTGACTGCTCAGTTTGGACGGAGATGGTAGCTATGAATGAACTGTGCAACTAACAAACTGATTTTGTCGAGTGTCCAAGTTGTGTTAGGAAAAGGATGACATGGGTGCTCCCATTTTAAACTGTTGCACTTGGCCCCACCAACTCTAGTTCCGTTGGCTCCTTCTCTAAACTGAATATTCATGAGTTTGCTCGAGTGTTGGGCGCCCGAAAACGAGGAAAACTCGTGTTCAGGTGAGGAGTTTTTGCTGGCGCAACTCGTGATGCTGGCCGATAAGATGGCTTTGAAGCTGGAATTTGGGCTCGATTGCGAGGGGCATTTATCAGGGAGTGCATCTCTTGATTAGCATTGCAGATAGGTGGACAAGTTTCTCTGCTCCTTCCGCCCGAGCTCCTTGGAGAGGGGCTCAATGGCATTTGAATACCGCCCGTCTCAGCTAATGGGACTTGACATTTTCCCTTTATAATTGATCGCCAATGGAGAGGGAGGGAATTCCGCGTCTTATTCAACAGGTCTGAGAGCTGCTGGTCAGTTGGAGGCGAGCGACATGTTGGGCCGGATCAATTACAGTTGGTCAGCGGCGCGCGCGCGCTCTGTACGCGACAGGTGTAATTGGCCATAATTCATTGGCGTCAAACTCCGCACAGGTTCAGAGTTTTTCACTTGAGAGCGCAAACTAGTTGCGTATGGCGTCACTTTTGGCTTTTGGAAAAGCAACTGGGCCGCCATATAGCACAACGCGCGCCCATATTGCAACTTGAAACTGTGGCCGCGCGACAGAGACGTTAGAGCCGCTTGGTACAATAAACTTTTATGGCTCTAATTTATTTGATTACATAACTTTGAAAAGGAGGCCAACTTTGACCTCTGCGCTCCGTTCGAGTGAGCGGCGCCGCCAGGTTGCTTCCCCAGGCGCATTGCCACGCGCGAACGGCGCCGAGGGGACAAACTCGGCCAAGCTCAACCAGTCCGAGTGAGCTGGCCAACTTGCGGCGTCCGGCAACGTGGACGCCGGCAACAGGCGACCGCAAACAACATCAGCGGGTAACTAAATATACTCGCCGGTGAAATAAAACACTACCAGTTGCTGCTGGTGCTGCTGCTGCGGCGGCGGCGGCAGCAGCAGCTCGAGTGCGCAACTTTACCACTTGTCTATCTGTCTCGCTCTGGCTTCGCTGGCACATTAGATCCGAAGATAAACAGGAAATTTATTTTTATTAGCCTCCGCGGCTCGTCTATGGGCCGAGGCATGAACTCGGCGCTATTATCATTACTGCCGATTGAGCCGAGCCGAGCCATCAATTATGGCTCCACGGTTGCGAGCTGGCTGCCATAGCCGCAGCCATGGCCGCCGCCGCCGCCGCCGCCGCCACGGCAAAGCAGCCTTATCGAATCGAAGAGCGATAATTTCGTCTCATTGAACGCGCGAGATGGACGTCTGCAAACAGAGCACTCGAGTTATGGAAGTGCCGCCGACCATGATGATAGTCGGTCATCGCGCGCTTATCTCATGTTGCATCACCCCGCTCGCGGCCGCAGTCTAATTGAGCGGCCGGCGCTGGCCGCGGGCAAAACCGAAAGTGACTCTCGGCGGCCGCCGCTCGCTTGCGGCCACCAGCCGGCCGCAGGTTGTCGCCGGAGTTGGAGTTGGAGTTCGAGTTGGAGTTTGAGTTCGAGCTCGAGCAGCAGCGGACTGGCTCACCTGGGGCCATTAGTCTCCCCAGTTGGCTTGGAAGCGCAACTCGTAGGCATAAATTAGACTCCTCTGCCGGCTGACAATTTTCGCCACTCTTTTCCTCAACCCAACTCAAGTCTCGGCAACTCTTTGCTGCCAGCCGAGCGGCCCTAAGCGCGCTCCAAAGCGGGAGAGTTGCTCGCCGGCCTGCAGAGGCGCTTTCGGGCGGAGGAGCAGGACGGCAAGGAGTGGGAAGAGGGGAAACTGGAGCTTTGCGGGCGGCGCGCAGGCTAATCTGCGCGCCAGTTGCGTGCCAGACCTATAAGAGCCCTGGCGGCGAGCACCTGGCTGGGGGATGGGAGCTGCAAGTTTGCGCGGTTGCGCGCTGAGTTGGCTCGAGCAAAAACACTGCTTGCGTCGCTAAAGTGCTCAGCCAGGCCGAGCTAAGCGCTAGCCAAGGCAGCCTGTGCGCCGTTTCCACTTCAAGCCCAAGCGCCAGCCAGTCATCTGCGAGACTCCATTGGGCTCGAGAGTTCGCGCTGGCGACATCGCCTCCCAATCGTCGCTTTGAACTCGAGCCGAGCGCACTGGCTGGCGCCGCCTTTGGCCGGCTGCTGGCCGAGCGGCCCGCAGGTAAGTCACACAGAGTTGCCGCCGTCGACCCAGTTGCAAGTCAACGCATTCGGCGGAGAGCAGCGGCTGCGGCGGCCGGTCAGCCGCTCCATCGGGCCAGAGGGGCGGCCAGGGCGCCTCCGCGGGCTCAGCTGGGCCAGTGTAAATAGAAGAAGGAGCAAACTCACCCGGACACCAAGTGCAACCTGGTCGCCACTATTGAAAGCAACAGGCAACCAACCAACTCTATTTGGGCTCTTGAAGAAGCCAGCGAGCCGGGATTAGAAAAGCTAGCTAGCGGCTAGCGAGGGGCAAATGGAGAGCAGCAGCCACCATTGGCGGCGGCTGCTGCTGCTGCAGCTGCAGAGGCGGCAGTCCAAGTGTATTAATATTCATGGTCTAAGCGACGAAGCGTTTGTTGCGCAACTCGAGCGCTTGAGTCCGGCCCGCGGCCAAGCGGAGGGGGCCGCCTGCAGCCGGAGGGCCGACTGGTCCAGCGGAGGCCACCGGCCAACACTGGACCGGGCCCGCCAAGGCCGTTGGCGCCCCCAGTGCGCGAGCAGCCGAGCGGCCGGAACTCGCGGGATAGGCGCGCTGACCAACAGGTGGACCCGTAGGATCCAATAGACCCAGTGCCAAACAATGATTAATGTTGACGCCACCAATTCAGCGCAAACTCTGGCCAACAGTCGGCGCAGGACCAAATCACGAGTCTCGCGCTGACAGTGAGGAGCCGGTTGATTTTGTCTGATTGGGACGCTCAAACCAAGCACAACTGGTTAAAATATTGATTGAATTCATCGAACGGGCCCGCTGGCCGCACAGGCCTTGGCGGGCCTAAAACACTCTCACACTCTTACATCCAAACACTCTTACACTCGTGCAAGCACCGATCGAACGCGTACGCACGCACGCTCAACCTTTCGTACCCAAACCACTCGCACCAACACCAACACGAAACAACCAAACTTCCTCTATCCCCACAAATCGGACGCCATCGGCATTGGCAAACATGAGCTAGAGCTGCAATGCTTTGACTCAGCAACAGCAACAGCAGCGCCTGCCGAGCTGCCGACAGACACGAGACTCGGGCGCCCGACTCGCATCCACTCAACCTTATCAATTCAATGTTTATACCAGCCAAGTTCCTAAATTGCGCCCTTCGCGCGCAACCAACGCAGAGCCAGCGGAGCCCTCCGCTGGTGCCCAACAGAAAGAGGACAACGACGACGAGAGAAGAGGAGAGGAGAGGGGCAGAGGCCAACAGGCTGCCTGCTTCTACAAGGCTCCAGGTGCCTTCAAAGTTCTGATTGAAACAACAACAACAACACGTAACCCAATAAACATCCGCAGTCCAAAACGACCCCCATCCAACTTCGAGCATCCGGCGGCTCGCTCACGTGGCCCACTTGCGTCGCATCGGCCTTGCCAACATCTGGCAGGTTGATCGGCATTTTAAAGCAAACAGTCCTGCAATGCTCTCCATCTCCCTGCGTTTGTTGGACCTGATTTGCACTTGCCCAAGCTCCAGTTTTGCCTGTGGCCGAGATCGAGCAAGCGATAGTTGCGCTCGTCGCCCTTATCGCCCCCCATCCCAACCGAATTGATCACGTCTCGCCAAGCGCGTGAGCTCGTCGCCCCCGAGCTCGTCGCCTCCACCAGACTGGTTGAGCCGGCACGAGACCTGCTCATATCAGATGCGACGAGCGGCCCAGTCAGACAATGAGGCGTCTTCCGCGGGCAAGCTAGCGAGCGTGACAGCAGTCGGTGAGACCGTCCACCATGCCAGCCCAGTTGCGCCCTCTAGCTCGACGGGCTCGCCAACTGGGCGGCCGCCAGGCGGCGCTGGCCGCTTATAGGCTCCGGATACGCTGGCAGCTTTGGGCAAGCGTTCGAGGCGCTGTCGCTAGGCGGTGGCAGTTGGAGGGGGTGAGCTGGTTGGGTCGAGGGCAATGGATCGGCGGCGGCGGCGGCCGGCACGCGAGTGGCCTGTTGGGCGGGCGCATTGAGCACCTGCTTGCGCGTCGTCTTGCGCCGCCAGCTGGAGCCAGCGCGCGCGGCCTGCTCTCGTCAAGACCGCGCAAAGTGCACACAAAGCGAAAATGCGTAGACCCAATACGCCGATGGGAATTGATGAGGTTTGCCAGCATCGATGCTTTGTTTGTCCGCAAGCAGGCAAGTCCTGGCCATAAGAATGCTCGCTCCGCTGCCACCAGCTGACTCGCTCAAGATCAAAACTGTGGCCACTCTGTTGACCACAAACTAGCAGCACAAACAGCACCTCATCGCTTCTTCCTAACAAGTCAAGGTCTCCCTTTACCTGCCTGCCCTCCTTCCATCCGTTTCGAGGCTATCACCTCAGCTGCTTTCGAGTTGCGACATCCAATAGAGAGGGACGAGGTTGTCTCATCGTTGGAGAGCGAAGAGGATGGATCCAGTGTCAGTTTTCAACGCTCTACACGACACCAAGTGTCTCAAGTTTGGCCAGTTCCAGCTCAAGTCCGGACTCAGGGCTCCCTACTACATGAACCTGCGCCGGCTGCCCCTCTACCCAAAACTAATGGACGCGATTGTGACGCAGGTGGTGGAGAAGTTCCTCACAAGCCAAGCGCTTGTGGCCACAACCTCGCAACTAAGGCGCCAACTCTCGGCTAGACGCACCCAGCTTGGCCAGCTCGGCTCCGAGTTGGAGCGCAAGACTCGCTTGGGCCTGGCGCCGGCCGACTCGGACGCGGACAGTCAGCTTGGGGAGGACGAGCTCGAAACTGGAAGCGAGGACGATGACTGGGAGAAGATCCGCCACCACTTGGACCCAATCCTCTGCGGGGTTCCCTATGGGGCGCTCCCGCTGGCCGTTGCAGTCGCCTACAAGGCTCAGCTGCCCTATCTATTCGAGCGAAAGCATGCCAAATCCTACGGAGACCCGCAACCGCTCCTCCAGGACTTCAACGATCAAACCAGAGCCGTGCTGTCCGAGCCCAACCAGGCCAAGGGCAACCCACTGGAGCGAAGGCAGAGTGTGATCCTCATTGAGGATGTCATCTGTTCGGGAGCAAGTGTGCTGGAAACGGTGAGAAACTTGGAGAGGCTCAACTTGAGGGTTGAGTTTGTGATTTGCATTGTTGACCGGGAGGAGAACGGAGTTAGCCTGTTGCTTGAGGAGGCCGGAATTCGGGTGCTTCCCTTGTACAACATGAGCGCCATTTTGAGGGTGCTCGAGACGACCGGCCGAATTACGAGCAAAACCTTCATTGAGACGCGCCAATGGATGGCCAACAACCAGTTTCAGTCCATAGGTGTGGATCCAACTCCAAAATTTGGAGGGGATGGGCTTGTGTTAGCCGAGCAGACGGCCACTAGGCTTGACGATGGTGCAAAGGACTACGAGAGCTCCGCTCTTCTTGCGGCCACATAAGTGGCACCCCGCTAGCTCAGATTCACTTCCACCAGGTGGTATTCAGATCTTAGGCTGTTGCCCTTATCCTGGCTAGTCGATTCATAGATCTTCCAAGTTTCGCCATTCAACCAACCAACACAAACACGTGTAAGAATTGAAGGATCGCGTCGGGCTCGAGGGATCCAACGAAATCTGCTCACGACCATAGGCAAATGGCGCGTTCAGGTGGACTCTGCACCTCAACTAGTACAAACACTTTCATAGAACTGATTCATACATACCTCTGAGAGTAAATTGTTCATCAATTTTCAAAATTAAACTGATCCCTCATTCACTCTGCTCGTGTCAAGCAATCTAGCATTTAGGAAGCTGCATCTGGTAGGGGGTGCATAACCTTGGTCGATTGTAGAAATTTGAATATTTCGAAAAACGCGCCAATTTTGCCACCATAGGTAACTCTATCCATTAGGATGGACATTGTTCTTCGAGATCTGATATGTCGAAACCGATCCGACTTGCTGTTCAATCTGTGGTCAAGAAGATCCATGCCAAAATCAATCACATATTACCCATACTCGACAAAGCCTCCAAACCTAGCGACTCATCGCGCTCGCCCACGATGCTATCGCTGAAGTTCCTCTCCGGCCCACTTAAAGTCTTGGCCACCAACCAGTTGACAGCCAGCGTGCCAACCCTATCAGTGATCACCCCATCTAAAACAGGATCCTCTCTGTTACATCAAGCGAAACAAGACGAGCGTTCCCTCTCAACAGGCCCCCAAAATCGAAGACTGGCATCCACGAACGAGAAGATGAGGGGACTAAAGTTGAGCGCAGCCTCTTTGAGCTCCGAGATTGACCTACCAACTCCTCCTAAGAAACCAGTCACACCATGGATAGTATTTGTACGTGAGAGAAAAGACGAAATCCTGAATCAGCACCACAAAATGCGCGCCAACGAGCTAGCCATGATACTGGCCCGAGATTGGAGGGCAATGAATAAGGACAAGTATGAAGAGGATTACCGGAGAAGACATGACGAGTATCTCAAGGAGAAGGAAAACTACGAAAACTCGCTAACTGATGCACAACGTGATCTTATAAGGTTGAACAAGAGTCTCAAAAAATTCGCCAAGACGATGCGCCAATTTCGCAAAACAAAACCACCCACATTACCGAGAAACTCAGCTAACTTATTTTGCCAGCTGAGATCTCGAGATAGTGATTTCAGAGAGAAATTAAAACATATGAAAATTGCCAAGGCATTCAGTGATTTGTTTAAGGAATATAACAGTCTGCCGCCCGAGGAGAAGGAGAAATATCTCAAAATGCAGGAGGAAGATAAGGAGAGATTCAGGCGCGAGTTCAGCTCTTGGTACGATAGTATCATGGCGGACGATAATCTTAGCAAGCAAGTGCGCGAGGAAGCCAAAAGCATGATGGTCCGATTCAAAGCTCAAAATTATGTATAAATTACACTTAGTTTAGTACCCGGCAAGATCTCACTCCTTAAACTGGGTCGTGATTCGCACTCAGATTGCCAGACAAAATAAAGACCATACATGTATGAAACTGGGTGCTTATTTAACCTCGAAATCTGTTATAAATTGTTTATCATCTTTTAAAAATCACCTCTACTGTTAAAGCTTCGTCACGATGAGAGGGTCTTGCAGCTTCATCTTGTTTATTCGTCATATCTATCGTCATCTTGCTCGTCCAACTTTCCTGATTCGTCATGCGTCGAGGAAATATAGGAGGCGGAAGTAACAATCAACCCCTTACTGTTGTCCACTACTTTCTCAGTTCGATGAACTTCTGGAAGATTTTCCTCCGGGCTGACTGAGTGTAGGCCAGTGAGAGCATCTGTTGCATCCAAAGAATTGCCTTCAGATGCCGTCTCAATCTCTTGATCGTCCTCAACAGCCATGGCTCTCAATCCACCTGTCACCTGCTGATCCCGCCTCCTGCTGTCATCTTTGCTGATAGAAGTTGTGCCTACACCTGCGTCCTTTCTCGCACTGTTGTCACTATTTTGGCACTCTCGTTCGATCAATCTCTGTAAGCTTGGCGACGGCGATTGTACGAGCTGTAACATCATACATTTGGTAGTTGTTTTAGGTTTAGCACTACTGAACGATTAGGGACAATACTAGGATGTTTGCGTTTATTGAACTGATGAAAGGAAAACTTACCGTCCAGTATCATAGTCGCTGTCCTCGTCGTCATCGTAGTTTCGACCAGAGCTTCCGCCATTGACCAGTCCGCTTCCGAATCCGCCAGCTAGCGCGTTGCCTGCTCCTGACTGAGCAAATCCCGCACCGAAGCCAGCAGCGTTGCTAGGCCCTCTTCCTCGGCCACCACTACTCACAGCAGCACCAAAACCAGCTCCGAAAGCTGCCGACGGGAAACCGTCTGGAAGACCGTTGAAGTTAACATTGTTGCCGTTGTTGCTATTGTTTCCTCTTCTGTTGCCTCGGCGCTGAACTTGACGCCTACGAGCCGGACGATCATCATCCTGCTCGTACCTCCTTCTTCCACTTGGACGGCTTGATCGAGGGTAGTCTTGCGTCTCGGATTGATCGTCGCTGCCGGAACTGGAAGCTAGAGAGCCAGCATCGTCTTCATCATCCGAGAATCTTCTTGATGCCTGCCGACGTCGTGCAGGACTTGCCTGTGGCTCTTCGGGCGCCGAGTCGTCCTGGTCAGCAACTGGTTGTTGCCTACGCGAGCCCCTTCTACTCTGGGCCTCACACTGAACGACCAGAAGTGTGCCAACAAGGAGGGTTAGGGCTATGAGAAGATTGAGACTCTTCATCCTGGGTGAGAGGGGGCGCTTGATTTCTTTTCAAATTTTCCGTTGCTTCAACTTGTTCCCGGCGGGTTACAATATGGTAATGACTGAACTAGTAAGATGGCTGCCCTTTATATGAGGCCCAGAGGCGCTCACGAGCAAGCAGTTTTGTTGCGCGTGCGAAGATCGCATTGCACCTGTGGCATCCAGGCGAATGGGAGTGTCACTGGGAGGTTACGGTGATGCATCATAGGCGAGTGATTTGTATAATTATCTTATACTAGTGCTCCCGGGAGAGGTTAGCAGTATGTTCATCTAAGCTAAAATGATCATGCAACATTAAAAATATCACCCCACCAGACAAAAACAACCAACAACACGCCTAATAAACAGAAAGGTTGCTTAACTTTTCAAGCTGGCAAACTTAAGCTCGCATATTTGTCCATTTTAACTTTGATAAAGGTAACCTAAGCTCGCGCTAATTATCTACCTAACTGACAGACAGTTCAATGGGACAGCAAATCTAGCCCTTAGGCTAACCAACAACCAATTAACTTGCTTCTCTGAGCCTCAGGATGAATTGAACTGCCTGCAGCGAATCGAGTTGGTGACGCTAACTCGATTCCAGCCACTCATTTATTGTTGGTTTTGTCTAGACAATCAGCTTGCTAACAGGAAGAACGAGGGAGCTAGTTAAAAGACTTCGAACAATTACACTTGTCGTATGCGGAATGGAACTCCATGAAGGTGTAACTCAATGCAGCAAACTTCGAGTTGCCTTAAGATAAATGTCTGCCGTTTGTATGATACACATGTGATCTCCGCAGTAAACTAAAATATATCTTCATTTCGCTTCCTTCCACCGACGAAGCGCAACCGAGACTACGACAACAACAACAATAACTAAGCGATAATTAACAATATCAACCGAGCAACTTGAAAATTATTCTAGCAGGCGCGCTCATATTTCGCTGTTTTATTATAAAATGGGCTTAAATTTGCATAAAACATGAGCCTTGTAAGTGTCGCCACTGCTCGACTGGTCTTACTTGTTGACTAAGATTTATCTCACTTTCAACTTCAATGGATATACTCGCCGCTCGTCTCGCTAGGCAAATTCGAGGTAGAAAAGTTGCAACTGCAAGGGTTGTCACCCATCTTTCTTGTACGCTAAATCGCAATTAATCCATTCGTTTAGATCGCTCAAATCGATGCTCAACTGGCAGCAAACGGATCGCAAATTCTCATTTGACGACAGGTGGCGGAAACGAAAGAGGGGCGTTCACGGTGCTCTCTTCTCTGTTCTGATGGAATAGGAAGAGGCACTTGGAGAGGGAGAGAAATCAGCCGGTAGTTGTCTCCATCTCTACGCGCAAAAATGGCCAACATGCTTATACGTGCGAGAGGCAACTTGATTACTTAGCTCAAGCTTGCGCAACCCTCCCATTAGGTAACACCGACAGGTAGTTGTTCCCGCGAACTGCACCCATTAAATGAAACTGCAAAGCGAGTGATGCTTCTAGTTGGACTGGCCTGAACTACAACCTCATTCCGCCACTTTGATAGCCAGACGCTGGCTTGGTAACAGGGCAGCGGAGAAATTGGAGTTAGTTCCGAGGTGAAAGAAGCGGGCTAGTTGCACAACAGGTAAGTGAAATTTCGTGCTGCTTTCGCTCCATTTGCAGTCCACATTTCAGTGCGATGATATTCACATGAATGAACGAAAATGGCCACAGAATAGTCGTAGGGCTCTTCCCTATCTCGTCCAATTGCAGCTTTCTGGCGAAAGAATGGAGGGAAGTCTCAAGCTGTGTAGTTTCATTTCTTCTCTAATCCGATGTCGATGGGAGACTTCCGAGTGACGTTTGTGCAGTTTCAGGCAAGAAAACTAATTGTCCGTTGGGAAGCCTCTTTTCGTCCACTTTTCCACCCATTCAGCTCTACGCGCTCTTAATGGATCACCTTAGATCCATCACGGCTTGGACACTGGAGACGCCTCCAACTGATCTCAGCTCGATGAAAATGGCGCCCGAGTTAGCGGACGATAGATAAATACTTCAACATGGTAAATTAAGCCACCTCTCAAACTGCTATCGATGTGCTGGCCCAAGGAAGTGGAAGAACCCGTAGCTGATCTGAGAGCTCATGATTGGAGTTCGAGACTGTCCCAGTTTCACAAGGCTGTCCCAATTCTGACGATTCTCTCCTCCATGCTGAGGACCTGTTGCGATTTGCGCGCACAAACTGCCGCGTCCGCTCTCACGTGGTTTGGCGAACGAAAAGCCGTCCATGTGCTTGTTTTGATTCCAGATTCGCCCCAGCGCCACACTAGCCATAGTTACTAGTCTCCTCTCGGAGACCCCAATATTTGCCACCATGGCTATTTGTCCCGTTAGCTCTCAGATTAATCGAGCCTCCTTCTCTATTTGGACGAAAGATGCGATCAAGAAAATAAGCATTAAGAAAGTGACCGAACCAAAGTCGTTCGAGAAAGCGGGTGCAATGCACCCGGACGGTCTCTACTCGCCCGCCTTTGGCTCCATCAAGCGATTTGAGTCTTGTTACACCTGTGGGCTGAATTTTGTTGAATGTCCAGGACATTACGGTCATATAGAGCTCTCTGTGCCAGTATTTCATCCCATGCTAGTGCAAACAATGTACCAAATACTCAGCAAGTGTTGTCTTGAATGCTTCCACTTTAGGTTGTCTCAATCGTTGCTCAAACTATTCCTTGCCCAAATGGAAGCCCTCAATTGTGGCTTTGACCATCTGATTGACGAACTGGATGAAATTGCAGCCGACATGTGCAGGGATCAGAAAGGGGACGCCGACCCTAGTTTGCATGTAGCCTTAGGACGGAGGTTGATGAACAGAATTAAGGAGGAAAAGGCCAAGACAATTGACTTTGACTGCCAAAAGCGACCTCAGCAGAGAAGCATCGTCGAAAGGTTGTCCAAGCTATTCAGAAATTTTATCAACGGCAAGCTCATAAAGCCCGCAAAAATCTGCCCTAATTGTAGCTCGAAGAAGATCCCAATCTCTCTTCACCAACAGTCTGTGTTGGTTGTCGGTTCTTATAGCAGCAGACCTATTGATAACGACTTGGCTAAAACTCCAAAGGGTAAACTTGCAAAAAAACCTAAAACTACCAAGAGGATTAAGCCTGACAGTAAGCTTCACTACCTGGCTAGTGATGAGAAAAAGTTTCTCACGCCAATCGGGGTAAGATATTACTTTCGGCAGTTATGGAAGAACGAAAAAGCCACCTTGCAACGTATATTTCACTTCTTGAATCTTGAAAACTTTGCTAGCGATCTAACTGAGACAGAAGAGAAAGAAACCGAAACCGACCCAAAAAAATTGCTCAAATTAGAGGAACAATTTCAACCAGTGGATCTATTCTTTATTGACACCATACTCGTTCCCCCAACCAAGTTTAGGCCACCCATGTCTCAGAGAGGGTACCACTTCGAGGGGCCTAGAACTGCAGCACTTAGCAATGTCATGAAGCAGTCTCTAGTTGTCCAAGATTATTTGGAACGTATGGTTAGCGAATCGGACGAGGTTGAGGCTGAAAAACTTCAAATCAAGACCCAAGTTGCTTGGAAAGATTTGCAAAAAGCAGTAAATAGTTTGTACGACAGTGAGATGGATAAATACAACAAGAATAAGTATCCTGGACTGAAGCAACTGATCGATAAGAAGGAGGGTTTGTTTAGAAAAAACATGATGGGAAAGCGTGTAAATTTTGCCGCAAGATCTGTGATATCACCCGATCCGAACATATCAGTTGATCAAATTGGGGTCCCGTTGGTGTTTGCCAAGAAATTATCTTATCCTGAACCTGTCACACCATGGAACATTCAACGACTTCGAGAGGCAGTCTTGAATGGTCCATACAACTATCCAGGTGCCATCTCGATAGTTTTTGACGACGGAACGACCATATCTCTGGCTAAAGAGACAACACGACAGATCATTGCCTCCAGGTTAAGCTATAATCCTCGTCCACACCGCAACAAGCAAGACACTCCTTTAGCGACGATAGTTAATAGACATCTGGTGACAGGCGATATGTTACTATTCAATCGACAACCAACTCTTCACAAGCCCTCGATTATGGCTTTCAGGGCTCGAGTTCTGCCAAATGAGAAGGGGTTCCGACTACATTACGCCAATTGTAAGAGTTTCAATGCTGACTTCGATGGAGACGAAATGAATGCCCACCTGCCTCAAAGCGAGTTGGCTCGTTCCGAAGCTTACAACATTGCCAGTGTAAACCATCAATACCTCGTACCCAAGGATGGCTCACCCCTTGGTGGTTTGATTCAAGACCACGTTGTTGCAGTTACCATTTTGACGCGCCGAGATCAGTTCTTCGGCAAGGACCGTTATCATCAACTTGTCTATTGTGCTCTGTCCTTCCTGGACAAGCCCTTGAAGCTAGAAAGTCCTGCAATAATCAAACCCGGACAACTTTGGACCGGCAAGCAGGTTATTACAACTGTGATCAAAAATTGTATCCCGGAGGGGAGAATGCCTCCAACTTTAGATATAAAAAGTAAGATTGGACCCAAAATACTGAGGATTAAGCCAGAGTTTGAGAAACTCAGTGATTGTCATGTGATTATTAGGAACGGAGAGCTCGTGGTTGGATTCATGGACAAGTCCAACGTTGGAGCAACCCAATATGGTTTGATTCACATTTGTTATGAACTCTATGGTGGAGAGACCTCTTCTAATTTGATGAGCGCCTTTGCTCGACTATCCACTTGGTACCTGCAGCTATACGAAGGTTTCACTCTTGGCATCAAAGATATTCTAATCGAGAGCGATGCTGATCATGATCGCCAGCAGTACATCATTGAAAGTTTAGCTCTCGGCTCTGAGTCGGCGAAAGAGGCTTTGGGTTTGGCAGAAGAGACGAGTGAGGAGGAACTGATTCAAAGGATGCGCGAGGCTCATTGTGACCGAGATCCATTGCAAATGAAAAAGCTGGACGCTGCGATGAAGACGCGAACCGACAAAATTGCTAGCAACATAAGTGGTCGCTGTTTGCCGGAGGGTCTGATAAGCAAATTTCCTGACAACAACCTTCAAATGATGATCCAATCCGGCGCCAAGGGTGGCACTGTGAATGCTCTACAGATCTCCTGCCTCTTGGGGCAAATTGAACTTGAGGGACGGCGGGTTCCATTGTCAGTGAGCGGAAGAAGTCTGCCCTCCTTCAAGCCATACGATACTTCGCCAAAGGCCGGCGGCTTTGTTACTGGCCGCTTCCTCACCGGCATCCAGCCGCAAGAATTCTTTTTCCATTGTATGGCCGGTCGGGAGGGTTTGATAGACACGGCTGTCAAGACATCACGATCCGGCTACCTACAGAGGTGTCTGATCAAGCATCTCGAGGGTATCACAGTGCACTACGACCAGACTGTGCGCGATAGCTGCGGTAGTGTTATTCAGTTTCTGTATGGAGAAGATGGACTTGACATTGTTAAGTCGCAGATGCTCAAGGACAAAGCCTTTCCTGCTTTGGTTGAAAATTACAAAATCATCGGCCCCAGCGAGGACGAGCTCGAGCGTCTGAACAAGCATAAGTCAGATTATGAGGAAGAGGTCATAACACGGACCAACGACATTCAGCAGTGGCTTGAGAGAAATGGAGACAACAGGACGCTCAAGGTTCGTGGCTCAGGTTTTCTCGACTTCTTTATATCTAAATTGAGCGAGGTTAAAAGCGAGCCGATGGAGGAGGAGTTGGACGTGGGTGAGGAGACAAAGGAGGAGCTGAGCGTGGAAAGAGAGGAGTTGGAGGTGCTAGAGGAAGAGGAAGGTGAAATTGAGGCAGAGGGAGGTGACATTGAGAATTCCGAGGACCAGGATAAAGCTGAGGAGGTCCCGATAAATAAGGAAGCGCAAGACTCGCAGGTAGAGCAAACGCCAGATAACTTCTTGGCTCGAAAACACAGTGAGATATTTCAGGCCTGGTACGCGCTGAGCTTCAAGGAGAAGAGAAAGTGGAACAAGTTCAAGGAGCTTTGCCCTGATCCGTTGACAGCTGTGATGAATCCAGCCTCTCACTTTGGAGTTGTACCTGAGAGACTAGACAAGATGATTGAAGAGTTTGTTAAAGCTAATGCCCGGTTAATTGTTGACTCGGCCTCGCTTTTAGGTGGCGAAACTGATTCGCCCGCCCACCTTGCCTGTGATGAGAATGCCGAGCTGAGCAAGTCGCTACTTAAACACTGGAACAGATCAATTTCACACAAGAACAAGCCAAAACTGACAAAGCATGAGTTCTACAATTTGTGCTACAATTTGTATATGAAAATGTTGGCTCAGCCAGGTGAAGCCGTGGGCCTATTGGCTGCACAATCAATTGGCGAACCATCGACCCAGATGACTCTGAACACCTTCCACTTTGCTGGTCGCGGTGAAATGAACGTGACCCTTGGAATTCCACGCTTGCGAGAGATCCTCATGACTGCATCGGCGAAAATTGGCACCCCGAGCATGGACCTGCCGCTGCTTAAGCTTATGAGGGATGAGGATGGCAACGAGCTCGATGAAGCAGCCGTTGAGGAGCAAGCTAAGCTGGTAAAGCTCGCGTTGAATGCAGTCCGCCTCTCCGACGTGCTGGAGTACGTGGACGTGTCTGAGAGGACGGTGACGGCTAAGAAGTGGGCCGACCAGCTTTCCATCTCAGGCCGATCCGGCGGCAAGCGAAAGAAGGGAGCCAAGTCGGCCGGCAAGAGTGCGGCTGGTTGGTCAACCTCGAAACAGGGCAGCAAGCAGAACGTCCAGTACCAGTTCCACTTTGTGCTCTTGCCCAGCAAATACTACAAGCATGAGTTTAAATGCAACTCGCGAAGGGTGTTGAAGTTCATCGAGGAAGTTTTCGTCGGCCAGCTAACTGAGTCTATGGTCAAGAGACAGAAGCGGTTGCTTAGAGCGGACGAGATGTTTGATCTGTCGACAAAGAAAGTTTTGCTCGAGAAGCGGAAACAGGCTGCCGAGGAGGCCGAGGGCGACTCTGACCAGGAGGAGCACGAACTGGAGGATTACAATGCAAAGGTGAAGGCCAAAGACAAGGCTAAGGAGGACGAATCAAGCAGCGACGAGGAGGAGGAGGAGGGCGACGGCGACAACACCGCGCAGAAGCTCAAGAGTCGGCGAAACCAGGACTTGGACTATGAGGAGCCGGAAGAGGATGATCTCGAGGTTGGCGACGTTGAGGCAAAGGCGGCCGAGGAGGAGGAAGAGGAGGAGGAGTGCGAGATTTTGATTGACGAGGCTGACGCTGATGCGAACGCGGAGACAGGTGAAGCCGGCGAGGGGCAAGTTGAGCGGAGGGTTCGCGAACTGGAGAGGAGACGCGCGAAGGCGGCGGCGGCCAGACTCTCAAGTCGGGCGGGCGGCTTGGACGCTGCAGAGAGAGAGGCTTTTGAGGAGGAGGAGGAGGAGGACGAGAGCGCCATTAAGGTGAAGGAGGAGATCGTTCAGGATCAGCTGCTTGACGAGAGGCCAGTGGGCCAGAGCTACGAGCTTGCCGGCTTCGACGACAGCGCCAACAACACTCGCACTGGCTTTGTCACTCCGCCAAACGAGGCGGCTTGCAGGGAGGAGGAGGAGGTTGCGCTAACTAGCGGCAAGGAGCCAGCACGAAAGCGAACCAAGCTCGAGCTGGCCGCCGATCGTGAGCCCGACGGGGCTTCGAGCGGAAAGCGGAAGAGCGAGAGCAGAATCGACGAGCAAACTGTGCTCAACCGAATCAACCAGGTTCTCGGTGTTGCCCATGTTGTGGACTACAAGTTTGACACTAAACGCGAACGCTGGTGCAAGGTTACAGTGGAGGTGCCGTTAACTACAACCCGGCTTGACATGAGAACTCTCATTGAGACGGAGGCAAAGCGCACCTTCGTTTACAGGGTGGGCAACATTCAGCGGGCGCTCATCGTGAAGGATGTTGGGGCTCGCGCTCGGGGAGCAAAGTGCGACAAGATGATCAAGACGGAGGGAGTGAGCTTGCTCTCGCTGGTCAGGTACAATCATATCCTTGACTTGAACGCAATTTACAGCAACGATATCCATGCAGTCGCGAACACTTACGGCATTGAGGCCGCAAGCCAGGCGATTAGGCGAGAGATGGCAAACGTGTTTGCTGTTTACGGGATTGAGGTTGATGGGCGCCACTTGTCGCTCATAGCCGATTACATGACTTACAACGGCTCAATCCGGGGCATGAACAGGCTTAGCATGGAGGCCTCCGCGTCGCCATTCCAGCAAATGAGCTACGAGTCGACGCTTCGCTACCTCAAGTGGGCGGCCGTGCTCGGCCTCTACGACGACATCAAGTCCCCCTCGGCCGCGCTAGTCTTTGGCCGGCCGACGCGCGGCGGCACCGGCCAGTTCTCGCTGCTCGCCGACCCGAGCATCAAGCCGGCGAGACGCCAGTGGAGCGACAGGCGCCAGCAGCAGCAGCGAGACCAGCGGGAGCGCCGCCAGCCGCAGAGCTGGGGCGCTGGAGTGGTCAGCTGGAGCGGCCCTTGGGGGTCGGCAAGCCAGCAAGGGGAGTCGGGCGGCTGGCAAACGACGGCCGACAATCAGGCTGCCACCGCGGCCGACCAATCGGACTCTTGGGGCGCCAACGCCAACTCGGCCGAGTGGGACGCTTGGAATGGCGGCGGCCAGGAAGTTGCGGCGCCTGAGGGGCGGCAGGGAGGAGAGTCGAGTTCCGGGCTTCAAGAGCAACGGACAGATCTGGAGGCGGCGCAATCGGGTGATGCTGAACAATGGTAGTTGGGATGAATAAATGTCACTGCTTGGACTGTTTGTGTGCTCGCCGAGTTGCTTGTGTTTCAATTCCATTCTTGCAACCACAATTCAATGTTTGCGCCTCCTCCTCCTCCTCTCCTTCATCTCAGGCAGCTCGCTCGTCCGCCAACAAGTGGCCTCGGCGGGCTGCTCGGCGCCGAGCAGCCGGCCAGCTCGCTCGCCGGCCACGCTGAGGCTCAGGCCGAGCCGGACTGGCGACGGAGACTCGTCGGTGGGTTTGCGCGCCGAGAGCACAAGGGCGACTGGCTGCAACTTTGGCCAGAGACACTTGCGCCGAGAGAGAGAGAGAGAGAGAGAGAGAGGAGGCTGCGTGTGTGGATGCTCGGGCGCCAGTTAGTTAGCTTGCTCGTTGCGAAACCTGCCCACCGGCCGCCTTGGCCCGTCTGCTGCTGGCTGGGCTGGCTGGTTGCTGGCTCTCGAGGGCCGGCAGGGGAAAGACGATCGGCTCGTTAGTGTAAGCGATGCTGGCCGGACAGACGAGCCGAGTCGGGTGCGCTCGGCGGCGGCGCAAGTTGGGCGTTTGTTTCAAAACGGCAACTCTGGCCACTGGAGCTCGGCGAGGCGGCTAGGCGGCGAGCGGGGAGAGAGGCGGCCAGGCCAGAGGCGGTGTGTGAGCCTTGCTCGCCGAGTGCGTCTGCTGATTTGCTTGACTTGTCCGCTCGCTCGGCCGCCAGAGAGAGAGAGAGAGAGAGAGCGGGAAAGACGGCCTCGTCTGCGCAGCCGGCCCGCCGAGCGCTCGCTCGAGCCGGCCGATAATCAACGGGCTTTGCGGGGATGCGCCGCTTTCTCTCACTCTCACTCTCACCCTCCAACTCCCGCTTCTAGCTGCCAGCCGCTCGATTAGAGGCAGAATCGGCCATTCAAAGCAGCCAGGCGCCTTCCCGTTGCGGCCAGGAGGAGGCGAGATATTGAGCGGCCGAGAGAGGGAAAAGTTGCCATAATCGCAAGCATGATCGCGGAAATACCAAGCTCGCCGCTCTCATCTTGCAGCTGAGCCTTTGAAGCGACGCAGAGCGGAGAGCAGAAGCCACTTCCAACTCGTGCTCGCCACTCGGACAACATTTTGAGGCGCCGAGAGCAGAGCGACAGCGGCGGCAGAGGCAGAGGCAGCAGCAGAGGCAGCGGCAGACACAGAAGCAGCCACGAAGACGAAGACGAAGAGCTAGCAGCAACAGCAGCAACAGGAAGCGAGCGAACGAGAGGTTGAAGAGGAAAGAGGCGCGCCAGGTGCAAAGGTTGACAGGAGGCGAGAGCCGCAAACATGTCCGCCGGCTACGAGGGCGCCGCCCTTCCAAGAGGCCCCAAGCAGTCGGCGGCCAACTCCTTCGTGCAAGCGCAAAGCGGAGCCTCGCAAGGCCAGCGGAAGTGGCGGGTGCTCCTCTCCGTGGGGCTCCTGTTGCCCGCCTTGGCGGCCATAATAGGTGAGTAGTACCGGCTTTTGCCGGCTAAACTCGCCTCCGCACACAACAGAGCTAACCAAAACTCTCCTCTCCCCCCACAAACTCGCAGGGATCGTCGCCTGGGCCATCAGCGTGGAGGTTGCGAGCGGAAGCGCGGCCGAGGGCGCCCAAGCTGCGGCGGCGGGCCACTCGCAGCGGCGCCAGCAGCAGCCAGCGGCGGCGACGCTCTACCGCCACTTCCGGCGCCAGCAGCCGGCCGCCGAGCTTGAGTTGGAGCTGAGCGACGCGCTCGGCGCCAAGCCCGTGGCCGCGGCCGTCGTTGGCCGGCCGGCGCGCGGGCGCGACCAGCCTGCAAAGCAAAACCCACCCTCAGAGTCTGAATCAGAGTCAGAGTCAGAATCCGGATCCGGATCAAAATCCGAGCTGGAGCAGAGGCGCCGCCAGAGGGCCAAGCAGCGGGCGCGGCCAGAGCTGAAGGCAAACGCAAGGCCCAAATCGAACCAGAACCAGAACCAAAACCAAAACTCGAATTCGAATCCGAACTCGAACCAAAGCTCCAGTTCGAAGCAGAAGAGCAAGACGAAAAGTGAAAGCGGCCAGAGCGAAGGCGAAGGCGAAAAGCAAGGCTCAAAGTCGAAGGCAAACTCGCCGCGTCCGAATGGGAGTGCTAAGCTGCAATCGAGCGCCGGCAATCCGATAGCCGATGAGGATGATAGTGCGGACGATTCAACGTTACTATTGACGGTAAGTAAGCTTTGGCCGCGCGTTCGAGCCGACGAGTGTGAGTGTGAGTGTGAGTGTGAGTTTGAGCCAGCGCTGGTGCGCCTTCCACTCGCCAGCTTGACCTAAGGATGACCTAAAAAGCTGCAGAGATGCAACTATGTTAATGCAAGCGCCTGCAGGAGTGTTGCAGCATTGGCCGCGCCGAGTCTGCGCGGCCGCCAGCTCCTCGCTCGAAGGCGAGCGCAAAATGAATGACCCAAATTGAACGCCGAGCGCAAGAAACCTGTTCTGCCTCGGGGTTGCTTCCTGCAGCGGCGGCGGCGGCGGCGGCAAGCCAGACTCTAGACTCAATGGGCTGGCACTGAGGCTGGCCTGCGTGGAGCGCTCGTCGTGGCGGCCGCACAACGGGCCGCGTCTTGGCGACACAGCGGCCGGCCGGCTCCAGCCACTTCGGCCGCCGCCGCCGCCGCCGCCGCCGCACTGCAGCGCTCGGCCCACCGCCGAGCTCGCCAACAGGAAGGCCCGTTGCTGGCGGAAGCGGCGGCCAGCTTGCGAGGTGAGCGCGCGCCACCTGCGCTGAACAATATCGCTTGCG
>Ga0209372_1000180_pt1 | contig 46136 bp, 28 predicted proteins | sample AgamicAtPe_FD_187170 | JGI IMG/M metagenome (GOLD analysis project Ga0209372, IMG submission 187170) | Agave microbial communities from Guanajuato, Mexico - At.P.e (SPAdes) (version 2) | ecosystem: Host-associated > Plants > Phyllosphere > Phylloplane/Leaf | place: Guanajuato, Mexico | collected... | reverse complement strand
CGCGAAACTCTCGTGAGGTAGGAATCAAGTTGATATACTCGATTATTTTTTGACTCAACTCGGGGTCGTCCCTCAGCGATTCCCTGAGCTTCGTTGCGAACGCTGCCTCTTTACATTGGCATACATCAAGGAGACTTGCGACACCAAGCAAGAGTATGGGCACCACCAATCCAATCATCTTGCTCCACTTGGACATCTGCATCTTGGCCCAGGTGACGCAGGAACAGTAGCTGATGCCGGCAGATGTTCGGCAGTGTTGTTTGATGCCTGCCTGAGAGCCAACCACCGAGGGGCCTCCAAGTCGACCATTTTGCTTGCCAGCGGGCGCGTTCAGAGTCGCTGTGCCTAGCTGTCGGCTTTCAGGCAGCTCAAGTATCGAGAGATGCAGAAGAAGTCGTCGCTGCGGCCATGAAACCCAATACTCACCTGCGCGAGCAATCCGCCGATCAGCGCCGGCCTCGCTGTAGACTTTCGAGGCGACAGGTTAGAGGATCATGTCGTTACAGGGGCAGATAAAGTCTTCGGGAGATCTCGCCGATCAACCTGCAGTTCCTCGATCTGCTCAGTGATGCATTGAACTCTCTTGGCCTTCTATGATAGAAGTTCAATCCTAAAATGATCACTCACCCACTCGCACGAGCGGGGGCCTCAAAGTGCCGACCCGGGGAGAGATTGAACGAGACACCAGAAAGCAGCGACTGCTCTGGCTTTCTCAGATTGATATTTGTTGTAGATGTTTTATTCTCGTTGCATAAAATGAGGATTCACAAAATCTCTTTCATGAAACGTCTGGCAGAATTAGGACTGATGATCACACTCGTTTGTCTAGCTGGCGCTCCTCTCTCCTCTGCTAGTGGTCGTCCTGATCAACTGGCACCATGCCTCGTCGTTCTGGGTCGAGCCAGCCCAAGGTGGCGATCTGGTGACCAGCCGCGACGCAGAGATCCGTTATAGTGCTGTTCACCTTCCAATGTGACGCCCGACGAGAACATCGAAGATTGTAACAAGATAGGCTGAGGAGATATCAGTCGAGCTTTGGGTGTTGAAGAGTTGAGTTTGAACAACAGATCAGAAGTTGGAAGTCAGACGGTCGGAAGGATGCGAGGCAGCGGAGCTGGATGAATGGAGAGGCGTCGGATGAGTATGAGGGTCTTTATGGCGCCAACCTCTTTTCTGTCGCCAACACTACCGATCAATAACATGGACTTTTGCCGGAGTAGAGTTGACTTTTTGAGTGATCAACAGGCAAGCGAGCAACATTGATTGGCATGCACAGGTCAAGACGGAAGTTGAGTAAACTCGAACTTGCCGACACTTAACGCTAGTCCACCAAGTTCTATCGGTTACACAAGCTCTATTGCCGTGTCCTAGAAGCCGCACACACGCTGCAATTCTGCTAGAATGCCCTTCACCCTAGTGCAAACTCCAACCCAACCGAAATCTTCAGTTCCGTCGCGCGAAAAAGAATCATATGTCACCAAACCCACCACTGTCCAACGATTCTTTGAATTTAAACATAGCTTTGGTGCTCCCCTATTGTAGCCACACGCAGAACTCCTCGAACCGGCCTTCGTGAAGCAATGTCTACTTCTATCGTAACCTTTTATTCCCCAATTCCTACAGTTAACACATCGAACCGCATCTTTTGGATGACCCTTGGAAACAATCGTGGATCATTTACATTCGAAGCGTCGAGCGAACCCAAGCCGACGACGAAACATTTCGCTTTCTCCAATGGCAGAGGGTTGAAAGGTAGACAAGCCGGTTGCACGTAATCAGTTAACTGGAATCCACCAACCACTCTCAGGACCGCATAGTCGTGCCCGCTTCGACCATTAGCTGCCTTATGGTTGAATCTTTTCGAGTGGCGTACCTTCATCATCGCCCCTACCTGCTCGTATTTATCCGGACTAGGCTGGATACTTTCGCCGGCAATTGCAAGTATTCCCGATATTTTGTGTCCAGCAAAGCAGTGCTCGGTCCTGAGGATACTACGTTCAGAGAGGAGAACGTCCCCACATTCGGTGTAGGCATAATCTGAAACAAGCACCAGAAGTCTGACATAGGATGGCCATTCGCCATAGATTTGAGCCTGTCCATTGATTATGCGCGGTTTAGATTCAGCTGTGAGAGGATTCAGTCTGGCTTTGCCACAGTTCCTATGGTAGTAACATTCTTCCCCTCTGCATGGGACGTCACTGAGAAGTTCCTCATAGGTGATAATGTTTGCAGTGTCATTTTTACCCATCATAGTAATGATGGGTAAAATCGTCATCGCAAGATGAACCATCACCACAATTCAGACACGGCGGATAGGGTGTGCAGGCTTTCACCCGTGAACAAGTCTTTTCGGTCCACGGTATTACAGGACATGGCTTGCAGTGGGCCCGGTCCTCTTTGGTGCACGGCCAGCGCTTCTTGACCCAAGGCAACCAGGATAACCAGGAGTCGTACCCTGAGCTCTCACAGGGACAAGGTTTTGGCGCCGGGCAGAGTGCACAAGTGCAAACTGGACCTGACATCCTTTCTAACGAGTGACCGAGTATTCTTTGCAAGTTGAACCTTGAGCCAGAGAGGGTGAAGTTTCGCCCATCGAGTGTGGCCATCGGCAGCGGCCTCTCTCCAAAGCGTGCAAGAATCTCCTCGGCCAGCTTAGCCTCTCGTCCGCCGCTTGTGTTTGGAATCTCAGCCAGCACCTTCATCATGTTAGACCGAACCTTCTCATCTTTTGCAATCGCGTTAATGTGCTTCTTGAACAACTTTGCACCTAATACGTGGGTGGTCTGAGTCTGGCCAGCGTGGTGTTGTGTTGAATTAGGATCGGTTTCGAGCCTCATTGCTGACGGCGATGAAGAATTGAAACTCGCTGGTGTCCACCGATGCTTGAATTTTAGTGTCGGTTTCGTTGGTGGGCTCGATGGAGATGCTAGAGTAGGAGTGTTTGAGACTCTTGGCTCATCATCATCTTGCCCTCCTAGTGAGTGTATTGTCCTCGACTTCTGAGTTGAATCGTTCCGACTTAAGCACTCACAATGGTCTGGTGGTGGAGGGCAACGTTCGTCTGTGTTAGGTGACAAACATTTCTGGGGCTTTGGGCAGGGAGGACACTTGTCGCAGGTCTGCTCTTCGCAAGGGATGCAAGGGTGGCAATCATGTCGATATAGTCTAATATTTTTTGGCTCAATCCGGGATCTCCTCTGAGTGCTTCCTTCAATTTCGCCGCGAACACTGTCTCTTCGCATTGGAATACATCGAGAAAACTACCAAGCAAGAGGATGGGCGCCGCCAAACTCTTTCAACACTTGACTAGCCGCATCTCGGCCGGGCAGGTGACACGGGGGCAGTCTATGGGGTGCTTTGGTGCTGGGAGATGTTCGGCAGTGTTGTTGATTGCCTGCCAGAGAGTTAGCCAGTGAGGCGCCTCCGAGGGGACCAGTCCGGATGGTTAGAGTGCGCATTTGGAGTCACTCTGCCAAGCTTCTGGTTCCCAGGCAGCTTTGCTGTTGAGTAACACAGCGAGAATTGTTGATCAAATCAGTTTCACAGTTGCTCTGGCCATGTAACCCAATATTCGCCTGCGCGAGCATTCCGCAGGTTTCTGACAAACTTGCGATCGGTCGTTGAAACGATTGGTTAAAAGATCTTGCATCTCAGATCCTTGGCAGTTAGCCTGCAGTCTCGCGAGCTGAGGCCTGCAGACGCGCGGCAACAGTTCCCTTGGAGCGCAGAGGGATGCTCTGAGAGCGGCTTCGGCATGTGCAGAGTCTACAAGGGAACAGTACTAAAATGGATTGCAATAAGAATTCTCTGTCATGCACATGAGTTTCAGAGGAGGAGATGAGAGGAATCCCTGTTTAGATTTTAAACAGATCTTTTGCCCTAACCATCCTAATATTGGGGACAAATATACAGACACAGGGGGATACTCAGCTAAGGTTATCCAGCCGCAGCACGACAATATTGTCGCGATCATTATCTTTGCCTCATAGAATTTGTTGAAACATTTCAAGATCCATTTCAAGAGCGGCGGGGCATAAGGGGAAAGACGGGGAGTAGAATATTGGCGATGGTATATTAGGTAGACGAAGAGTAAGAATATTTTGCCTCCTCTCTTTCGCCCCCTGGTGATGGTAGTCTACAGAAATTTTTACTTTATAAACGAGATCCACGATGACGGTGAGAGCTTGAGGAATTGGAGAAAGGTTTGCTGTGACTGTTTATCATTATTAGACTTGTTCTTTGCTTCTCGCAATCACTATGGCACGTCCGTCAACGCTCTCTTGTTATTGAATGCAGACCGTTGTTAGTTGGGTCTGAATATATGATTTCTTAGTATCAAGTGTCTGTGGTTCCTTCGAGACCAGCTGAAAATATCTCGATCATTATAAATCTTTGGCCTCTTATCATCGCCTGCCGAGGAAGCCCAAATTATTAGAAATTATCATCACAATAATCGGTTCTGAATCAAACATGCACCAGCGAAGGCAACTCGATTTCGACGAGATAGTCAGACTTATTAATTCTCCACTCAAGCCAGGGGATACTTGGTATTTGTTAGACAAGAAATGGTACGACATGTGCAAGGCTTATCATGAATCAGGCGACAAAAGCACCTTTCCCGGCGCCATCGACAATAGCGCCTTATTTCAACCCATCACTAGTTGCACCAAATTCTCAAACGGATTCTCCCCCGCAGATTCAACCACCTCTAGTGGAGGTGGCAAATTCAAGCAACCTATGGCCGACGCGGTTAGTGTCGATAGTAGGCCGCTACGTACTGATTTAAGTGAGGCTGAAGGTCATTTCATTGTAGTGCCCGAGAAATGTTGGAACTTACTCAAGGAAACTTACGGCATAACGAGTATCAATCACGCCATAAAAAGGAGGGTTATTGAGGTGACACCTGGTCAGGCGATAGTCGAGATTCGACCAATAAGCTTGAGATTGTGCCTATACGGTGGTAAGGAGGCCACTGTTGAGCGATCATTTAGTCGAATAACAACACTTGACGAATTACAACAGGAGATGCGAAGTTTGTTCAATGTAAATTCAGATCGTGAAACCATGCTATGGATCAACAGTTCAGTTTACACATTCAAACCTAGAGTTTTATCGTCATCATCGAAAGCTGATAATGTTCAAACTTCCTCACCTAACAAACCCCCTCCGACACCGCCACCAATGCCTAGCACTAATCCCTCAGCCAATCTAACCAAGCCCACAGTTGTCACTCGTCAAGCTGCAAACTCTATGAACAAACCAATACCATTGCCTGACTCATCAACCTCGCCTACAACTAGATCTTCGGCTCTATCTACCTCAACATTGGACTCAACTGCAGGATCCACATCAACTAAGGAAGGATCTCTGGCACAGACTCTAGCAGATATCGGTGTCTCTGACTCAACAATAGTGACTCTTGAAGTAATCAATGCTGATGGTACCTGGCCAAGCTCAAAACCTCGTTATGGTACGGTTTCTACACGATCATCGAAGGCACAACCAGGCTTATGCGGGCTCTCAAATATGGGTAACACTTGTTTCATGAACGCGGCCTTGCAATGCTTGTCCAATACTCCTCCATTGACAAACTACATTTTGGAAGACAAATTTGTGGGCGATATCAATATCGACAATCCTCTCGGTATGCACGGCGAAATAGCTCGCACTTATGCTGAATTGATCAAGGTGATGTGGAGTGGCAACAATGCGTCCTTTTTGCCAAGAGAATTCAAATGTGCCGTAAGCCGATTCGCTCCACAATTCAACGGGTTCGCTCAACAAGATTGTCAGGAACTCATGGCGTTTTTACTGGACGGGCTACACGAAGATTTGAATCGAATCCGTAACAAACCATACATTGAAATCAAGAACGATATTGATCGCCGACCAGATGAGATTGTTGCTGAAGAATCTTGGTCAAACTACAAGAAGCGTAATGATTCGATTGTCGTTGACACGTTTCATGCCATGTTGAAATCAACCCTCGTATGTCCCGGTTGCAAGTTGGTTAGTGTTACTTTTGATCCGTTTTGCTACCTGTCCTTGCCATTGCCCGTGAAACGTGAAAAGCAAGTCAATTTGACGTTTCTCTCCGCCCCAAGTCGTGTTGATGCCTCGAGGATCAAAGTTGCATCTACTACTCTTGACTATGAAGAGATTAAAACGGTCAAACAGTTTGGAGGGGCTATTACGTCTTTTAGTGGGGCAATCGAAGAATATGCTGGATACGCGAATCCAGAAAACTATCCCAAAAGCTGCAAGATGCAAGTTCCAAGATCTGGGCCAGCTAGTGAGATCTGTGAGATTGTCGCACGAATTATAAACGAGGAAAAGAGTCCACAGTCAGATAAGGTTAAGCAGGATAATCTAGTGGTGGCGGAGCTGTCGTCTGACGGTAGGATTAGCAAGGTGTACGAATCGAATGAACATTACAATCAAATCAGTGATGATGTTGTTGTTGTTGAGAAGGCATCAAATTATGTGGTGCCTCTCTACCTAAGAGAACGAAAGAACAAGAACTCCATTGCCGGTACGGTCATAGCAAAACCGCTATTTCTGCATGTCCCTGATTTGAAGTTCGAAACACTCTACAGGAGCACCATAGCTAGTTTGAGCAACTTAACGGATGAGTTCCACGAAAAATTGCAGGCAGATGCAAAGGCCTATCGAAGTTGGATTAAGCTGTCAACGCCGCCTGAGGTACCCCTCTTCCGCGAGGGAAAATCAGAATCTTCAAAGAATAGTAACTCGTCCCAGCTGATTGGATCAGCTCTCGATTCGACCGATTGCGAGGATGACAACTCCAACGAAATGGCTGATTCAACAGATGACGGAGACGAAATTATGGATACCGGCACAGGCGACCTAGAGTCGAATGGCAACGGCAGCAACTTTCAAGCTAAAGCATTTGATTTATGTATCGTGAACTCATTTGGTAACCACTCGATAGAACGGCTCACAAGCGATAACAAAGAGTGTGATTACAGTTCCAAGCTTTATCTAGGTGCGACTTTTACCCCAACTACAGCATCCTTGCCTCAATTCGCCCATATACGCCAGTCAAAATTTGGCGATTCGGCTCATGTTTTCACCCCCAAAGTATCTCCGAAACCCACCCTTCAACTGAAGGATTGTATAACCCAATTTACTAATCTAGAACGCCTTGGAGCTGATGACCCCTGGTACTGTCCGAAATGCAAGAAGCACCAACAAGCAACCAAGAAGTTCGACATCTGGTCTCTACCCAAAGTTCTGATTATACACCTGAAAAGATTCTCATTTTCGCGTTCTTGGCGAGACAAGATTGACACCTTGGTGGATTTTCCCGTCGAGAATCTGGACATGTCATGTTATGTCTTGAACCCCAATCAGAGGAAGCAGAAACAACTGATGTATAATCTGATCGGTGTTGCAAATCATTTTGGTGGGCTAGGAGGTGGTCACTATACCGCATTTGCAAAGAATGCCCCCCAACAATCATGGTACAGTTTTGATGATGCCCTAGTTACTCCAACAAGTTCAAATAACGTGGTTACCCGAAGTGCCTATGTGCTGTTCTACCAACTGCAACAGGAGGAATAAGTTGATTCAGCAGCATAAAATTCTACTGTTGAATCTATTGACATCAAAGACAACCTACTCGTTGCTTAACCAGTTTGTCTCGCCTTTAATTCAAATTATTATTTCAAACCTCTTATCTTTACTGAGGGTTGTTTACTCTACTTTCCCCTTTGTTTGCTCACAAGCACACCGTAGGCTGCAGTCCGCAGCGCAGTTTGGTCAGTTAACAAGTGCACTGGCGCCTATGACTCACAGGGTGGTATTTCCACTTGACCATCCATCAGAGGTCCAGCGAGAATAGACTCTGCCTGGTATATCTTGGGGACTGGGTATAAGAAGACAAAACTCGTCCCAGCGGGCCTTACTCGCAGTTGTGATCTTCCGAGCTTTACAACTACCCACGCCAACATCCCTCATCATCATCATGCTTGACCTAAAAATTCAAATCCTGATCCTTTATCTACTCGTGGCCGGAACAGCAGCCTATCCAATCGTGTGGCGGACGATTCAAAGGTATGGACCGAACAAGTTCATCGTTAGCGAGTGCATCTATCCAACAAGACGAAGCTGGCAGAACTCTGGGCCCCAACTAGACGGACAGTTGGCACGTTCTATGCCCTATCAATCAGAGTTCAGAGGATTTGGAATGCCAGCTTATCCAGCAGGCGAGATGGTGGCACCGATGGTTAGGTTCGATGGCCGGCCGACATACACCACGTATAGCCCATACTTTTACCTGCCGGCCCAGCCCAGTTACAATGTCTACCAGTCCGCCATGAAATCATACGCCGCGCCGACTTTGGAAACCCACACGTTCACTGGCGCGAGAGATCCAGAAATCGGTTTTGAGACCTCCACTCAAGCCTCAACTATGGTCCCCGAGGCAGTTGAGGTCACCAGTGGGCCTTACCCCTCAAGCTCGATCGATCCAGATAGAAATGATTCCCCGACCTCAACCGTGACAGACACAACCGACTCAAGCGGACTCGGCTCTCAGACAATGACCCAAAATGGATCCACTACCACCATGGCACCAACCGATGAGTCCGCGAATCAAATTGGCGCGGATCAACTCGGAGACCAGACAGCCTCGAGACCCGGATACAACGAGAGCATGGAGCCAGAATCAAGGCAACCATAGTGGCCACTTTTGCAGGAAAATCTATCACTTAGTCTAATTTCTGCAGTTTAATCTCTATCCTCAGACCTATCATGACTAGATGAATTAAATTTCTCGCCCATACAGATCCCTTTCTCTAAGTCTTGATTGATTGAAGGCTCTGTGTTCCTACGTTTCATCTTGATTTTCCTTAGCATCGTTGCCTGAGGTTAACATGGTTATTTTCTCTGTTAGTCATCATAGTTTGCTATAATGCTTTATTGTGTGGGATTATAAGCAATTAAAGTAATTCTGTATCCTACCTTCAGCGCAGATCGTATTATGTTAACCTCGCAAGCCGATTGAACCCAAGGCTCTCCATCCACTTGAATTGGCATTTCAGTATTAAGGCGGATTTTTATCTGTGTATGCACGCGAGTTAGCCAAACGAGACAGGTAAACCATCTATCTGAAGCGTCCTCCAGTTCTCAGAGGCTGACTTACCCTACCGCCCTGGGCTATTCTGATGGCCCTACTTAGTCCGCTTTGGATTTGGCCCATGTGAACAATTCCAGTCACTCCAACTACCTCGAGCATTCCATCGTAATGGGTTGGCTTGGAAAACCTCTCCTCTATTTCGGGTCCCCATGGATTGGCCCCGGAGCCCCAGCTGTCGTAAAGATTGATAGACGAGTCATTCAGATGAGTGGTTTGTTTTGCTGTCGTTGTTATTGTCGTCGTGGTCGTCATTTTACTGATCGATTTCGGGAAGCTGTACTTACCTCAGTATGTTCAATATGATTATTCCCTCGATATGGGGCAAGGCAATTGGTTTTCCATCAACCTCTAACCTGATAGCTTTGTTCAAATTGTTCCATGAGCTCCTGTTCACCATCTTTCTTATTGCCTGTTTGACGTACACGCCCTTGTTGTGCAGTCTACGCGATTGAGAGCATGAGCGTGCATGATTAGATGACAGGTGAGTCGAGCTTCGGAGGAGGAAGTGAGCCATCTCTACTAAAATGAGCCACTTACCTGGAGTTGAATTTGTCCGGGTTTTCCTCGCGTGCATTATGAAACCCTAGACACAGATCTGCATCCAATCCTATGCCGAGGTAGTTGTTCATGACAAATATGGCCGCATTATCCTCGGCACCACTGCCAGCACCGGGTGTCATTATCAAAGCGCTTGGAAACTCCTGCTTGCTCGCTTCGTCCGAATGAAATACTACCGTCCATCTATCTAAGATAACTTCTTCAGCATCAATTATGTCCTTTAGAAAGTTTATTGGATCCTCGGCTACGATTTCGAAAGCGGAGACATGTTCAAGGGGATAGTTGGACTTAGTTTGAAATCGATCTATCAACTCGAGAGGATTGAACTGAGCCTACTCACCTCCTGTATATCCAGAGCCCCATCTGAGAACACGGGCTAGGTCGTTACCTGTACCGAGCGGTATTATGGCGCAGGGCGGGGACTGGCACTCTGAATCCTGGCCAACGTTGTCCAAACATTGCAAGACCCAACCAACTGAGCCATCGCCTCCAGAAACAAGGATTTTGTAGTCACGAATCTTTCTAAACACGTACAAACCAGGCAATGGGCCGCCATTTTCCAAGTCATAAACTTGATAAGGATTTAGGAGCCTCCGGAATGACGTGATTAGATCGAGTCCTTGGCAGCCACCGCTTTTAACATTAACAAACACCAAAAGCGGCTAAGTAAGCGTTTGGGCAAATGTTTAGTTAGTTAAGTGTGAGATTGCTGAATGGGCTTTAACAAGAAACTTGGATCCAGTTGACTTACCCTAACTCCATTCGGTATCAGATCAGGCATTATGTTTGGCAAAAGAAGTACAACCAGCCCCTTTGTCTCATCACCAAATTTGATCGTTGACTCGCGCAACATGTAAAAGGCTTTCACCGCGATGTCAGCATTATCGTAGGTTATAATACAAGACCCGTACTCGTAATAGATGGGATTAATTTGCTTGAATCTGTAAGGTTTTCCAAGTTGCTCCATCAGCATAGATTCGTATTGCTTTTGCGACAAATTAGTCGGCAGGTTACCAACAAATATGGCGACACTCGAGCAATAGACTTCGTCCTGTTGTTGTAAATAGAATCTAGTATTCTCTTTTTGCCTCACCGATTCTCTAGCAACGTTCTTGATTATCTCCCAAGGACACTCCTGGTTGTCCATTGTGCGCTCGTGCACCGAGGAACCCTTATCCAGCGACACCTCAACCAGCCTATACCTGCTCAAGTCGTTCGACTTCAGTTTAAACTTATCAAGCGCCTGTTTCATGATATCATCGACACTAGTATCGCTCGTAACCATAACCTTACAGTAGGTTAGGTCGGTCACGTTCAAGCGGCCGGGATAGACCTTGATTGAGCCCATTGAGGAGTCAGGCGGTCGATAGCGGAGCAGGACGGCCGGCGGCCTGAGCTGTTTGTCGCGCTTTCCAATCAGACTCGCGAGTGGATATTGCTCGTCGATTTCCCTCTCGCCGTCTGAAATGTCGATTAGAGCATAGTGGCCAATATCGTCGTGGATGTAGAAGGCCCTGAGACATGCGGCGATGAGGTTTTCGCGCGAGGCCGCACGATGGACGGAGATCAACCTGAAGGAGCGTTTCTTCATTGAACTATTGCCATCATAGACACGCAACATCTCCTCGTCCTTATCGCGCGACAACAAATCCTCCTGCTGCTGATAGTACAAGGCTGACTGGCAGAAGTCCTCGCTAGTGCTACGCGGCGATAGGTTGTCCCGCTTAGCGGCCGCAATGGCCGATGGGCCAATGGGGCCGCCCGCGCCCATTGAGCCGCCGGAGCCTGAGTTGGCCAATCCGGTGCAGCTAGCCGAGGCAGCGGCGCCCGTTGATGAGGATGGGTTCAGACTGTAGTTGTAGCGGTTTTGAACGCCAATGATTGTTTCCATGGGCACGTCGGTTCTTGGGATGCTAACACAATATGGTGGCAACATTATTAACTGTAGGCTACCCAGATTGCACTCACGAGGCGCATGTTTCAAGCAACTTGCATGAACCGTTATTTGGCACCACTCGCAGCGCATACCAGTCAGACACTCGGCACTAAAACAGGATTTCTTGCACCAATAACATTTGGAGCCATTCTGGGGCAGGTTGCCCTCGCGCCAGTGGTGCTGTTGGATAACATCTCGTAGTGATTGGTCAGGTACGTAAGTGGCGCATTCGCGACAATCGCTAATGCTAAACTCCTGACACTCCAAGTGAACACAGTATTCGCAAACGCTGCACCTTATTGCGTTTGCATTATCCTCAATCTTTTTCCTACAAACGTTGCAAAACTTTCTCTTCGGATGAGCGTCAGTCCAACAGTGTGGCATTGGATTCTTGATTGCGCTTGAGGCAACAGTTGAACAACAGGATACAACCGTTTTCATGCATCGCTCGTGAACAACAAAGTTGCAAACCTCACAAATGTAACCCTGGCCAATGAGGCCCCATAGCATGTCGGCGCAATGGTGGCAATAGGTGGGCTTATGGAAGGTCTTTTTGGTGAAGTAATGACCGTGGCCTTGGATAAAAGGCGCCGACTCGACGCAGGGCTGTCGGTCGGGCGGCTGCGGATGGACTTGGTCGTGATGGGGCTGGGGGGTTTGGGGTGGACCTGATTGCATAGCGAGTGCTTGCTGCTGTTGGCCCTGCGGATTGCTCACTAGGCAAAGGTTGAATTGTGAACTTATTGATTGTATATCGTCGGTGGTGTCGGATTGAGATATCTGATGCAGGTGATCCTTGTTGCCATGATGCCTCGGGTGTTGCGCTTGGAGTCCATCGGTGGCGGCTTGCTGGTCCTGCTGATGCTGCGGCTGCTGCTGCTGCTGTTGGCCGGCGACATTTCGGGCTCGAGTTCCGCCGCCGCCGCCGCCGCCGCCCAAGTAGGGAGTCGAGTCCGAGGAGGAGGCCGAGGTGGTGGAGGCTGAGTTGAAGGTGCGCTCGGAGGTCAGGCACTCGGTCGAGGTGCTGGAGGAGGGCGAGCTGGTGGGACGGGCCAGCTGCTGTTGCTGCTCGGCCCTCAGTTGCTGCTGTTGGTTGAAGAAGGCATTGTCGATGGTTGCCAGATTGAGCAGATTTGTGCTGCCATGACTTGGATCATTGAGAATGGTGCTGAGTCTTGCTGGACTTAGTGTCACCTGCTCGTCAGCCGTTTGCGCGCTAACCTTTGCCTGGCCTCTGGCGGCTCGCTGTTGTTTCTGGTGGCCGGAGTTGGGATTCGTGCTGGGCTCCTTCCGAGCGTCCCTCCTAGTACAAAGGCGATCTGTTTGGCTGGTTGTGTTTGCATCTGCTTGGCTTGGATTTGTTTGCGTTGTCTCAGCACTCTCCTGCATCACTGTGAGGCTCCTTCGACTCGGACCGCTGATTGTCCGCCTCTATCGGCCATAAGTTGCCCTCGATCGAAACAAAATTGTCTCCACCACTCGTGCGCTCGCTTTGCACGGTGAGCTCGTTGTCAATCTGTTTTGTTGCTATAAATTGCCAAATTTGGACTGAAATCAAGCCTTAAATGCGCATATGCTGTCGGCCTTGAGTTGAATCCAAATTTGCGTGTTATTTTAAGCAGCGATAATGGCGCCCCCAGTCACAATATCAGCCAGCTTGTCTGCTAAACTTGAAGTATTATTGAACCAACGATGGATATGAAACTGGCCTTTTGAATGCGGCAACAGTGGCTTGTAACTTCATCTGGGGCAATAGAGAAACTACAACGACAACAACAACGAATCACAATGAGTTTGGGACAAAAGTTTGTCGACTTCTTTCTATTAGTCCAATCTTACATAAGCTTTCTCGCGACTGAATTAGCATTCAATTCTAGGGAACACTCCTATATTGTAAGTTAGTATCAGCCGCCACTTGATCTGCTGAGACTTTTCCAACGTTTTGCTCCTATTTATAACCGGATATTTTGGTATTATTAGGACGCTGATTGAATTGGAGCTTGCGGTTGCTTGCGCGCTACTTTGGCTTCTTCGGCCGGCTCATGAATGGATGGGCAAGAGATGGGGTTGTTGTGGGGAGCTTTCCATTGGCTGGGGCTGGGTTTGAAGCGCGAGAGTTTTGGGGGCAGAGAGATAGTTTGGGACGAATTGGAAAAGGGAAATTTCTCCTCTCAATCCTGGACGCGCGCTCTTGGGCTCGGTTTGGCCTCAGCTGGGAGTGGGCCAGATCGTAGCGTAGAGTCTGAAAATCAACCCTCGCCCGTTCCCGTTCAGCCGCTTGCTCGCACGCTCGCTCGCTGTCTCCCTCTTGCTGCCTCCTTCTCACTCGGCTGGCCCAACGGTTGCCGTCGCATAGGGTCGCTGTGCTGGAGTTTAGGCGAAAACAAAAAATAGCCCCACTGTTGCAACGCTAGCTAGCGCAGTTGCATTGGCACCCAACGCCGATCTGACTGAAACTTGGGCCTCGCTACTAACCACGCCACTCGCTCGGCGGCCCCGCGTGGCTCCACCGCCTTCAGTGCACGCGCATGCTACGCTTTTTGGGCCGCAACTCGCCGACTCCACGCGCCCCAAAGCGCGGATTTGGCGCCCAATCCAGTTGGAGCCAGTTGGCCAGCCCACCGGCTAGACGCACTGCAACAATGGCCGCCAGTGCGCCCCAGGTCCAATGTTTAGCGAGTGTGTGTGTGTGTGTTTGTGCACGCGCGCTATCATAGCCCATTAATCGCTCACGCTTGCAATCGAGCAAGCGACTCGACTCGACTCGTCTCGTCTCTGGTGGCGCCCATTCCATCCTCTGCCGGCTCCGGCGAGCTCGCGCGGCGCTCGAGGCGGCCGGCCGCTGTTTAGTGTGGCGCCACGTAAGACGCATACAGGACGGACCGAGCGGGGGTCTAATGAAGAGCCGTGTGTACGAGCTAAGGCAGCACGATCGGCCGAGCTTGGGGCGCTGGGCACGCGAACGTCGCTAGGTCGCGCGCGCGCGCACACACACACACACCCATACACAAGCGCACATTTGCGAGCGCGCTTCTCCGCGCGGCCGCTTCGCATTCTCGCACACTTGTGCGTGCGCCCGCCGGCCGCTCGTCCTGCAGGAACGCGCGAAAGTCGCTAGGCGCCGCCCGCCGGCCACGCTCGCAGCGCCAGGTGCGCCCGTCCAAGCTGGGGCTACTGGGGGGCCGAAACCTGTCGGCCGCCGCAGTCGTCGCTAGCCAGCCTTGTTGCCAACATCTCCGTCCGCGCTGCTCCGCTCGCAAAGGCGTGTTGCCCGTAGCTGGCTGCTGGGGTTGGCTAGCGCCTGTCGCCAGCCGGACGCACGGATCCCATTGTCGCTCTGTCAACGTGCTACGCGCAGACTTATTCCGAGTTGACGCCCCCAAAGAGCGGCCTCGCTTGATCCGACGTGTGACGCAGTCATTATTAGCGGGCCCAGCTTTGATTGTAAAGCAAGGCCAGGCGAGCTGGTCGAACGAGCGTTCAGCTGATATTCCAGGTGCACTGGCTCCACTGCCAGCCGATCGGCCATGCGAATTCGTATTCGAATGCGTAGGAGTGGAGCTGCCGATCTCGGCCCCTATGTCTTGGTTCTCTTGCAGCTTTCGTTCCAATGAAGTTGGCCGCCGACGCAAAACGAAATTGGCCCTCGGCTGGCCAGGCCAAGCGGATTGCGCGCTCGCCGCCGCCTCGTCTGGCCCTATTATGTCAACCTAATCACGAATTGAACGAATCAGGTCCAGATTGGGCCTTGCGAGTACAACCTTTTGGTGTATGCAAATTTAGCCTAAGCCAGCCCCTTTTGGCTCGCTCGCCAAGTTTAGCCGCGCTAGCCAATGCGAGCGGCGCAAGCAAAGCGACAAAGGCCAACCGAGAGCCCATCATTCACGACAGCTTGGCTGCCAGAATTCAGTGCCAACTTTTGGCGCGTTTCTTGATCAAAGTGGCGCCTCCCGCTTGCCCGCCTCGGCTTCGGTTTCGGCCCGAGGGCCAAGCGCGCCCATTGGTCAGGCTGTGGACTCGGCGGCTGACTGGCCGTTTGAGCGGCGCCAAGCTCGCGCCCGATCCGCCGGCTCCTCCAAGTGGCCGCTCGGCGAGCAAACAAAACTCGACTTGGCCCCAACAGTCAGCCGCCGGCTCGGATGTCTGTCGCATCCAGGCGGCTAGCTTCTCGCCGCCAATTGGGAGCGAGAGCACGAAATGTGAGCCAGCGGCCAGTTGTGCGCAACACCAAACCCGATAGGAGGTGTGTGTGTGTGTGGGGGGGGGGCAGAAGGCGACGGCAATTTCGGCCGGCTAGACTCGCTTGGATGGCGCGAATGACGATTTATTGCTTGCAGTTTGCGATAGCGGATGCACGTAGCATTATTGTTGTTGTTGTTGTTGTTGCCGCTTATTATTGCCATACATGACTGGCCTTTCACGGTTGCGGTGCCGAAGCGAAATCAGCTGAGGGCAAGTTGGCCCGCTCGCATCCTCGCGCGCCACGCTACTCGCCCTCGTTACGGCTTGCTTAGCCTTGGCCGTCCTCTGCGGCCGATGGGCCGGTTTGGCCAGCGCAGTAGAGGATGCATGACCTGCGCACCGTTTGACCCACGAGAGGCTGGCGGTCGATGGGCCAAGCTGGTCTGCATCCCCCCTTCGCTCCTCCAGCCGCGTCCACGCGGAAGCTTCCTCGGCCCAACGCCACCGGCCGGCAGACGACAAATGTGTCTGGCCGCTCGCGCTCAGGTGCCATCCGGCAGTCTCAGCTCCCTCTCTGGCTCCTCGAATGAAAGGGGGACCCTAATGAAAGGGATTGCATTTAGCGCGTTGAAAACGGGCGGGGGCCGTTCGGGAGGCTCAGAGGCAAAATTGACTGGCTTGTTCGCGCTCAGCTTGGTCCAATCAGCTTGGCTGCATTAAAGCTGCCAGCCGATTTAGCTCGAGATCTGGAAATTATGGTTCAACAGTTTCGGCTAGCGCAGACAAATTGGCCAAGATCGTTAGCGCTGAGCAAGCTCAGCGTTTGCATGGGCCTGCAAAGGCGCCCTTGTAATCTGATTAGGTGGTTGCGACTTGATGCCGCTTAGATGGGCTCAGTTTGCGCGCCAAACTCGCCACATCTCGGCCGGCTTGCTGGCCACGCGCTCGCTTTTGGTGTCGTCCACAGGAGAGACGGCGGAGGGGCGGGTTTTGCGCTCGGCTGGCTCGTCAATCTAATAAGCGAGCTTGCACGAAAGGTCGAGCCTTGATAAAGGTTGGCACCGGCGCCCACGCCAAGAAGTCCGATCTCCAGCTCGCGGGCTCAAGGCGCCCGGTTTAAAATTAGATCTCGAGCCGACAAGAGCCAATATGAGAGCTACGTGTACACGCGAGCCAATGCTGAAACAAATGCGACTCGAGAGGGTCACGATCTGATCGGTGGCAGCAGCAGCGGTGGCGGCGGCGGCGGTGGCGCCGAGAGCGAAGGCAGCAACAGCGCCCAGGGAGCTGGCCAGCCTCCAGCGACATTGTTTCCGGGCAAAACACAAATTGGCGAGCCCTCAAACTACCAACACCGAACGCTCGTCTACGCCAACAACTTCAAGGTCAAACTTGATCTCGGCACAAACTTACCTGCGCAAATCGTGCGAGTGGGCTAACAAGAGGCTGGAATTGATTTGAGTCACAAAGGTTTGGCTGCTGAGGAACAAGTGAAAGGTGTTTGGCAGACATGTAGACGCTCGGCCTCCGCTGAGTTTGAGCGTTTATACGAGAAGTTTGCCTCTCCTTCGAACGGTCAGCTCAAGCTTCGGTTTTGAGATCATTGTTAGCCGAGTTAAATCAACAATCAAGACAAAAAGGAGACGAGAGAGGCAAAGGAGGCAAAGTGGAGAGGGTTAGAGGAAAAAAACTGATGAGCGAGCTAGTATGGCTGTAGTCTAGGCTTTACCTCGTTCAAAGCGGCCGCCTGAAGGCTGTGGGTTAATTTGCAGCCTCGTGGTTTCTCTCTCTCTCTCTCTCTCTCTCGGGCGCGATCTTGTGCTGCTGCAATTGCGATAACAGTCCGCAATCTCCGCAAGCAATTCTAAAAGGATAGGGCAAACAACGCGACTTGCAATAATTTTCTCAGGTCAGAGAAAAGATTCAAGGCCAGGGCAGTCGAGTGCAAACTGAGTATTATTTACTGACTAGAGCAACGGCCATGGCGCCGACAGCCCGCCCACCACCAACCTCGTCCGCCCGCCCGATTGCGCCAATTTTGGCTCCCTTCGAAATTGGAAAGGCTCGAGCTAAATTTGGGTTCCAGATGTGGGCAACATTCTCATCTGTCTACTGCAGACAGAGTTTATTCTCGTTCCCGATAGCCTAGATGGCGTAATTTCAGCTGAGTTTGGTGGTCGACCTGGGTTGGTTCAGCGCAACGTTGCAAAAATTCTGCCACTCCAGTTGCGACCGCCTTGGTTGAGCTGAATTGCGAGAGCGAGCAATCAAAAGTCTCAGGTTAATCACATGACTCAATCCTCATTTTGCTCCACCTCGATTTGCGGATGGTCTCGATCGATCAAAACAGCTCCATCTTTGAATATGTTTCATGGTCAACCGCTGATGCTAATTGCGGTCGCATTCATGTTGGAAGTGCGACAGCCGTTGAGACGTCAGCCGAATCAAGAGCAAAGAGGAGCGCAAAAACAGGGAGCCAACGAGGGAGCCACTGGCGCTCAGACGCCGCCTAAGCCAGAGCGCTCCTTTACCTGTCTCCTCGAGCAACGAGGGGCGGCCTCACCTTTGGCTCGCCCTTGGCGTCCTCAAGCAGCGAGACGCCCGCCAAGATCGGCCAGCCGCCAGAGGCCACCGCTCGGCCTCAATCGCGGGCCAAAGACAAACTTCCGGCAGGTTCAGCCATTTGCCTGTTTATTCTATTCCATCCCATTGTACTGTCGCGCTTTGTGCATTAAAATTCGCCCGCTCGCCCCCTCTCTTGCCTCAACCCTTCACTTTCGGGCGCACGAACTTTGGCGCAAAACGCTTGAGTTACTTCTTCTTCTCCCCTCTTTCTGTCGCCGCCGCTGCCTCGAGTTGCTTTTTCGCGCTTCACGAGCCTCCGAGGAGGCTCGCCCGCTTCCGGTTGCGCAACGCTTGTTTACATTATCGCCAACCGCAGCTATAAATAACCCGTTCGGCCGCAAGGCCAGCCAGCTTGGCCTCAGAGGGCCAGCGACACCTTGATTAAGTTTTAACAAGAGCCCGTTTGGGACCACCACCTTTTCTGTGTTTGTCTTTGCAACTTCGAGTCAGTGCAGTAAGGCCTAATTGTGGCAACCAAAACGAGCCTTCTCTTGACCCTGGGCCAAGCTCGCGCTCAGCACGCCGCTCCCCATTTCGGTTGCTACATGGCCCCACGCGCGCGGACACACACTGGCTCCCTGGTTTAGCTCATACGTCTGCAGAGAGTTTGCGGCTGAAGACGAGGTTTGCAGTGGCAATAACGATGGCAATGTTCAAATCACGACCCCAAACCGGTTGTATGCAACCTTCCAACAGACGAACGATGTTTCCCTTTTACCAGACAGTCGCCAAGCGCGAGTTCAGCAACTAAAGCTTGCGCCCAGATTACAAGTTGGCGGACAAACTTTTACGCCCCTCAAAACGATGACAGCTCCTCTGATTTGCCGGCCAAAACTATCCCCTTTGACCGGCGATCTATGGCTGCTTATGTGCAGAACTATACGCCTCCAAACTCTTGAAAGCTGGCGACGCTTGCAAGGCTTTGAAGGCCGTTGGGTTTGGGCTCAAGGGTGCAGCTCTGCTTAGTTGGTCACATTTGCACCGGGAGCGATGAACGCTCTTGTGAGGGGGTGCTCGATCTTGATCTCTGTCTTATCGGGGCCAAATTTGCGCTCGCTTGGCCACATTCGAATATGACTCAAATAGGTGCAGCGCTACAGTAACACCATGGAGCCGCAATCTCCGCTTGCCCGACAAAGATCCATCACAAGGGCCGCCAACGCGCCTCCTCCCTTCCTCTCCGCCAGCTGCCAATGGAGGAGGAGTTTAGAGTTTTGCCGGCGCAGTGAACCAGCGCAAGTCCCTTGGGCCCAAACAGCGCGGGTTAGGTTAAATCGGGCGCCTCAACCCGGCGCAGCCCTTTATTCAATTACCTGGCTTTGGAAATGGGCGAGGGTTCCAAGCGGCGGAGGAAGTTGTGAAGCGGACTCAGTGGGCCTCCAAAGCAACATTTCGTTGGCGCTGGCTTTGCAATTCTGCCGATGAGTCAATAGAGGCGGCCGCGTTGACTTTGGCTCGGCCAAATTTGTTGGAGCGAGCGGCCGCCATTGGGGTTGATGTTTCAATTGGCTGCTCGCTTGGCCGCTCGGCCCGCTGCGACATCCGAGATTCTGGAGGCTGTCAGAGAGGCGGAAGTTTGGGTGTCACACGGGCACTGGCAGCGGCGAGGCCTTGGCGCCGGATTGGCGGCGCTCTCCAGTGTTCGCTGTGCCTGCTCGTAATTGGCCCTCTTGTGACCAAACTCAAACTGGACCAAAGTGTGGCCAACGTCTCGCCTCCCCGGCGGCGCAATTCCGGATTGCAGCCAAGATCGGTGGCAAATTCGGCCCTCAAGATGGAGATTGGCGGCTTATCAATCCGCTGCAAGAGGTTGAGGCTTGAGCAAGGACGAGCTTGGACTCCGCTAGATTGGCCACTCGATCGGCCGGCCTCGGTTTGCTCCCCGTTGGCTTTGCGCGCCTTCAGTTTGCGATCAGTGGAGGACTTCAAACGAGCTTGCTTGAGCGGGAACAAGCCAAGCTCGGCTCTGGGGGTGTCGCGTCCGAGACGGACGATCGGGTTGGTTAGGTCTTTTATTGTTATTTATCCAGGCGGGCGCCCAAGTTACATGGCCGCCTGGCTCGCCTATCTGGCGGCGCATACGTCTAATTTAAATGCACTCGCCGCCGCCCCCCCCCTCTCGCCCGGCTGCAGGCTGAGCGGGGCGCCCCCAGCTGGCGTCATTGGCCGCCACCGTCGCCGGCTCCGGCGCCGCACTCTCGCTTGGCTGTTTGCTTTTGACGAGTTGATTCGGCTAGCAGCTGCTGAGTTGAGGGCCAGAGTTTCAGCGCAAACAGGGGCTCACGTTCTCCTCGGATTGATGGATTGGCCTTGCGGACGATAATGATTCCTCAGTGGCAGGCGGACCGGCATTGGCGCCCCTCCTCGCTCGGCCGGCCCGCAGCCACGCCCAGCCCGCCTGCCAACCCGGCGGTCGGGGCCTCAAGGAGCCAGCGTGCGTCTGTATCTGTCTCGGGTGGGCGCTTTTGTATGGCTAAATGAAGTCGATCAGATCCTGAATAGCGGGACACATTTGCTCTATCTAACGGCGCTCGCTCGCCGGCTAGCGGGCCCAACTCTGGAATGAGCTCGAAATGCCGTTGGGCCGAGATTGCTGCCACTCGAGGAGGAGGAGGAGGAGTGGGAGGGGTGGGCTCGCGCGCAAGCTCGCCTCCAAGCCGGCTTATGTATACGCCGTCCAGGCCGGCCAAGCCCACGGCGCATTTGCACGTTTGCTGGCCGCCAATGGCGCCTGACGGGCAGACACAATGAGCGCGCCCCAATCGGCATCTCGCGCGCTAGTCCCCTTTGACATGGCCAGATAAGCGGATATAATTGGATGGTTCATATCGCCCCTCTCGGCGCCCTAAATGCCACTTGCCTGCCGGCGGTCAGATCTCCAGGGCCGAGCGAGTTTTGGGTGGCGCCCCTCTGCTGGCCCTCGAATCCGACGAACACTGCGGCCAACCGCAGGCGTGAGTCCAGCTCGAGGTCAGCCCTGCCAATTGGAGCGGGCACAATTCTTGCCAATTCAACCGCCTCCACACACACACACACCAATTCGGGCCCACTTGAACCTGAGCCGATAGTGTCCGATAGCCAGAGAGGATGCCATCAAGCTCGAGCCTTCGGTCCTGTGAGGGCGGCGGGCAAAGGTTGTATTTAGCCGAGAGGGGAGACGTTTGCGCGCGCTCTGAAGCGGCCCGCGAATCGGAGAGCAGGCAGCTGGTTTTATTTTTCCAAAGGATCCTAATTTAAGGAGACAATCAATCACACGATTCATCCAAGTGCAAATCTTGATCCAAGTGCAAATCCCAGCCCCTCTAAACTAGCGCGTCTTTGATAGATTTCGCAATCCTCGTGTTACCTTTGCGAGCGTGGGCGCGCTCGTCTGCTGGCGTCTGCCAAAGAAAGTTTGCGAGTCATTCGGAAACACGTAAGTGGCCTCGAAGGGTCTTAGGAGGCGGCGGAGCTTTAAATAAGCGCGCAATAGATGGTACTTTACGGGTTTGACATCCTTCTGAACTATCACTATTGGGCCTGTTTTATCCTTCTCCTTTGAGCTATAGCTACTCTCGCTCGCTGCGCCTAAATAGTACTGCTCGCCCTTCTTTGCCGCCCAAATTGGCGCCTGCTCCTGGGCCAAGCTCGACGCTGAGGTGATTGGGCCGAGGGGCGTGTCAAGAAGGGTCGCGCTCGAGCTGCCAGATGCGAGTGCTGTCTCCTTCGAGTTTTGGGCTCCCTTCAGTGCGGCCAGCATTTGTTTTGGCGGATTCAGGAGTGCAAGCTCGTCGCCGCTCGCCAAGTTGAGGTGCTGCTGCTGCTGGTCGCCAATGGTGGCAAACGAACCGCTCAAACTAGACTGAAGCGCCGCCGGGCTGAAGGGAAAGGGACTTAGCCGAATGCCGCCGCTCAAACTCGTTGGGTAGGCTCCAGCCGGAAGTTGGAGCGAGCCAGTAGAAGGATCCTTCGCCGGTTCCAAGTCGACGCTGGCAGATTTTATGGAGCCGAGCAGGATGTCGCTGATGCTGGCCAGAGGCGGGCTTGCAAGCAGATGCGGCAGGTAGAGTGAGCTCGAGTATGGCCAATACTTTTCTGGCGCATTACTTGAGGCTGCCGATAACGACATGAGCAAGGGTCCAGGTGAGGAGTGCATGTTTTGATGGCCGCTCGCGTTGGTGGTTGACGCCGAGGAGGAGCCGCTGGCCGACAGGTTCTCTTTGCCCCCATTAGAATCAGGCCGCCCATTTATGAGGCCACTTTTCACAAAGGATGAGCTCGAACCAGACTTTTGGTAGACAATTCCGGATAAGGTTATCGTTGCTGGCGCCTCCGATTCAGACCTGAAGGGTCCAACTAGAAGCTCGTGCTCACCATCCCTGTTAGTCGGCTGCGCTCTGTTTGCGTTCGAGTTTGTCGACTTGACGCTCACCATGGGTCTGATTTCTAGCCTCGAGCTAACAGATGAAAGTCCACCAATGCCGCCTCCGCCGCTTTGCAACCGAGACTCGCCAGCCACCCCCATGAGCGTCGCCTCTCTGGAGCTTCCGCTTGCATTGTAGACGGGATCTCTGATTCCATCGAGCTCCAAGTCGTCGTCCTCGTCATCGTCGCCACTATCCTCGCCAGGCTTACCGCTGCTGGATGGAGGTGATTGCGATGAGTTGCTATCAGAAGCGCTCGCCTCAGATCCAACGTCCGTCACTATGGGATCCTGCTGTTGCTCTGGCTGCTGTTTCAGCGTTGTCTCAAACTCGCTCGACGGTTGAGAGCTCGAGGTTGACAGATACTCGTTCACAATTATCTTCTCGGAGTCGTTATCTCTCGTGCTCGAGCCCTGTTTCGTTAGTTCAAATAGGGGTTTTGTACTGTCTTTGGCCGCCAATCCCTGGTAGCTGGTCTGAGAGGTAGTTTCGGGTGAGGCGAGGGAAGTTGCGGCGGCCGCAGAGGGAAACAGGTGTTTGAGGGCGGGCGGCAGGAGGCTGGCGTCAAACATGAACGAGTCACCGCTTGCTTGAGACAGGAGGCCGCCATTCAAATCATGATGCCCGTGGAGCGGCTTGTGAGCAATCAACCTGATCTGCTTGCCTGAGAAGACTGCCGGCTGCTTTGTTCTCTCCATTTGGCCTCCAAATTCTGGCCTCAACTCTGAACCGCTCGCCATTGGCACAGAGTTGGCCATCAGGTATTGTTGCTCCCTCAAGGGATTCATCGCGCTGTAGCTGATCATTTTAGAACTGAGCGCTCCGTTCCATCTACTCTCCGGTGAGAGGTTCTCATTAAGCTGTGTATTTGATTCAAGATGAGGTAAACAGTGAGATGTTAAAACGTGACAAGAGAGCATCCTCAAATACTGTACTCAACCTTCACCTACCCTGTTGCTCCAAGCTGGATATCCTCGGCTCCCCTCGGCCATCTTCTTTTTCTTCCTCCTCCTCTTCTTTCCCTTCTTTACTCTAATGTGAGCGCCACTCTCGAGATTGTTTGGCTCTAGTTTGAGTTGCTTCGGCTCGAACTCCCATCGGCTTGCGTTGGTTGTCTGTCGCTTTGGAGGGTTTGCGGCGAGATTGTCCTCACTGAATGTAACAGGAAATTTTGGCTCATCTTTCTGGTTCGTCAATGGCGCTATGCTACTGCCATTGCGATTGTGCAGAACGAGGCCAGCGGCGAACCTCTGGCCACCATTGTTTGTCTTGTCAATGTTGTGGTTACCTGCATCTGATAGCACAATATTTGATTGATTATTGCGCGCGTTTATCATTTGTTGCTCCATCTCGCTTGGCTCAGCTTGACTCGCAAACTCTTCCTCGCTTTTAGTCGGATTTCTTAACTCTGCGCCTAGACCATTTGACTCCTCTTGCTGTTGGTCTGGTTGGGTTAATGAAGAAGTGGCTGATTGGTGAGATTCATCAGGTGGCAGCTGGTTTGACAGATTAATGGTGAACTCATCTTCGTTGCTTCGATCCATCGTCTTTACCAATTCCTCGTCGTCTCCGCCCTTAAGATTGCTCGAGAAGGCATGATTCGACGAAAACTGTGAGGCCAGGTTAAACTCTATCAGGTTCAATATAATTATCAGGATAATCTGGAAGACTCTCAGGTTTGAGTGAGCGTTTGTAAGCTTATTGATTGTTTGTTTGCTCATTGTTGGCCTCAAATAATCACCAGATTTCCTCTGATCCTCTCCGGTTTTTCTCCTCCGCTCCATGGTCAACTCTATCTCGTCAAGTTGAGATTATCCCCTCTCACTGTGGCAACTCTATGGCAAATTATCACTCTTATGCTCGCAGGATTTTTGCTTCCCCTTGACCATCGGTAGTCCAATCAATTGCATCAATGATTTCATCGCATCTCTCGCTTGTCCTAGCTACCGCTGTTGCTTTTGTCGAGCTTTGTTTGTTTACTGCACACTGATTGCCTCTCTAATTTGACCCAATATAACCTTTCTAGTGGCATTAATTGAGTTTGCATGCTTACAATCCTTTGATACTCGCTCGCTGGACTCGGATGGACCGAGTTACCTTCCAATTACGAGCCTAAGAACAATGGGCCAACTTGATCTAGTTTGGCGATGCAAATAACTAATGAAACAAAGGAAACGCGCCTGTTGATATCTCTTTTGATGTCTGGTCTTGTTAACCAATTCAACCTCCGTAACACCTTCTCCGTCCAGCCACTTTCCCTTCCCTTCCCTCTCCTTCCAATTCATCGCCATCACACCCTACTGCATGCAAACAAATCCAATCTGCCAGCCTCCAAACGTCCTGCTATGTCTCAATCACCTGCTTGACATCCGACTGTCTCTCAGAGCCCAACGATACCTGGGCGAGAATCCCTGGATCGAACATTTTTTGAGCTCTGTATCTCACCTCAAGTTGGCTTAAATGATTTGCCATAGGCGATTGGAAGGCAGCGGGCCAATTGGAGGTAAGCGAGCAGCGCTACTTGCGCGAAAGGCGAGCTCAACTCACTATTGTCTAACCTGAGCCAAAATACCGCCTGCGGATCGCACACCTGATTGTTTGATTCATTGGCAACCAAGGCGCCACTTGTTAGAGCAACAGAGCCATCGCCGCCGTCTTCTTCAGAGGAATCGGTAGATTTGGTGGTGAGCAAAAGGAGGAGGGGAAGATCTGGCTACGGAGACCACGGTGAACACTTCAGATTGAACAAGCGCGGAAAAACTAGCTCACAACAAGCAGGTGTAAAAGAGGAAATAAGACGAGTCAATTGTTGCGATTGGTTTATTGTTGGGATGGATACTTTTTTCCACGACTCCTAAGCTAGCTCGATTTATCTCCCATTGCTGGCCAAAAACCATCGGGCAAGTCCAACAACTGGAGTAGGTGCAATGGCGCCGGTTAATGCGACAGAATTTTAGCTGATCGGTGGAGCTTGATACATTATGAGATGTCGATTGAAATGTTCACTGGGCGATTCACCGAGTAACGCTGCAACAGATGAACCAATTATACTTGGCGCCTACCTGTGAACATTGAGCGCCCATTTGAGGATGGAACTGGCAACGACATCCCTCGAGGAAATCAGGAGCCATCGGGACTGCTAGATAAGTAGGAAATACTTGTGAGAGTTGTCGGATCGGTATGATGATTGTACGTTGAGCCGAAACCATTAGTCATTCTATAAGAACAACCACCTGTTACTCATCGTCCTCGTATCAGGAGGTTCTATGCTACTGGGATGGTCAGCAACTAGATCGGATCACCCGCCTGATCATTCAGTACAGCGAGCACTCTGTAGAGATGGTTGATTTGTCAGAGAGTGACTTTGTTAGCATTGGGGATTCAACCAGGCAAACGCAATGCGAGCTGGATGGCAATTTCAGTCGGTTAAACCAGAATTTTCGTTTTTCAAACGATTCCGAATTGGGGTCTGTACGATTTTAGATTCCGACCAGGGTTGATTGTGACTCGTTCGTTAGGCCGTACGCTTCCGGTTTTCTTAGTGCAGGAGCCATGCATTGAAGGTAATGCGTACGAATAAAGGGCATACAATTGAATATACTCGAATCCAAGCCATGCATGGGCTCAACAGTTGTGCGCTGCGCTCGCTTGTTCTGTCCTTTTAAATCGCGCCAAAAACGTCACTTTGTTTGCCTCAGCACGCAGTATACATGTAGTCCTGGAGGAGTGTTCGGTCATCCCTGAGGATTGTTTACAATGTCAAATATCACCCACCAGCCACATATTAGATCAAACTAAACTTGCTAGACGGCCAAACCTCACAAGCATACGGCCCGAGAGACGGCAGTCAAGATCACGAGTCGAGACCCAGCCAAATCGAACATCATTCGGACCGAAACCACCGCATGCTCTCATACATCCAACATGTCCTACTCTCTTTTGATCTCATTTTCATATTGAGAGGACTGGCATCGCAAACTCTCTCCAACTACACTAATTTATCAACTCTTAGGAGTGCTTTTGGATCTCGAAAACATGGTTTATGGATTGCCCACAACGAGAGCTCGCCAAGCAAAGGCACCAAGCCAGATTGAGGATCGGTTCACCAAATTCGAGAAGATCGGGTCTGGAGCATATGGAGTTGTATACAAAGCTCGCGATAGACGCGACCAATCGGTGGTGGCCCTCAAGAAGGTAAAATTAAACAACACCTACACTGATGAAGATGGAGTGCCAAGTTCTAGTCTTCGAGAGATAGGTCTCCTCAAGGATCTCAGCCACCCAAATGTGCTGCGTTTGCTGGATGTCCAAATATGTCAGGGTAGCTTGTATCTAGTGTTCGAGCATCTCGATCTAGACTTGAAGAAGCTACTCGACAAACACAAGAGCGGTTTGCCGAGAAGTTTAGTCAAGACCTACATGTGGCAACTCCTCCAGGGTTTGTCCTACTGTCATGCACGAAGGGTCTTGCATCGTGATCTCAAACTACAGAATCTCTTAGTGGACAAGCGCGGCAACATAAAGCTAGCGGATTTTGGACTAGCACGTTCTATGAGTCTTCCCATCCGCACTTACACCCATGAAGTTGTCACACTTTGGTATAGATCGCCTGAACTGTTGCTCAAAACCGTCCACTATGGTCCCTCCGTCGATCTTTGGAGTCTAGGTTGCATCTTCGCTGAGATGCGAACCAATCGCATACTGTTCCCAGGAGACTCCGAGATTGATCAAATCTATCGCATATTCCGAACCCTGGGAACACCAGACGACACTTCATGGCCTGAATTCAGGGAGATGCCCGAGTACAGACAGTTCGCCAAGTTCAAAGCTCGCGGACTAGAGAGCTATATCGGTACCGATGACCCGTTAGCGCTAGACTTGCTAAAGCGGCTACTGACTTACGATCCAGCTACCAGAATATCGGCTAAACAAGCATTGGCTCACGATTACCTGCTCAGCGTGGCTGAGATCGAAGCATCAACACTAAACATATTTTGATTAGACCTGGCCGAGGTTACTGGCTTCGGTCATAGTTGTTTGAAATGCTAGGCGGTAAACCTTCAAAGAGGTTTCGTATATCAATTTAGGATTCAGATTAAAATCTCGGCGACATTCAATAAAGTTCCTTGCTCCAGCATTGGACTTGAGATGTTTTGAAAACATGGTCAAGTCTGCTCGACTAATTAATTGTACGGATGATGGGCCAATCAACCAAAATTCCACGAGGATACATTGGCCCGTTCGATAGGCCCTTTGCACCGTAATCTCCACAGTCACTCGTGATAGGATTTTATGAGGGTCCCAGCGGACCATTCAGAGCCTAGAGCGGCGAAACGGGTGACATTAATTTCTGTTATGAATACATGCTATTCAACTCGCAATGAAGACTAACAAGTTCGAGAGCCATCGCCGCCAAACACTGTCTGGTAGCCGATGGCCTCAGAGAATACTCATAGCCTGTCAGATCAAATCTATGACAGAAATGTGTAGTATCAGTGTGTTTACTGGACTTTGTTCCCCTCCTTCTCTATTCTCTCGACACCCTAAAATATTTGAGCCTCAGTTTGTTTCTGTAGTTTGCAGATTCGTTACAGAAATAGATACCATCCATAGCTTCAAGATCAACAGATGCATGCAATCGATGTTGGTTAGCTCTCTGCGCAAGTGCATCCGTGGAACGAAGAAGAGACGCAGAATCTGCGCCATGTGTGTAAAGGGTGGATTTGATGCCATTCTTCACTGGTATCCCATCGGACCGAGATTGAATTAGCTACAGTATTAATCACTTTTTCTGGTGCAAACTATTCCCCATGCCTTTGTTTTTAGATAGAATTCCTCTATTGGCAGAGCAATACATCAAGCAGGCAAGAATGTTAACATTCGTTCGGCTTGATGTCTGATCTTCGGGTGAGACAGCCCTTATAGTTGTATTAACGAAAATAGCGTCAACAAAACTTGTGCTAGCCAGAACTCACCCATCAAACAGGCCTCAATCTGCTTTGGAACCCTGGTAGTCATATTCTGGCTGCTAATACTTCGTAAATTATCCCCCTTAGATTTTTCAGAAATGCATCCTTCGAGACGGACATATTTACTTACACAGAATCATGGGTAATATTCAAGACTATTGTTGTGGTGAAAGTCCCATCGAGGCTGAGGACGAGCGAGAAGAGCAATCACATATTTGGAGCGAAGGTAGCAACAATAATCATCAATATGGCGCTTGTTTGCCTCCTAGCCCTCCAAATATATATCAAATTGTGTTACCCAAATTGATACCCATTACCGTCGACTACAGTCAGTCAGTTGCAATTCAAGCTTCTATCAGCATATGTTCTGCTCCATCCACACCGGCCCCTCCGGATAGTTCCTCCGCCGATCTAAGCAAGAGTACTTCTACCAAAGCTGACGGGACGCTAGTAGCAGGGGTATCTCAGCAACATCAACATCAAAAACCAGCTACAATCAAGGAGGAATACTGTTCAGAACAATTCGAACAGCTGAGATCTCGTTTATTCAACGGTTCTGATGAGGAAAGACGATTTAGGGAGCTATTATGGTCTTGCATTCCCTGGTCAGCGCCTGGAGGAAAGTCTGGTTCTACCTTCCTCAAGACGATCAATGACCAGTTCATCTTAAAAGAAATGTCAAAGCTAGAAATGCAGTCATTCTTATCTATTTCGAGCGATTATTTCAACTACGTTGAAAGTTCATTCAATGATAACAAACCTAGTTTGTTATCAACCATCTTGGGCATATACAGGATAGTCTACACAAACAGTGCCACCCAGTCTAGTTCGGAATATTATTTTATGGTCATGCGAAATTTGTTCTACAAGAGGAATATATCCCAGAGATTTGACTTGAAGGGTTCTATGAGGAATCGATTAGCAGATACAGATAATTTGGATGATACCGAACATGTTCTAATGGACGAAAATTTGGTTCGTATCACATGTGAGCATCCCCTATTAATTCGCGCAAAATCGAAACGCATGCTCAATGAAGCGATAGACAACGATTCCAAATTTCTAACCTCAATTTCGGTTATGGACTATTCTCTGCTGGTTGGTGTGGACAAAGAAAACCTGGAATTGGTTCTTGGGATTATCGATTACGTGAGACCTTTTACCTGGGATAAGAAGATCGAACGAGTTGTCAAGTCAGTGGTCGGCTCCGAGTTGCCAACAATTGTTGAACCTGAATTGTACAGGGAACGTTTCTGTGATGCAATGGACAAATACTTCGAGAGTGTTCCAGATGATTGGTGATAGTAGAGAACGATTAGGATGACGACCTTTTCTTAGCGACACAGAGAGTGTATCAGTAGTGAGATTTATGAGAACCGACAAACATAAAAAACAAACGGTCAGATTTTCACGTCTCCGAGCCTTATTCTAATCTAGAATCATTTCAATACCCCATCAGAGTCACTACCTACCGCTGTAACGCTGCTTTGTCATCAAAACAACAAATTTGTGTAACTCCTGAACTTTTAATCTATTTACAAAATATAGCCCGAGCGAGCGAAGGCTAAAAACATCAACATAATTCTATTCTCCGTATAACACTTGCTTGGTGTTATTTTACGTCGCCTGCGATTCTAGATGAATGTGGTAAGGGTCCATACCGGAGTAGTTGGGCATGCAGATGGGTTGTCTCCTAGGAGATGTGGGCCTCACTCCAGTTCCAGGATCACCCACACCTGTTGTCGGATTGTCTGCGAGGATCTCCTGCCGGTAAAGGTGACCATGCATGGGGCAGCTCAACTGGGCGTTTGTGACGTACAGTGATCGACTACATGTGCCTCCCATGCCTTTATTGTCATTTGCTGATATGTTTGATGAGGCTAGTTTTTGCTTTAGAGCTCCCTTGATGACTAGACTTTCATCAGTGATTGCTGGACCGTGATTGGTCACTTCTGGTATGGTAATCTCGTAAAGTCCATCGGTTGATTGTTGCTCGACCTTATGTACCCTTAGATTGCTGCTCTCCTCATAGGAGGGTGGTGGTTTTGCGGGTCTCAGGACATTATCGATACTCAATTTGGTCTCAGGTTTTATCCGTCCTCTAGGAGAACGCCGAAATGAATCGCGTATCTTATCGTGCATCCGCCTGAGGGTCAATGAAACTGTCGGTTGACAAGGACTCAGACCTCCTCTGACAATACTCATTTGAATCAATGAGAACCGATTCCTCTCTAAGAGTGCTAAACAGCACCAAGCCAATAAGAGGGATGCAAGGAAGACTCCAATAACAGATGCAATCACAACACCGCTAATCAAATGTTTCATGTCGAGATTCGAAGATATTGGTGGCTGGCTCTCAATGAGGGTGGTCAAGAGAGGCGATATTCTGTCAAGGATGTCGCTTTTTGCAGACTCGGTTATGAGATCCTCAGCTGTGCTAGTCGGATCTTGGGTTGGATTCGTTACATTCACCTCCAAACTACTGCTTGTGGCCAAGAATACGCTCGTTAGAGACAAGGAGTTTGGATCCGACCACTGACAGTAATCGCCTGTCCAACCAGGCGCACATTGGCACCTGTAGAAGCGTTCTCGAGAGCCACGATTCGTTGCAGAATCAACGCCTCCGAATCCAAAATCGGTTAAGTGACTGTTGAAACCGTAGCAAGTTCCACCATTCAGACAAGGATTGAGTGCGCATCCTGCGCTCATCTGAGTCAAAGATCCAGAACCGGGAAGGGCGCTCAGATTGATGTCGCAATCAACACCAGTGAATCCGTCCTCGCAATTGCATTTGTACCTTCCGGGAGCGATATTCTGGCAGGTGCCGTTGTTCTTGCATGGCTCATGAGTGCCGCAGTAGTTGAGATCCCTATCGCAAAGTACACCGCCCCAATTGCGCTGGCAAATACACTGCCAGGGCGAGAGACAGTAGCCATTCTCGCAGCCCGGATAGGTGATGCATTCGTCGCAACGCGGACCCGTCCAACCTGGTCGGCATTGGCAAGTGTCGGGTCGCTCACAGTAGCCATGTTGTGCGTTACAGGCTTGACGGCAGGTGGCTTTGTCGCAATCAGCTCCGTGCCAGCCGTCTAGACAAACTTTTTGACCACTTGTCGAGCAATTATAGTGGCCAAACTGGTCATCGCGAGCCCGACAGAAGGTTGTGCATCCGTCGCCATAGTAGTTCAACGAACAGTAGACCCTGTTGAAAGAGTTCGTCGAATAGGATGAATTCGGGGAAACGTTCAAGAATAAGTCTTTGCACATTCGATGATTGATGAAATCTAGATAAGATAGTACTCACCTGAATCGGTAGGCTATCGAAGATTTCAAACTTCGCGAGAATCTGCTTGCCCAAGGCTTGGTCGGGTTCGGTTCTAAATTTGGTAGAACCTCGTTTTCTGTTAAAACGTGTCTGTCAATAAATTGCAACCTGTTGAACGGTTCACTAGCAGCCGCTGGTAGCGAGTGATTAGTCGATAGTGCTTTTCCAGCTGTAGCTAAATCAGTGTTATTTGATCCGTTAGCGGCTCCAAGCCGGTGGGTTGCGGTTTGTGAGATCCGGCGCGACGGTTGATCTGAGTTGAGTTCGCCGCGCATTTGCTCGGCTGTAATTATGATGGTGAATGATTTCTTTATAGATTCGAGGGGCAACAGCAGGATGAAGGAATTATGAATGTTAGTGCATTTTTCTTCTTCTAAATGTTTGAAAAGTCCGAACAGACGTGGGCTATCCTCTCTCTCTCTCTCTCTTGCTCGTATTCACAGAGAGATTACTGCTGAAATTAGAATGAAGCCGGAAAGTGTGTGAAAGCGAGAAAGAGAGGCGAAACTCTTGGAGAAATCTATTTCACTTAGCTGTTCATTTTCAAACTACAGGAACTAAACTTATTGCCCTGGAACGGAAACGGCGTTACCGTAAGCGGAAAATCTGACTGATTACTATCGGACTATTCTGGCCTCTCCAAGCTTAGTGTTGCAACCTATTCAATCTCGCTCACTTAAACTAGCTCGGCTAGATTGTCTGAATTAAACAGTTTGGCCGTGCAAGGGATCGGCAAGAAGTCAGCAATTCATCAGATTATTGCGACGCTCGAAGATGGAGCCCCAACGCTGGCCACAGCCAGCTGACTGATGTTGCCACCAAACTTGTTCACATTTGTTTCATGAATGAACGACACTAATTACCATTTTCTGGTTCAGCTCAGAGTGGGCTTTTTGGGGGAGGAGATAAGTCAGTGCGGTAGTTAGTGGACGAGTGGAATCAGCACACTTTCGTTGTAAGTTGAGCGTGGATCTTGTCCGCTGGCAACACGGCTGCCGGAAGATGGCAACGAGTCGCCTCTGATCCCATTTCGCTTGCATCTGTTCCCTTGGAACGGCTCTCCAACTCTCCGCTAGGCCAGTTTTAGAGCCTATTACAAATAAACAAGGGAGGGAGGACAAAACCACAAGCTTGCCCGATAGACCATTGATCCTGACACCAAAATAGAGCTTAGAGTGCCTCTGCCTCCTGCTTCTCTGGCCCTCATTGCAAACTGGCCATAAATTAAGAGAATGGCGACTAATTCGATTCAATCAAGAGGAAACGGAACGCCGCTTGGAAATTTGGACAGACTGTCGGTAGTTAAAAAGGGGGCTGCTTTTGGTTGAAAATTTGGCTCAAATGGATGAGCGAGAAGATGGCGAATGCCATCAAGCCACGTCGGGCCCCCCAACAAATTCTAAACAAAACATCCCCAATGGCGCATTAATTGTTCCGCCTACTAGCTTTAGCCTAAATTAAGGACATAAGTTCAACAATGAATCTCGAGCCAATGGGGCCAATTAGGCTCTTGGCATTCATGGTCGCTGGTTGATGTTTTTGGGATAAAGCTAGAGACGCTTCTCTACTTGGTGCCTCTTTGCAAAAACAAAGGGCGCCAATCCAAATTCAATTATCACGAACTGGTTCGCGCAACTAAACCTGCAAGTGGTCCGAGCAGCCTGTTGGAATAGTTCAATGCAAACCACATTGCGTGCTTGGCATTGAAACTCTCAATGACAGACCATATTAGGTTACAATGCAATTGGCTTGCTAGCCTCTCCAATAGCAAATAAATTCTAGCTCAGTGGACGGGAAAGATTCTCAGAAGCCAGATTGGTTCCCAAGAGGGAAATCGGTTCTGCCGATGAGATTGATTGCTGCTCCAGCTTCCATTGGAATGGTTGGTTGTCACCGCCCAATTCAAGCCCCCTGTGTTTGGTGGCGTGTGTGTGCCAGTCCTCTCTCAACATTGGACCAGAGTACACCAACAAAGCGAGCATAATCGGAAATGCACACTGGCCATATCAGACGAGAAAGCTCCAGCGGCGAGAGACACTGTCGCTGTTCACCTGTTGTTACTGCTTCAATGAACGCGAACTCCGCTTTTTGGCGCGCACAAGCTCCATTCATCTCTCTCTCTCTCTCTTTCTCTCCCCATTGAAGATAGGAAATAACCTTACAGCAGAAAGAAACTTCATTCCCATGCCAGACGTGAGACGCTCGAATGAATTCATGCAGTGGCAGCGATAGAGGCGATTCTGGTTTGAAGCAGCTAGCACGTGAATTGGAGGAGGGCCGATTTTGGGCTAACCTCGGAACAAGTGTGAGCTCGAACCTGCGGCCCGTCAGCTGTTTGGTCTGGCGCCACTCGGAGTCGGCGCAGGAGATGGCATAATAGATTTCATCCTCGTGCTATGCGAGACTTAATTGAAGAATGGTCTGAGGTTGAGGAGCCGCTCTCGGAGCTCCCACAACAATGGTCGCTGACCACCGTTGAACAGCAATGAGGGGCAGTTTTTCTTCCGAGTGTAAGGCACAAATGGGAGTGCAACAAGAAGGAGAAAACACTTAATTATTGCTGTTGTCCCCGGCTAAGCTGTGCATGAGTCCACTATGACTCCAAAGGGAGATAGATAGAGCGCCACTCGCGCTTCAAGTGGCCAACTCTTGGCGCCATTCTGTTGCCGGCAAACTTTGGCCTCCGTCCATTTGGTTTGTGCTGGTCTACTGTTTCGTCGAACTGAGGTAGCAGCTGACTGATTTGCATGCCCCAAGCGAGTGGGCAGTCACTACACTGCAGAGATTATCCTAATCATCGTTATTTTTCGCGCTTTTGTATACGGCAACAGAATCTCAAAAGTTTCACTTGGCCCCGCAACAATTAGCTTGCTCGAACAACTCTGCTCTACAATTAGGAGATTTTATGTTCTAGCAAAGTTATGATATTCAGCATACACAATAGGTACTGCATTGGCCCGCGCATTCTATGGTGGTAGTGGTGGCCATGGTGGCGGCGGTAGCGGCAGCAGCAGTAGCAGCACTGGAGGCTTCTGCGCCTGTTAATGTAGCAAGTGTATGGCACTCGGCCAACTGGTTAGCTGGCCAACAAGAGCATCGATTGCGCCGATCGGCGAGGAAGCAGTAGCAGGCTTGCTCAAGGCGGAAGGAGCCTGTAGCGCTCTAGGGTTCGTGTGGTCATGGTTGCTCGTATTGATAATTAGCGTTGCGCAAGAACAAAACGCACAGCCCATGTCTACGCTGGCCCACTCCTAGGGGCCGAGTATCTTCCCAGACTTTCAACTCGCCTCCAGGGGTTAGACAGTCTCGGCGCATCAATGGCCCATTGATCAACTCTATTAAACAATTTGCTTTTTCTACCACTCGACCATTGATAATTTGTCTAATCTCGCGTACCCACTCAACGAGGCCGAAGAGCATAACTAAGTCAAATAAACAAAATTATAATGAATCCGGAGCGCTCGAAAGCCTAAACTTGGCTGATCTTAGACCAGCTGATTCTATTGCACTCGCTGCTGCTTCCCTCACTACTACCAGCGCTACCGATTCATTTGCAAGCTTATTCCAAGGCTCTATGATAACGATCGAGGGTGGATGCACTTGAATATGAATGAGCCAATGAGCTCTCAGCTTCACAGTGGAGCTGTTAATTTTTCGAGCAAAAGGATCCGCCAGCTTTTGGCTTCTGAATTTAATGAAAGAATAATATTCAGCTAGGTATCAGATGCAGAATCTCTAGATTTTCTAGGGCCGTGGTTGGTTAATTAACATCAACACTTGTTGCGCCCTAGATGTTGGGAGAAAATTGTGAGATTTTTTTGGTCAAACTCGGCCGATAGCGCTGACCTACACAGGCTAACCTATGGCCGGGAATCATCTGCTGCACTTGCAGAGCATCCGTCAGTCTTGAGTGTTTTAGGTAGAATGCTACCTGAACCAAGAGGATAGGGATTCTGAAAAGAACAATAACTGCGACTGAAAGAACAGACTTGATTGCTAGAGCTGATAAGTATCAAGTGTCAGACATAAACAAGAATTTTTTCATATTCTAACTTCACACGGCGACCAAACGGAAGGACTTTCTTTGTCTTCCAGCCACTTATCTATAGATTCCACCTCCAAACTCTCTCCTTCTACCTGAAACTAGGCAGACTCTCTCTTTCTCTCATGGAAGGCCCCTTATCTGATTTAGTTTCGTTAGTTAAGTAGTTTTATCCTGCCAATATTCTTTCACCTGGGATTTTCTGAGAACTTTGCATCAGAACCGACTACCGAATTCAATTGCACCCCCGAAAACACTTCTTCCCTTACTCTCTAATGGATCTTAAAGTTTAGCTCTGCTCATCTCAATCAGCTGCCCCATTCTTATAATGAATAGAAATCATCTGCTTTGACTCTCGAAGTAACTCCTTAGGGGAGAAATAGTAAGCGTACGTGACACAGCAACCGGTCATTACAACTTGAGCAGCTCAGCTCCCTCTTGAGTCGCAAAAATTTTGCTAAAATTGCAGCAGACCAATGGCTTCCTGATCACGAGACTTAACTTTTGCTTAAACATGCAAGTTCTATTGTAAGGTAGCAACTTAGGATGTTCAGAGGGACTGAAATGTGCCGGATCTCGGTCTCGACTTGTGTCAGGTGAGCGACCAGCAGAGTTTGACGGTCACCAACAAGTGTCCAAAGGTAGTCACGATTGCTTGTTCTTCTCCAGCAACCACTGGAGGTTGACTAGCCTTAAACTTGGCGAGTGACCGAGGTGAAGTGCATGTCAACTGCTTGGCGCGAGCTCCCATTTGTGGCAGACGCAAGCTGTCCTTATTCAAAGCAACTGCAATGCTACTATAGAAACAAAAAAGGGAGGAGGCTTCATGCGTCAACCACAACAAGAGCGGATGTCTTGAGTGGAATTGCCGGAATCACTCTCTTTGTTGGCTTGGAGCTCACGCTGTGATGTTTTGTTTTGCATCCTCTCAAACTGATTATTCGTCATAAGTTTTGCGCTCCTAATAAGACCGCCGAACCCACCTGTCCGAGCAGATGTTTGGTCCACTCCCTTTTGCTGACGTTGACAACAATGATAACAACATGTCATCCGAAAATGCGGGGTTCAATTAGTTCCTCCAAACAACTAGTTGAGTTCGGCACAAATTTTGCCGATGGAGGACCAAGATAGTGTGGGTCGGAGAAGGCATGTTCTGATTTTTTAGAGCTGCAGGTGTTCCTGATAGAACAATTCAATTTACTTTCGAGCAATCTATTCGTAGAATTCCGTGCTCAAAAGTGGGAACGATCTTTTATCGTATAAATCTGACCCAGCACAGCTATCGCCCAAGTTTCAGATTTGCCTCAAACATTGTGTAACATTATGAGGATAATGTGACTAGGGAGAGAAATCGCCCTTCTTGATGAGCTACCTTCATATCTAATTTGAAATAATTAAACTCTGTAAGCGCACGCTGCCCAACTGATTTCTTTTTGCCCCTCCGACCGAGATGCAATTTCAACGCCAGGCATAATCGTATCAATGATCAGTATCCACGTTTTGGATACTATGGATGTTCCAGAGAGACAGGTGTAACTGGTAGGATGATGGAAGGGACGGCGGGTCGAGAGTGATCAAGATCGATTATGTAAAAGGTAGTAGCATCTCGCTTGCTGAGGGCTAACGAGAGATAAAAGCGGCAAGTGCGATTCAACGCCAACTAGTAGCCGGCTACTGTTCAAAGAGATCTAGCCGGCGCCGAACGGCACTCAACGATGCGGGTTATTTGTGCCCAGAACATAAGCCGACAAGGTATGCGAAATTTCCATGCTGAGATAAGGGCAGCATTGATGAACACGAATCGACTACTTACCGTCCATCTGAAGGTGAATAGTATCCTCACTGTATTTGTCACTAGAGATCCTTGCTGCGAATGCTGCTTGTTTTGCGCTTGTGCTGAGGGTCGCCCGTCTTGTTGGAGATCCGCTGGGGGCACCCCCAACTGTGTGGTTGAATCTAGGTTTAGCGTCAGGCTTGCATTACCGAACGTACAGGGCCCCTCGAGTTGGCTCGTGAATGCTTCCTTCAGACAGACTAAAACACGCGCTACATTTGTTTGATGCGGCTGGCTGTTGGATGGTGCCGTTTGTTCAATTTTACTGCCATTCATATTGGCCGTCAAGGCAGGGTCGATTTGCTCAAACTTGAGTAGCTCTAACTCGAAAACTCCCGACGCTTCGACTCGACAGCCTGACAATATGGAGGCCAATAGTATTTGTAAAAATGCAATCGTGAGTAGCTTGGTCGACATCTTGTTTGTTGCAACAATGGTTCTCGCTTGACTTCCTTGATTCCTCGGCTGGAGTTGCGGCCTCAAAATTTTAGTCATTTCCAATAGAGCTCTTGGATTCTGCGACAGTTGATGCCCGATTTGTTGCAACATTGATAATATACCTGTGTTTTCTGAAATTGAAAATTTGCAAATGGTTGGAGGAAAATGGAAAGCCGGCCGCGAACAGCAATTTAATTCGATTATGGAGCACTGCGCATGCTCGCTGGACAGCGCTCATGAGGATGCAGGAATTGTTTCTGCGGACTCGCAGCGCGCGATTGAGGCGCTGCCGCCGCAGCAACATCTGCATCGGCACAAGGCGAGAGTTCACCTCGAGGCTCTCATATTCGCTACCTGTTTGTATCGCCGCGGGACCCAAACAGGCCTAACGACAAAAAGTCAACAACAGGATACTGGCGACCGAAGTGGTCTAGCATCGGCGGTATTTTGGAGACGTGACAGCAGCTCTAAGTAAGCCACTTGTTGCCGCAAACTTATGGCCACAACAAGAGACTTGAAAAGCATCCCGCATGCAGAAGGCGGAGCTGCCGCCGCTACCGAACAAAGGTAAACGACATGCGACTATCGGTGGCATTTTGTTAGCCTGGCCACTGAATTATGGGCTGACCACAATGGCTTTGTAGCCTCGGGTATTGGAGATCATAATGGACCTTGATTTTGTTTGCGACGGCGCCAATAATATAAGATAATGGACGAGATCGCCGCCTGCTCAGGTATTATCATAACGCGACATTAGGGCAACAGATGTAATTATCCTGACACGATCACGATCTCCAGCATTACATACTATATCTGACGCATACAATTGAATGCGGACACTAACATTGGGACAGCATACGTAATCTAGTGAGTCTGGTCACTTTCTAGTCCTCGCTGCTCCTGTGTGAATTCACTAGCTCATCTCGGAACTAAGGCATGATTTGCAATCATTATCCCAGCGGCTTTCCCTTATAATCTATGACACACAAATTTCAATGCTGCAACCCTGAGAGTTTCCAGGATCCTTGAGGGTAGACGCCATACGAGTTGTAATCTGAGTAGTGATAGCAAAAAATGAGCAGTAGAGCTCAATCAAGGTTCTGGTGCTCCTACTATGAGATAAATTCATTATCGCATGACTATCGATGTGTAATTGAGGTGCTAACTGCAGTCCGAAATAGGAGCTGAGGATTAGGTTCCTTCTGTGGGGGATTGTTCAACGGAGCTCTCTCAAGGTCAATTGTACAATACTCTATAACAAGTGCACGTGGATCGGAAGGCTTTCAATTTGTTCTGTCGAAAATTCTCGGTGGAGAACGGCCTCACAAACTTGTGTTTCTGATAACCTATCTTGAGGCAGCATTCCTTGCAAGCGCCCTCGCTCGTTGATCTTCTACAATCCAATTTCGGCAACTCGTGCAGAGCCGGTACACCTTTCTCGAGAACATCCACAGACCCGAAGATTCCTGATAGTCCCCTCTTTCCATCTCCACCTGCTACTTGGGCTATGATGGCCAAGTTCATAAGCAGTACGAGTGAGAGTTGGATCTTGATCATCTTCACAGGTTCAATATCTTAGAGCAACGATAGTGGTCTATCCTCTTAGTGAGTAGACTTGTATGAAATCCTTCATTACTAGGATGGAATTTTCTATTTTTAGACTCTTTCAGATTCTGAGTAGCTGTCTGTCTATATTCGAAAGTAACTAAGATAGGAACGTTTGGGCATAATCTTGTGCCGATTAATGTCACGGGCATACGAAACCGTTTAGTAGGGGTGAGCCCATAGCGAAACCATATCCTCAATTGAGCTAGTGAAATTATTGAGCTTGGTGATCAGCACTCAAGTACAAAAGCAGGCAATCGATGTAGCCTCAGTTCGCAATTGTCGGGAGATCGTAAGATGCATTTATTCGGCAGTTATGTGGGCGAAACTTCGCTTGTCAGTTCTACGTCATCGCTAGTCCAATCATACGGCTGCACATCCGTTGGCTTCAAATCGCTTTTAAGACCGGGCAAGGTGAACTCAGCGATTAAGCTAATTTTTCTCTGGCTAGGATCGTAATCCCAATCCGGCACACTGTCTCTCACGGTCAATTTGTCAAGTAGCATGTCGAAACAGAGTAGATCTTTGTTCGGACAATTAGTTCGATGGTTTTCATCGAATTGAAAGACTGCGATCTGGGTGCATGGTCCAAATGGATCTGAGCCTGGTAGATGACCAACACCGTCAAACATAACCATATATTGATACCTATCACAGATCTCTTGGCAATATTGGTTGAACTGCATACGATTCCATTCAAATTTGTGATCGAAATGTCGGAATTTATCTTCTGATTCGTCCTCTTGACGAAGTAAATGATTAAACTCACGATTAGGTGTCGTAATAACGACCAGTTTAGGTTTGTAATAGCCGAAGATTATCCTCGTAGCACGTTCGACGTCTTCTGGTAGCATGTGCTCGATCACTTCGACCATGAGGAAACAATCCGACGAGAGTCGCTCGTCTGGAATGGTGAGATCTCCATGAAAGACTCTGATGTTCAACGGTCTCATCGAGCCTTGTCGACCGAACAACATCTCGTAGATCCCAGGCCTAAAGTAGTTGTCAATTTCAAAATCTAGCATAACTCTGTCCGAGTCAAGGCAATTGATTGTCCCGATATGTGGGATTGGTTTGAGCCAGTTCAAAATGCGTCCGTTACCACAACCAAAATCTGTTATGCTAAAAACGTCAGCTCTGTTGGTGATGAAGTCCTGGACCCATTTGTATCTTTGGACAGAGAGAGGTGGCTCGAAGATTTTCCTATTTGGACCAGGAAAATCAATATTCATCGCTGTTGATTGTGGTTGGGGATTGAATGTTGGAAAATCCGTCGTCATGTTTTCATGCGAAACTCAGCGATTAGTAGAATTCAACTTGGGAACTTGAGCTGGAATAGCAATCACATATTGGAAGTACAATTTAGGGCAATGATAGAGCCTGAGTATTAGAATGGTGACAAGCGAATAGCTTCGAAGGGTCCAGCATGAGTTTGATGCAAATTATAAAACACGTGCAACTGATTGGTCCAATGGAACGCAATTAGATGACTTGAACAATGCCTTCTGGTGAATGGGTTCGCATTGCTGTTGGCAATTGATAAAATTTGGCTCGTCGGAGGTCGGTATCAAAATCACGGTGTTGCTGGTGGGGAAAATTTATCGTTCCTATGGTTGAAGAGCATTAAGTTTACATCTGGTGTGAGATACAATGGACGTTACAGAAATAAATACTGGCCATGCATGAGTAACGAGCGAACGTCCAGTCTTGTGGGCAGCTCGGTAAGATCGCGCGAGGACATCCACAGGTGAAAGTTTCGTTACAATCTAGAGCTAGAATCGTCGCCTTAACTATACAGGTCCATTATATTAGACTTTTCTTGATTAAACTTTATTATTTATAGATGGTCCAAAGAAAATACCCGTGAAGCTAACATCTAGCAGCATTTTTCAACCGTGTAAATAACATCTTGCCGCTGCTCGTTGAATCAACTAGCGAATTGTTTACCAGTGTCGAAGGACATGACTAATATTGGCTGATGGTAGTGATTGTGACCCTGGTCAGTTCATGATCTACTTGGTGTCCGAATTAGCGCTGACCGAGAGGAGATTACTGCTATTTGATCATCATGTATAGAGCGCAGGACAAAACCATCCCAAAGATGATCATACAAGACACCCCAATGGCCATCCCCCCAACCAAGAGAGCATGACTCTTGACAAACTCCTTCATACGCTCGAAGCAGCCCTATCACAGGATAATTTTGGTCACTGATTTGGTAACTATAGCGCACAATGGCCGCAGAAATTGAGCCGATGGCGTGGAACTCACCTCATAGAATGTATCCTCTCTGCGAGGTTGTCTGCCAAGGCAAGCCTTCTTAAGCGGATCGTCGTCGTGACTCCTGCAGCAGCTCTCTGGCACAGTTGGCCCAAACTCGGATCTAAAACGAACGTTCTCCTTCTTCCACAACTCGTAACCTCTTGAAGGCCGCACCGTTATGCCGCAGCATTCGAACTATGAGAGCGACCCACCATGGAAGTTAGTCTTCACGTGCTAGTTGTTGTTGGCTTGCCAACGAATAAACTACTCACGTGCGTTTGAACGGCATCCCAAGCTTTGGTAACCTGGGTGTCGTTGCCATAAAGCTTAATTGTCGCGTGCATCTCTTGTTGCATCCGACCGTCGACTTCTAATCTGAACACGTAGCCTAGGATGCCGGCTGTCACCATTACGATGAACAGAACGACCAGAATAACGAAATAAGTGAGAAGCATACATCTGATCTCCTTATAAGCTCCGAACGTGCCTAAAAATGATATTATGGCAACGATGCTGCCCGTTACAATCAAAATGGCCGCCGATGCAACATAGAGGTTGGTCCCGAGCAATCGTTCCATGAACGATCTGTCGTTTAGGGTCCAAACTCCGATGGAGAAGACAATTACGCCTCCAACCTGTGATGGTTAGTTGAATCCCGCTCGAATTAGTATTCTAATGAGACAATGAAAATTCAATTCACTTAAGTGTGCCCAGCAACATTACTCACAAATATAATGGCGTTCGCCACAAACAAGGAATACTTGACGCCCTTGCCTAGGCCCTCGATCATGATTAAGTAGATAGATATGGAAATGAGCGAATGAAGTACCACCAAAACTCTCAAATCTGCACGAAAGCCTCTCACACCCTTGGTGTTGTGTGGCCAACGGCAATTGTGACTCTCCTTTTTGTTGCGCTCTCTTTCTTCAAGCTTCTTCACTTCGTGTCCCATTCAGAACTTCCAGTCTCGTCCTATTTGAGGCACCACTTTTCGTCCGATTAAGCATTTGATATTGTTGTTGATGGGAAGACACTGCTGAGCTGGAGATTCAAACGAGAGCGTGGGTGGCACTTTCCACAAATAGCTCCATCAACTGGCCGCATAAAATCAAAGCAAACTATGGAGACCGAGGCTGGATATCGGGCGATAGCTGGTGGCCATTGGAGCCGCCGCAGTAGGCGCGAGTGGCGAAGGGAACTCGCTCGCGCAATCAGAACCTTGGGAGTGACCGGCTTAGGGGATGGGCGCTCATCTCGTAGGCTGGCCGCAACAACAAATTGAGCCAACGGGCGCTCTGAATATCTGTCGATGCCTCTTGGCACTAGCACACGCAACCATGGGCGCGATGGCCTCGCTAGCACCCTAATGGCGCTCAAATGGGCCCAGTTTGGGCAGATTATTTTGGTGCCCAAATGCGCGAGCTTGTTTTGGCCATCGAGCGACTAGCTTTCGAGCTCTAACATGCATAGTCGACTTCTAGAGCTTTATTCAGAGATCCGGCCAGCGAGTAGATTTAATAATAGCGCCGTAAGGTTGGGCGCGACGAGGTTGGCTGAAGGGTGGAAAATTGGCCCAACTAGCAGCCCCCTCGCTGGCTGGCTGGCCGCTAGCTAGCCAGGAAGCCCCAATGGAAGGACGAGGTGGCGGGACTTTGCATATTGGGTGGACTGCGCGAGAGGGGGCGGCCGCTCAGGTGGGGCCGCATCTCTCTCTCACTGCGGGCGCAGAATCATCATATCATCATAAGCGTCAAAATGGGACAGAATCTAACTGGCACTCGCTCGGCCGGCACCGATCGCGTGTTACCTTTAACCATTTTAGTTAGAGAGAGAGAGAAAGAGGGGGGATTATTAGATTTTTGCTCCAGCCGTCTAGCTTGGCAAACGGCTCCACCGTTCACGATTGATGCGCGTGATCACGAACGAGGCGCCGGCTCAAGCTGCTCGAGCCTCGTCGCCGGACCAACCATTCGTCTTGGTTGCCACTGGCGACATCTCTGTCTCGGCAAAGCCTTGCAAGGTGGCCAGCAGGCTTCGCTCAAGACGTCGGCTTCGGACGTCAACTCGAGCTTATCTCTCCATCCCTTGGCAGTGGAGCACCGAGCGCGCGAGCAGTTGATCAATTGGTCGTGTCAGCCCGCAGGCGTAAGGCTTGAAGTGTAACCAATCGTCAAATCCAAATGCAGTCGCCAATCGATGGTCAGTTTGCCCCTGGGAGCTCCAGCGGCGAGAGTGGCGACGAGCGGCGTTCGGACGAGTCAGCGCCCGATCGTTACAGCCGGACGCTGGCCAGAGCCAAGGCAGCTAGCTCGAGCCAAGGAGAAGGATCGACCGCAATGGAGCCGCTCGCAGGCCAGACAAGGAGGCGGCGGCGGCGGAGTCAGCAGCAGCAGGCGCAACAAATGAGCCGCCGGGCCGCTCTAACTAGTGCTGGACTGTCGTCGGGTAAGTGCGCGCAAGCTTGAGATATAAATCTTGACATTAGAGCTCAGGAGAGCCGGCGAGAGTGCGGTCAACGAGGGCCGGCGAGGAGGGAAGAGGAGAGGAGAGCTCTATTGGTTTAGCGATGGGAAAGTTGCTGACTTTTAGGGGCCACGCAAATTGAGTCCCACTCTCGCCGCTTGGCATGAGTGGCGAAAGTTGAACCAAGTCGACCTTTAATGTTGGCGCTGCCGGCCAGCGCTTGGCTCATTTCGTTCCATTCCGTTCCGTTTCCTCTCCTCTCATTTCATCTCATCTCATCTCTTGCCCTCTCAAGAGCGCACACCTGCAACTGCGACTGGGATGCGCTCGAGTCCCCAAACTAGCGCCTCCTGGCCAATTACAAGTTTCTGCTCCCACTCGAGCCGCCAGTCAGCGGGCAGCCGCTCGACGAGGGGCAGAGCGCGAGAGGGCAAACGGGAATCGCCGGCAGTGTTGTTGGTTCCAGTGGGAAGCCTCGGCCGAGGGGCAAATCGACCAGGAAGAGTCTGGCGAGCGGCCGGAGGGAGGGAATTCGCTTAATGGCCGCCGCTTGGCGCTGGAGGCTCGTTCTCGAACTCGGCCGCCAAGGGGTTGTGTCTGTGTGTGCCACCTAATGTCTCATTCAAATGGGAGCGGATCCCCTGATGGCCGGTTATTTTGGTCTGGCCGTCGCACTGATTGGAGACTAACAATCGGAATGATGGGCGGCCTTAGCGCCTCTTGCGCAACCGCTTGACCGGCGCCGCCGCCCAAACGGCCCGCAATCCGCGATCGATTTCCTCACAAGTCAGCGTGACGCAAGAGGTCGCGGGACCAGAACTTGCGAGGGTCAGAACTTCCAAGCGCCGGTCAGAGGGGGGGGGAATGGGTTGGACATGGTGGATGTTTGCCATTAGAACCATTTGTTAGCATCCCATTAGTTGCCAATTGGACTGCCCTGGAATGGGCTCGCCAAGAGTGTTGGTGAATGACTGTGCGCGGATTCAATGGCTGCGGCGTGCGTGTTAAACGGACATGGCTCGCCAGCTGACGAGCTCGAATCCATCAAAACCATAAAGGACTCGCCGGCCAGCTTCCTCTTTCTCCCCCCTCCCACCACCACCACCACCACCACCACCACCACTCGCACTTGCCCGGCCAAAGTGCAATCTTCGTCCGCGACGCCGCCAGTCGCGCTGGTACGCGCGCCCATCGACCCAATTGGGAAGCCGGCTCGATTTGGATTGAGCCAGCCGCTTCGAACGAAAACGGCCTCGAGCGAGCCATTGTGATCGCTCGGCAGCAAGTCTAGCCGAACGCGCTCAACAAGTTTCCAAGTGGCCTGCAAAGTTGCA
>Ga0209372_1000178_pt1 | contig 47079 bp, 30 predicted proteins | sample AgamicAtPe_FD_187170 | JGI IMG/M metagenome (GOLD analysis project Ga0209372, IMG submission 187170) | Agave microbial communities from Guanajuato, Mexico - At.P.e (SPAdes) (version 2) | ecosystem: Host-associated > Plants > Phyllosphere > Phylloplane/Leaf | place: Guanajuato, Mexico | collected... | reverse complement strand
CGGCGCCGCCTAGCTCGCCGGCTATCAGTTGGCCAAGTGGGGGCCACTCGAGCGCTCGCTCTTGTGAAAGGCGACCCGTTGGCGCCACTGCTCGCCGGCTAACCGTCTTGCCAGCCAGCCAGCCAGCAAGCCAGCGAGTCGGCGGCTCAACTCGGCTTGGCGCGGCTCTAACGCAACATCCTGTCAAGGCAGATGTGTCTTTCTGTTGTCTCGCTCAGCCGGCGCAGTGGCGGCGCCGGCCGGCTGGGCGGGCGGGCGAGCCAGCCAGCCAGTCCAAGCTGGCTTGCTGCTGGGCAACGTTCGAGGGCTCATGCACTCGGCGGGTGCGCTTCCTGCTCGGCGGCTCTCGCGCCCGCCCGCCCGCTCGCTCGCCCTGTCAGCCTGGCAGAGCTCGCGGGCCAGACTTGGCGGCGGCCGGGCGAGCAGGCGCAAGGAACTTGCATAAAACCTTTCGCCTTTGCCGCGATCACCTGATTTCAATGCCAAACTGCTTATCTATCGCCAGCTATCGTTGCCGCTGCTGGCGCCGTCACCGCCGCCGCTGGCTCCGTGGCTGCTGCCGCTGCTGCTGCTGCTGGCGGCGACGTAGCGCGCGCGCGCTATCCCTCCGAGCGGGCGAGCCCAATGCTCGCCGCGAAACAGAGAAGGAGAGAAGGCAAGACGGCCGACGCTCGAGGATCCGCGCCCAAGTTCGTGGGATTTGCCTGGTGCCAAAAGTGGCGCCGGCTAGCTCGCTGCCTGCTGACGCGCGCGCTCTCTCTCTCTCTCTCTCTCTCGCTCGGCCTGGCCGAGCCAAACCGGCTGGCTGGCTCGCGCGCGACACCCGGCCAACAGGTGCGCAGAGCAGAGGTGGCGGCGGCGGCGAGCGGAGGGGCAATTAAGGTGCTCGCGTCAAGCGCCATTAGCATGGCGGGCGCTGCTTGCGTGCGCCCGCCAGCCAGCCAGCCAGCCAGCCTCGCCCGCCGAGAGCCCCGCTCGCCTTGGCCGGCCCCACGCGCCACCACTGGCGGCCGGTTAATTGATTCTCGCAGCGGCCGCTCAGGGCGCCCATTAGAGCGGCGACAATTGGCAGGTGACGCAGTTGCACTCGGCCCAGTGCAACCGCCGGCCGAGGTGAAGATCCGCGCCGGCTAGCTAGCCAGCCAGCCGGGCCGACAATTAGGAGCGCCAGTCGGCGGCTCGCCTCCAGCAGCCAGCAGCCAGCCCGCCAATTAGCGGCCCGCCCGCTCGCAGCTGAGCGCGCCGAGCTTGGCGCGCCGAGCTCGAGCTCGGACGGCCGCCGAGCGCCAGGCTCGCTGCGGCCACCCGGCCAGGAAGGGCCCGCCAAACTGGCCGCTAGAAAGTGGCCACCAGGTTGAATGAACCTAATTGGGCCGCAAGCAAGAGCAGGGCAGAGCTGAAAGTCTCGCCATCAGTTCATTCAACTTGGCCGCCTTCAAGGCGCGGAGGCAAGATATTGAATATTTGCTATTCCTCTGCGGCGCGTTGCAAGGCTCGGCTAGCCGCGAATGGCCACCTGAGCAAGCAGACCGGTCCTTGCGGCGAGCTTCAAAAGCTCGTTACAGTTACACACTCGCCCCCACTCGGCCGGCCTTTCACTCGCCTTTGCTCTCTCTCTCTCTTCTGCTCTCGCTCTCGCTCTCGGTCGTCATCGTCGTCGTCATCGTCGCCGCCGCCGCCGCCGTATACATTTACAAACAGATAAGAGCGACTTGCAACAACGAGTTTGCCGCCGTCCGCTGTCGCCAATGGCCGGGCTGGCGGCGGGAAGCCAGTGGGCTCATCATCATCATTATCATTATCGGCGGCGGCGGCGGCAACGGAGGCATCTGCATGATCCTCGCCAGTCGGTGGGAAACTCCCGCGCTAGCCAACTCTAGCAGCCCTCTCGCAGTTGCGCCCGCTCATGCTCATGCCAAACCAAACTCAATGCCCAAAAAACAACTAAGACAACAACACCAACTCGAACAACCAAACCGGCGAGCGGCAATTGAAACTCGTCAACCAGGTGAACTGGTTTCCCCTCCCGCTAAGCTCCACTTGGCCCGGCCCGGCCCGGCCAAGCAAACTGGCCCGTTCGTTCGTTCGTCCGTTCGTTTGTTTGTTTAGCCAGCCGACCAAGGCGCCACTCTGCGTCGGGAGGATCCTCGCCCCGTTTTAAATAGTTGTCGTCTGCTAGCTCGCTTGGTTGAATGAACTAAATAAAAGGCGGCCGCAAGCTCGGCCAGGCTGGCTAGCCGAGCAGTCGCCTGGCCAGAGCGCCAACTCGGCCGGCCAGGTTGCTCAACCAAACCAGCAAGCCAGCAAGCCGATCCTTTGCTCGCAGCCGCCGACTTGCCCGACCCTGCCGGCAGCAAGAACTTTCAAGCTGAGCCAGCCAAACCAAGACAAAGGCGGCCGGCATGAAACAAGCGCCGAAATGGAGCCAATCCGCCCGCTCGGCTCTCACCTGTCGTGCGCGCTGGTTCCAAGTGGAGCGCCGGCCAACTGACAAGCCCGTTTAACTCGCTTAGCTCTCATCTCCAATTCACTGATGTGGAAAACACGGATTCGACCTTCCGTCTGGCGGCCTCGAGGAGAAACTTATCGTCTCCCCTTGCGGCCCAACTAAGGTGGGCTCATCAACTCGCGGCTCTGATTGCCATGCCCACGCTTGAGCCCCTCTCGAATTACGGTCAATCTTCTAGAATCTACCTCGCCTTTCCATTTGTGAGCTGGCCAAGCAACAAGACCGAGCAACTCTCATATATTCGGCAACCATTTCAAACCATCAGCCACCAAAATTAGCCTCACCCCCGAACCCTAAAACCTCCAAGACCACCACTAGCCTCACTGCTTCCTTCATTATCGGACTCAATTTGCCTAATGCTAAACTCGCTGTGCAATCCCGTTGTCTTGATTTTCGCCCTCCCGCTCCCGCTCTCGCTCTCTCTCTCTCTCTCTCTATCTCTCGCGCCACCTACTGTAGCCTGTTGAATACCCTACCTATCCCCATCTGCGCGCTCATCCCTTTGAACATGTAATCCTCACCTCCTGCCAGGTCAACGAGAGCTCGCTAATCTAGCAAGTCTGCCTTCCACCCATTGTTGTCTCGTTGTCGCAACCGCTATAACCTTAGGGCCAAAAACATGGAAAGTGAGCCAAAAGGGATGACTCAAGCGCCCTCACCTGAGGGCCAGCGCTTGCGCTACACCTCTAACATTACTTTGCCTGAGCGGCTCGTTTCATAACATCTCCACGTGCCAACGAGTTGATCCCCTACTAAGATCATTATCTTCCACTTAAATCTTAGTCTAATCTACACAGTTTTTGGCAACTATCCTGGATGCGAGGCGGCAATTTAGCACAATGTGACTCCAGCTATTACATGTGGCGCAACCCCAACCCTTAGCGCCCTAGACCTCAATCTGCATGCTCACCTCAACGAACTTTCGGGGTCCTCGTCCTCAAGTCAGGAGTTTTTGCCTATCACTTCGAAAGACATCAAAACAAAACGATGCCACCTCTCCTCTTGGAAAGAAATAGACCCAGAAAAGGGCTCAGTTGAGACGGGGGTCTGCCAATTGAAATTCAGTGGGAGCTTGCATGACGGCTCATTTTTGACCCGATATTCTGGCAGGTTTCTTGTGGCGAGAAACATTGAGTGACTTTGGAGTACGGGAGGGAGCCTTCTGATTATATACATCGCCAGGGATGGGACTTGCAACATTCTGGGGACCAAGACGTCTGTCCTGGTCCTCAAGAATGTTGTTTATCGAGCAGACGGTTGACTTCGGTCGCTGGAAACATAGGCATTGAACTCAAGGTCAACTTTACCAGTGTCAATCTAAGCTCGTTATTGTTGTCTACTTTGGCGGCCAAATTCCTACTCTTGGCCAAATTAAATTAAATTTGAACCATCCTCTGGAGAAATAAAGCAAAAGTAGCGTAGGGTCCACTGAGAATGCAAAACTGAATCTCGCGCGCCGAGCCCTTCGAGTAAACCAACTCACGACCAAAATAAATAACGAAAATATAAATAAGATGATACTTGTTCCTACTGCTATGCCGATTAGATTCATGGCAACTCGTCCCACTTGACTCTATCTTTCAATTACAATATTTCCACTCATCTGTCTGTATTGATGCCTACAAGATGACATCACAAGGTGCCGACGCCAACGACGCCTCAAACTTTCCATTTACAATACCCGAACTATTAAAGATCTTACCAAAGCGCGAAACAAATCTCGAGATCTGTATGGGCAACTCAAGCGAACCAACTTTCGGCAGCAATAATCTCAACTCAAACCATACTAGCAATCGCAAAGGCAACAGTCTTGCCGGAGCCTCATCCTCCTCGCTAAGCTTACAACAGAACAATCCTTCATATCACACACTCAGATACGATTTTAAGCCGGCTTCAATCAACAGCGAAGAACCGGCCAGTCTTGAGCTGACACCAACTGGACAGGTCACAATCAAAGCGCCCAATGTGGCCGGTTCTTTATCAAGTCAAACTGTCTTCCGAGGCCAGAGGAGGCCCCACGTAAAAGAGTGCCTACTTGTTATTGATAACAGCACAGGCGAGATGGTTCTCCAGAAACTAACTGATAACATAACAGTGAAAGCAACAAGAGGTTTGGGAGGTGGAACTGGAAGCGGTGGTGGTGGCGGCACCAGCAGTGGTGGTGTCCCTGGACCAGGGCCAAATGCGAACCCCTCCTCTGCTCCCGCCAATCAAGTACCCGGATCCAGTGGTACCCCAATCAGCACCACAACTACCTCAAACAACCACCTGACAACACCAAAATTGCCTATTTCCAGAAACGACGGACCCCAGTTGTCGGAGGATAGCAGTTCATCCAGTGATTCAAGTAGTGACTCCTCGAGTTCATCCTCAAGCTCGAGCAGCAACTCAGGCAATTCTAGTCCAAACAATGAAGGTTTTACCTTTTGACTAAATCACTTTATACTTTACACTTTAGAATTTCATTTAAGAGGCTGCGGCTGTCGTAACCTCATCGCAGCTGGCTTCGATGTCTTTGGAACTTTGTCTGCGCCTTTTGTATGTTTCGGATGTTGATGATGAAGCTTTTTTCTTCTTGTCATGTATTTCCAGTGGAGGGAGGAAGAAGAAGTGGAGGATTGCGTATAGTATTGCTGTTGCTAGTGCCATGCAGCCGATAACACGAAAGGCGATCCTGATGCCGTATAAGACAATCACGGCGCCACCAACTAGCGATCCGAATCCTCGTCCTACTCCAAAGTTGAGCCCACCAACGACAGCTTGGAGAGTTGCGAGCATACCCGGTGGCGAAATCTGATAGGCTAATCGAACTGTTGCAACCCACATGAGGTGGAGGGTGAAAGCTTCCATGAGCTCGTATGGGATACACCACCAGGGATCATCAAGTAGCGAGTAACCAACTAAGCGGACAAAATAGACTGTCAATGCAACCAGCAACAATTGGACAGCTCCAATCTTGTTCACAAACCACTCTGATCCATATAGGAAGGGGAGGCCGACGAACGCGCCCACGGTCACAGTTAGGCCGAGCAAATAGTTGGGCGCATTTAGTTTTTGAAGGTGTATAAAGAGGAATGATTCTAGGAAGCCCCAGCATGAGCCCATGATGAATACTGAGAATAGGAATATCCAAACGTTTGCAGACTTTAGCAAAGGCCTAACATTTCCCCAAACGTTTGTTGGCAAGGCGGAGATCTTGACATCGATCATTGTTGCTTTGAAGAGGGTTAAGGCAGTCAGTGCGTTGAAGAAATGAAAGGCTGGATCGTAGTTGTTGATCTTCTGGCCGTAATCGTCGACGGTATAGCTCATATGGTCAATAACAAAGCCGCAAATGGGCGAAAATATACCTGTGGCCAGTATAGCCCAGAATCTTTGTCTTCCATAGTTGGAATTGTTTTGCTCTGCCAAGACAATTGTTGTTGTGTCAAGCAAGACATAGGAGAGTCCCACTGCAACCTGATGGAAGACCCTGATGACGAGGTAAAGCCAGAAGGTAACCATATAGAGGGCTTCACTTGTGCCATCGTCGCTATCTGCAGTGGCATTTGGGTCCCGCGCTTTTCTTGCCGGAACAATGTATTGAATAAGAAGCGTTGTCACAATACAAGTTGACAGTGTTAATAGGAGGACATTCTTATAATTGCCAGTTTTATCTGCTATAAAACCGGCGATTGGAGTTCCAAGAAGCTGAATGATTGGCAGTATTGCGTAGACGGCCGTCATTTCAACCATGGTCAAGCCGAGCTGTTTCATGTGGAGTGTCATGTAAGGTAATAGGCAAGCGCCAGCCGCGTACCAGCTGAATAGGATGATCTTGAGCGGAATTAATGGCACATTAATGAAGGGTCTTTTGACTTTCTCCTCTGGTTCAGGTAGCTTTGTTTCAGATGAACCAATTGGTTGCGAATTGTTGCGGCCGCAACAACATTGTTCATTGGTTGCTGGTGAAACCTTCGAGCTATTGCTTGTGTCAAGCTGTTGCTCGTTGAATTCTGTTTGGTTGTACTTGTTGACCGTGTAATGGCCACTCCTAGAGGAACTCATGTCCATGATTTCATCCTTGTTGGCCATGTTTGAAGTATGATATTGATATGCCAGTCAAAGCGGGGCCACCTCTTTTGAGCCCAACAACCAGTTTGTAGGACTTGCCGCAAGTGTGGCTCTAGCGTCGCTAGATCAGTCTGATGATTGGTTACAGCGCTTAATCACCTGAAGAGCATATGTTTCTTATTAGCCGGCAGCGTAAAGCTAGCGACTTTTACCGTTGTTGTTGCTGTTTCAGTTAATGTTGGTGGAAAATTTGAGAGATCCCACAGGCCGGCAGATTTATGATGTTACCTGAGCGTCGGCCTCCCGTGGCAACAATCCTGGCGCCACTTGTTTGCGTTCTATTTAGGCTCCTAATTGGGCGAGAACTAGAATTACTAAAAGTTAGTCGCGGGGCCAAATTGTTTGCTGAGCTGAATGGGAGCGGCTCTGTTGGTTGGTGGAGGGTTAGATGTTGAGCCCGACGATTAAGAGCGAAAGTGGTGGCAATTTGTTTGAGTATTATGATATGGCGATTGAAATGCTCCCTCGGTGGCTCATTGTTGTTCCACAGGATTGTCATCCGATGAACGTGATGCCATCACTAGCTTGTTCACCGATCGAGCCACTATTCTGAATGCAAGCTATTTACGATGAGAGAGAAAGGTAGCGCAGTTTCTAAGTTACGAGGTGGAGAGAAAGAGATAGAGTCTTGGATCTTGGTTGGCGCTGAGATTTGGGTTTTCGTCGGCTCTGGTTACGGTGTTTAGAGTGGCCAGTTTTGCATGTTATTTGGAGGGAAAATTATGCAAGAATTTGATCCAACGGTTAGAGTGTCGCGACCTCTGCGTCCGCCAGCAAGCAGCACTTCCAATCGCTCGATTGAATAGTTAGCAAAGTTCCGATTGTTTAGCTAGCGCACTAGAATCGATCTGTTGCTATTGATACCGTTCAGCTCAGGGGCTCTATTTGGGCTGCCACAAGAGTGCCACCAAAATCGAGCAGAGTTTGTCAGCTTGGTGCTGATTGTGCAGTTACATTGTGGAAACGAAGTGACTAGCGCGCTCGCCCCCTCCCTTTGCCGGCTCCGGATCTTGATCCTGATATGGCAAAAGAGCCAGCTGGCTTTACTGTGACAACCGTCCAATTGTGGCCAGCTATCTCTCTCTCACTCCCTGGCGCCAGACTATTTTGGTCAATCTTGTGCTCGCTGTTTTGTTTGGCTATGGACGACATAAGTGTTGCAAAGCAAAGGCTCGCGCCCAGAGCATATTCTCTGTGGCCGAGTATCAACGATTTGATCTCGGCGCACATAAACTCCGCTAGCTTTAACTTCCGGCTCGCTCCTGCCAGCAAAAGATCGATCGAAAAAAGTTGTAAAATAGCTATATTTACCTGCTTGTTTTGCGTAAACTCTATTGTAGTCCGTGCGCTCTACTATTCACTTAGCTGTTCCTTCTCTATTCTATTCCATGAGTCGAGTTCAGTTGTGTTGCGTTGAATCGATGAAATTGATGAGCACAATGCGCCACTTGATGGCTGACAATATGAGCAGCTAGCTAGCTCTCGGTTGACTGAGCGCTCAATTTTGCGGCTGGCCAATTTGTATGTGCCAACCAACTCTAGGCCCTCAGATTGGCCAGATAAGTTGGAAGCGGAAGCAACAGCTAGATGGAAAAATGTCGCCAGCCTGAGCTTGTCAGCAACAGTTTCAGCGAAAAAAGGCGGCCACCTTTGACGAGTAGAACCTTGAGGAGCCACTTGCAAGTGTGATAAACAAACGCTGAGAGCTCGAGGGTCTAGGCACTCTGCTTTCCGAGAGAGAAAGCTGATTGACAAGACGAAGAAGAAGAACAAGCACGCGCTTCCTGGAGGCTGCTTAAATTAGCCCTGCGAACAATATGCTCACGAGAGAAATCGGAAGCAGGCGCCTCTTATTCGATCTTTGTATGCGCGATGAGATGCGCATAATGAACTTGCTCGCTTCGAACTTCGAACTCAACTCAAGCGGCCAACTCAAGGCTCCAAATTCAACAGGTGAAACTTGTTTCGAGCTGCTTTCAGGTGCGCGCGCGCGCTTTCGCGCTCACCTAGCTCACGTTTCATGGCCGAGCGGACGATTCAAGTTCAGCAAGCGAGCCTTGTGTTCAGGTTAATCAATTCAGACTGCCTGCTTGTCGTCGCGTCCACAGACAGCCCGATGTGGCGGAAGTGGAGCGCTTATCTCTCGCGGCCCCTAAGCTCGCTCGGTGGCTCGAGCGAACCAAGGCTCGGGTGTCTAGATGGCAGGCGGTTAGTTGTGGGCGATCGAGTTTACAGAGGACTTTAAGCCAAAAAGAGATGCGCGCCCGAGTCGCCAGATGCCGCTTGGCGAGTGAGTGCGCATTTCATCTTGGAGAGGCTCGCCCCTTGAGCTCGCACTTCTTGGGCCCTCGAGTTGAGGAGCGGAGAAAAAAGGCGATGATATCACTGCAAAACTCCCCTCGGACTCCTAACCCATTAAAGAGGCTAAGAGAAACCTTTGCTCCAGCGAGAGGGTTTGTGAAGGCGCTTGGATTGAACTGTTTAGCCAGCGAGCTGAGTGCGCTAATTCGCATAGTCAGCCCGCCGAGGGATCTGCTGCAGCAGCGGCGGCTGCGGCTACATTGCAGGTTTGCATTATTCTCCTCTCGGGTTGACTTGAGCGCGAGAGGGAGGATTTATTGGAAGGGGAAGGGGAAGCGGCGGCTGGCTGGCGAGGTTAGCAGTGAACAAGTACATTGAAACGCATGGTTCATTTCGATTAGATTAGAGCCCATGGCTCCTCCATCCGAATATGCGCCAGTGTTGGCGCACCTTTCAAACTTGAGCCCCCAACGAGGGCACTTGTGTTTTCTTGGCCCAACACAAGTGCATTGGATTCTCAAGCAAACAAACAGAGCTAGAGACATAGAAAGGGGGCGAGTTTTTAAAGGCTGCGGCCAAGACAAACGAGCCGCCCGTCTCTCCTGTTGGCTATGGCCGAAATTGGTATTGTTGCGCGTCAGCCTTGAGGCCTCACGTCTAATTTAAGCGCCCGCTTGCTTGCGCCGGAGAGCAAAGCTGCAGAGGGAGCTCGGTCGAGACGTGGCCAGCGACAGTAGCATCGAGTGTGGGCCGAGCAGCAACCCGACCCGCCGACGCCGGTTAAACGAGTCATAGGGAGCCAGAGTCGCGCCTTAGTCGAGTTTTGGTTGCGGTGTTGTCACAGTAAGAGCAGCAGCAGCAGCCGTAGTCGCTGCCATCGCAACTGGCCCTGCGTGAACCGCCAATTGGATCGATGGATCCAATTGGCGTCGATTTTTGGCAAGCTTCCATTTGGATTTGACGACTCTGCAGTGATTTGCATTACGAGGCCCATTCGATTCTGTTGGAATTGGCAAGGGCGAGAGTTGCGAGTGAGCCACAGCAAAGTTGGAGGCGGAGGCACCGAGGTAGCCCTTGATTCACGGTCCCTACCGGCGAGCTGCACTCAAGTTGGAGTGCAGCACCGACTAGCAGATATCATAATTTGCAGCTGACATCATAATGTGGCAACTGAACGAGCCAACCAGCAACGCTTGAACGCTTCATAGCTGGCACTACGAATCCAGCTGAGCGCGAGCTGGCGACAGGAGCAGGAGGGGAGGCCAGCCCATGCAACATTATTACCTAAAGGAGACAAGTGCGAGCAAGGCCGCTCCTCTCGAGTCGCTCTTTGCTCAATGGTCATCGCTCAAGTTCGTTTGCACCGATCGCCACTACAATCGATGTGTGGCAGACACAAATGGGGGCGCTATCGGCAGGTGAGCCAATTGGGCCGGCCTGAGACAGGTGCGCGTAGGAGTTGGCCAATTGTATGGGCGCAAAGTTGGGATGAATGCGCATGATAGAGGGGAAGTTTGCTCGAAGCAAGAGTGGCTCTTTGGCGGAGGGTGGGAGGAATCAGACTCTAGATTTGTGTTAGAACTCCTGCCCGAGATAGTCTCTAGGCGCTCAGGCTTTGAGCCATTGTGAGCGAGCGCCTCTAGGCGCACAGATTTGCCCCAATCCCTATAGCGCAGCTGCACTCCTATGATCTCACGAACAGGCTCAAAGCCACGAGAGAGAGAGAGCGAGAGAGGCTAAAGACTTTGACTTCCTCGAGCTCTCAACTCTTTGGCGTCCACTTTTTGGAGCAAAGATCTCGTCCATCTATCGTGGCGGGCAATTAATTCGAGTGTTGTTGTTGCTGTAGTTGTTGCTAATCTCGGCCGATCGTTGGCCCGCAAAGTTAGTTCGGAAGCAGAGTTTTCATCACAGAGTTGCAAGATGGCCGATATAAAAGTGAACGGCTTGAGCTTGAGCCAAATCGAAGACGCATCCTTGTTGGCAAAATTGGTAACTACAACTACCGCTTTTGAGGATCTGAGCTTGAGCTCTGAGCGATGGCGAGAGAAGTTCGAGTGAGAGATGCTTTGGTTTTGTCGGCGCTCGTGGTTCAACATGGGCGCGTTGTTTTGCTCCATGTTTGAGTTGCCCCCGCCAAAGAACCGGCGCTTTCCTGAAGCTAACCGCCTCCCCCAAAACGCCTCTCAACGCAGGTAAGCTCAACGGAGGACTTTGAAACGCGCAAGGCAATCCGGGCTCGACTGCAAGAGATCAAGAGTGCTGAAAGAGGTAAGGGGTAGCGAGACTTTGCAGTTGGCTGAAATGGCCTGGCTGGCTAACTATCCATCGGGGGGAGTCTCCTAAACTCGCCAGCTTAGAGTTGCCGGCGAGTCAATCAGCCAGTCAGCCGGTTGGTCTGGCTCTGTTTGTCTCTGTAGCGTCGACTAAATAGACAGACAGATAGGCAGGCAGCTTTGATTGGTACCTCTGGCCGAAAGTGTGAGCCGGCCCAGTTGCGAGCTCCGAGTCAGTCGCCGAGGTGGAGGAGGAGGAGAAAGAAGAGGAGGAGTGAGCTTTTGTTGGAGGGAGGAGAGTCGCTAGTTTCGAGGGTTCGTTTGTTGTCGTTATTGTTGTTGTTGCTGTTGTTGTAGATGTTAAGTGGGTCGAGCTGAGTTGTTCTAAGCCAACATAGCTCACACTTGCGCCAGTAGCCACCAATGAAACTCATCTCAACCAACCATCCTATCCTAAATTAAACACAAAACTACGCTCGCTGTCGCCTAAACATGACGACAACCATTAAACAAACAAACAACAAAACAACCACCGAATCAGGTAAACGCGATCAAAAATTTGAAGATATAAGCTCGCATAGGGAGCAGTTGATTCAACAGAGACAGAAGGATGCGGCTGATTCTAAGGCGCGAACACTGCAAATGTACGACAATATGGCCAAATCTGGCTCGGCAGGCGACCACCGTCCGCTTGATATAAACACCTATCGCGGCAAAGACTCTGGTAAGCTCCTATTGAGTGGGGCTGCAATTCAAAAGGTCGACTACGTTGAGGAGACAATCAGGGAGCGAGTTAAGGCATCAGAGGAGAAGAAGAAGCGCTTGTTGGCCGCCTATGAGTATGCAGCCAAGACACAACCCGCGGGAACAGTGCGCGATGTTGACTTTGAAGCAATGAAAGGTGTCGATGGTGAGTTAAAATTCCAATTAAAATGTATCAAACAGGCACTCGCTCCAACACTAATCTAAAGAAAATTTTATTCCGCTTGAACGAATAGTGTCTAGCTTCGAGCCAGAGAAACCGGTGGGCTCAGCCACCTTCCAGATGTCTAACGGAGTTCCCAGCGTGGTGAAAGGTTAGTCAGGGGCCTCTTCGTCCAGTCAGTTTTATTTAGCCTTAGATTTGGTCCGAATCTCGAGTGTCTCGCTCTCGTCGTTTCTTTACGCGCGTTTTACTCTTAGAGTAGAGTTAGTTTTAGCTTTAGCTTTAGTTGCAAACGATTGCATGAGATGTCAGATGCGCTGCATGACATCACAGCCAATAGCCTCCCCTTGTTTGGTATTGCAGCCAAACAAACCTATTAATCCGCCGCTTCCTTCGCATCTTATCGCATCGATCTCAAAACAATTGCAATCTGCAAACAGCAAACTCGTCGGTACCATCGACGCCCGTTATTGACTTGAAAAAGGCCCCAAGCTTCACACAAGAGCAACCCCATCTCGACGCCTACGAACGCGCGCTGAGGCAGCGCAAACAGGAGGTGAGTCAACAGATCGATCTCTCGAGGGCTCAAACTAGACATCCACTAACTCGGTTGGTCATGACTTTGCTAACAATAACCTCTGTCCGCATGCTAGGCCGACGAGAGAAAGCGACGCACTTTAGCCGCCTACGACGCTATTGCTCGCTGCGGAGTGTCCGGCCCCAAGATAGTCGTTCGAGAGGAGTTAGAGCACATGGAAAGTAAGTTGCATCACCCGTCGCCGATTCCATCATCTGGATCCCTCAATTGATCTCACAGGTCAGCTAACTAACTAATCATTATAAACATGAACCAGTTCCCGAAGACGAACCTCCGAGGCCGAAGTTCTCTTGCACAAGCTCCTTCAGCGGTGGATATGCACGAATCTAGACACTTCAACAAACACTATCGCAAACACAACAAGAATCTATGTAATTTAAGATATTGAGATGGAGTAGCAGTTTTAATTCTGATTGAAGCTATGGCAAGAGTCGGTATCAAGACCACAAATGGTTGATTTTCGCTCATGACATCGCAAGCGATCGACTTGGGGGAATGGCGAGGCTCTTGGTAGAGAGCTGTTATGGTTCTAACTTGTAGAAGGTTAGATTGAAGCGAATCCTCCGATGGGGAGGCCAGACTAGACAGGCACCTGACCATTGTGGTGGTGGTGATGGTGGCAAATGGAGATGAAAAAGAGGGTTGTCTAGCGCTTGGAATAAGGTGGGCATGAATGCTTAGGTTAGCGTGGATTAGATTGTTCAGCGAGTTTATTTACAAGGAACGTGGATAACTATTTACTCAACTAGAGACACTACATTATATTCCGAAGCGAGAGACCATTTAGGGAGGATTCTTGCTCGAGAGGGAACACAATCGAGAGAAAGGTGGGATAGGAGAAGAGAGAGAGAGAGAGAAAGAGAAGGAGAGAGAAAGAGAGAGAGAGAGAGAGAGAGGGAAGAACTAGGGTTGTTTGCATGGAGGAGAGACCGTGCAAGACACTGACCGGTTGAGCATGATACATTCATTTAAGTTTAAACGATTGTTTACCTTCATAAAATGATAAATGTTGATTTGTAAGCCACTGAGAAGAGAGATCAAGACGACAGCGCTCACTTGATAACATGACAAGGACTCGACACTCGTCGACAATCTAGGAAACAACAACCTCAAACGACAGCTCACCTAATATCCAACATCTGGCCCCCAAAGGTTGATTGCGAACACTAAGCTCGATCTAGTCTGAACCACAATTAAGAGAGCACCCGATTAGATCATAGGTGTCCGAGTAGAGCACTCGCCGGAACAACAAAATTATCTTGCCCTTGACGCTCTTGGGCAAGACTCCACCCAATTGCCAACTCTCAACCAACAATAATAAGCTTGATTCATGCATATATAAATACAGCACTGCAATGTTTGCCGACACAATGATTCGCTTTCAGCTTCATAACGCCTATTTGTAGCACCCCGTCACCTCCTAAAACTGAAAGAAAGCGGGAGTTGACCCAAGATGCACACTTTTTTGACTTTGAACAACTTTGAAATCAATTGTTACGCGTTACCAAGCCCAATTCTTTACTGAGACCGCGAGATGACTTGCAAGAGATTCGGATAGTCTGGACAAGTTTGAGAACCCTTGACTTTCCACCTTTCACCTGCACTCCTCACGAGAGTCGGCCTTTTGCAAGCCTACCACAGCCACCCTGATATGCCACTTTTCGTTAGACTAAAACTCGTTTCTCTCCAAAATCAGGAGAGGATGACAATGAGCCTCAAGCAGCTTCAGCTGTCTCTGGCGAGTAAGTATCTTGCCACCCCTCCAATCGCTTGAGAACATTTTAAGTCTCTTGCAGGTGGCCAGGCTTTCTGATCGAATCCGTGCGTTCTATGGGGGCAAATTTACGCTATTCTGAACACTCGACCGAGAATCCCCGATCCACAAGCTTCCCTCCCTCCCCAAACCCTTCACAACATCTCCACCCCCACCTCCTGTTCGAATGATGGCACAACCCACTCTCGATCGCATGCGAAAACTTGAGCACAATGATGAGGGCGAACACAATGGCAAGTTCACCTGCTGCTGGCTGATTTAGGCTGCAGCTTTACCGTTAGAGTAAAAATGGGATACGCGAATTTAGATGGCTCACAGAACCTGTTGCAGCTCCGCTGTGAACATGGAATCCGAAGCTGTAGCTGAACTGACCAGTCTCACAGTTAGCCTGCTGACCCAAAAGCATGAAAACTCATGCTGAGCGAGCCAAGTTGCCAAGTCACTAGCTAGCTGAGCCTTTCAGTCTAAAATGTACAGTTATGCGGGAGCTTTCTCAGGAGCCGCTTTCGCTGTTTAGATTGTCCCATTTTTGTTTCCTCTTTTCGCCCGCCCGATTGCACCTGCCTCCGAAAGATCTCGCTCTGTATAAAATCAGAACAGTCCTCACATAAGTTCATGATAGAAAACTCAACCTCACATGGCTCTCGCTGCTTATTTTGGCCCCAGAAGAACTGTCGGCAAACTTGCCAAGACTAGTCCCATTAAGGGTAGGCCGACAAATGCAAAGGATGCCCTTCTGCACTGGTGTTATATGAAGACCCGGGATTATGTGAGTATTTCGCCTGTATAAGCTTATAACTTCACGAGACCTAAATTAATACCAAATCGAGGGAACAGGATAACGTGTATGTGGAAAATTTTTCATCCTCTTGGAGCGATGGCTTGGCCTTTTGTGCGTTGTTGCACCATTTTTTCCCAGATGATATCGAGTACAACAAACTCACCAGTCAATCACGGCGCGAGAACTTCGATCTAGCCTTCAAAGTCGCAGAGTAAGTTGTGCAACAGTTGACATTGTGATGCTGTATAGTTGATCGAGGACTAATTCGATTGTGCCCATCTTGGATAGGCAAAAAGCAAAGGTTTATCCTCTACTCGAAACTGACGACATGATCAAGATGGGTGACAAACCGGACTGGAAGTGTGTTTATACCTATGTTCAGGCGCTCTATAGGGGCTTGAAGCCGTTCGATCCGACTCAAAAATGATGATACCCAACTCCGTCTACCTTTCGGTAAGGAATTTTGCCAGGGGATTAAAGAGTGGCCGAAATATCTAAATAGGGTGCGCGGTTTGGATAATTTTGTTGGCGATTCAGCATCTCATTGCCTGTTCCGACATGAACGAGTCAATAAAATTGCAAATCTTTATGAAGGCTACCTGGTCAATTTATTTGAGATTTGATAAAAATCCTATGAGATTCATGGAGATCTTTAATGCGGTCAGATGGGAAACTCGAGGTCATGCATTGTATCGGTTCACTCGTATAACGGGCTTCCAAGCCGCTCACAGTTGAACGATTCAACTTGAACCTCGAGTATACACGTGGTTCGTTTTGTTGTGAGATCACAAATGTATCATGGATCTCTCCAGGAAATTAGGATATTCTCTCTGCTCAAATTTGTGATCGCTCCTCTTATCAGACTGCCAACATAAATTCAGACCGAAACAATTCACATTAGGATCAGAATGAATTGTCTGTCCCAAAGAAAGAAATTAAAAAGCAAGCACCCCGCATGGAGGGACCCAAATGATTGCGAGCCCGAATTATTTGCGAGGGCTATCGATCACGAGGACGAACTTCTAGAGTCGAAATCTGGATCATCATCAACCTCATCAGACGAAGATGATGAATATGATATGTATGCTAATGATGTGCGATCAAAGAAACTCAATCTCGAGACCAAAAATCTGCAGTACAAGCATCTAGCTGACATAAACAATGAACGTTCATACAAAGGGTCTGTCCAGCAGGTTCAATTTCATCCAACCTCGAAAGTGGCTCTGGTTGCGCTCAGTTATGGACAAGCTGATCTGTTCGAAATAGATGGAGAACGAAATAGGTATATTCAGAATATAAAACTTCCTAGAACGCGATCACCCTTTTGTTCATTTAAACCGGATGGTGGTTCAATCGTGATATCTTCAGAGCATTACAAGGGCACTTTCTACACATATGACATGATATCTGCCTCAATCAAGCAATATTCGCTAAGAGTTGGAACGGAATCCAAAGAGATAACGGACTTCAACTTATTTGGCGATTACATGGCCTGCAGAAAAGAAGGTTGCCAAGACATCTACATCCTTTCTTCCAAGACGTTCGAGAAGAACTTCTCAGTTAGAATCAACGAGCCTGTCAAAGCGATACAGTTTACATCCAACAAGGAAATGATTGTAGCCGGCGAGAATGCTAGAATATACGTTTGGGATTTGCGAAAGATGTCGCTATGCAAGCACAAGTTTCAAGATGATGGAACAGTTCATACAACTTCTCTATCGTTGTCAGAATCTTCCAAACTACTCAGTATCGGCTCAGATTCTGGAATCGTCAATACATACGAATTGGACACATGCATGTCTAGCAAGTTTCCTCAGCCCCTCAAGACGTATAGCAATCTCAAAACTCAGATAGATATATTGACCTACAATAACACCGGTGAGCTGTTGCTCATGGCGTCCCGAGCAGAACTTGGCGCGTTCCGGATGGTCCATTCGCACTCAGGATCTGTCTATAAGAACTTCCCGGTAGCTAACAGGAGATACGGCAGTCTGTTCACCGCAGATTTTTCTCCTCTTAGCGGCTACTTAGCTCTAGGCTGCTCATCAGGTCGGGCTCATCTATGTAGAATTCCATATTACTCAGCATATTGAGCTCATGTGTCTGCGCTACTTATAGCTTCGGAGGGTCGAAACCCGCTCGATCTCAGGACATCCTTTGAGATTGCTTGAGTTTCTAGCTTTGGATCCTCATTCGCTTCGACCACCACACGTCGATTCACCAATCTCCATCGATCAAACTTACTTACAGCATAAAGTAGGTAAACAAAACTGGCTAAACTACATGTTACTGTTACAAAGCAAGACGTAACGAATATTATCGTATCAAGAACGTTCCTTTTTGGTCTCTCGAGATTCACTAAGATACCTAGGAACGCTAGATAGTACATTAGCACGACGATAACCAGCAGTCGGAGGGAACTCTTCAACTGTTGGGTCTCGAAAATCCAATCAAAGAATGATCTATCGAGGAATCTAATATTGTATTTGAAACGACAGACATCGCAATACTCGTGTCTTGTGGTCTCTATCCATTCTGATAGGCATATTTTGTGTGCATAAGCAAACTGACCGCGACACTCACAAGGCCTGATTAGTTGATCTAGCGATCCATCGCGACTGATAAGTTGATGCAATCCAACTTTCTCACTTAGATCCAATACATAATTCACCTTATTGAGCTTTGTCGACCCACATAAACGACAATGATGCTTCAATTCGTCCATTGAGTCGATGACGATGAATAGAATCTATCAAATATCTAGTTTCCCAATCTCAGACCTTCATCTCGTATTAATAGATACGCTCTTCAGAGGCTGTCAACTTTTGGAGCCCAACAATTTCACCTGCGGCCAGGAAGATTACATCTATGCAGCACGCGACCCTGGATGAATTTCGCCTCTTATTCATACTTGAATCCGGTTTCAATCTCAAATTCGTTTATCCTTCATAATTTTCGATGGGTTCCTCGCTCTATCAGATAGGTTCGCTATTATTGTGGAGACTCGTACCAGAAAATGCTACCGCCCGCCAAGAGGTCTGAACATGTGGTATGTTTATTTTCGGTCTCCGAATCTGATGCACTTCTAATTTGTTGTGCTTGCTTTCTCTCCCTCTCTCTCTTCACAATTCTCTTTTTATTTATATTTGTTGGAACCTTCATTTATTCGCTCGTTCGGCCAGGTTTCCAATTTCCAGGAACAGAGGTTACTCACTGTTGCACCTACCTAATCTTATTCACATCAAATTTGATTATTCAATGGCACCCAAGCTACGCAAAGTTGAGAAAGAGATCCTCATACCCAGGTACCTCGAACTCAAGATCAATACAGAATTATGTCACAATGAGTTTGCGGACTTCATGAAATGTGCTAAAGAAAAGAATTTTAGGTTAGTTACAGATTGCAAAGATATTTACAAAGTATTTGGAGCTTGCTCGAACAGATGGTTCAACGATGATGAGCTCAAGAAGCAGGTTGAACAGGAGTACCTAGAGAAGAAAAAGCGATTCAAGGAAACAGGTGAACGAACCAAGTCGCCCTTCACTAGACTGTGAATTATTGTAATTATAGCTATGACATCCCGTTCGTGGGGTAGTTTGTATTATTAATATATTTGATCTAGAATTAAACGCTGCAAGTGCCAAGATGATCGGCCGGACGTACAATCGGGTTGCCATAGTTTAGAAAAGTTATGACATGTCTGGTGCTCATGAATGATCACGCATATGATCGAAGAAGCAAACATTAAGCAAAGTTAGTCATCAACAGGACTAATCTGGTGATGGCATACATTTCAAACGGTCATAGGCTGCCTTCTCTAGACTAGCGCGATGATCGGGATGTGCGATTCGAATCAAGGCATGGGCTCTCTGTCTATAGTTGCGACCGAAAAGTTCTGCAATACCATACTCAGTCACGATATAGTGAACATGAGCTCGCGTTGAAACGACTCCAGCTCCCTCCTTCAAGAACGGCACAATCTTGGATTCTCCTCTTTTTGTTGTCGATGGCATAGCCAATATAGGTTTACCCTTTCCGTCCATACTTAGGGCAGCTCCACGAATGAAGTCAACTTGACCGCCAAAACCAGAGAACACTCTGGTGCCGATCGAGTCCGAGCATACTTGTCCGACCAAGTCCACCTCGATGCATGAGTTTATGGCCGTGACTTTGGGATTTTGAGCTATGTTGAACTCCTTGTTCACATAATCGATTGTTTTCATGACCAAGAAAGGGTTGTCATTCATAAAGTCGTACAAACTCCTTGTTCCCACTGCAAATGAGGCTAAGATGCGGCCTGGGCAAATCTTCTTCAACCTGTTTGTCACTGCACCAGATTTGACCAATTCTACAAGACCATCGCTGAACATCTCTGAGTGCACACCCATATCTTTATGTCCTTTGAGTTGCGCTAGTACAGCGTCAGGTATCGCGCCTATACCCATTTGAAGTGTCGCACCGTCTTCGACCAAGTTTTCGGCTATATGTTTGCCGATCGCGTTTTCAACATCACCGAGTTTCGGTGGCTGATGCTCAGGCAAGTCAAGCTCCCCTCTGACGAGGGCATCGAAGTGTGAAGTATGGACAAGCGCGTCACCCTGAGTTCTCGGCACTCTGGGATTCACTTGTCCGATGATGTATTCAGAGTGTTGCAGGGCCGCTCTGACTACGTCAACTGATGTCCCTAGAGAATGGTAGCCGTGTTGATCGGCTGGTGTGACTTGAACCAAGCTCACTTTCGGTTTGATGATCCCACGGAAGAATAACTGTGGTATATCGCCGAGAAATATTGGCGTGAAATCAGCCCTACCCTCTGCGATTGGTTTACGACAATTCGCGGCCGTAAATAGAGAGTTTGAGCGGAAAATTCCCTCACAATCTGGATCTAAATACTCGCCGGGGCCCTCAGTGTGGATGTGGTGTACCTTAACACCCTTGAGGCCGTTCTTCTTACCATGCTCAGCTAGAGCTGGAACTAATACTCTAGGAGTTGCGGCAGCTCCTTGAATGAAGACAGTATCACCTGATTTGACAAACTGCATCGACTCCTCAGCTGACATCCATCTTGGTTCTTTGTTTAGAGGATGGGCTGGCTCGTTACAATAGGAGTATAGTGACCTCTTGAAAGTATTCAAAGTTATTTCTTTTGTTCGGCAGTTCCTCGTTAGGCTATTCGCCGCTGTGAAGAGATTTGTGGTCATCCTTGACAACCTTTCTTTGGCCTTGCTTATTATGCCTCGGTAAATGTTAGACTCTAATCGACCGAACAAGAAGCAATGCACTCAAGTTTGACTCAGATAGTTTGTTTTTGGCCGATATTTAGCCTAGTATTTGTTGCATCTTGAATCACGATGATGAACAAACAAACTGCTGTTGTTGAGCCTAGCAATCTTGGAGAAGCCAAGAGCACAATTGGCACTTTAGCAGAGGAGAAATTATTTTAAGCAGATCTGCGCAGAGATGCACTGTAATCTTTTAGTTTCTCGATTGGTGATGTCTAGTGTTTACTGCGAATTTTTATTTGTTTGCTCTAGTCGTGAGGAACAATCTATTGGTGAAAAGGTGCGAATGTAGAGTGGTTGACCTAACCTAACAGATAATGTGTAACCAAACACAGAGTCTCTGTGACAGAGAGTCTTCATAACAATTAGTGGGACATCATGACAGAATGGTCCTAATAACACCTAAGAAGCAATGAAGAATACTCGCCTCTCAATAATACCACCCACTCATGATGGCAGGTGGAGTTTAACCCATCATCATTCGGCTATATTCGTCGTATTTGTCCATAGCTTCTCACCTAAAGGAGTGTAACTTGAATTCTGAAGTCATTATAATAGGGGATTGCTCACCTAATGGTGCAAAGATGTGTCAGATTTTGTATCTTTTCCTCGAAAGCAATCCTGCGAACCCAAGTCCAAATGCGCGTAGTATGCAATATCGGCCTCACCTCTCTCTGAGCTCTTCTCCATGGCCTGTAATAAAGCCTCCCGGATCGGTTTGTCGCAGTTTGTTAGTCTATCGAAAGTCATCTGGCTCATAATTCTAGCTTCCATCCAGCTATAATCATCCAAAGTCTGCACAAGGGGCCGCACAAGAATGCAACGCTTCTTGATGATATTGATTGCAGTTAAACCAAGAGGCCTAGTCTTGAGATGAGCAAGCTGAGAGGAGTCGAAGAAAATGTCCTTACGATTGATATCTAGCCATATTTCAACCATTGACTCAAACTTCTCGATTCTGATTCGCCCACGACTCTTCTGTACGGCAAGCAGGGGGTACTTGAGGGTGGCAGCGCTAGGCAAATGACTTAAAGTCTGCATCATATGAATATGCAGCCCTGAACAACAATTCGCCTTTGCGTCAGTCAGATCAATACCGTAATTGTGATATAAACAATCCGCTTCATTGAGACCGTCAGTGGTCCAGAATTGTATCTCCTTGCGTAGCAAACTGATTCTGAGAAATTCAATCCCCCTCTTGGTGTCGTCGGGGTCGATTGCAAAGATCCTATCGTCTGTGGTGAGTAATATCAGCGACGGCTTGGACTTCCTATGAATACTTGGACCCATGAGCACGAGTCCGACCATGTCTTGTTCCAACAACTTTTTGTACACTTGATTCAAGCTTGTCTCTCGGCCGATCAGCTCTACCTCCACCTTACTTGATCCAAACTCGTCCCACGCGCTTGTATCAGCCACCAAGTCCAAATCGATGTCATCCTTGTTGATGTAAGATATTGTGCCAAATAATGGCTCAACGTTTTCGTTGCCATTGTTGAAAACGCCAGCTCTCGTCGCAATACCATCAAGTCGCGAGAGCGACATATGCCATGTGAGACTGATTCCGCCAGCAAACAAATTCGCGTTCAAATTTTTCGCACCTATTGAACGGTAACCATGATGGGGTTGAAGTTGAAGATTTTCTAGTGGGTTACTGATACTCCGGTTCACTGAATGAACTTGTTGAAATATCCAGAATGGATATCGTTATGGCAGCATGGGAAACGCATGGGTCTGTTGATAATATCCACCAACCCTTCATCGCACGATTCTGCGCACAATTCAAGCATTCTTCGTGCTCTACATCAGCTCTCGCAATCGAGATTGGCTGTCTAGCATGAAACTTCAAAAACCTCCTGACACGAATGGAGTGACAATATCCAAGAAATCATGAAGAGTACTCGCCTCTCAATAATATTACCTACTTACAATGAGAGAGAAAATTTACCCATCATAATTTGGCTTATATTCAAATACCTCAAGGGTTGCGACTTGGATTTCGAGGTCATTATCATAGAGGATGGCTCACCTGATGGAACATTACAAGTTGCGCAGAGCATGCAGGACATTTACGGTGCTGATAAGATTGTCTTATATGATCGAGGGAAGAAACTTGGCCTTGGTACCGCATACAAGGCAGGTCTATCCCTGGCAAATGGTGACTACATCATCTTGATGGATGCTGACCTTAGTCATCACCCAAAGTTCATTCCGAAATTTTTCGAAAAGGCTAAGGAGGGAGACTACGACATCGTCACAGGCACAAGATATGATGGCAGCGGTGGGGTCTATGGTTGGGACCTCAAAAGGAAAATTATCTCCTGTGGCGCTAATACACTTACACAGATTGCTTTAGGACCAAGTGTGACGGATCTAACCGGCAGTTTTCGATTATACAAAAAGTCGGTTTTAAACAAACTCATGGCTCTAGCAAAGAGTAAAGGCTACGCCTTTCAGATGGAAATAATCGTGTTAGCCGAACAATCAGGTTATAGGATAGGAGAAGTTCCCATAAGTTTCGTCGATCGAGTTTATGGACAATCCAAGATGGGCGTGGAGGAGATATTGAGATTCTTATATGGCGTGGTCGATCTTGTCGTTCGCTATTAAATTATGCACTTTCTTTGGTACTACTTGTTCCTAGCTCGTGTTTACATGTTGTAACATCACCTAATTGCGCCAATCATTTTAATTTCAATCAACTGTGGACCCCAGAATGTTTATCCGGGATTTGAGGTAGTAGTCGACTTGAGGAATCACGAGGTTGCTTTCAAAACTGCAACTGTCCGAGCTCTCTATTTGCACAACCCTCGAGGCATCGTTTCACTGGCACTATAATTTCGCCCAAAATCTGATCAGGGCTCTTGTTTTCGACGTCTATTCGGAGCCAATTCTCTTTACTCCTACTCATCAAATTTTCATATTGTACTCGAACAAGTTCTTGAAGCTCTTCTGTCTCGAATCTCTCGTCACCAAAACCTGGCCTCTTGTACTGAGCCTCTTTGGGCAAGTCTAGGTAAATAACGAGATCCGGTTTGGGTAAACCATTCTCAGTCTGACAGCACCAATCTAGGTCTAAGTTACGTTTGGCGCTGCTATAGGCGACACCAGAGTATGAGTATCTGTCAACTATCACTGTTGTACCTTGATTTATATGGTTCCTCATTTGTTTATCTAACTCCCATCTATTCGCACTGAATAGTAGATGCATTGAACGGTTGTCAACACGTTTCGAGCTCACTAAGAACTCATTGATAAGCTGGCCGATAGGTGTAGTCCTGTCTGGAAATCTGTAGTACTGGACCGGCTTCCTAATGCGCTCAAAATGTTCAACAAGTTTCTTTGCTAATGTTGATTTTCCAACCCTATCTAGGCCCTCGAGTACTATTAGCGCGCCACGGGTTAGTTTGACGCTGTTCATGTTTGTCACACTCTTGGAGCCAATTGCAGAGTGTCTTTTGGTACGGATTGGCACCTGCGGTACGATGATAGGTTGTGGCAAAATCCTAACTACAGATTTGTAAGAGGGAGGCTTAGTGGAAGCTGTGACACTGGATAGCGTGCCAGAGCTGATTGTTGTGGCGGGCTCGTCAATGGGTGAAGTCGAGGCAGTGAGGGCAGCTGTTGCAGACGAATCCGTGGACGATGTCAGAGGGGCCGCTGAGTGGGGAAGTTCGTTTAACTTTCTCGTGAGATCGTGATGCTCCTCTTGTATGTCCAACACAAAGGAGCGAAACTCAAGCAACAGATTGTTTATGTACTCTTGAGTTTCAGCGCTCATGGTTCTACTTCTGGTGGCTAATAGGGAGCATCAGTGAGAGCGGCCAAAACTAATGCCTTCGGTAGTTCAGGGACACAGACCTGCTCTAGCGACGATGCAGGATGCTAGATGGCTCTGCCGTCCGTCCTCTTATCCAGCTTTTTATCTTGATAGAAATAAGGAGCTAGCTTTAAATAAGTGAAGAATGAGGGTGAAGCATTTTGTCGGATTTGGTCGGCGCAACGTGCGAGGCAAGGGTAGCACTTTTCGCTCGTGACTCGCGAGTCGCAACTTTGATCTTTACAGAAGAGAAGAATGGGGAGAGCAAAGGGTGCAAGGAGCTAGCGCGAGGTTCTCTGGTCGGATTGGATGCAGCAAACTGTACCCGCTTGCGTCGCGCGTTTTTCGAGAAGATAAAATTAATCGCATTCGTTCATGTAATTCGGCCGCTCAAGATGAATTGACGAGCAGATCCGCAGGATCCATCATAGCCCCTGAAAGCCGCTCTCATCTAGAGTGGGTAGCTGTTGTATTCAGACTACAAGCTCATCACGACGGTTCTCTTCAGCAGCGACTGAAAGAGGAAGAGAGGAGCTCATGTTATGAGTCGCTTCGCATCGATCGAACCAAATTTAGTGCTGCCGTGATGCTCAACCCCAACCAGAACTCATCTTCAAGCTAAGTCGAGCGCTGAATACAACTTCGAGCAGGATGGCAGTGCCAGAGAGTCTGATATTTGGGTCGCGGCGACATGTCTTGAAATTCGACATCCCGATTCAGCTACTAACGAAACATCTACTGCAGGCTAGAGCCCATCTAGACCAGAGGAAGTTGAGCTCGGCACACAAGCGCTTGCTAATTAGAGGCTAGCATATTCTTCTTGGCTCTGAGGGTGCGAACGGCGCTAGAGTCGAATCTCACTGTAGCCCTGCGAGCTAAAAGTAGAGCGTTCTTGCATTCATTGGCAAGGGCGCCACATATACGATGTATTGTATAGCTACCTCATCCCGCGCTTCCCTCCCTAGCTCCTCACTTCTCTCGTTCATCTCCTCCCTCTTGAGTTGACACGCTGGATTAGGACTCAAATCACTAGACATGGTCGCGATTAGAGCGAGCTAGCCAAGGTCGGTGTTTTTATTGTCTACTTCGCGGTTGCGCTAAGAGAAGGGGCCAGCTCACGTTCGGTCTACCAGGATGGCTTCATCAATACGGACGATTAATGCCGCTGTGGCGGCGGTCATATTGCCGCTCGGTGCGAAAGTTGAAGAGAGCTCTACTAAACTGCAGATCTTGCTGGAGGACTCTGTAGATGGTACTGCCATTTCTTTTTGTCACTCTTTTTGAGGCGAAGACGCCCCAGTATCAATTATCTTTGAGTCTCGTGAGGCTCCCAGTGCAAATAAACAGATCTATATGGACGGCTCGTTGAGTCCGTCTCCTGAGTCCATACTCGCTTGGTGTGCCAGGCTTACAGTTTACTCCATCTTGTCCGAGATGAACCTTTAAATCTTGCTCCGTTTCTTGCCATCGTCTTAAGTCTTGTGTCTCCTTACGCGGCGATGTTGTCTCCGAAGACATCCAAGTATGTAGTCCTCGTCCGAAGCTTGCCATTCTCCCGTAACTAGCGCTGCCCCCCCCCCTTTGTCGCTAGGCCCAAACCAGTATTATCCTGAAATATCCCCAGTTGTTTTCATGAATACGCTGCTACAAATTTACGCCTTGATTTATTGAAAGCGAGCAACAACAATAAGAACTGATAATCAGTGACCAACTGATAGATAGATAGATAGATCGACGCCCACAAACTGCATCCGTGCTCGTCTGAGTCAAGCAACTCTAGACAGGTAGCTTGAAGAAAAGTAAGAGTAAGAACACAAAGACAGAGAGGGGAAAATGGCCAATCGATCAGTCACAACTGGATTACAGTTCTTGAATGCCGAAAAAGTGAGTCCCTAAATCAAACTCAAGATTCACCGCAAAGACACTTGGGAGTCTTTTCTTTCATTCTAGTGCTATCAAACCAACTGACCAATTCGATCCGCTAAATTCGATTAGCATCTAGGCGAGCGCAACAGGTATGTCGAGTCTGAGATCGCGCTCTGGATCGAGGCGGTCCTCAACGATCCAATCCCCCCCAAAGATTTCGACGATTTATTGCGCGATGGGGTTCTACTATGCAGAGTTATCAACACGCTGAAACCAGGTTCGGTGGCAAAGATCCAAAAGCCGTGGACAAAGGAGAACCAGAGGGCCAACATTCAAGCCTTTTTAGACGGTGCCAGGGCTTACGGTGTGCCCGATGATAAATTGTTCTCAATTGAAGACTTGCACGAGAAGACTGGAGTACCCAATGTAATCAAGACAATGATATTCCTTGGAAAAGCTGTAAGTTGAACAAACTCAGATTCGAGATTCCACATTAACAAACAAACAAACTCGAATTCGACCTGACAAACCGCATAATCTCAATCCCTGCAGATCTACGATCATCCAGAGTGGGAGGGTCCGTACTTGGGACCAAGGCCAACTGGCCAAATCAAGGATTGGCCGGAGGAGAAACTGCGCGCCGGTGAGGGAATAGTGCCACTACAGGCAGGTACAAACAAATTTGCGACCCAAAGAGGTTTAAGGATTGGAAGGGCTCGTGATATCATGTAAGTATAATGGAACACAAATCAATCGTTAGAGCCCACTTCGTACGTAAGAATTGAACTTTAACCGAAATTCTGATAATCCAGGTTTGCCAATACTTGTGTCGAGGACAAGGAGGGTCTTGGCGAATGGCATGAGCCAGAGAACAAGGAAAACGGCGAAGAGGCTGAGGAATAATGAGGGTCGAAGGCTGACTAGAAATCTGTTTGAGTTTGTCGTGTTAATGATTCACGAGTCTAAGAGATAATCCTTATTCTTAGGCTCAACATGGACCCTTGTTCAACATTTATCGTCCAGGCGCTCGTGTACAATTATCTGGCAATAAACTGCTACAAAGGAAACCTATCAGGCTAGACTAGGTCAATATGACCTCCAATTAGGGGGGACGAGTGCGCAATTTGTCTACACATTACATTGTACCATCGACCAATCAGAATAACGCACCCCAAACTGAACTGAACTGAAGCGAACTGAGAATTGGGACCGGCAACTATTTGTGTGTATGATTAGTTTGCCTCAAGATCAATCAATGTTGCTATGATTATTTACACTGGAATAAACACGAACCTTATAGTGGTAACCCAATCTGGTCGCCCAACTTGTGGACCCTTAGAGATAAAGCTTATCATGTGCGACTATGGATAATAGATGTCTGTCGCAGCTATCGGCATATTTGTCTACTAGCACTCGTTCCATATTAATTTTTGTCGTTTGGTATATACTGACCAGCTTGGACAAGTTCCATCCATCCAAGTCTAGAATGTTTCAATCATCACTTTCACTTACACCTACAATTGTGTGACTAGACGAAATCAGTAGATTTAATCAAAATCTGAGCTTAGATCTTACAGGATTGTTTATTTAAAAAGTCACCAAGGAAATCAAGATGAATACCAACTCAGCGCTGGGTTTCGAAACTTTCCCATCATCCCGCGCATCTATAATCGGAACTTCAGTCTTTTGGACCAGTGAGGCAAGAATTCTCATTATAAACCGGTTGTTTTGCACTCCCATTATTGGCATTATTGACTCTTTCCTGTTTATATGGTTCTAGATTGATGATGAACTTGTCTTTCATTTTAGTCGTGGACTTGTTGCATCGATTACAGACTACTTATAAGTTAGAACGAGCATTCGAGCAAATAAAAACGAGACTGGTGGCTAGCAATGGTCGGTGCTCATAGTTTTACAAAGTGCGGAGGATACTCGAGCACTCGATCTCGATTTTTCTTTACCCCCCCTCCTCATCAGACTATATGTCGTACGGACATCCTGGTCATTTATGCGCCTGTTTGACAGTAAAAGTTCAAACACATTCCAATCGGAAAGGCGAGCCTGGTATCTGTTCGTCGCCATACTTAACAATCAATATGGCGTCGCCTCTATCTTTACAGGTGTACTTCACTTCATAGATACTTCCGCCCATGTGTTTGATAGAGCATTCATGTATAGTATTTCTAGTTGGACCTAAAAAGGATGCGTAGATCATGTTGAAGCCAGCCTCCGAGCAATTGACTGTCAATGTGTTTGGTTTGCCAACGAATGCTTTCTTCAGGCCCATTCCTTTACAATAGACACGGGTTGCATCCGATTTGAACTTGGGCATATTCTCAACCTTCTGCCTCAACTCACGATCTGTTGTGGCGATTGAAATTGTAGATATCTCATGCGATCCTGTGTCGGCAACTGTGCGTGAGCCAGGCTGCTTAATAGCACGAACTTTGAACGGGGAACTACCGATATGACAACCATTATATTTGATTGAAATTATGTAATCTCCGGGTGCCAACGGAGTGTAGTTTACCCGATAGCCTTCATCAATTTCAGCACAACCCATCGACACCTTAGATGGACCCTCGATATTTACCTCGAGCAATGCATGGCCTGCGTTACAAGTTTCAACGGTAAAATCAGTGGCATGATTAACGACTGCAGCTTTCAAACCATGGCCGTGCGCGTTTACGGATGCAGGGTCAGCATTGTCATGGCCAACTCTGATGAAAATTGGTGATTGAGGAATGTGCGTGGATCCCTTGTCAAATTTAACGTGCACCTGGTGAATGCCGAGCTCACGTGGTATAAATCTGACGCCCCAATTCTCTGCATCAATGGGCGATGCAAAACAATCTTCCATAGCTCCACTCGGAAGTTTCACCTTGCCAGTTATATTTCCTTTAGCTCCATTCATGATAACAGTCAAATTACACGGCTTGTTAAGTTGAATCATATTGTCAGGCGGCATTGGACCCAATTCAATCTTTGAAACGTCGCCTGTTAATGGCATAATGAACGCTCTGAATGGAGAATCCGGTACCTCTTGTTCGTCGAAGAATACACTAATTCGGTATTCGCCCGGCTCCGATACCTTATAACCAATGTGGCACGAGCCATCTTTTCTGTCTGTGTAGCTCAATTCTGGTTTTGAAGGACCTTCGACGAGCACGACCAATTCTCCGGCTCCAGCTTCTCTAGTGAACACATTGAACTCGTTCACTTTTCCGCATGATCCCCTTATCAATCCTGGCCCGCCACAACGCACTTTGTGTGGCCCAAAGTCAGTCAGAGGTCCAACGGTGAAAGGAAAAGGCGATCCGGTAGTATGTATATCCTTGTTACGGATCGACAGCGAGTACAGGCCCACCTCCTTTGGTACGAATGATACCTGATAGATGAATTCTCCCTTGTCCTTTATCGATGCATCCTCTGCATCGCCTTGAGGTGGGTGAATTCGGGCCGAAAGATCATAAGCGCTCGTACCAGGTAATTTGAAACTGAAGTGGCACTCGGTGTTGACGTCGGCTACATTCGCAAGCTTTCGAAACTTCTTCAAGGATTCCTTTTGCGGATTTGTGCCCTGGCCCGTGACTTTAATATTGAAGGGGGAGCCAGGAACAACATGATCAGCGTATTTTACCGCGAGACTGTATTGACCCGGCTCGTAAGGCTTGTAACTTAACTTGATAATTCCATCTATGGAATCCTTGCTCGAGATTTCCGATCGGCCTGGACCCTCCAAAGCGACGCTAAGACCACCGAATCCAGCCTCCTTCGTATCGATGATAATTTCATTTTCGACGTTTGTTTTACCTTCCTTCAGACCTTTGCCTGTCACTCTGACTTGCTTTGCGTCACCAATATCCCTCGAGAGAACATCAAATCTGAAAGGGCTACCACCCACATGGTTTCCCATCCGTTTAATGTTAACTATGTGCTCACCTTGCTCGCGGGGTGTGAAAACTATTGCTAACTGCCCATTTTTCATCGATTTCAAGCCACAAGGCTCTTCAAGTCCACAGGGTGTTACTATAACTGCGTTCAAAGATTTCAAGTCATCCTCGCTTATCTTCATATCGAGCGAATGCTCGCTACCCCTACCGACATTTAAATGCGACCTTTGCCTTCCTTCATCACTGACCGTAGTTGTGAACGGCGATCCCATTATTTGCTTTCCATCGAAACTTATCTTAATCTTGTACTCGCCGATCGCCAGAGGAAGATAATTCACAGTTATGGTTCCGTCTTTGTTGTCAGTTAAATTAACTTGGGCCTTACTCGGACCCTCCACAGATACATTCAACTTGGCTGAGCCCAAACCACCAGTGTTGATTGTAAACTTGCACTGCTCTCCCACTAATCCATGTTTTAGTCCGGATCCGTAAGCAGTGATCTTTTTCTTTGAGCTGCCAACTGCATCTACATAGAAGACAATTGGACTGGCATCAATTGGTTCATCATTGCACCTTAACGCTATTTCATGTTGACCGATCTCCTTTGGCTCGTAGGAAACCTTGACAGTTCCGTCCTTGTTGTCGGTAACTATAGCCTTATCTGTCTTGCCAGACGGCATTTTGACCTTTGCTTTTATCGAATCAATCGACTGCCCAGATAAGTCCCTTCGGTCAGATTCAGTCGCTGCACTTCGCAATCTTTCAGTTCTTGAAGTCCTTAAACTTCTAGATCGTAGTTTTGATTTTATCGACGAACTGCTCGATTTTCGTCTCCTGAACGAATAAGTTCCGAACAAATGTTGAAGTCGGTTACGATTTCGAGACTCAGTCTTTTCTTTCTGTCTCTGATAGGCTAGAAATATATCTTTAACTAATATTGTTGCGATATGGACTCGACAATCTACCGCCGGCAAAAGATAGAGATTCTGTGACGCACAATATTGCTGCCTCACTGGAACTTTATATTGCTCCTCTTTGATAACCTCTTCAGCTGGATGGATCTCGCGCTTTATCTGAAATTTACCTCGATTTATAAATAGTAATGGTCTCTTGAGCAATTCATTTAACGAACTGGCACTTTTGTGAACTATATTGCTTCGCTGAGTTGGAGGCGCGGGTATCTCTCGAGTATCTGTCTTGGATTTGCTCAAATTTGTTCTGTACTGATCTGCTGGATTATGTGGACGAGATTCTGCTTTATTGTTGAGATTGGTGCGAACCAAATCGCTTATCCTGTATTGTGTATATTGATCACTAACCGATCTGGGATTCGGAGATTCTCTTTGTAGCCTATGCTTCTGGGTAAGGAGTGACTGTAAGTGACCTCTTGAATCAGATTCCGGCGGGCAGATCTCGTATATCTCTCTATTTGTTTCGAACAATGTGAGGTTCTGTCGAATATGCTCAACAACTCGCACTTTTGCCTCCCCTCGAGCGCCCTGCCGATGGCGATTTTCCTCCGAGACTCTCTGGCTCCTCGTTGACTAGTTTCAAAAAAGGGGGTAAAAGAAGTACATTGAGCTTATTTGTCGAGGCGAAATGGGTGGCCAGATTTAGGTTATATAGGATAAAAGCGTATGAATGCAACAAGTTACCGTTGAACAGGCTAGCAGTGAGCGAAGCTGAAATTTTGTCCTCAAGATTTGGGCGCGTAAAGAATTTCCATGAGCGCGAGGTTCAAAAGTAGAGAACTAGCCTTTAAATACACAGTCCACAACTCACATATCAACACTAGTCGACAATTTTGATCGGTTGAAGCCAATGCAGTCAGGTAAGGTATTCGATTTTTGCAAGTTAATTTGACGATCGATTAGTGGTAATACTTTTAGTTGTTCCACTTTGTGCAAGACTAACTTGTATACATATAGTTCACTCTTAGCTTGAAGGATAGCTCAAGTGGTAGTGAGTTTGGGAGAATATTGCTCGTTATTCGCGGCTCATCGCGCTAGGTCCCGCCACTAAATTTAATCAATTGCTCATCCTCAGACAACCAACCATCACCAAATAACACATTCTAGGGAGGGGTCGCAGCTTTGTGCGCAAGTCTTAGTAGATTATAAGAAATCTCGCAATTGTTCACTCGGATTTCCGTCTCGCTAGTTGAATGTAAAGCCTGTAGATTGCGATTTTTAAACTGAGGGATGAATTGAGAGTATGAAAAGTTGGCGCGCAATTAGAGCGAAAAATGGCACTAAGAGGGGGGGGATTTTCCCTAAAACTTGAATTTGCAAGTTTCATGCAGGAGAAGAGCGCCGGTCCAACTGTTTAGTCTAAAGATGAAGAGAGGCCTCAGGGTGAACTCGGCGAGCGTTAGAGTCGAATTTGAGGCCCTTTTGCGTCCATAGCACTGCTAGTTGGAGCAGGCTTATCAGGGTTGTTGTTTTTGTCATCCTCCTCAGGGTGAGCTGAGACTGTTGGCCGTGATGATTGAGAGTAAGCAAAGCGAATGGAGCAGACAAGCAACGAGGGTTCTTGATCAGATGACAGGACTTTGGTTAGGTGCAGAGGGGAAGCCAGCGCACGAAAGTAGCTCAAGTCAGGCATAAGCGCGGTGTATCATCATCCTATATTCAAGTCGCGCTCCTTTTGACCAACAAAACTAATGATTATGCACGTACAAAGTCGCCAAGTTGAATCCTCTGGCCTCGTGAATGAAAAAGTAGACTGAAATCAATGGAATACAGTGAGGAGGATGAATGAGCAAAGTAGATTTGAGGAACAAGAGAGAAGCAGAGATGGTCGCAAGGAACTAGAGAAGCTAGAGGAAAATGCGAGATTCCGCCTGCCTCCATCCATATCTTATTACTCGACCAACTTGGCCCCTTGGAAATAATTATGTCGCGCAATCGTCTTGACTAAGTTAGCCAGCAGCTTGTCTTCCATCCTAGCAACAAAAAGTAATTAGCTAATTAGATGAGGCCTGTGCGCAATATGGGCCGGCTGGCGGGCTTATGCTGGCCTTTTGGAGCTCTTGAGACGTTGAAGCTCAGAGTTTTGCCCATAGTTGATGTATTAGTTGGTCTGCTTATACGACAGCAGCTAAAAGGGGCATGATTATACACAGTGGATGGATTTGTTGAAGTCTGTTTCATGCAAACATTGTAAAAATTGAAATTTTCTTCCATTGTTGCCACAAACTCTAGAGCTGAGTTCATAAGCAGGGAGAACGGATAACAAAGTTGATTGCTATCGTCGTTCATGGTAGGTAGGTGGACGATTTGTAGCACGAGATCTCCATCAAATCCATCCTATTGCTGAGGACGAGACGGGCACCCTCCAAAGTGATTTATTGCGTAGTTGGTTGAGAATGGTCGCAAATTTGGGCAATGGAGGGGTATATTAGCTTTGATTCAAGCTCTCAACCAATGGGGAGTTGAATAAAGAGAAATGAGGCGCACTAAAAGTCATGAACACCAGTCTTCCGAAGCGCGAAAATGAAACAAAGTGTTCTTAATCAGCCGCCTGCATGTCTATCCCTCGACTGGAACCAATTGGCTTCCATGTTTTGCGTAAATGGCTCTCTGAGGATTTTTGTTGGGGCCGGTGCTTTCGCGTCTCAACTTGGGAGATAAAAATTGAGGGTGCTGTTTTCGGCGAATGGCGCAATTCACACGTCTACAAACTTTGCAGACTAACAAGCAAATCTCAGAAGTGTATGTCCTGAACTTTGCCAGCCAAGTCTCGATTTTTTTGAAAAATTATAGTTTCAACCTTGAGCAATCTCAGAAAGAGCGAGAGAGTCTCAGTTTCATTATCTCTCAATTAGCAAGTTTATTACCTACCCTGATATTCTCGTTGATTTGTGCCGACGTTTCTAGTGACATCTTTAGGGGCAAATACTTGACTGTAACAGCATCCTCATCCTCCGGCTCACTACTCGTTCTAGGTTCTCTCCTTTCCTCGTCCTGACCAACACCGAGAATGACCTCTCCTCTGACCAACTCGCCCCTATGAACTTTCCTCCCTCGCTCGATATTCTCACCCCCATCCGGCCTTACAATCTGATCCAAGTCTGTCGTCTTCGGGGCTTCGTTCGGTCTCAACATTGCCGCATCATTATCCGATAACTATGATAAAACGACTCATCCAATGTGACTCACGAGCTTGAATAAGTTGATGCTCGGCTATCTGGTTGATATGTAGCCTAGACTAAAAAACGAAGAGAGGACGTATTCCACTTGAATCCTTGAAAATTGAGGGACAGCCTCCAACAGACCGATAACACTTCTGAATTGTTAGCGTACCTGCACTTTCGGATACTCGTTCCCGGCGCTGACTCTGCGACATTTTTAACTAATACCGTGGTCACCTTTTGCAAATTCGAACCCAATGAGGAAGTCTGAGTTTTTGAATGTATAGTCATCTCTGCCCAAATCCTGATCTATCCCCAGGCAAACAAGCTTTTTTTCCACTAAAATGAGCAACTTTCGTACCCAACGCCGAGAATAATCGTTATTTTCTGCTTGACGAAACTTGGTCACCGCCCATCCGACTTCCGTTTGCATCTTTCAATGTGCAAAATTAAGCACATCACGCTCATCATTATCTATTACCTGCATACCGTCTACTTTGCACGCAACAAAAGGGCAGATTTGGTTCCGCCAGTTAGCATCAAATGGTTGATGACCGAGGCAACCAGCAGAAGGTCCAGAGAGGTCACATGGTCCTCGCTCAACGAGAGGCAATGGACCAGTCTATTGCCAAATCTTGCAGAGATTAGCCAGAGTTTGAAGTGGCTCCAACGCTATTACTGCCATTGCCATCCCTTGCCGAGCTTTATTAATGGCAACCACACTGATACGTAACTAGATTGTTGAGCTTCATCACAATGTTAGGAGGAAACAGACGGCGGTAGGACAGACAAAAGTGGTAGACGAGAGATTTGCATACGTGATCTCGCATATCGGTTGCTAATTTGAGTTATTTGTTCCGGTTAATTACAGTCGAACTCTTCACTTTAGATCAGCAACTTCGATATCCTCCACCAACTCACGTCCGGCTAGCCCAGATCAAGGAGTCCAAAGAAGAAGAGGTGACAATGATATGCATGATCGAGAGTTTTGTCGACTAAACGAGATGGCATTGCTTCGTTGCTTGTGCAATGGGACAATCAAACAAGTCGGAAGTTTCCGTCTCACACGATGATCGATCAGCAAGCTCTTTCTATCTGATTTGCACCGCTATTCCATACTCAGAAGTCCATTGGTCCCTCTGGATCAAAGTATGCTGGATTATGTTTTATAGCTCATCCTGGTGCTAAGTTCACTGTTTCCGTCTTGAATAGTGAAACAAGGAAAGTTCCGCTTTCTTTCATCGGTAAACTCAATGTCTAGATGGCATTCTCACACGCTGATGTATAATTTGCGTAGCAGTGGCAACTGAGTAGTGAGTTTGCGCTCATCGTAGGCGACCTATCGGTATCAGCGATTCATATCACTTGTCAATTTGCTCACTGGTATAAACTCGTAGGATTCGAGTTTGACTTTGATTTACAATCCGCTCGTCAGATCATGTTTAAAACGAGACGATTTTCACTGGAGGGGAAAAAGGCGCGATCAAGCGTCGAGGATGGACCAAGTTTCACGGTTAGCTAGAGATTTCTGTATTTGATATACAACAAATCGGCTTTCATATAACCAAGACCTCAACTTTGCACTGTCGTTCTGTTTGATGAAACGCGAGTTGTCTTGCTTGTTGACCAGCGATTGATTGCCACGATAACTATCTCACCGCGCACCCATATTCGAGTTCTTTTCCACGATTGCACCGACATTCGATTCGTTAATTGGAGCTGATCTAATCAACAGGCTGCTCTTAGCTGGTGCGCCCGATCGAAATAGGCCTTCTTGGATGCTCTTCGTATGATCTGCGAGTTGAACCTATCCTTATTCTCACGTAGGCGCACGCAGCGAGAATGCCGGCGATTTGAGTGTAAACTGTAGGCTATAGAGCGACAAACTGAGCTGAACGTGGTCGATGACCATGTCTTGTCTATACCATTCAACGCCCATTTAAGTTATGGATTGGCGACCATAAGTTTGCTATAAATTGGAGCGACTTCCAGATCCAAGCTCAAACACAAACTAATTCCCGTCGCAGAGACATCTAGACTGTCCATATTTTAATTAGACTATCAAATCAAAAATGTACACTAAGAGTTTCATATTAGTGATTGCTTGCATGGCTGCTGCAACAGGTAAGCCCAGATCAGTCAGCAAGTGACTTCATGTTGAACCATCAACCGATTTGAAAACTAATCGAATCCCTTCTTGCACCCTCACATATCAGTTGCAAAGCCTCTTAGCGAGCTCAAGTTCGATTTGGCGAAGTTTGATCCGGATCATGTTGACTGCAAATCTAATGTTGATATTGTAGATGAGTGTGGTTTACAACAAGGATTTTCGCACAGGTACAGAGACTTTGCCTATCCCACAAACCACACTTTTCTGTTAAGCTCTTGCAAGCGACAAGCGGATGCTCTAAAGTGTCTCCGTGCATCTGCCAAATGTCTACCACCCCTGCCTAAGCAAGTTTTGATTGCCATGGTCAACTCGCGACAGAAGTACAATAAGAAAATTTGCGCAGAAAAACAGAGTGAGGCCGCAACGAAACTGTTAGAGCTCAACCAGTGTATGGCTAACAACAAACCAACCGTCGAGAAAGCAATTCAAGCCGAACTAAACTCAATCCTTGTTCCAGAATCGATCGTGAACAGCAAGATTGATTCGGTTCAAGAGCGAATCAAACAATCCTGTTGCTCAGTCGCAAGGGTCCGAAAGGAATTCATGGATGCCACAGTTCCGCATTGCAAACAACACTCTCAGGTGGCCTCTGACGTGATTGATTCATATCTGGCCGAAACTGTTGGAATCATATGTCCAGACTTTGAGAGCAAACGCCATGATTGCGAAAAGCTGCCGAAACTAGTGGCTCCCAAATCTTCTAACGCACGATTCTTCGTTCGTCCAATAATCAATGTCATCCAAACATTAGTTTAAACAGTTATTTGTACTTAATTTTTGAAATCCCGCCATCCTAATGTCACATCTTGGTCGTAAGTTGCAGAATAAAAGTCGTACATAGATTCAGAGCAATATTGCTATTTGATTATGTAACTAGCTTTATAATTCATAACTCACAACCAAGTTCTTGGATGATAACAATTTTGATTGACATGGCAAATTGATTGAATGGTACCATAGTGAGGTAGATGAAGTGAAGCTTCACTTCCAAACCCTGTTGAATAGATCCATGAAGGAATCATAGATCATAAAGGTGATTGCAACGTCCAAACAGACGCGGCCCAATCGAGGCACGGTGCCTTTATAAAATGCCGGCAAACCCTCTTTTCTAGCGATTTGTACGAAACAGTCGATGGTGCCTTTGTATTGTGACGCCTCCAAACCTTGCATCCTAGTCTTGACCACATCAATTGGAGTGTTGCCAAATACTGAAGCGGCACCAGCAATCGCACCAAAAGCCCCGACTACGGCCTTGTTAACAGGTTTCGAGGGGTCACCACCACGCCACCAATCTTTGAGCGTTTCCATGGTGTAAAATCTGATAGCTTGATTGCTACCCTGTTTCATAATTGTAGCCGATAAACCCTGATACACTCCGCGAAGGCCCTGTTCGGCGACAATGCACTTGATTCCGTGCGCAAAACCTCTAAATTTTGGATTAGGACTAGCTTGATCGTTAATAAACTTAACCTTGACTGTTTCCATGGGTGTGACTGCTAAAACAGCCTCGGCGACGCCAGCGCCTAAACCGCAGGCCAATCTCCTTGTTGGAGCTAGATTTCCCTTCTCATCTACCGCCCGTTTCTTCAGTTCCTCGAAGGCTCCAAACCGAACCGCCGACTTGGGGATCGATCCATAAACTAAAACACTAAGTCCCCTATAGAGACCTGAAACTCCGTTGCTCTTCACTGTTTGCTTCACAACATCAGCGATACCACTATAACGAGGCTTGGCCGATCTCTGATCGAGTTGGAGCTGTGTTTTCACGTATTCGGTTGGATATGTGATGCAAATTTCGATTCCACCAGTTATTCCACCGGCTAAGATACCTTTGACTGAAGTCATTCTGATAGCTAACACCACACTCCCAATCCCGAGACCATCAAGGCAGGATATAAAATAAAATATTACACGAATAAATTCGTTGGGATCGAGTTATGCAATGTGTGCACGCGTTCATTTAAATTTTCTATTGAAGAGCGCGCCGATCCTGCAACTGCTCTAGCTCACGGTTGAAACTTCCAATCAGATTCTGATCTGAGGTATGCGGAGGAAACGGAATCGGGCAAGAACATAATGTACGGAGAGACCTCTGAATCTCACATGCTCTCCCGAGGAAGAACATGAATCCAGACCTCCGATTCGAAAGCCCGCAACCGAGCGACTGGCATAGCGTGAATCTGAATGAAAGTATTCGAAACCATATTCGATGGGATCGGGCACATCCATCTTTGCATTGCTCTTTTCTGCAACGCTAGCTGCCGAAGCCGTCCAGTCTTTCCAACAAGGCCGGTTTCTAACAGGTGGAACGTTTGCCGTAACCTTAGACTCTAGGGGATCAGACCTCAACCTTACATAGGGGCCTAGATTCCAAGAACCGACAGGTATACGCATGCCCGAGTCATATCAACAGGTTCCCTTTCGAGAAAGGAGCCTGAGAGCCCCATGTTATAAGTCAGAAGGTTACTGGTAACGGTCCAGAAAATTATCCAAGACGTCAAAGGTGCAGCTTTACCGAAACGAGAGCGAAAAAATCTCGATTTCGACTTACAGATGCCCTATTAATCTCTGCCATAAATTATTTTTGTTAGTCGTGAGTACATGCTATTCTTGAAAAGCTTGGAATATAGATTTCTGAGACACAGGTAGAAATGACTACCAGTCTTTCAGCTTTGGCATGGGTTCCATGACATGGACTCATGAGTTTTCATCTTGAATGAAATCTCGTGCGATTGGCTTTTATTTATTTTCAAGGCTACTGTATGACGCGCCAAAATTGAGATTCTCAATTTCGGTGTGCCACTAGGAAACCATCGTTCGGTAAGATAAGGGTGGGTGTTCGAGAGCCGTTTCGAACATGTTCGAATATTTCAAGGGTACTTCGAACGGGAGCTCTCTGTTTAAAGTGTCGAACATGTTCGAAACGGCTTTCGAACACCCACCACACTCTCTCTCACAGAGAGTGAAATAAAAATTTGTGCGCGCTGCGGCATGCAGTGCTTGGAGCGGTTTTGCTCGGTCTTGTTGGCCTCTCGTTGGCCCGTTTCACAATTACAATCACTCTCGGCGCAGTCCTGCCCGCCAAACGCACGCTTTTCCTATGGCCGATTCCAAACTGCAGGCTAAAAATGTGAGCCAAGTTTTGAGACGTACACGGATAAAATTTATATCCATCTACTAAATTTATGGACCGATTGTAGTACTCTCTCCTGTTCCCATTCATCCCAATTATTCTTGGCTCATCTTTTGCACTTAGTGCCGAGAATAAATTGCAACTCTAGCAACAGAACCATGCGGCCTCCCACAATTCCAACAACTATACCCGTAAATTGGGATGATAGCAAGCAAGTTGTCATAATGAAATCGCTCTACAACTCACTCATCGAGTATAGAGAGCCTAAAACGCATAGAATATTAATTCAACTCTTCATGTGTCTCCCATCGCGCAAGGATTTTCCCGAGTACTTCAATGTTATTGAGAAGCCCATAGCAATGAACAAAATCCGTGAACGCATTGAACGGCAGCAGTATCCAGACGAAGAGGCTTGCATGGACGATTTCAAATTAATGTTTAGAAATTGTCAATTATTCAACGAAGATGATTCGCAAATTTATAAGGATGCGCTTACTTTGAAAACTTTGCTTAACAAGAGGAGAGAGCAATTGCTGAATGAGCACAACAGACAGGGCAGGGATTCCAGCAAAGGCGACGCCGACGAGGTTGCATCCAATTCAACAACAACAGCGGCCGCTGCAGCACCCACAACAACCGACCACCAAACATCGAACAACTCTCCCTCCCCAAACGTTAAAACTGAGAGACTCAGCAATCACAGTAGTCTCAACAACCATGCGACACCCAACGTGGTCGCCTCCAATCTAGCCACCTCCAGCACGAATAATGGTTCGACGAGGGCGGGTCGTTCTAGGCCCGACAACGGAACTGACAAAAGTAGTTTGAACAACAGCTCTTGTGTCATTACCCAAAGTACCAATCACAACTCTACCTCAAACCATCCCAACCAAACCCTAGAGCATGTTTCAAACTCCTCAGTCCCCAAAGTCAGCAGCATGAGCTCCAATGTTGCTAGCAACGATGGATCCTCAAATAACAACGATTTATTATTAGCGCAATCAGATTCTACAAATCAATCTACAACCGAACAGCAAAATGGTGGCGATGAAATGAACACCGGCAACCTCGAAGTCAATCACAATCATCACAACGAAACATCGATGGATAGCAGTTCGAATTTGTCAGCCGATCTTCTTGCCTCAACCCCAATTGAAAAGTGTAGTCTCAATACAAGGCGCGGCAGAAACTCTGATGCGCCCAAGAGACAACTGCTCACAGGTTATATAATTTACGCTAGTGAGATTAGGAAGCAAGTTATCGACAAGAACCCCAACCAGAACTTCGGTGATATCAGTAGACTGGTCGGTAACGAGTGGAAAGCTTTGCCGCATGATATTAGATCGAAATATGACCAAAGAGCTTTGATACACAACAAGAGAGTTAGAGAAAGGGCCCAACGAGAGCTTCATGCGGTTGAGGATCGATTAGCAAACGGTTTACACACTCCAAAGTTGACTAAGCGAAAACTCGCCAAGTTAGCAAAGGAGCAAATGCGTCAACACCATTTATCTATCAGAGGCCATGATGATTCATTGACTCATTCACCGGGAATTGGCCAAGTGCACTCAACAGCTCAACCGACACCCAGCTCTATCAATAAACAACTGAACCAAAGCTCACAACCACAGCCAACATCTCAGGCAATCTCAAGCAAAGCTCCCACCGTAGATTCCTCCACCCAAACAATCGCTATTCGTTTTGTTCAACCACCGACCAAGAAACGCCTTGTATATTCAGACACCTTCAAGAAGTATATCGAGAGTTTACAAGTTCCAAACAAGGACCTTTTGGTCGAGGAAACTACATCTGACAGGCCGGCCGAGCTTCCTACTCATTGGTTGGGAAACGGAGCAGGCCGGCATGAGTCCCCCGAGGCTGCTCTGTGGGCGCTGAGGGATTTTATGCTCCAAGACGCAGTCACAATGAGAAGAAGCATGGAACCATATCTTTGACATCAGATAGACCTCAGAGCTATAGAAACGTGTATATATGTATGTGAAGTTAAACCCTCTAGCGAACTCGCAAGTTTCATGAAATAAAACTTCCAGTTGTGAGTACAATCTCATCATTTATGTTTGAGTTTTTAGCCAGAGATCCTGTACGCTCTTATTCTCTCGAAAGCGATAGATCGTTTTGCGGAAAAATTGGAGTGCATTGACGCGTCATTCACTTCATGATGGCTGACAGTCACAGCACAGTAATCGTCGAGACTCCGGTGGAATCAATACAAGGTTTTATTTCCTGTTCCTGCTTTTAAGTTTGCTCTCCTTGCCTTTGGCTCGCTTGGATTGTCTCTTTTCTTGTTTTGACTTTGTATCTCTCTTCGATCTCTTTTTATCAGGCTTGGTCTTCCTTTTGTCTTCTTTTGCCTTCTGCTTTAATTCAGGCTCGTCAGTTTGTTGGGGATCTACCTCCACCTCTTCTGTAGCCGATTCCTCTGATACGGCTTTCACCTTCGATGAAGAGGCATCAACCTGAGCCTCTTCCACTCTTTCCTCTGCTGCGCTAGTTACAGCCGGCTTTCCTTCCGTTATTACAATTTTGAATTCTTTACCAGTTTCTTTGTCGTGGAAAACAATCTCATTCTCCTTTGTAACAGATTCATTAGCTTGTTGATTGCAGTCGCAAGCCTCTGTTGTTGCTGGAGAGCTATCCTCAGATGGTACGATAGGACTGTACGCATACTTAGCTGGTCTAGGTTCGTGCTCGATAGAATCAAGCTTTGATTTGAGCACCTCACCGTTCTCTTTTCCGAGTGATGCACAAAGCGCTTGAGACTCCTCGGCTGCTGGTAAAGACATTTGACCTGCTGAGCAGAGTGCCATGATCGACAGATATATTATTGTGATGGCCTGTAGTAAGGTCAGAGACAAAGTTAGCGAGTATTCGTAGTGTTTCAACTAGAATTAACCATAGGTATTCATACAAACCTTGATCTGATGCGACATGATTTCTGCTCTTGGGTGACCTTCGATATGTTTGAAAATTTGTAGCTGTTCAAAAGACTGTGATGGTTCAGCTGGGGCAAATGTATTTGTGCACTTGATTCTACTAAGATTGAAATGTATCTTCTCTCTGAGATGACGAGACATTGAATTTATATCAGGATAACCATTGCTGTCAACATGCTGCCGGCGAACTAGATAATCAGAGATTTTGATCGTCAATACAAGACTAAAGCAAATCACAAGATGTTGGGACACTCGGATTAGTAGCCATAGCCGAGCTACTAGTATTCACTATTTACTTTATTCAAACTAAACGAGGATATGAAGAAGTATGGATCAGTGCTATCTAGAACCAAGAACTGGATCGCAACCAGACATAAAAGTTAATTGTGCATGAGTGCACGAGATAGCTGTTGTGTTCTTGATTAAATCATTTACGTCAATCGAGATCAACATGACTTCAGAGAGTCGTGATTGACGCTCCCTTGTCTATATCGATCTCCTTGACGGAAACTTCGTTGCAAGTTTTGCAATTCTTGATCACGTGATACTTTTCGCAAAATCGTTCCAATCTAGCAAGCAGTTTTGTTCATAGGCGTCCGTTTCCTCGATATTGAGAAAGTTTATCAAATAGCAAGATTTAAGTCCTCGGTAGGATCTGCTGAGTGAGTCTCAGTTTTGGAACTTCGAGAGCTGTTTTGAAAGAAAATATAGAGAGGTAGCTCGAACAATCTGCGAGTCTGCTCCTATTGCTATGATAAACGTTCGTTGTCTCGTACAAAAAGCAGACAAAAGGCTTAGATAACCGGAAAAACGTATACCCTTCGAATTTCCAACCCCCTTCAACAGGAAAGACCGGTCGCCTTGTTCGATAAGCTTGTTTTCATGTGCGAGATCGATAAGATCCACACCTGTCGTTGGCAGATCCTTGACTCAGCCAGAGTCGAGACGATATTCTCAGGAACGACGACTCGAACGAACCTTACGCTCTTCTCTCAAAATTATTATCTTAGTAATGTCTCAATGTAACCGAAGGTCTCATGACGTCTGATGCTAACAGTCCAGTCGCAGTGGTTCCATCTGGAGGAAAGAACCACTCTCGTGATCGTTCTAACCGGTGGAAGTCTCAATTTATCGCCATCTAAAGGTGATGATTTGATTGGTTAATTTTCGATCTGGGAATTGAGCATATCGACCATCGTTGACTAAGAAATTAATACTATGAAACTCTCATCTAAATTCAGCTTAGTTATAAGTATCATCGTGTTAGCTTGTGCCTCGGTCTGTTCGGGTCAGTGAAACAACCAGTATTGAAAAATTCCACAACTCTTCTCAGTTCCAACTAACATAAAACCCCAAATCAGCCGCGACCAGCAACACCGAACTACGCGAAACCATCAGCAAACTAGAGAAATGTCTCGTGCAATCCGTCTACTCATTCCTTTATCCAAGCTCATATCTACCAACAACAGTTGAGAGCCTCAAGAGATCCTGTATAAGTCAAACTGAAGGGTTTAAATGTGTCAAAGATCGAAGTAGAACTGCACCAGCGATTTTGAAACGTGGCCTTGCGAGTCTGATACAAAACAGACAGCGTTACCACAAGAAAATTTGCACAAACTTAGAGAGCGAACCTTCTAGAAAAGCTTTACAGGCCTTCAAATGTATCATGGACAAAAAATTTCCGCTATATCAGGAACTGGATGCCAAACTAGCAAATTCACTGAGCGAGATTCGTCGCAGGAACTACAGCGATGCTGCCGCTGAACTTAAATACATCTGTTGCACCATGTTGAACTATAGAAAGGTAATTTCTTTCAACACTTTCAAGTCGTCCCATCGCTATCACGAGTCCCTCTAACAAACCAAACTTCTAATCCAGGATATCATCGAGAGCGCTAGTCCCGAATGTGCATCTGGCAGAGAACATGTAGAGGAAATGATCATGAGCGTGATCGTTAGCGATATAAGTCTAATCTGTGATGATGATGAGAAGCTCAACCAGAAAGTGTGCCCCAATTTAGAGCCAATAAAAGTCTCAAAATCCTTCAATCAAGATGAGGGCAACGCCCCAGCGTCCAATTCTCTTTACTTGATTGCCACGCTAGGAGAACCTGGAGATTAGTGATTGTAAATTGGAGAGACATTGATTAAGGTCAGTCTGTTCAGGGGAACGTATGAAAAAACGGCATTTCAATTCGGGAGAAGGCAGAGATTACCGTGGGTCCATGGCAAGGACAATTCCGGATTTGGTTACGATGTTGAGGACATCAAAAATAGGAGCACTACATTGTTCGTCGCCATTCTTCCCACAGAGATCAACAGGTAAATGATCGCGATAAGACGCTTAACATACAGACGCACGATATTATGGAGCATCCATGAACTGTAAGGACAATTCGAATGATTGCACTTCATTAAATCTGTACGCAAAAGGCGTAGCTAGTTTATTAGCATATTTAACTCTATTTAAGTCCTATGGATAAATGATCGATTCCTATGGCTAGAGTAGGAAGCGCACCATTCATCGATCAATGAAAACTTTTCTCTTCTGAGTAAGGCGCCCTCGATGTAGTTTGCCATCGATAATCTACGGAGCTTGAAACATAAGTTGTCATATACATACGCTGATGTGACTTGACAGCCAGGTTTCGATTGTTGACCCCAAATGACGACTGATGGTTAATAACACTGGGTTGAAAATGGTTAGTCTTAATCCATGGTGCGGGCGAGCTCCAGGCTCTATGAATGCTTCACAACTGATTGCGTATAACACTATATCTATTCGAAATTCCTTGGATCGGATACCAACAATGGATATGATTAGAATGCCAGAGTGACTGGGAGTGATGTTGAAGTCCTGACGAAAAACCGTTTACTTGACTGAATGATTGTGATAATTAGAGCCCTGTCAATCAGATGAATCGGTTGCTATGTGTGCTGAAAAGTTCCTGCTTTTGATAGGTGCCTATGTATCGTAGACGCAAGAGATTTGTGAGGGGGTGATGTCGGTTTTGCATAAGGGGTGGTTACAGGAAATGGATTCACTTTCAACTGACTCGTTGGCTTGTTACAGGAATGCCTCACAAAAGAGGACATGAGTGATTGCTGAATAATTACCATCACAACGATGGCGTGACTGAAATATGTGTTTGGGGTGTCATAAATTAATGGTGGAGGGTAGTTTTATCTTATATCTAGGCCGGTCGTTAAATTTCAATCTAGTTTGATCTCTAATTATTTCTCTTGTTAGCCTTTGAAGACGTAACCGACTTTCTAGCAGAGGTCCTTGTTTGAGGGGAAGGCGAAGATTCTTCATCTGTTGCTTTCTTGTTGGACGGAAGCCGGGGTTTTTTCTTGGCCACTGTTATCCATTCACCATCATCCTTTTGACCCTTGGACTGACCTGAGTTTGCTTGTTTCGCAGGTACCTTTTTTACTTTATCCACAGTATTGGCTGCCTTGACTGATTTCTTTGTCTCCTTGCTATCCGCAATGGGTACCTGCTTAGTGATTGTTTTGGCTGAAGACTTGTTGCTGCTTAATTCTTCCTTCTTGGGTTGTTTGCTTCCTCCTTCTTTTTTGGAAGATGTTGAGGCTTTCTTGGTTGGAGTCTTCTTTGGGGGGCTCGGCTTAGTTGACGCTTGCTTACGTTTACCAGGGCTAGATTTTTTTGTGCCAGCGTCGCCCTTCAGGATGAATAGGTAGACAAAGGTGAGGAGAGAAATGACAATTGCTCCTATAGCAATGATACCTCGTGGTGATTGGAATAAAGCCAAAATCAACTCACTGACTTGTGGAGCTGCCATTGTATTGCGAATTGTGTTGATAGAATTGAGGCAAAATTGAGTGAAGAGTTAGTTCCAGATTTTCGTATGAGCAATAATAATTTAGAATTTCAAATCACAACTGATGCCGAAAATTGACGGGTCCTTGAGGAATGACTGTAACCTAGTGTTAAGCTATTTTCTTATACAACGATATGGTGTAAATAGAAAACAATTCGTATGATAGTAGTTGAATGCTAACTTTAGATGAGTAAGTGGAGATTTTATATCTATAATTCTTATTAACTTGTCAAGTCTCTTGGAATAATGATGAATTTGTCAAGCTGGCTCGCTTGATAGCGATAGATAGTGTAGATGATGGGTTGGATGGTTGTGACGGTGGATAGAGCTAGAGAGGAAGTAAGTCTTAGCGAGCTCTTTCCCTACGATCGTCACGGCCAACATTTTGAGAACATCCACCAACAGGCTGATTTGGTCTGACTGAAAATTCGAAAACTTGGCGCGATGTGAGCGAAGCACTCGATGGCCGTCCCACGAGCGGGCAAGCCGGCGCCGCCGCTGGGTTGTGCATAGAAAAGTCTGGCGCTCATCTTGGATCGTTGCAGGCTACGAGTCGTCGCACAGAGTCGGAATATCAGTGTTGCAAACACCCGTGTAGTCGGTATAAATAGCCGTAGCGCCTCTCCTTTTTCACCCAGTCCAACGATTGTTCTCCTACCGTCAACATCTGACCGGTTTCCAGAATCAACAAACATGCCACCACAGC
>Ga0209372_1000174_pt1 | contig 47883 bp, 25 predicted proteins | sample AgamicAtPe_FD_187170 | JGI IMG/M metagenome (GOLD analysis project Ga0209372, IMG submission 187170) | Agave microbial communities from Guanajuato, Mexico - At.P.e (SPAdes) (version 2) | ecosystem: Host-associated > Plants > Phyllosphere > Phylloplane/Leaf | place: Guanajuato, Mexico | collected... | reverse complement strand
CGGGAGGAGCTAGACAGAGACGGATTGGATTTGCGGCAGGATTGTCGTTTGTTGTCTTGGCGAATGTGGAGGATTCTTAGTGAAATTTAGACAACGGGACGAGTGCGAGAGAGAGAGAGAGAGAGAGGGGCCTACTAAACGCTGGCGGCGAGCCTAGGTTTTGCACTCGTAGTTTTAACATCCGTTGATGTAACCATTTAAGCGCGGCCGATGAGGTTCAAGTTCAAGAAATTAACGCTAAAACGGTAGAGTGAGAACTAGCTGGCTGAAACGGAGTAGATGTTCGCTCAATGGCTTCTCATGAATCATAGGCGTTTCTGTCTATCGATACTCGATTCCAACTCCATAGTCCTTTACCATTTAGTAGCCGCAGCCACTAGGCGTTTTTACTGGCGAAGACATGGAGAGAAAGGGTAAGACTTTGCACTCAGAGCGGAGATTGTGTCGGCTACGAGCCAATTGGGTCCAGGCAAGACACACATATATATATGTATGGCCACGTAAATATATGTATATTGTGTTCTATGAGGGTGGAGAGCCATAACGTAAACCAACTTTGAAATCCTATCCCATAACGTAAACCCATTCAAGTCCCCATGTAACGTTGCCATCTACTGGCTGCAAGATATTGGTACCATTTTCAAGGCAAGCGTTGACAAAAGAGCCACACAAACGACGGTCTGCTGCCAGGCCCCAAGTCAGGTTCAGACACAGTAGTTGAACTTGTTGTCGTTGCTGTTCATCAGCGAGCCCCAATTCCGTGTCCTCACTTTCATTGTCGACTGAGCCAAAATAATTCATGGGCTCTCGAGGGAAGACGAATGGAATTTTGCCCGAGGCAGATTGCAAGGAGCTGAATGTTTGCCATCGTTCGAGCAACCATCTCTTCGCCAAGCTAACTCGAGAAGTCTGATACCACTCGGTTAGAATGTTTTGCGGTTGCGGCTTTTGTGCGCGCCAAAACCAAGAGCCTCTTGGAGGCTCGATCTAAGAAGCAGACTTCAGCCAACTCAATCATCGAGACCTCACGTAGGCAAACGACAGTTAGCGAGAGAGGCAGCCCGTATTTGCTGTTTGTTCTCAGGGGCCAAAGCGTTTTCAGACTACCTCAGAGGCTTGGGGACCTTTACCTCTGCTAGTAGCATCGGCAATCTGAGGACCATCTCTTTTCAAGCTCCTCTATTTCAAAGACTGAACTAGGGATACAGACTTGGATTGAGAGCGACTGAATAGCCGAAGAGTTCTCACTTAAAATCCGGTCGTAAAATTCAATTGAATGGCATAATAATCGTGGCTTTGATTCGCCCCCAAGAATGGGGCACTTGTGCTCGAAATAAAACGCCTGCTTTGGTGGAGTTTCTACAAACGCAGACGAAACTGGCCCTGGTGTTCCCAGATGGAGATTCTCCATCTATTTTACCAAGCCTTTGCAACTAAATGGGACACGAGAATGTATCAAGAGGCGCGCGAACTCGAAAAGCTGATCCATTCTGGTGAGAAAGTTCTCCAACGATCGTAACGCCTGAATGCTCCATTGGGGAGGACCCGAGTCGGTGGTTTCCAGCAGACGCCACTTGAACCAAATGCTCGTTGCTGTGGCCAATAGATAGCCCTTGCGACATTTTTCATAGGAGATTATTGGGTTGAATCATGCATTAGCCTTCATTCGATCTCAGTTTGATCCTGTGGAAACCAACTCTTTACCGGAAATTACGCTCGCTTGATGGCACGAGCGGGTCTTTAATTGAGGCTCGAGCTGAACCGACAACCGGAAGATGATTCGTTAGAGGAAGAGGTTCTCTTGGGAAATGTGTCTGGAAGCAGCTGGTATCTGCCATCTGGTGCAGAAGAGAGCATGAGAAATCAACAGCCTTTGGTGGGCCGCCTTCGTTCACCGCAGCCACGACCAAGTGCGGCAGCCGGACAATGGACGGGAGTAACCACCAGCAAAAGACAATAAATCAGCCGTTAGAGGCGGCAAAGAGGAATAGACGTAAAACAATTTAATCCTCAGCGGGATTTAACACAGTTTAATTGGGTAAAAAGGCAAACAGCATCGACGATAACTGGACAAGAGCCATTTAAGGCCTTGGAAAACGCATTAGGTTGCAGATTTGGCACCATCCTCCAGTTGAGAGCTTGCAGCCATCAGGTTGCCATAGTATTCTTGATAGAAAGTTAAAAACTGGCGGCATAGTCCGAGAGTTTGAGCAGATGTACCATCTACACCGGCTCCCTGGCTACAGTGGGCACTCGTTTGGGAAATTTCAATCAAACGTTCTAGAGCTCGCATCAGTTTTCTCAATTTGCATTCAAGGAGAGAGCCACGGAAGCCAGATACCATATCCTGGACCCACCTGATATCGGCGCTTGGATTCACAGACTGGATGTGAGCTAGTTTAAGCGAGTTAGCGAGTAGAACAAGTGTCATATTGACTAGATTCTCGTCCTTTTGAGATGCATTGCAGATACATCGGTCGACGGTTCTCTTGATAAGCGTAGAGTTCAAACATTTTTTCATTGTTGCAGTTGGACTGTATGAATCGACGGTGTCTTTGCTGAGACCTGTGAGCAGGAGGATGTCAGGGATGAGAGGTTGGAGGTAGGTATCTTGGATCACTTGGGACATGGCTGTTTCGGTCACCTGGTAGTAGAACTCTATAACAAGACGGACATCCTCGATCGAAGCATCTGTGATTGAAGTTTCTAGTTCATGGAATAAGTTTGAGCTGACCATGAGGTCAACTAGATATGGGATAATGTTCGGGATAGATTTGGTGATGCTGAGAAGGATCTTGGTAACAATGACACAGCCGTTATCATTGAATTTCAACACGTTGTGGAGCCGAAAAATCAGTCCATTTTGCAAGAGATGTAGCACAGTTGGTGGCTGTAGAATCTTTTGAGCGACAAGAGTGTTCAGAAGATTGGAGGCATCCTCGGAAACATCGGATTGCATCGTACAAATGGCATCAAGCAGGACAGGCCAATGGAGATACATGAGCTTGTTAATAGTTCCAGGATCTATGGGGCCGCAAACAACTGTTTTGAGTTCTTGGAAATCAGAATGAATTTTGTTCAACTGTAGATAGTTGCGGGGACGCGGGCTTGTGCTGGCACTACTGTGTTGTTTGTAGATGTGCTCACGGCCGAAGGGTTGCTTGTGTTTGTTCTTTCGCGATGATGTCTGATAGTCGCTGGAGTCTCGGGGGTGATGGGTAGAGTGTGGAGGAGTCTCGTAGAAGAAGGCAGGGATGTCGTGCTCATCGAACTGCAGTGAGCCCGACGAGTTCGTGGAGGTCGAGCCAGAGGATGACCAAGTTGGAGAGGGGTAGTTCTGTGGGATGGGAGCCGAGGACCAATCAGTGAGGTTGCCCCAGCTACATGGCGTCTCTAGAGCACTTGTTGGACTACTGTATTGAACTTGATCGTCATGTGTGAATTCATCATCGTCAAAGATGTCTGAAAACAGGGTCTGGGCGAGTGTGCGTCTGTTTTGTAACATTTGTAAGCTTTTAAGCTGAAGTCTTGTCTTGTGAAGAGTCTTTCGGCGTTCAATTCTGATGTCGTCTAGGTCTCTTGCGCGACACTTTCGTGTGCAATCTTCGTCGTATCTGGCTATGGTTTGATACGAAACAGCCATAGTTCGTAGAGTGATGATATGTTTGTCGTTTGTTGGGAAAAGTTTGGAGGTCTAGGTTAGTGGGTCGTTCGGCTTCATTGGCTTGAAATTGTGATTTCAATGTATTGTTGTATGAACGTTATTAGATTGAAACTTAACTGGCTAGCAAGTTGTGGTCAAATGACCCTAGAGTTCTGGGGGTGTGAGCTTATATGGGAAAGGATTACGGTCGATGAGGATTGATGCCACCTATTGTGGTTTTGTTTAATCTCAGGCGCCAGACTCTCGACTCTTTTCTAATTTGTTTGTAGTCTTGGTTTAATTGAATTGGTTGCACTGACCATGTCGGCTTGTCGAGTTGCGGCGGAACTTGATTGGGCTTGGATTGGATTCGAAATGTAAATAAAGCGCTAGAAATCTTCCCCGCATCGCACTGCGATGATCGCACTCGGCCACAACAGGCGCAGCAACAGGCGACGGCGGCCGCTCAAGCAACATGCGCGCAGGGGAGGGGCGTCACTGGAAACCAGAAGAAAAATCCACACTTGCAGCCCGCTCTTTCCCCCCGCCTCTCTTCCACTCGTGAACTCTCGTTGCCTACCCCCGGATTACAATAAAACACCGACTGGCGTCGTCTAGAGGATGGCGCCGTCTGTATGTGGCCGGCCTCGTGCTCGGCACCGTCGCACCAACACAGCATCACACGAGGCGCCATTGCCTCGATCCCCCCTGCTGACCGGCGTCGCGATCGCGCCCCCCGTTCCGACTAATTAAATCTAATCTCACCTACGGCTTTCTCGAGGGGGGGGGGCCACCAGAAGTGAGAGGAGCGCGCCAGGCAAGGGAGTCCAGGTTAAGGGCTGCGTGTTTACAACATGTGCTCTGGGTCAGTGGAACATGACGGTCAAGCAGTACAGCCGGCAGAGGACTCTCTTCATTTAACTCGTTCAGCTCCGCTCGTGGAGTTGCCCAGCCCCAAATCCGGTGCCCATTCCACGCTAGATTTGAGCTCCGGAGTCCGGACGCGGAAAAGGTACTTGTACTATCAGAGCAAGAGGTTCGTCGGATGGTTACAGCCTTCAAGAGGCTATATTGATTGTTAACATCTGCCCCTCGGGCTCCCAACTCTGGGATAGAGGAAGAGTGAGACAAAATCATGGCATTGTCAATGTTTAATTGGCTGAGATCTAAATTGCAACTTAATTGTCGTACACAACAAGTTCCCCGACTCTTTTATCTAGCCGACGCCATGTCCGCTCAAATGTTGCTCGAATTCAGAAACAATCGCCTTGTGCCTCGCCCTCAACTCGGGCATCTTTGGCAACCGCAATAAACCGAAACTAATGGCCGTCTGAGCGAAGGGAAGCTTGGGGAACAATAATTGGCGCAAACAGAGCTTACTCGAGTAGAATCTAATATATGAAACAAAGGCTTGTAAACCAAGTGTTTGATAGTTCTCATCCTTAGACGACTTAGCTCTCATTGAATCGACAATTGTTTGGGTCATTTTGAGTGATCCCTCCGACAGGTGGCTCAAATCGATAGAGCTCAGAGTAACTTGTCTTCTTCGACACATTTCCACATAATCAAGCTCATGTTTCTCAACCAGCAGCAAAGATATACCGCTCAATTCCAACTGATGGCCACTCCTTCCACTACGATGCACATAGCATTCCGGGGAGGCTGGCAGATCCAAATGTATCACGCAAGCTATATCTGGGACGTCGATTCCCCTACTTAGTATGTCTGTGACTAATAGCACACCTTTCTTGATCGATTTGAATTGCTTGAAAATGGCCCTTCGTTTGTTCTTAAGACGTCTATGTAGTTTCAACATAGGAACTCTTTTATCCTGGAGGATTTCTTGCAGACATTGAGAGAAGTAGTCGATTTGAGTGCAAGTTGAAATGAACACAAGAACCTTTTTGTATTCGTCGGTCCTAATCAGCTCAGCTACAAGACCCAATTTATGGGCATAAGAGTCACAGGTGAAGTAGTAATTGGCTAGTTTTTGAGGCATGAGTAGCCGCTTACCAATTTCGCGATCGAAGCCGCCAGAGGTATCTTTATCACCCAGCTTATTAACATTAACTCTTATCGGATTTCTGAGGCCAGATTTGACCAACTCCTCCAGCTGGTTTGTTTGAGTCGCAGAAAACAGACTCGTACGCCTCTGCTTTGGTAGGTAGGCCAAAATCGACGACAAGTCCCTCTCAAAACCGAACGACAACAACTGATCAGCCTCGTCGAATATAAGAAAGGCTAGCTGTCTTCTGATTGAAAAGCTTAGCTTATTATCGCTCATCTCCAAGATGGCGCTAAGTCTGCCAGGAGTTGCGACCACGATGTTTGCACCGTATTTAGAGTACTTGTGTACATCACCAGCCACACTTGAGCCACCAACAAGCATCATGCTGGAAAGTCGCCTGCCATCGGTCAACAAATTGTTGCGAGTCAACTTTCTTAGCTCTTGGTGAATTTGAGAGGCTAGCTCTCTCGTTGGGCTTAGAACTATCGCCCTCACATCATGCGGTTTCATTGGATTGGACTTGTCTAATCTTATTAGAGATTCTATGATCGGAATGAGGAATGCGAGTGTTTTGCCGCTTCCAGTCTTTGCTTCAACGATGACGTCCTTCTTGCTCAGCATCAAAGGAATCGATGCAGCTTGGACTGGTGTCATTTGCTTAAAATTGAATTCCTTTGTGATAGCATCCAAAAGCTCTTTGCTTATCGGCAAACTTGTCCAGCTCAACTCCACCGAATTCACGGGAGCTTCCTCGATATTGTTGAAAATGTCCATGATGAGTTTGTTGGTGCTTAGGATGGCTTGGTGTTACTCTGACCATGAGCTCTCAAACAATAATTTAAACGTGGTTTGAGCTCAAGCCAACTGCGCGCAGCTCAACGCTCCCCCGAGTTCAGATTGTTTACTTGTGTTTTGGAACCAATAACAAATCGGTGAGGCTCATCGAACTTGTGGCTGTAACAATATGAGATCTTCGTTATCATGTGAATACCATTCCCTCTATTTATGGTCCATGAGGTGACTCAATTTTACGTAATTTTTTAGCAGCATTGCCAAGGATACTGCAACAGAAGAGATGAATAGCTCAAGGAACAATATCAGTCTGAGACTGAACCAAGAGCACAATCTATTGAGTTATTGCTCAGACTCGGGCTGCAGAATCTACAACATTGAGCCTCTCCACCTCAAGCTCGATCTAGATGTGGCCTCTTTCGGCACATTATCATTCTGTGAGATGCTACACAGAACCAACCTGCTTGCGATGGTTGCTGGTGGAAGTCGTCCAAGATTTGCAGAAAACACTGTAATCATCTGGGATGATAATCTGAAGAAGTTTGTACTTGAATTGACTTTCTCATCGAAGGTCTTAGCCGTTCGAATGCGCAAAGATAAGATGGTTGTCGCAGAGAAGAATCAAATACACTGTTTTTCGGTTCAGAAGAATGTAAGAAAACTGTTCACCGTCAGCACGCGCAACAATCCCAATGGTCTATTTGAAGTTAGTAGTTATACAAATAGTGAGAGACAACTGCTATGTTTTCCTGGGCACAGGGTCGGTTCTGTTCAGATACTCGATCTTACAAACTGTGAACCCGGTGCCTCTTCTTCACCTGTTTATGTCAACGCACACGAGAACGACATAGCTTACCTAGCAATGAATCAGCAATCGACATTATTAGCAACCGCAAGTCAGAAGGGAACTTTGATTCGAGTCTTCGACACAACAAGTCCTTATCGTGTGTTCCAAATAGTTGAGCTAAGACGAGGTTCTGATGAGGCAACGTTATATTGTTTGAACTTTTCCCACAATTCGGAGTTTCTATGTGCAACTAGCGACAAAGGAACAGTCCATATCTTTGCTCTGAAAGACGTTCACCTAAACAAGCGTTCAACCTTTAAGAAGATGTCATTCCTTGGCACTTACATTGAATCACAATGGGCCCTAGCGACTTTCACGGTTGCCGCAGAGTGTGCCTGCGTTTGTGCATTTGGCCACAACAATACAGTTTATGGTAAGCTCGCTCAAGTGGAAAGACGAAATTGATTTATTTGTAGATCTTATCTAACACTAACCCCTTTTCCTTCTCTCCTCGACACCAAACCAAAAGCTGCCTGCGTAGACGGTACGTTCACCAAATACAGCTTCAATACCGAGGGGCAAAGTAATAGATTAAGCTTTGATGTCTTTTCAGAAATGACCACAATCGAAGACGAGGAATAACAATAATTTCAAAAATTTCCTAGCTAATCCGCATTCTGTTGTTGCTGTTGCATAGTCAACGCCTCACCTTGGCCAAAAACATTTCTTACTTGATCTAAACTCCCTAGCTCAGCTATCTGACGTTCATTTGATTGTATTTGCTCAAGTGTTAGACGTAAGATTGACATACGTGTTGCTTCTGGCCCGGCATAGGAACAATGTTTCAACAGATTGTAGCACCTAGATACACTATCTCTCCACCTAGCGTCGCTGATTCTATGCTTGTTTTTTGTGTCGTGCTCCATATCTTTTGTCCTCTGGTTCGTTTCCGAAGGATCTAACCATGCCAGTGCAAACCTTCAGCGCAATCGGCCAAAAGTTGTCAACCGACTTTTGAAGATATGTGAGAGGGCAACTGTTCTGTTGGAGAGTGGGGGATCAGAAGATTTAAAAGTCGTTGCGTAGTATGTCAGCACAGACGGCGAGTTTTCGCTTGAGAATCATCATCAGCTTGCATAAAATCAGAACAGAGGGCAAGAGGTTTAAAACGGCTCACAAATCGAAGACGAGACTCAATTAAGCTGACAATCGTGAGCGTCATCACACAAACATACATACATGTATCGGAAGTTCAACCGGATCCTGAGCTGAAGTCCGGACAGAAATTGTGCACGTAAATTCTTCGCGCTCCAGCATGGACGCGCACCAAGCGTAATAGCACGAGAAAATCGTAACAGTGTTTCTTAGCCCACCGAGGATAATAAACTTCAAGGTTTCTACACGAAATTTCTAGATATTAGTTCCGCTCATGGTTTACATCAGACCCTCAAGGAACAACCGAGCGGTTTGAGACCAGATTCTGACTCTGAATTAGACGGCCCAAAACAAGTATGGTCCTGAAAGAAAACTTGACACGACTCATCCAGGCGATCGAGGAAAACCCAGCCTGCGACATAGAAGAGATTCAAGAATTAGTACAAGATACGCCTGACGGAGAAGTATATGCTTCAGCTAAACTATTCATCAAACTGTGTCATTCATTGACAAATGCCCTCGTTAAGACGAAAAGATCCGTCAGCGGAATCAACCTTCTAACAACCGCCATAACAAAGTACCAAGCCCACCGCCTCCAATTAACCTCGATACATTCCGACCTTTGTCTTCTCTGTCTGGATTCCAAGTGCTTGAATCCGGCTCTAAAGTTTCTTGACATTGACCATACAGATATCAGAAAGTCAGATGAGAGAGAGGAAGACGTAAGACACGTCCTATTATATTATTATTATGGCGGCCTGATTTATGCAGCTTTGAAGAATTTTGAGAGGGCCTCCCACTTCTTCGAGGTCGTTCTTACAGTACCTGCGAATGTTATTAGTCCAATAATGCAGGAAACTTACAAGAAGCATATCATAACGACTTTATTGTTAAAGGGCAAACTACCCGAAAATCTCTTGCCCAAATACACGTCGCCTTGTGTTTTGCGTCAAAAGAAGCAACTTTGTCACACTTACTCTAAGCTGGCACATGAGTATGCGAGCCTAAACTATGACAAGATTCGTAGATTAATCAATAATGGTAGTCCCACTTACGAAAGAGACGAAAATATGGGACTGATCAAGCAATGTTTGACTCAAGTGCATAAGAGGAACATTCAGCGTTTGACCAAAACTTTCTTAACATTGCCCCTAAGAAAGGTGGCCAGCTGTGTAGGATTGGCAAATGAGCGGGAGGCTGAGATGTACATCCTCAATATGATCGATGATGGCGAAATATTTGCCACCATCAACCAAAAAGACGGTATGGTCGTTTTTCAGGACAATCCAGAGCGATATGATAGCATGGCCATCTTTCAAAAATTGCAAGATGAGATGTCTACCAGTACAATGTTGATAAAAGCACTAAAAAAGCTGGATGCCGAAACACCCATAGATGCCAAGATACTGAATAAAACGAGCAATGAGATTTGATGGAGTTCATTGTAGTCATAAACAAGCATCTAAGGCTATCTGGCATCTTGTTTGCCGAATTTCCTTATCGCTTCGTAATAGCCTGTTTGGTAGCCAGCCATATACCACGACATCAGCATTGAGGCACGAGCTTCATCTTCACTCTCGATGTTGGGAAAACATTTCGCATCGAATGGTGGCGGCATCAAGCAACTAGCATCTACACTTGAGTTTTGTTTCTCACAACTAACAGGCTCCCCCATTTTTGATGAGTCTACCTTCATTTCCTCTCCCCTTTCTCCAAAGCGAAATTTCCTTGAGACGTGGTTCAAACCAATTTTCTTCTGAGGTTTGTTTGTCGAGTTCTTTGGTTTGTTATTCTGCATACTTTCGGACTCCTCCTTCCTGTGACTTGCACCATCATTATCAGTGCGAGTTGAATCACTTAATCCAACGCTCAAAACGTTCATTTGCTTGTCAAATTCTTTTATAAAAAGATCGTCATCGATATGAATCTCGAGATAGTCAGATTTCAGCTCCTTATGATCAGCCCTATTCTCATCCTTGTGATCATCATCCGTCGAACCCTCATCGTTTGCCGGATTTGTCATTGTTAGCAAGTTTTCTTGACGGTTGAAAACATCATCTAGAGGATTAGAGTCGGCCGGAGAATGTTATCATCTGGGACGGACTCTAGTCAGATTGATATCACTATGCAAGCGCGCGAATTTGAAGCCGGATTTTGGCTATTTTTGGTTCTCTGTGCTTTCAAGGTCAGAAAGGTGGAAAATCAATCTGGTTGCTGCGAGTTGAGGCGGTAGGTGAGGCCGGAACTTGAAACGATGGAGCCTGATATGTCGGAGATGATATGGTGTATGATAGGGGCATAGTTATCTCTGTTTACTCCATGTGTGTTACTAATGGGAGCTCTAATGAATTTAGATGCCAGGGGTCCTTTCTGGTGGTTCAAAATTTAGAAATGTTCGATCTTTCCGACAGAACTCGCGCAAGCACGACCATCGATAACATCTTGGTTGAAGCCAAGGTAGCGCAGGATTGCTCGATGAGTCAAATGAACTAAACACACTCTCAAAAGCTTCGATTTATCTAGCTAGCGCTCGTTGCTCTCCATCGCCTCTCGAGCGCAAGTTCACGGCTTGCCGCTCTCAGATTTACTAGCGCTCCTGAATGAATGGGGTACAACTGGGGTCTACTCCCGTCGCTGATTCAAAATTATACGCCCAAAAGTTGGCCCCCAGACCAGATTGTTTCTCACCTTTTTAGATATATCTGGCCCCAAAACAAAAGGAAAAGAAGGATCCAAAATGGGGCAGTTCTGTTTTGGAATTACTAGAGGCTTAATCATACTAGAAAACCTCGTAGTATGCACACTAGCCAGTCTCCTGATCTATATTAGTTTCAGCGCGATGGACCAAGATTTTGGCATGGACACCCTAAACGATAACCATCCAAAAGTTGTCCATGCTTACATATCTGCAATCAGCGCCGGCGTTGGAATAATAATAGCTTTATTGTCCCTGTTAGGCCTTTTTGGCGCAATCAAAAAGTCGCAATCGGCGCTAGGTATGTACGCGGCTATTATATTTTTCATGGTCTCAATTTTGGCCATCCTGGTGGTAATAACGCTTACAATGCGCAACAATGGAGTTATTTACAAGGAAGTTGACAAGAGCATTGTAAATACGACAGTAGCAGTCTATAACCACACTGACGCGAACGATATCAAAACAAGGGTGCTAGACCAGATACAAAGACGTCTCACGTGTTGTGGGATCAACTCACCAAATGATTGGAAAGAATACGGTCTTCGTAAGATACCTAAATCATGTTGCACAAGTCTAGTCGAATCGAATCAGCCCTCGTTCAAGTTTTGCGAGCAATCTGATTACAAGATTGGCTGTTGGAGGGCCATGACCGACTACTTCCATGCCAACTTGGCTGCAGCCAGATTGGTGCTATATGTGATCATTGGCTTCGGTTTAATCTGCTCGATGGCCGCATTTTCGATGGTCAGAACTTTGAAGAGAAGTTCAGAGGTTGTATGATTGTGGCAAAGTGATTACCTGCGCTTCCTAAACACATTCCAACAAACAGAGAATCATTAGCACTCTTTTCCAAGGTGGTGACTGTAATGCAATTTTATTATTATTAAATGTAATAGGCGACTCTACTGTATATCGTGTTGATATTTTATTTATCTTGTTCCAACTTCAAATGCATCTTGACTAAAGTTCGGGTGCAGTGTGGCTCATACTCTTCCTGAGTAACTTGGGGTTTGTTTGCTTGATTAGGTGTTCGAAGATTTTGCTCGGCACGATTGTTAAAATTACAACATCACCACAGTTGTCAAGGATACTTCTTATATCAGCCTCACTCAGGCCAACTATATTTTGTGCATTAATTTCAATAATGTTGTGATCAATCAAGAGTCCATTTCTGGCGGCCGAAGAATCTTTAACAATTGAGACTATTCTACCGTGTTTGTTGAATATAAAACCAACAAGACCATTCTGATCCCGATGCAAGGTCACCGTCCTCTCGAAGGGTCGATCTCTCACTGCAAATCTGAGCTCGTCTGGCGAGGCTTTCTTGATTAAATCGTGCACCTTTTGCATAGAGTAACCGGCCACTGGTATGTCGTTGATTTCTAATATTTGATCGCCAAACTTAAGGCCCGCCATCGCAGCCGGCGATGAGGCATAAACGAGAACCACGAACACTCCGCCTTGAATAGCTGTCAACCGAAGTCCAACTTTGCCACTAGAATCCTTGCATATGACCACTGGCCTGATGGCATTTGAGGGTTGCAGTTTATGCGCTTGGCTGTAGCCTGATAACGGAGCGATCATCGATAACTTTCCTGGGACCGAGATAGCCGACGAATGGGCGCCGATGGAATGAACGTCGTCCAGATGAAGCCCCATGTAGTTGTTGAAGGATGGATATAAACCAACGTCGCTGCCTGCATACTTGCTACCATGGCCATTGATGTGGTTGAACCCTCCGTTCACGATAGATTGGCCACCAACACCCCGTAAATGAGTTCCAATATTCGAGGCCGGATGCTTGCTGTTCATGAGAATATCATATTTGAAATCCTCGAGCGACGGATATAAGCTCGACATGGTGACCAGTTTGATTCGATACTAGCACAATCAAGCACAGTTAGCTTTGAGAGCAACTCAATGCTGTAAAATTGGTTACCTAAAATAAGTGGATTCTTAGGATATCCTTCCTATCGTTTGGGCAGAGGCTACCTTTTTTACCGCTTCTTGTTGCGAGTTACGAATTGCCTGGCGCAATGCACTGCAGATAGGTGGCTTGTGCGCATATATAACGCTAGACGACAGTGGCAAGCTAGATGGGAAGCGCAAGAATCCAGGTCAAGCTGCACATCATGGGCCTGATCCGTGCACGTTACACGAGCGCCAAGAGGCCGAAGACTAACACGGAACCCATTTAATTTACTTCTGTTAGTCCATTAACTCCGAGAATCGAGAAGACTGTGCAGATCCAAACTGACACGGTGCGGATTTCCCTCTTAGTACCGCAATCATTTTAGCTCGAATTATTCTTGGCGCGTATCCAGTGACTACAATGAGATTGAGTCTAGCACTACGTAAAGTGTAGATCAGCAATTTCGTCGTGTCTCAGTGCTGAGACCAAAGCAAATGACAAGTCGATCTCCCGCCCTGAGCCAATCGCTAGACTAACTGATGTAAAATTCATGAGTAGCCCGAGAAGCTAAGAACAGATACAAGCAGCAGGCTTAGATACATCTGGGCTTTTTTCAGCAAGATGCCGCTATCACAATAGTAATTGGACTCGCAAGTTTTGCGAGATGAGTCAGTCACAACTTGATCGGCGATCAAATAACATTCGATAAAAGGATTTATTACACAAACGATATCCAGAGCATCTTATTCTTTCGATCACTTGTATTACAATGGTGCCCTCATGACTAGAGATACGCACAAACCGCGTCAACCTAAACCAGAAGGCGTCACTATCACTTGGTGCTTGTCAGACATTAAAATCCGACATGTCTTTCTAGTCAGTGCGTCCATATCTAATTTGGGCACAATTTTGTTATTGCTAACGTACGTCCTCGTCCTCGTCGTCATCCTCATAATCATCATCGTTATCATCATTGTCGTAACCAAAATCGTAATCATCAAAATCGTCCTCAACCTCGTTTCGCGATTTGTGTTGTATACAGTATTCTTCTAAAGTTGTAGGCACAACAACATTGTCCTTTTCGGCCTCAGCGCGACTAGCCGCCACCTGTCTTCTAATGATGTTCTCATATTCATTGTCCCGGCCGCATGATTCTCGCCACTTCCTATACATAACTGAGGCATCAACGTTGGCTGGAGAGTAAGTGTTCGGTTCGTTTAGTAAAGAGATCACGCTTAATAGTATGGTTCGAACATTCTGGGTTGGATTCCATCTCTCGCAAGGTAGCTCGCCGCTCTGTGGATCATCGATCGGCGGGTGCAAGATTGAGATACATAAATCGCCATTTTCATAAACATTTGGGTGCCAAACTTTAGTTAAAAATCTAACGCTTGGAGGAGAGTAAGGATAATCGTGGGGGAATTTCATTCCAGCCTTGAAATAACCGCCCTCGTACAATGTACTTGGCGGCCCAAAGAGTGCAACCTCCCATTCGAATAAATTATCTTCGTTTGCTATCTTCACCCTAAATCCCTCGACTGGTTCCTCTTGGAGGCTTTTGAATTCTAGCATAAGTGTCCTGAGAGCAGTTGATGTTGGTTGTTTGATTTTTGATGTGGATGACATGTGTGTTTGTTCTCTTCCAAATTGAGAAATTGTAGAAAGCGAGATGTCTTGGGCAAGAGAGGTGAGCAATTGGGTTTGACCAAGTAGATAAAGATGGCTAATTGTCCTAGTTTGAAATGGAGATTAAAATGCGAGCATAACTCGCCGATTGGGCGATTCTTGGCTATTGTGAAGTAAATTTTAGTAATAACAATTATTATAATAATAGCCTAGATGGGTGTTGCAATTGAACATTATTGTTTTGGGCTAATCATCCTTTATTGTTTGCGCTATGCGGCTGCTATTGGCACTGTGCAATCCTTGCGCATGGCGGCGAGTTTAGATTCAGTCGAGTGCGTACACTTTTAGCGCTTATCGAGGCGAACTCACGCATGCTGAACGCGCGCGCGCACACACACACCCAACACAGACTCGCACGCAGAAACGCGCGAAGACTTGAGCCCACTGATACCTGCAAGCGCCTTGCCAGGCCCAGCTACCTGGTGGCTGGAAGCAATCAAGTCCGCAAGCGAGACCGATTTTCATCAGCCTTAGTATGACTCAGTAGTTGCGTTTCAAAACGCCGCGTTCTTAAATCTTGTTCACCTAAAAAGACTTACTCAATTCGCTTATCACTCGAGAGCTTTGGGCGGCTTGTTTTTTCGCGTCTGAGTCTATGTTTAGTCTAGAGGCTCGCTGCTTTTTGAGGGAGACATTTCTCAATCCCATTTTATGAGGGCTGAAATTGGTAATTGTAGGTACATTAACGGAATATGGAGTTACAAAGCGCTATCAGTGGAAGGGAACAAACAGGCGGGTGAAGTGGATAAGTCTTGCCTTGCTTTAGTGCAAGCCTGTTTGGTTCTATTTGTAGCGTGCGCTCTCGTGCAACCTGTTGCAAGCAAGCCAACTGCCACCTGGCTGCCTAGCATTGCGGCCAGCTCGCCTTACGTATCCAAGAGGGCCGCCAAGCTAGCTGGTTGTTACGCTTGCGGCTAGGAAGAGGAAGTCGGGTGAAAGTTCGAGAGCGGAGGTGGCCCCAACTCCAGGTTGCTGGCTGTGCGAGCCTGTGCACTAGTGTCGCAACCTTAGGCTCAGCCAGTGGCCTACGAGCCGTTGACTGGATTTCACGGGCAGGGGGCTAGGTTAGGAGGGATTGAATTTGTTGCCCCCAAGAGGGAGAGAGCGAGCGGCGCATTTCCACACGCGCTACCTGGCCCAATCCCGCTTTGGGCGAGCAAGCGCGATTGGCTTCGAGGGTTTGGGTGTCAGAACGGAAGCCCCGCTGCCAGAAATCAATCCCATCTCGCGCGCTCATTCCATCGCCCTCCAATTCAAAAACTTCCGACTCAGGAGCGAGAGAGAGAGAGAGGGAGAGAGTTGGCAACCTGTATATTTGCGAGAGCAAACCAGCGAGTGTGGGAGAGAGCGAGAGCAGCTGGAATTCTAACCGCCAACTGTAAGCAAAGCGTCCCATTCTGGCTGACAACCTGCTCCTTGTGATGACTGGCTGGCATCATTAGCGCTGGCTGGCATATTCAGGCGGATTAAACAAACAGGTAAATAAGCTATCGGCCGACACGGCCGCTTCACCCTGTCTCAAGTGGCGAGGGCAGAGATTCTATCCTCATTTCGGCTTCACATTCGAATGCTCGACGGCGAGGGCGGCACAAATCAAGTGGCCACAAAGGGAGAGCCGAGCCAAGTTTAAGCTCATCACTAGAGACAAAGTCTAAGACAATCGAATTGGTTTTGTGCCAGCATTGGCGGCTCCAGCCAAACATTCGCATCCATCATTGAGTATCAAAAATTTGATAAACAGCTAACGCAAACTTTTGCAAGCCTAACTTTTCGTAGAACCTTTCACCTGGCAGCCAGAGTGGCGACAGTTTGACTTGAACCTGTAAGCTTGAAAGTTTCTGCTTTGCAAACTAAATAGGGCTCCCACCTTTTCGTTTGCCGCTCGATAAGGATGATGGTAGCAGATATTTATCGTAGAGTTTAGCAGAGCGATTTGGGGGTCGGCAGGCGGGGAAAATTCCCCAAATTTCTAATTCCGTGGCCAGTGTTTCTTCCGTTTGCAAGGTGCGAGCCGAGGTTGGAATTCATTTCAGGCTCCATATCTCTGCTCTGAGCACATTCAATCCAAGCCATCAATGCAAATCAATCCAATTCAATTGGATCCCATTGAATGAGAAGCAATTTTAGCCGGCCAATTGGGCTAAAATTTTGTCGGCCTACCCTCTTGTTGGTTGAGCTTGGGCCAATGGGGAGAGCCTTTGGGCTGCCTCGCTCTAGTTTGGCTTGTGCCTTATTATGATGTTGGTCTGTCAGCCGAATGGCGTAGCTCTGCTGGCGTGAGCTTTGCCTCAACTGAGAGCGCTGCAAACAAGCGGCCGCTTTTAAAACATTTGCCCGCTTACCTGGCCAGCGTGGCGCCGGTCACGATTGCCTCTCACCCACTGACTAATGGGCCGCCACTTGTTGGCCGGCCAGTCGTGATTGGGCAGAGGAAGCGGCGCCTAAGTGGAAGCGAGCGCCTCCATCACGAACTGCCCATTGGCGCTCTTGGGACCACCCGAGGCGCTCATTAGCGCCCCAAGGCAACCGCAGCAGCAACAGCAGCAGCCGATTAACCTGCAAGACGGGCACCTCGTTCTGGGGTCCGCTTCCGGCCGGGGCTGGCTCGCTTGGCGGAGGTCACTGGCTTCTCGGTTGGCCGCTCAATGTAAGGACAGGCGGCGGGCGGACGAGCGATAGCGAGCGTTGTCATGGCCGCGCGCGCTCATCTTTGTCGCTCTGTTTGCGAGCCGCCCGCCTGCTAGTCTGCCTTTGCTTGGCCGGCTCGCCAAGCAAAGAGGGTGAACGAGTTCACTAAGTTGGCAAATGTTTACCAATCATCGGGCAGCCAATGGGCAAACAATAGCTTTGCCCAATGGTTTCGCACGAAGCTGCCCGCTGACCGGCCCTGTTGCTCAGGCCTTTCTCGCTGCGATCCCTCTCTCGCTCCCTCTCTCTCTATCTAGCCAGCGAGCCGGCCGCCTGGCTGCCCGATAGCGAGTAGGCCAGCTAGACAGCCGGGCGCTAGGAGAGTGCACTCGATTCGAGCACTATCACTGGCTCACTTCCAGCCAAGAGCCGTGAGCCTGCAAGTTTTATGGTTGCTACAATTGGCCGGCAAACCCGTTGCATGAATCAACGATTTGTCCCCAAACGAAAGCGACCTCAATCCTCCAAGGACCCTGCAATGGGCGATGGCCGCGGCCAAAGGTTAGACGCCAAAGGTTGCGGCCGGCGAGGGCTCAGCCCGCTTGGCAGCCACTATAAAAGGGTGTCGTCTTTCGAGAGTTTGGAGAGCAGTTGAACCAGAGAGTTAGAGGCTAATTCAGCTAACTTCAAGGGGAACTATAATTTTCAATTTCAGCCTCAAAATCACCAAGGGACCAGGTTAGTTGAACGTTAGCTCGGCAAAACAAAATCAGAATGTCTCAACAAAAGGTGCTCATTGCAATCTGTTTGGTTGCCGGACTGGTGGCGCTGACCTCGGCGCAAATGCTCGACCCGATGCAATGCGCGCAGAAGGCTCGCCTCCAAGTGGGTAAGCGCTCGACCCAACTAACTCTCGGCCTTCTACCAGAACCAAACTAACCAAACCCGCTCGCACAGACAAATACACGCAAACTGTGGGCACCTCGGTGAGGGACCTAACTCAGAGGCTCATGAGCACCGGCTCTCAGGCTGCCGACATCAGCGAGTTCAGCCAGATCAGCGACCAACTGATGCAGGAACTCCAAAAGCTTGGCCAACAATCTCAAGGGTTCAACTTTGCAACCTACATGGAGGGATACCAAAGAATTGTTGCGCTACAAACTAGACTTGGCACCTACCTGTTGACTCACCCAACTGCGCTTGGAATGAGAACCATGGAGACTTACATGAAGTTTGGAAACGATCTCATGGCAGCCAACACGGACTTCTTCATGAACCTAGCACGAGGTTGCGTTCCAAACAGTTCCAGCTACTAGACGGGCCGACTCATTGAGTCCGCTGGCAGTCTGGCCAACTGGGGCGCCTTAAATGGATTCCAGATTCGCACAGCAGCCGGCGGACGCGACCGCTCTGCCGCTTTGGTCACAACAATAACAACAACAACCACGACGATGATGACGACGTCAACGTCGACCAGAGATTTCGCGGAAATCCCAAGCGGACAAACTCACAATTACGGGCATCCAATTCCAATCCAGTGCTCTACTATGGCAGCGCCGCCAAGCTAGCGCTAATTCAACGCAAACTTGCTTACCTGGCACCTGCACACGACTATCCTCCGTCTAATGAGCGCTTTTTGTCTCTTTAGTAATATAATTAAACCATCAAACTGAGCCAATTCTTTCAACTTTTTTCCATCTCGTTGAAATGTTCCTCGCCCGCTCGCTTGTCTTCAACTTTGCCAAGGGAAAGAGCAACTGTAGTTTGAGGTTTGTTTGCCTGACTGAAGTATGAGTCTCTCTTTGCCTTGACGACAATTAATCAGTCGTAAGAAAATTAACAAATTATACAATGGCACTAATTGGCGCACAAAGACGGCTTACCTGTCGCCTTTGGTGGCTCCAGTTGGAAGCGGCGGCGGCAGCTCTGCGTGTCGAGGCTCCATTAGCGCTTGCGAGCAACGGATGGAGCGGCCAGCCTGGCGGCCACTTGTTGCCGCAGCGAGCTTAGCTTGCAGCGGCGGCTCGAAGGGCGGCGAGCCAAGTCGGCTCCAAACTATAACCAGTGGCGGCGCATCACTCGCGCCTGAATAGAGTCGTTGGCCAGCGCTGCCCGTCCAATGCGCAAATCAAGCGACGCCAAGTAAAGCAAAGTAAAGCAAGGCAACCTGAAGGCACTCACAAGGCCAAAGGCTCACCTGCCCACTACCTGACGCTGACCAGCGCTCCCGATCATGCGCACACGCAGTTGGCCATCCGACAGCATCTGACGCCTCTGAATTTGGCCAAACCATTGGCTTTGTCTTCGCCAATAGCGCGGCTCATTATTCAAAAGTCAAACGCCGACTGAGAGCCAATTGGCACGAGCAGAGGGCCTCGCAAGTCAGGTTGAAGGAGCACGAGAGAGGGACGACACTTGACTCGCAATTACAAACTCCGCTTGGCTTGTTCATGTCTGGCTGCGTCTGGTTGGCCAAGAGGAGGCAACCCAAAGGGAGGAAGCGAGAGAGCGACTCTAACTCGTTGAGCTTGAGCTAGGGAATAGAGAGACGAGAAACTATGCAAACCATAAGCCAAGCGCAACCCATAACTTCCACCACCAACAGCACCGGAAGCGTTCAATTCAGAAGAAGCCGCCACAACGACCCCGAGCTAGAGAAGCGGCGAATCCACGACTGCAAGTATCCAGGCTGCGATAAGGTTTACACCAAGAGCTCGCACTTGAAGGCACACGAACGAATTCACACGGGCGAGAAACCTTATGTTTGCGACTATGTTGACCAGAAGAGTTTAGATTGTTTGCCATGTGGCTCGCGTTTTGCAAGATCGGACGAGCTAACAAGGCACAAACGGAAGCACACCGGCGACAGGCCTTTCAAATGCGACTTTTGCGTAAAATCGTTTGCCCGCTCAGATCACCTTGCCTTGCACCAGAAGCGACACACGAAACCCGCAAAACTGATCAACAGTTGCAAATCGAGCAAACTTGGGGCTGCAAGGCAGCGGGCTGCCGCCAGGAGGGCCGCCGAGAAGAGCAACGAGGCCGCAATGCTTGCGCCCATTCCTACCCAAACCGCTGCCACGATGCAGGCTCGCCAACTGGCCCAGCACCAGCATCAACACCAGCACCAGCACCACAGCCAGCACCAAAACCAGCTGGCCGCCTACGCGCAACCAATGCGCAACCCCTACAACCCTATATACCCAGCAGAAGCGCGGCCTGAGGCGGCGCCGATGCAAGCGCAAACTATGGTGAACCATCCCTTGCCGGCCGCGCTCGCCCAGCAGCAGCAGCACTCGCCGCAGCCCTTTGGGGCGCACCAGCAGCAGGGGTCAGTTTTGCACAGCCAACTTGTGCAGCAGAGCCAGAGTGCTGCCGCAGCGGCCGCTGCAGTGGCCGTGGCCGCCCACTACCAGCAACCCCAAGCGGCCTTCGGAGCGGCCAACCTGAAGGGCGCAGACCAGGAGGCGGCAGGCACGGTCTTGGCCGGCGAGCAGCAATATCACCAGCAGCAATACCCCAACCACTTAGCCCACCAGCATCAGCACCAATCCCAATCCCAGTCTCAGTCGCAAGCACAACTCGGCCAGCAGCACCATCACCAGCAGCACCAACAGGAGCAGCAGCGGGCGCAACCGCAGCGTCAAGCGCACCGGCCGCAGCATTACCTGCTCTACGCCGACCACCAGCCGCAGCAGCAGCAGCAGCAACAACAACAACAACAACAACAACATAATCACCTCTCGGATCCTAGATGCCAATTTGAGCAGCCAGCGTTGGCCCAGCAGCAGCAGCACTGCCATCGACAGCAAGCGCACCACTACTCGGCCTACCAACACCAGCACTACGCCTACCAACAGCAGCAGCACCACCACCACCACCACCAATCGGGTTACGAGCGGCCGGCCAACCAGGCCGAGCAACAGGTGATACTGCAACACTCCAAGAGTCCTCTCATTGGCCGCTGCGAGCCTCTTGCGTCGGCCGACTTTGCAGCGTACGAGCAGAGTTCCGGTAATAACAGGGAAAAGATTGTCTATATGTAACAAATTACATGATGTTGATACTCGAATCAGCGTAATTATCATCATTATTGTTGCGGCAGCACAACGTTGGTTGGCCTGTTGCGCGCAAGCCGATCTGTTGAGCTAGCATTTGGATTAGCTAGTTTTGGTGGCTCGCTTAGCTTGCTTTTGGTGGCTCGGCCGCCAAGAGAGCTCGGCGGGCTAACCTGGCCGAGCGGGCTCATCAGTGCGCGTTTGCCGGCCAAGATTATGAATTTGGAAATAAAATTCCTCCGTTCTAGTTTGGTTTGGTCTAGGTTGTTGTTGCTGTTGCTGTTGTTGTTGCAGCTTGTCGGCCGGCTCACTCTGCGATTCCTTCCAGCTCCACTGTTTGAGCTACGAGCGCTGTTTTATTGAGTCCAGGTAAAATTATTGAATTATTATTCTAGTATCTGAATATTCCCCCTCCTCTGCTCGCCTCTGCTGGCCGCCGCTGCCGCCGCCGTCGCTGGTCCACAATGGGCAGGCGGAGGAAACGGGAGGCAGCTCAGATAGGGCAGCCGAGATAGAGAGCGCGCGTCTAAGGCCCAACGAATGGCGCTAATTGAGCGAAGATCCGGAGGCGGACGAGAAGGAGGAGAAGGTAAAACAAGAGCCAAGGCCTAAACAGTCCAATCGTCGCTCGGCTTGCTCGAGCCAAAGGCGGCGGCGGCGGCGGCGGCCATCTGATACTCGAGCGCCGTTGCAAGGCAAAAGCCATGCACTCTCCATCCGTCGGATGCAACTTTGGCCACGCGAACCATTTACCATGAACAATTGATCAGCGGCGCAAGCAACGCTGGCTAACCTATTCCTTCTAATAGATAACTTGCGTGAGGTAGATCCAGCCCAAGCCGGCCGATCTTGATCCCAATCCCCATTGCCCATTCCGATTCTTGCCGATCAAACCAACCAACTTGTTCCATGATTTTGCAGGCAGGCAGCAAGGCTAACATTACGGCTAATGATTTGCGCTCTTGCAAGCTTGGCTCCAATTGAGCCAGCAAATTTGGGCCTCGCTCGCCGGCGCTCACCTGGCGCAGCAAGTGATGGAGAGAAGCGTTTATTTGTCAAAGAGGCGCTAATTGGACGAGTTGGCGGCCACTCTAAGGCGGCCGGCCCATGCAAAGCGGGCGCCTTCATCGGTGGAGCCAAAGTCGGCGCTAAATAAAGTGGAAACCAGCCGGTTTTGGGCGAGTAAATGAAAACTCGGTCCCTCAGTTTGTCCAAGTGCAGCCCGTTAACAGTGCGCTTGCAAACAGGCTCCCTAAACCCACGGGCCCGGTTCATCTTCGAATCCGTCCGTTCGAGGAGGCTGCATTCGAAGGCAAGGGGCTTGAATCGGTTAAAACAATGGTTCTCGAGTCAATTTATTCAAAATACACGGCCATTCAGCTTAGGCGTGTCAAGCAAAGGTAAATTGTGCCTTGAAATCAAAGATTGGCTCAGATTGGCGCTAAATTGGCCTTTGGGGATTCCGGCTTTGGCATTGACATTGGGTTCGGTTTGAGGAAGCCCGCGCAAGATTTAAAGGCAGCACCAAATTAGAGCCGGCAAACTCGCTTACCGTTGGCCCACTTGCTTCCCTGAAAGTGGCCTAAATGTCTCCACCAACACGGCAACCAATGGCCACTGTCGCTAACACCAACACCAGCACCTTCCCCGGCTTGCAAGGCCCCAAAGGCGCCTGTGCGGAGGAGCGAGGCCAGGGAGGGCCGAGGCTGGGATGGCGACGCTTGTTTGCGAGAGCCACCTTTATCACTGGGCAAATAACAATTAAGCGGCGCGGCCGTTTCACTCTTTTGAGCGAACCGCCGTTCGGTGGATCCAGGTGTAATTGTTTGATTTGCTAGCGAGCCAGGCCGGTCGCGCTGATCCGGTTCTGGCCAAAGTGGCGGCGGATGTGGCCGTGTCTGGCGGACGCTCAGGGGCAAGGGCTCGGAGGGAGAGAGGCGAGAAGCAGGGCAGAGGCGAGCGCGAGACAGGCGGATTTGGCCGAGAGACCCGCGTGGCTATATGGATGATGAGGTGAAAAATGTTGAATGCCTGCCGGTCGACTTGTTTTGTTTCAAGACTCCATAGTTGGCGGCCAACGAGAGAATGGGCAAAGCAGGGCGGCCGGCTGCCTCCTTCGGCCGGCCAACTTGGTTGGCCCACTTTGGATGCTGGCGCAGTGGCGCCATCGTAGACGCGCTCGCCCGCTCACCTGCTTGCTGCTAGCCGAGCTCGGCCAATCTGAGGCAAAGTAGGAGGAGCCAAGCGTAAAGCGAATGAATGATTGCGGACGAGAGGCCTTTGAGAAGCTAGGAAGCTCATTTAACGGATCAGATTGTGGATCCGGCGGAGTTCATCGGGCTCTTATAGGTGAGCAAGTTTGTGCGGACGAACAAGTGTTTCCTCTCCCTCCTTCAGATGGCAATTGGAAGCGCTCTGCATGTTTGAATCGGCTGCAAAAGATACACTAACTGCTTAACAAGCAGCGAGGACGCTCTTAGTCTATCCCTCTCGCTTGCATGGCGGCTGGAAGCTGGCTGCCTCTGAGGGCAACTAGCTTCCAGCCGCCGCGCAAGCTGCTGCATTATTGTCTCAACGATTGATAGACATCCAATCAATTTCAGGATCAATCAAACAACCTGGCTTCCAGCTCTAGCTCGAGGCATCAATTCACTTACCTGGCCCGGAGCCTCCCGCCTGCTCAAGGCGCGCGCTGGCCGCCAGCTCCTTTGCAGGTGCATTTTTGCAATGGGGGCGTTACGGGCGCCACGGGCCAGATTTGAGCGCAAACCTCGAGCGGCGGCCGCAATGTCATCGGTCACGCCCACTTGAGTCCCGCCGAAGTCAAACATGGTGCAGTCGTCTGGTGCCGGCTCGCCGAGCAGGGAACGATATGCAACTGCAATTATTGGCTTGCGCCCCATTTCGAGTCGGGCTGCAGCCGTTGCCTGACACCGACGAAACGGGGCGAGAAAGAGGGCAGGGATTGCGCGCGGGCCAAGCGATTGATTTGGGCGCCTGGCAGATGGCGCCAGGTGCGCCGTTGGTCGGCTGTACAGCCATTGCTCTGTCGGTCAGGCAATCCTCGCCTTGGAGTGTTTGTTTCTGTGACGAGTCTGCAGGGCTAGAATTATGTATGCTCATGCTGGCGGCTCCCTGGTTGGGTTGGGAAAGGGCCGCTATTTGGCCCATGAGTATTCAATGTTTTGCAAGCCGTTCGAAGTTGTGGCGAAGTTCTCGTCATTCTTTGCCAGCCCTCAAAGCTGTTGGTCGACTGAGATAACGCAGCCCCATTGGCAGTGCCATTTGCGTTGGCAAAGTAAAAGAGGCTTGACTAAGGAGGGAGCCAGGTGAGCAGGCGAGCTAGCCAGTGGCCAAGCGACACTGCGCCCTCCTGGGGCGACTTGGCGCCCGCTAATGGCCAAGTTTGGCTTGAATTATTGTTGTTGTTAGCGGTTGGGGGATGCGCTGAAAGGAAGGGCGAGCTTTGGGGCCGAGGAAGACAAGAGGCTGGCCAATGACAAAGGAAGAGCGCGCTTATCTGGCCACGGCCACCGCCTCTACTGATGGACTCTCATCAGTTTAACGCCCTCGAGCTCATTCAAGGGGCCCAAAGAGGAGGAGGAGGAGGAGGAGGAGGCGGAGAGGCGTCCACTCTGTAGCGCATGGCTCTAGCTTGTCCATCAAGTTGCCCTGAGTGCTAACTAGGAGAGCGGCCGCCACGAGATGGGCCGCCAACATCAGGCTGCCTGGCCGAGCGCTGGCGGGGGCGGACCGGCAACTCTGCGATGGGTTAATGACTCAAGCCGCCCGAATTGGAGGCTGGGCTTTGGGCGCCGAGTTGGAGGTAGGCGGAGTTGGTCGTTCATTTTGGGCTCGAGTGCTGAACCCGAATTGGAGCTCGGCTCTTGGGGAGCAGCAGGGCCGAGTGGTGGTTGCAGTGGACAGCTTTGCTGGAGGTTGCATATGGTCGCCAAGTGAAGCGGGCGCAATGAACACCCAAGAGGCTGGCGGCGAGTGCATCAGTTTTAGTTGTCGAGAACCAAAGTGGAGTGGCCAAATAGGAGAGCGGGAAGAGCCGCCCGCTCTGCCTGTGGGCCCTTGAGCTCCACTCGAGTTCTCTGCGATGTTGTTGGCGCCAGTTACACTTCCAACTAGCTGGCTCCAGCTTGCGAGCCGCAAGTCAATGGGCAAGGTAAGGTTCGAGTGACAACAAACATTGTCTAGCTGCGGCTTCCAAGCTACTCGTGCGCGGCCCAATTGGAAGCCTTCCACCTGAGCTCTCGCTTGCTCGCAAGCAAGAGCCTTGAGTTTGGCATTCTAAGTGGCTCAATGGAGCCGAGAGAGGAGCGAGCACGCTTCTAAGCCTCTTTTTCGTTGAAAGCTGGAAATGGGAGATATTGGATTGGATTGGACTCGGACTCGGACTTGATGTTAGATGGGCTGGAGCCTACTTTGCGCGCGTCCCCTTGGCCATGGGGCGGCCAAGTTTCACGTTGAGTTGCCGGCCAGAATTGGCCATTAATGACACTTCCGCCGCCAGTCTGCAAGTCTCACAACGGGCCGAGCGAAAGCCACAAAGTTGGCAGCATGGTTGTTGGATTGGTGGCGGCCAGCTTTGCGATTAGTTGGTTCCAGTCCCCCCCCCCTCACCGTTTACTAGAGTTCGGATTTGCGAGTCCGCAGCTGGCGGCCACTGTAAGTCATACAAGACTAGCGGGTTGCTTGGTTGGCGAACCCGTTGGCGGCAATTTGGTAAACGACGTAGGAAATTAGTTATTGCCTCAACTCGCTGCTGTTCATCATCTTGCGAGTGTTGCAACTGCACCTGGACTTCGCACTAGACGAACCCCATCGGCCCCAAAGCGGGAGCCCAAGCAAACTAATAAGCGTCCCTTCAAGCGTCACACAATTGCCTCATCCAACAACAAGCAACTAGCTGGCCCCTTCGCCTAGTTCACACTTGCCTACCTTGCGAGAGGTTTGCGCGAACTCTTATCGTGCTAACTGTTTGCCAGCCGGCTATTAGGGTCGTCCGTTGGGTTTGGCGGCGGCGGCGGGCACGACAATGACATGATTAGACAGTGAGCGAGCGCCGGCAGCCAACAATGGTGCTTAAATTAGCAGAACCTTGCCCGCTGTCATGTCCATCCGCCAGCCCAGCCGGCTGCCGCCTCTGCCTCGGTGGCCCTCGAGGCCGCTCGACCGGATTTGGGCCATCTAGCGGTGAATTTGGAGGCGAGCGCTTGATGCAGGTGGGCTGCCTCCAAACTGGCGCCCGCTAACTCGCCGTTGGGGCCAGCTCGTGGCCTCGAGCTTGCCTACCAATTTATCTATTCTCTCTGCTCGCTATCTGAGGGCCCCGTGCACTGAGCCAACCCCAGCGCACCTTATCTCGCTTGCTGCCGCCGCCGCCAACCGGTGGGCCTGCTGTATCTGGCTTCCTGGCGGCAGCTCGCTCGGCGGAGGCCGCCCTTTCAAGGTCTCGATCGGAAGTCAAGTGATCCGTTAACTAAATTAGAGAGCGAGAGAGAGAGAGAGAGAGAGAGAGAGGCTGGCCTCGAGCGCTTGTAGTTGGGGTTGCTCTGAATCTGGGACGGGCTTGCGCTGCATGGCTAATTCCCAATATTCTGCCCCATTAAACCCCAGCGCCTAAAATATATTCTCTCCCAATCGATTGCTCCACCTGGAAGCGGACTAACTCGCGCGCCGCCTCCAACCTGGATGCAATTTATTTGGTCGGAGTTGCGAAAATTGCTCCTAGTTTGAGTTAACCAGAACAGACCGGCCGCTACCAGTCTGTTTGTTCACGAGAGCTCGACTAGAGAGGGCGCCAATTTCGCGGGAAGGAGCAACTCTGTTTCCACTGATTAGAGCTGGCCGATGTTTGAGTCTGGTTAATTAGCGCTTAATTGGTGCCATCGTGCAGCTTAGAGTCAGGATTAATGGTGAAACAAACGAACGAGAGGAAACGAAAGCAGAAACTTGGTCAGTTGCTGGCAATTGTGCAAATCTTTTATCCAAATGGCCGATGCAAAGAGCGACCTCTTCAAGGGCAGCGCCACTAACTTGAGCTGTCCACGCAAACTCCGTCTGTGGCGACTAAGCTTTTGTATTCAACAAGTCTCGTTTTGAGCATAGCTTTGAGGCCGAGCGGACTGGCCAAAGCTTGCTGGCGGCGAGCTAAACAGATCCCTGCAATTCAACCCGCTAGTTGGAGCTTAGCGGCGTGGAAAGCGCTTTGCCCGCGGCCGCGCTGACCCGATGCGAGCATCTAGCACCCTTTGCGCACTTCCATTGGCTTCATGGTTGGCGTAAAATTCCATCGATGCAAGTGGCATGAAAAGGGACCCAATTCTAGTGCCAGTTTTCTCGCAGGAAAAGGCAAAACTTTGCTAGCTCAGGGATAATCTGGCGGCCCCAGATAAAGTTGCATAGTATGAACGAAGCGAGCCATTTAATAATTGGCCTAACTCGGCCCTGCTTGTGCCGAACAGATTCGATCCCCTTGCCTCCAACAAATTGGATTGGCTTGAGGACAACAAATGGAGATGATGTTTTAATAATGATAATGCTCCAGCCATGTTGGCAACGCTCACAACTGGGCCAGCTCAGTCGGCTTTGGTTGTGATTGCGCGCAAGTTAGAGGATTGCGTTTGCGCTCGTCCCATTTGGGCGCCATCTCGATTTAGTTTGGCCTCTGCCAGAATTGGAGCCAACAAAAGTGCGGATGGCCAATGGGCAAAAGGGGCGGCGACACCAATTTTCCCACCTGAGCGAGAGAATCAAATTTATGGCAAGCCAAGATTCTGCGCCAGGCTCAATTTCAATTCATGGGCCTCCAATTCGGCCGCCGTTATCGCGGTTACTCAATGCAGGGGAGGGGGGGCGCCTTTGCCTGGATAAATGCGGCTCCGCTTGCGATGGCGCCAAATGAGCCCAACGAGCCATTTGTCCCCTCTGGTCCAAACGCCGCCGCCCGACTCGCTCGCATTGTCTGGGAGCCTCCAAACCAGCTTCCTGTACGTGCGCCCGAGAGGCTTGCGATTTGCTTCCCTCAGCTGGCGGCTGCTTGCGCGTAAACTAAACTGCCTGGCCAAGATCATTATCATTTGGCTTCGGAGCGCCGCAAGTCTGGCCAAGGATGGACTAACCTTGGTTGGACTAGACTAGACCAGACAGGACTTGACTAGAGCCCCAAGTATCTCTCTGCCAGCCTGGCTCCCTCATCTCCATTGAGGACAACAATTCTGGCTGTAATCCAGTCCTAAAGGCCCAATATGTATTCGGCTTGTAAGCGCCAGTTGCAAACCAAAACTCAGGAGCCGGACGCACGCCAGATGGCGTCGCTTGGGGCAAAATTTAAACGAGGCGCCCGAGTTGATTCGCGCGCGCCTTGAACCCAATCGGAGATCGTGGGCTAAACTTGGCGACAAATCCGCCAAGCCAACTCACTTGCCTGGACGCAAGCGACTGGTCGCAATCTGCGCCAACGCCAACTCTCCGTGTAAGCGCGCGGCCGAGCTTGATTCGCGACGGGCGATGCCGGTATATTGAATTGGTATGGGGCCGGCGGCGAGACAATGGACCGCTTGAGCAGGCCCATTAGCGGACGTGATTGAGGATGAGACCACAACGATGAAGCCAATGCGCCAACTTGAGCCCACGGTGCGCTGAATACTGGCTCGTCTATTCTGTCTATCCGGGCGAGACTTAATTCGCCCCTCGCTGGCTCCACCTACCAACCAAACTTGCGGGCGCCCACGATGCCAGGAATCACGTCGCTTGTCGCTGCAAGGGAGCCTCGATTGCACATGAGCTCGAACCTGAATATTCGCGCGCCACCATGTTGGTCCAGGGTGGGGGGGGGCGGCGGCGAGCGGGCGAGTCTCTCTCTAAGGCGGCCGCCAATCGTGGAGCCGATCGGGCCCCAACTCTGACGGCTCGACCCGCCAACGTGGCCGGATTTTATTATGATCAGCTGGCCCCAGAGGAGGCCGAGCGAGAGAGGGCCAACAATAACTTGCGAGACCGGCCAAGTGACAATCTGCCCGGCCGCCGATTGCAGCCGGCCGGTTCATGGCTGGCCAAGCGCCACGCCTTGCAGCGTCCAATGGGCGCACTAGTACTGGTGGCTACTTAGGCCCGCAACCCGATCTTGCGCCAAATGGCTCCAAGATGCGTTGGCTGCCGGCGACTGGGCTTGGCTTGCCCATTCCGTTCCATGGACAAACCAGAACCCCGACAAAGTCGTCACTCTTCCAGCTCTCTCGCCCAACTCATGCTAGTTCAATCGCTGTCTGCGCGAGCCTCTGTTTGACGACAGAGACGACGAAGTGAGTCTCGCTGGAAGTTGGAAGGTTTGCCCGGCAAACATTGAGCCGGAGGCGGCGACTCCGTCTAGCGCACGAGCCCTAGCCCCAGTTTGTCTGAGAGGGAGCCAAGCCGACGGGGGGAGGGCCAAGTTGGGTTGGACAAGCGAGCCGAGCGTCTTGTCACATTTTATCACTCATTCACATAAACCATCAGCGTTCGAGGCCGAGCTAGCTGGGCAAAGGGGAGGCGAGCCAGTCGAAATCCATTAGGACCTAATTCTATTTGGCCGGCCCGCAAGCCCGCCAGCCGAACTCGGCGGCTGCCCATTGTTCAATGTCGGCCCCCTAGACAGAATAGGCCGACAGAAGGTGGCCGCCAGCTCGCGCCAGTCTCCTTGGGCTTGCATTTGGCCGGCGAGCCAGTCGGCGGCGCCCTAAAGTCGTAGCGAATGGCCCTGAGATTTGTTGCTCGCGTTTGGCGGCGAGCCTCTGCGCTGACTTAACGGCGGCAGCGTTTGAGGCCGATTTGCATCCGCCCAGCTTGCCGTCCATAAATTTAACTCTCAACTGGAGCACAGACTCCTATTTTGGGCCCCAAGAGCGGACGCTTATCATTATTATTGTTTTTATTAGCACCATTGGAGCGCGAGTCTGGCTACAAATTTTTGCCCTGAGAGCAGAGTTTGGCGGCCGAGAGTGGGCATTGGTTTTGCAAACAAGCGGACCGACTTGGCCAGCTTGATCTGCCATGATCGATTGCATAAAATGGCCGGCGGCGGACCATTTTTGCCGGCTCGGCCGCGCTTGCTTGATGGGGCCGCCAAATGAGGCGGCAGCCAGAGGGCGGCCAACTCGGCTCCCTCTTGGCCCATTCGGTAGGCCGGCGCCTCACTACTGCTCCTCCCCTCGCAACTCTCGGCTGACTCGCAATTTGGGCTCCCTCAAGTTGGACAGCAAACAACAATCCAGTTGACTAATGTTGATTTGCTTCCATTATTGGTGGCCGGCCGTCAGCTGATAATAAGCGGCCAAGTCGAGACGCAATCGCAGTGGAGATAGAGACAAAGCGGCCGGCCGGTTTGTGGGCCAAAGTTAAGAGCTGAGATTGATTCCTGGCGGCCATTGTTTTGGTCAACTTCGTCCAGAGGCTTGCTGCCCCCACGCGGGGAGGCGTGCCATTTCCTCGCTCGCAATAAACTGCGCTCCACCCCCGTCGTCCTGGTGATGAATTAACGCCAAGCCAACGAGGTGACCAATGGGTGCGGCAAACTTGGCAAGACTCCTCCATTGCAGCTCAGCTCATGCTCGCGCCTGTCTGTCTGTCCCTCTCACTCTCTCCCGCCCTCTTCCAAGACTACTTTGGTTTGCTTTCACTGGGCCGGCTCGCCGTTCGTCGCAAACAATCGGCGCTCATCTGGCGCCGTTTGTCTCCAATGTCGTTAGTCCGTTGCGGAGGAAACAATTGGAACCAAGACTAGCCGCTTATACCCGAATTGATCCCAACTGATCCGATCCTATCTCCCCTAATGCACCAAACTCGCTAGCCTAGCTGGACGCGATTGGGAGGGGCCAGCTTGTTTGTTCGCGCGGCAGCTAAAGAGGGGCACCAGCCAACCAACGCCAAATTCTTGACACCGTTGGCCAACAGTGGCCAATAATTGGCCACTGCTCAACCCCCAGAGCAACTGCTAGGCGGATCCAATTGGTTTGAGTTGCTCATTAGCAGGTGGCTGCGCGAGAGAACGAGCACGTATATCTACCTCCAAAGGCTTGTTTGCTGGCCCTCTTTGGCAAAGTTTAGCGCCCATGAGTTTGGCCCAATTCGGCCCCTTTCGCTGGCCCGGAAATGCGCCTGCAAACACGCTAACTAGTCGCCATTTGGCTCAGGGCCGACTGCTGGCCCGCGAGTGGGAGGAGGAGGGGGCGGTTCGCGCGGGGCGTGTCCGGCCAGCGCGTCCGAACGTGGAGGCGCGTCCGCGCTGGACTGCCTGAGGCTCGGGAAGCCGCCCAATCTCCATCGCAGGCTCCAGTCCCGCCGCCGCCGCCGCCTGTAACCCGAACTGCAAACGTAACCTGAGACTGGTGGGCGCCCTCCAGGCTGAGGGCACCAACGGGGACGCTTGGGACCCATTGGCGCCTACCCCTTTGGACTCAACTCTACCCAGTCCAGTTTATGGCTGCCCCCCTTGCTTGTTCAGCTCATCCGTCGGGACTCGACGGCACATAAATTGAAAATGATGGACGCAAAATTGAACACAAAGGGTTATTGCTCGTGTTTTAAAGGCTTCCCGCTGCCATCCTTCTTCCCTCTTTGCCAGCCAACCAACTTGGGCAAAGCCACTCGCTTGGCTAGTCTAGCTCAGCTGGGCAAGCTAACAGGCCGAGTGAGAGCCTCCTCGCTAGCCTGTCTGGACGAAGCAAGTGTCCCAGGTTTGCTGCTTGCTTGGATGCGCGCCACTGCTAGCGAGAGCGGGAAGATGGATAGATTGGCCGCGGCTTGCTAGCACGTGTGAAATTTGGAGGGCCAATATTTTGATCAATGTTATGTTATCACTGTCGTGCGTCCGCAATAAATAACCTTCAGTATAGGGTAGCGAGCTTGGAGGATTCGCCCTCTATCTGTCTTCTACTCCGCCGCCAAGATGCAGTCGCTGGCTTGCGGGGGAGCCCTCGGCGGACAAGCACGACGACCGCTTTGCTGGTTGCAATGCTCGTGAACCCACACTCAATTTGGCCAACCCTCAAGGTTGTTGGAGGAGCGAGCAAAATTGGACCTCTCGGAGAGCCGCAACTTGGGCCTCCTTTCACTTGGATGGGCATAATTTGCAGCCAGAATAAATAGCGTGCCTGTCGCTACGATAATAATCAGTTTGATTCCAACTTCAACTCGTCCAGACCAACGGCACTCGGTGTCATCGGCAGCCGATAACTGCCTATGGAGGCAGCGCGCAAGGGCCAACTGATTGCTCGGCCTCAAGGCTCGAATCGAGAGGACGCTCAGGTCTAGAATCACTGGCCAGCTAGGCATAAACAAAGGGCCAGCTTTGCCAGTGAAACGCGGCGACGGATGCCAAAGCAAAGGACTGATTTTGCATCCGAACGGACCCTTCGTGTTCCAAGTGCGTGCGCCAGTTTGGGGCCGAGTGAGGGGTAGCTTGATTTTCATACCCTTTCGCCTAGCCACCATTACAAGCAAGCGGGCGAACCTGGCCGCTTTAGAAACTAAACTAAACGAGCCGACTTGTCCCATTGAACCGCAGTTTCAAGGTTTGAGGACTCAATCGAGCCCGCTTGCTGCAAGCTTGGCCGGCCCAATTGGAGCCAACATGGGGCTTGTTTGCTCTTTTACAAAGGGGCGCAAACTATGAGCAAACAAGTGGCAGCCAATACGAGTGCGGGCTGGCTCGCTCTCCCTCTCCTTCTCTCTATTTGCGTGCTACTGGGCGCCCTTTTAGTCCGCAAGTCCGGTTTCAATTCGCACCTTTGGCTGACAAGCTTGGGCTAGCTGGCGAGCTCGTTTGCTTGCAACGAAGGAAGGAAGAAACGAAAGCCAGCCGCCAACTTGCTCATATCAAATTTGCCGGCCGCAAACTGGCAAACAAAGGCCCAGATCAGCGAGCAAGCACATCTTCGTCCTTTACGACCCAACTAGCCGGCTGGCGGCTCTAGCTCATGACAAAATTCAATCAAGTTTAACCTTTGCCAGCTTAAGAGATGGCGACGGCTCGGTAGCTGGAGCTGGAGCTTGAGTGTTCATTAGAGAAAGCCAAGTTCCAGTTGGCCTTGCTCGGCCGGCGCTGCCGCAGTCGGTTTTCCTCAACTCGCCTTTTTATTGCCATCCGCGCTCTCTCCCAATTGACAGCTGGAGATGATAGCGAAGTTTGCACAATTGGCCATGAGATTTCATTGGCTGCCCTTTGGTGCCCGCGAGCTGGCTCTCGGTAGAGTTGCGCCAAGGGTTTGGAGAGCCGGTTTCGCCTCGCTTGAGGCCAGTTTGCAGTTTGCCTGGCTCGCGGCCCCCCAATCAGAATGCGCTGAATAAATTTCCAAGACAAGGATTGCGCTCGGCGAGGCTAGACGAGTGGGCCGACCAAATAATGGGCCCACAGAGGAGGGGGCCTGCGGGGCGCGCAAGCCAGTTGGCAAACTTTTTTGGCCGACACGACAACTGTAAGGACTTGTCAGGCTGGCGCGTCGACGGGCAACCTGCGCCGCATCGTTCCTGGGGCTCACCTATGTAGGTTGATGGGGAGCGAGAGGGCGGTGATGCATCGAGATGGATGCCAGCTAGATGGAACTGGGCGCGCAAGGGCAGTGGCATGGGCGCTGGCAGCTGTTCGTGCGTTAGGGCGCGTGGGGCGCTCGGGGTGCGCAAGCGTTATTTTGGGACTAGCCGGCCGAGGGGGCCTGTGGCAAGTTTGAAGCTTGCAGGCATGGCGTGGACCCCCAAACGGGCCCGAAATTGGCACCGCGTTCAAGCTCGCCCGTGGTGCTGAGTCTGGGGGGAGCGTTTTAGGCTTGCGCCCGGGAGGATTCGCGCAGAGGCGCGCTCACGAGCGCAGACTCGTCTCGCGCGCCCGCTCGCTCGCCCGCACAGGCAGCCAATCGCACGTACACGTAGACAGGCGCGCTCGGTCAGTCTCTCGGCAAGCCAGTTAGTCAGGATTGCTTGCTGGCGCTGTGTAGCGAGCAAGCGAGCAAGCGAGCGAGCGAGCGAGCGAGCGGGCGGGCGGGCGGGCGGGCGAGCTGGCTAGCCAGCTAGCTAGCTGCAGAGCTCGGCAAGCCCACTTGTGCTTAATGTATATCATGGCAGCGGCGGCGAGCGAGCGCGCGCGCGCGCAAGCACACACGAACACAATATAAACACAAGCAAATGCAACAGACCACCAACAGTTCGCTCGCCTTCATCGTCGCCAGTCGCCAGCAAACGGTTCAAATGTCAGTAAGAAAAATGAGCATCGTCGGCACCATTTTGAAGGGCATCAAGTGGAAAGAGGACTCCGCTTCCCCGGTCACCGTTCGTGTTGATAAGAATGGATTCTACATTTATTGGGTCTGCCAAAATGGCGAAACCGACACCCTCGAAATAAGCTCAATCCGTGATACTCGTACGGGAAAGTACGCGCGCGTTCCATCAAGTGCAAAACTAAGAACAACCATCAACTATTGCATTGGAAATACAGATTCTTTAGAGGATAAACAAATTCAAATTATTTATGGATCGCATTTCAATAATTTAGATGAAATCAACTTCTCTTGCGCAAGCAAAGAGTTGGCACAAACATGGACGAACGAATTGATGAAAATGGCTTACAACATTTTTGCCATCAATTCTTGCCCGTTAACATTCCTTAGGAAGGCGCATGCAAGGTTGAGGTTCATGGTTGAAAAGGGCGATGTTTTACCTGTTAAAAAGTTAACTAGAATGCTAACAAAGGATAAGGTTGAAATGAAGAGGATTGAAAAGGCATTAGAATTAACAAATTTACCATCCTCGCGTAATGATTCAATATTGATCGATGATTTTACGTTTGAAAAATTTTTAACTTTTTACAAGAATCTCGTGCAACGTCAGGAATTGGAACACATATTTGATAAATTATTTCCAAACGCTCAACAATATCATCCACAAACATCACTATCATCAGCTTTCTCATCGTCACATTCGCAAAGAGATAATTCATTCACTGGAACTAGCGCAAAATATATCGATGTTGATACATTAGTTCAATTTATAAACAAACACCAACGTGATCCTCGACTAAACGAAATCCTTCATCCATACGCAGATCGTGAACGTGGCCTAGATATAATCAAGACCTATGAACCACATAAAGAGATATTGAAAAAGAACTCTCTATCCTATGATGGTTTCTTGCGTTATTTGATGAGCGACGACAACGCCATTGTTGCTCCTGAAAAGTTAGATCTGCACATGGATATGAGCCAACCATTGAATCACTATTTCATAAACTCATCACATAATACATATCTGACCGGACATCAACTGCGTGGAAAGTCCTCTGTTGATATGTATAGACAGTGTCTATTAGCCGGTTGTCGTTGTGTTGAATTGGACTGTTGGAATGGAAAAACCGATGAGGAACCCATCATAACCCACGGTTATACAGTTGTGACAGAAATTTCATTCAAGGAAGTCTTAGAAGCAATCAACGAGAGTGCATTCAAGACAAGTTCCTATCCCGTGATATTATCATTCGAAAATCATTGCTCCCCTCGGCAGCAAGCAAAAATGGTGCAATACTGTAAAGAGATATTTAGCCCCGATGTGCTTCTGACCGAGCCGTTGTCTGATTATCCGCTCGATCAAAATACAACACTTCCCTCGCCTAGTCAGCTTATGAGGAGAATTGTTATAAAGAACAAGAAGAAACATGCCAAGAAACAGCCAACACAAAAGTCTTTCACACCATCATCCTCAACCGTTGCTACCTGTGATATTGAGGAGCAAGAATTGGAGGAGAGTGAACCAGACGAAGAGGAACTGCCACCCATTGATGCAGATGCGCCCGATTCGCCAACCTTGAATGGTGAGCTGGATACATGTGGCTTTTCAACGGCAAGTAGCGCTTACTTCACAAACTCTTCCGTTATAACCGCTCCGAGTGGTACCAACAACAGTCAAACGCCTCCATCTTCTTCAATCTCAACTTCGAACTCAACATCCGCACCCTCAGTGATAGCGAATTCCTCTACTAATAGCAATTCAAATGTTCAGAATCGTCGACCCCCACCCGTAAATCAAACGTCCACCGCTTCAATCAATACCGCCACTGCTTCAGACGTGCAATCTCAGAATCAACCCTATCACCTTCCACCACAAAGAACTCTCAGCAACGATCTAAGCGATCTCAATGGCGAAGTCACCTCAAACAACCAGCAAGAAATCATGGCATCCCCCATGTCGCAAGAGGCTGAGCCGGCAGTTGAGATGTCTGCCTTAGTTGTTTACATGCAACCAGTGAGATTCAAGTCTTTCGAGGAAGCTGAAAGGCGAGGGAGAAGCTATGAGGTCTCGTCTTTCGCTGAAACCCAAGCTACCTCGCTACTGAAAGAGCGACCAATCGATTTCGTCAGCCTCAATAAGCGACAATTCACTCGAGTTTATCCGAAAGGAACGAGAGTTGATTCCAGCAACTATATTCCTCAAGTTTATTGGAACGCAGGTTGTCAAATGGTTGCATTGAATTTCCAAACATTCGACCTAGGAATGCAACTAAACATGGGCTTGTTTGATTATAACAATCGTACTGGCTACATTCTCAAGCCTGAATTTATGCGACGCCCCGACAGATCCTTTGATCCATTTACTGAATCCACAGTAGACGGTATCATAGCAGGCACTGTCAGTGTTAAAGTAATTTCAGGTCAGTTTCTATCAGAGAAACGTGGCAACACATTTGTCGAGGTTGAGATGTATGGCCTTCCAGCTGATACTGTTAGACGAAGAAGAACAAAAGTAGCCCAATCAAATGGAATTAATCCTACGTGGGACGATGAGCCTTTCACATTCAACAAGGTAGTCTTACCTGACTTGGCTAGTTTGCGCGTAGCAGCCTATGAAGAAATAGGCCGCTCTAACCGACTGATAGGTTACAGGATATTGCCAGTCGTAGGTCTTCGACCAGGCTATCGTCATCTACCTTTGAGAAGCGAATCTAATCAGCCCCTCACACTTCCAACCTTATTCCTAAAGATAGAAGTAAATGACTATGTACCCGACAGGTTGGCCGAATTGGCGGAGGCTCTTGCTAATCCAATAGCTCACCAATCAATGATAGATCGGCACGCCAAGCAACTGATGGTTCTGAACGAACAGGATGAACAAACAGATTAAAACGTCAAAAATCGATTTTCTGCCATCTTGCAGGAGGCATTGACTCTTTCCCGGGGACAGCTGGGGATTCTCATTAAATTCTTATAAAGGGGTCGCAAATCCGACTTGTTAATGTAGCACAGGAAGTGGCTCCATGAGCAATCGTGATATTGACACCTCATTGGCGGGACCGATGTATACAAATTGAATTGAATTCTTCAGTCAGATGCTTATTGAGCAATTTTTAATGTTCGCGTGGTACTTTGATTCAACGCCAAATCTTAATCACACCGTCGCGACTTGCTGAAAGAAGGAGACTAGACTGGTTGACGGTGGCCAAACAGCTGATTGAATCATGATGAGCTGCTGATGGTTCTAAGGCGTCGGAAATGGTCAGATTAGAGCTAGGTGCGACTGGTTCATCAGAGTTTGTTTGTTGAGCATTATGAGATTGAGCATTGTTCTGAATGGTGGCGTTCGTTGCTGGAAGTTCGTCGGTTTCCTGGACAACTTGTATGCCATCCACAAGTTTCATTTGATAATATTGACAAGTTGCTTCACTCGAGCTTTGCTTGGCCGGAACAGATCGTTTCATATAAGCCAACTTATGGTAACTGTTCAGGGGAGGTCGGCTGACCACGTAGGATCGATGCGGACTATTGAGGTCCCAGAATCTGATTTTCATATCATCACCGGCAGTTATAACACTGTTCGTGTCTTTACTACTGTCAACGATCATATTTAAAACACTATGGTGTGACGAATATGTGGACGAGAGACAAGGGGCAGGACTGGCCCAAAGAGTCTTGGTACGTGAAGCAGACTCGCAGTCCCAGGTAGAAACTTCGTTGTTTCCGTCCACAGAGCAGTAAATCTCATGGTTGCACAGCAAGATTCGACGTATGCGTTTCTTCATCCTGTCTTGATATGGCGGGTAACTCATTGATGTTGCTCGTATGTAAAACCTTAGATCAAACATGGATATGACGCTCGAAGATGTGCCGCAAGCTAGGCAAAACTCGTTTCCATCGAGGCAAGTTATTAGGCCGTCACTGCCGTCCATTTTGAGATTCCACAATTCCGAGGTGGTCGGTAATCTCAGATCATATCCTTTCAGAGTGGAACTAGTGGAGCAAGTTGCATAGGCATAAGGTGATAAAGACACGACATCAGTAACCACTTCGGATTTGGACTGATCTGAACCAAAATTGATTGATCTGACTACTCTAGATTGCGAGCTAGGCGTATACATCTGCAATAAGTGCAGGTTGTTGTTCTCAGTGAGGGCTAGTAGTGTATCTGTGCCAGTGCAGACCGACATAGTCGTGATGGCACCTGCATCTGGTGATATGAAGGTCTGTTTGGATCTGAAGAGAACCTGCGGCCTACTTGAAACGCCAACAGCGTCCCAAAATTTGATGGATGCATCAGTGGAACATGATATAAATGTCGTTGAGTTTGGGATAACTATCAGCTTGTTCACTGCACTCTTATGTTCATGCAAATGCGCCAATAGTATACCCCTGGGTCTAGTCGTTCGTGTTAGTGATACAGATGATGACATCAAAAGCCGAGAGTCCACGTTCGGTAGGCTCTGAATGATTGCGTCCTGACGGCGAATGCTTATATTGGGCTCGATCTGTTTGCTTGACGAGGTGCGCTTGTTTTTGTGTATTCTTCTTAATAAGAGCTCACTATCGATTAATTTATCCTCACTAGATTGATCAACATTGGTCAACGTATCTTTTTCATCACAATTCGTCGTTGGCCCATCGATTAAGGCGTCAAAATCTTTAGTATCAGTCTCACTAACTGTCCGATATCGTCGTTTGTCTCTAGCCATCTTTCTTTTCGTAATTATGTGAAATATCTCGTCTATGTCGTCCTGTCCATTGAGAATGGATTCAATGAGAACTCGAGGCAGAGGGTTTTGCAGGGAATCAAGGAGCACAACCTCATCACGCAGTCCATGAATGTCTCTGTCCAAGTGTAACTTGATGGCTGGTAAAACTCGTCTGTTGAAATCTATTCTTTGGTCGGCTCTTGATAAAACTAGTACAAAGTTTATCGCTTCGTTACGTATCCATTTGTTGGGAAATGACAGCAGAGGAACAGCCTCTTGAAATAACTCATAAATAATATCTTTAGTTAGGAGGCCAGAGCTAGTCATAGATGATATCGCTTTCAGACACTTGGAAATAACAACCTCTTCACTGTCGGCTAGCCCCTTCTGCAACAGCGGTTTGACAACTGGAGCATAGTAGGGTCCCAATTTTGTGGCGGTGCAACTAATATTTTCAAAGAATGCAGATCTTAACCGGAAGTCACTCTTATCGTTCAAGAATGTTATGATATGGCTCAATATAACTTCGTCTGTTTTATCCGTTCCGAAGAAATCGCATAGTTTAGAAACGCCCTCTGATAAGACAGCTCGACGGACATTGTTGCTTGGATCAACTAGTAACTGGCTGATTATCGACCCGAAGGATTCTTGCAGTAGACTTAGCTTGGTCTGATAATCGTGCTTATCTGGATTGAGAAATCTCTTCGAAGTTTCCGCCAGCTGGCTCATATTCGAGGCTAGTGCAATTCTTACTAGCGTCGAGCTGTCATGAGCTAGAGGTGATAAACTTGGCAATATGTAGTCAATGAAAACGTTTGCATCACTTGGTTGCAACTTGTCAACATACTTCAGAACGGTATTCAGTGATGTCACACATAAGGCTCTAACACGCGATTCTGACTTAGCCAAAAGCTGAATTATGTAGGGTAGTAGTCTGTCAGTTGTATATTCAGACATGATTGCTGGAGAAGATTCGAGGAGTCTTACACACAACTTAAGTGCTATTAGTTTTGCATCCGTGCTCTTGAGGGTTCTGAGTGTCGAGGAGGCCAATATAAGGGGTAACAGCAAGCCATGTTCATCCTCAGTGATTATCTGCTCCATGAGCTTGTCTAGGTTTCTGTTCAAGGTTAATATCTTGGAATCTGGTGACAATGGCACAAGTTTGTCAAAAAAGTCATAAAGTGTTTGGAAGTAGGCGGGAAAGAGGCTAGGTACAAGTTGATCAAGATGATAACTTGCAGAATTGCGTTTGCTCGGGTCGAGAACAGTTAGATTGAGGATCAATCTTCTTATTTTCGAATCAGATATACCGTCCTCGATAAATTTGCTCGGATCGTATTGATTCTTTTTGAACATGAGAATCTGACCAAGATCAAAGATCGAACTGTTAGGTGTATCATCTGAGAAGAGTTCTGCAAGTACACAGCCGAGACTGAATAGGTCCATCTGCGGGGTTAGTTGGTTGGTTTCCATATCACTGGTGTAGCTCGGCCAGGTATCGCTCCCCTCTTGCTCGTTAGATGGACAATTTTGTTCGACGAACCTTTCGGGGGCCATATTACAGCAGTGTCTTCGGGATGTGTCAAAGAAATAAGAGAAATCCGATGGATTGTTCTCTGGCAGCACAACTGGCTTGTAGGAAGCGAAATCTGCTAAAGTTACCCAAAGGAATGAGGTGACTAGAATGTTCTCTGATTTGATGTCCCCGTGATATATCGACTGTCTGTGAATAGATTGGATGCATCGCAACAGTTGGTAAGCGATCCATCGTTTCTCTATGGACGTCAGAAAAGGTCTAGTTGAAAGTCGATCGTAGAGGTTGTATTTGACATATTGTCTCAATAAGATGATGGATTTCTCGTTTATCAGACAATGTTGGAATGGTAATGAATTCGACTCTTTGCTCTTCTTGATTGTGTCCCTAATGTGTTCTATCTTGAGCCTATGCTCTTGGATGGGTGTTGAGGGATCATTTATGGCATATATCTTGGCCACACAGTAGCCAGCTTCTCTATGCTTCACCCGAGCGACTTTCATGAACCTAGTTGAGCCCAAGTTCGCATCGAGAGTGAAGTCGTTGCAATAATCTAATAGATAATATTCTACAGGGTAAATCTGACCCAGGGTCGTTACTTGATTACCCATGGCGAATCCAGATGCCAGAAACAGTTATAGGATTCCAGAATTTGTTGTGGAGCTTTTCAAGTCAAGCGAGATCATAATATTTATCTCTCAGGCGAAAATGCGCTGACTTCGCATTCCGCCCCACTGATACAGAACTTGGAAAGTGATATCGAAAGCTAGAATCAGTAAAACCTAAATTATTTCCATAATCGTGTCAATGTACTTTGTTTTTGTTATGTTGAACGATAAGTAATATTCGAAAATACTGTCGAATTGAATCTGTAGTCAAGAATATTACGTTCCTGGTGACAAAAAATGAATGTTCAATCGACCACCAAAGTCCATACTAGAAGTTCGTGAGATCTTTCCGAAAGGCTTATTTATTTTAGTCGTGTGGTACATACTATTCTTGAGTATGAAGATAAATATTGTATTTATTTTGGTTTTGAGTTCCGTAGACTTCTATGTTTACAAAAACTCAACCTCTTTGATTTATCAGACCAATTCATGGACTGTTTCTACGCCATTACGTATTCGTTGGGTTCGGGGTTAAAAAGCTCTAAGGCGGATGCCATGTCTGAAGAATATCACTTTTCGCTCGAAAAACCTCCTTGAAATTTGCTGAGCTGAGGGCTGATTGAAAGGGAAAAAAGAGCGCGACTGAGAATCGAACCCAGTTCGATAAGCCAAGAAAAGATAAAACTGCATTATTTATTTTCTCTGGCTGAGTGAAAACTACCCTAGAGAAACGATCGGCATGTCACTATCTCGTCCGATCTCTATCATCCAGTCCGCGAGAACAGATACAATCCCGATTCGCTTCCACATCGACCACATTTATTGATTAGTATTTATATTCGGTTTTGAGTTTCGCAGACTTTTACAGCTGAATTCATTGGCACGTGGCTCAGGAGTCCCACCGCGATGATGGAACCCGCAGCTACCATTAGCTGTAATTATTCGTGGTAAGCATCTGTGATCTCAGACCAAGGACGCCATCCATAGAAATTAGAGGGAAACTTGGGATTGTTTGTTTGTCAAAATGGACAGTTTGACTCAAGCAGGCTCAGTATTGACCAAGGATGATCTCATCAATCGGGCCCATGAGGCGCGGCGGGTCCGTGAATTGGCTCGTCGACGGGAGTTAGCCGCTGTCACGATACAAGCACATCTCAGAGGGTATATTCAGAAATTGAGACTCAAACATGAAGCCGATCAGAGACTGCATGAATTGACCGAGTGTCCCGTCACCTTCGATGGCCGGGAACTGGTCTGCCGTCTAAGATTTATTCTCTTCGCATGTAGGCCAATCAATCTCAACACGCTCGACTCTCTCGTGCGTATCATTCTAGGACCGGCAGCTCAGGAGGACAGTACCGCTAACGATGCTTCTGGAGATCCCGTCGAGAGAGCTGACCCTGAGGCCAATATACACTCCAGCAAACACTTGGTGAACGATGAGCACAAAAGCCTTACTCGAGTTTCATCCACCAGATTGGAGTCTAACCAAAGATACAGCCTCTTGCGTGTTATACGCGAAAACTGTTCAAAGACCAAAGATGACCGTGACCAATGGTTGTTCGTGCTTACGAAGGTCATGAATCTATGCTTCAGGTTCTTGTCTGACGCAGATTCTCTCTCGTTGAATTCTGGGAGAATCGATTCGTACTTGCACTTAGTGAATATATGTACTTCACCGAGCGAATTTAGGAAAGCTTGTCAGCCGCATAGCAACGAACTCATTGGTCAAATCGAAGAGCTCGATAGTCTCCCGCGCGAGCTTTTCATGAAAACTTTGCATGATAGGAGAACGGCTTTGAGTAATATTTCAAGCCTTCTTTGCGAAAAAATGGACCGTTTGGATAACGATCTGAAACCTAGAATAGTGTCCAACTATATCCAAATTGTAATAGGATCTCTCGATCTGAGAGACGCCTCTAGACTACTCAGCGAAGGTTGGAGCTCAAACGTGAAAGAATCTTCAGAGATACTCTTAGACACATTTAGTATTCCTGGACTCATTCACCATTTAGAAGAACACTCACCTGGTACGCTTACGGACTTAAATGGTCTATCTCTATTTAGTCACTCGATCAGATTGCTACTGACGCACAAAGATATGCAAAAGCTGACGTCTACTTCGTCAGTTTGCCTTCTAGCGAATCTCACTCATCTAGCTTCTTTGAATAGGGACGCTCTAGAGAAAGAGAGCACGACTTTCTTCATTCTCGCCAAGCTGCTCCTTGGATCCTGCCAGAAGAATATGCTACAGTCGGCATCAGCAGTCACGTCAGGTGTTCCACAAGTCAATTCATGTCGCCAGAATAACAAGAAAAGTGTATCTGGTGACGTTTCCTTCAATCCCATCCTTGGTTGGTTGACCAGAGAGCGAGCAGCCAACATTGATAAAGAGATCATCAAGTCCCAACTGTCCCATCTCTGGAGCAAAAATTTTCTCAAAATTATGTTAGTCGACCTCAAGGATACTATTACCTGCGATGTTAGCAATAACGGAAACAAAATTCAGAATTACGGATCGAAGCATAAAAGCATCTCACCCCCTAATACTAGTCAATCGTATGGTGATAATAATCGACAATCTCTCTCTCCCGGCGGCATACTTCGAAGAGCTATGGAGAGGGCTGCTACAACTGTAAGTCGGACAATCCATGCATCATATACGAAATCGCCTGGTACCTCCAGCAATTCAGCGAGATCTAAGCTCTTGACCCAAGAATCTCAGCGAATAGCACTAGTCTGCTCAATGTTATACACATCACTCAGAACATTATCGACTATGAAACAGGACATACTGACTGGTCTGTGTTTGCAAGACTATATCTTGCCTTACCTCTGGAGTTTCATAAGCTCTCTCGGACCTGACAATGGATTGAGAACGTTCCTTGAGCACTTGACGTTCTACACTAAGACAGATGCCCCAGAGTTCCACATATTAACGCTGTTCTGTGAGTGTGCCTCCCATCTCATAAGTATTCTCGATGACTCGGAACTGTATGAAAAACAACAGCCGTTTCGATTGGACGACTTGGTTAGAATATCTGCCTTCCTAAACAATTTTGTTTTTCGAGTGATCTCCAACAATTTAATTGCTCATACCGAACAAGACCAGGATCCAGTGTTGTTGGCAACCCACAAACTTCTGACAGATCTTTATAAGAGGGATTGTAGACGAAGGTTTGCACCAAAAGGCCACTGGCTGATCAAGGACACAAAAATGACGATATTCCTAAAAGATCTTGAAATAGGTAAGCCTACCGCGAAGGCAATCATGACGCTGCTTCCGCATATCATTCCACATAAGGAGAGAGTTTTGATATTCAGAAGGCTAGTCGCCAAGGATAAATCTCAATACTGCGCAGGTCTATCCACTCTCATTACAATACATAGATCAAGAATTGTCGAAGACGGGTACCGGCAACTAGCCAGATTACCTCCTCACGCTTTGAAGGGTCTCATCAGGGTGAAATTTATCAACGACTATGGCCTCGATGAGGCTGGAATCGACCAAGATGGTGTCTTCAAAGAGTTTCTTGAAGATACATTCAAAAGAGTTTTCGATCCAGCTCTCAACTTGTTTTGCTCAACTAGTGAACAGCGTCTATATCCGTCTCCGACCTCGCGACTCCACGAAGACTACTTATCACTTTTCAATTTTGTTGGCAAGATGCTTGGTAAGGCAGTTTACGAGGGCATTGTGGTTGATGTTCCCTTTGCTACATTTTTTCTGAGCAGACTCTTGGGTAAACCGCAAAGCACACTGTACTCGCCCATCGACGAGTTACCATCATTAGACCCAGAACTTTACAAGAGCCTGACTTATATCAAGCACTACGAGGGTGACGTGAGTGAGTTAGATCTTACCTTCTCGATTGATCAGGATTTCATGGGGAAGATAGAAACTCACGAGCTAGAATCTGGCGGGCGATCAATACCTGTGACGCGTGAGAGTCGTGTTCGTTACATACATTCGGTGGCCAACTTTAGAATGAGGACTCAGATTGCTAAACAAACTGACGCTTTCATCAACGGTTTCAAGTCTATCATCAACCTTGAGTGGCTTTCAATGTTTTCTGCTTCCGAATTCCAGAGATTGATTAGTGGTGATAATAGACCTATCGACTTGCAAGACCTCCGACGACACACCAAATATTTTGGTGGCTTCCATAACAACCATCGTGTCGTTTCTTGGTTGTGGGACATTCTTGAAAAAGATTTCTCACCTGAAGAGCACAAGCTCTTCCTTAAATTTGTGACTAGCTGTTCAAAGCCACCCTTATTGGGCTTCGCTAACCTCGAACCTCCATTTTCGATACGATGTGTCGAGGTTAGCGACGACCTGGACTTGGGCGATACGGTGGGATCTGTATTAAGAGGTTTCTTCGCGATCCGAAGATCAGATCCGGTTGATCGACTACCTACATCCTCGACATGCTTCAACCTACTCAAATTGCCCAACTACCAGAGACGAAGTACTCTAAGAGAAAAACTACGTTACGCGATCAGGAGCAACCCCGGGTTTGAGCTGTCATGAACGGCTCGTCAGTGCCAGTTATAAATCCATTCAGATCAACACTCATAAACAGATTGATGCTCCAAAGCTTGATCACGATAATAGCAGTGTTCTCTGGGTGAGATGAATAAAACAACTAATCTAACACTAGGATTTATTCGGTTAACGGACGTGTCGGTGCTGGGCATAGGTTGCACAATAATTGGGTATTATAAGCTCCAAGAACCTAACGATGTCATTTGGGATCGGCAGACACTTGTTGTTGTAAGCTGATCCCGTCTGATCTATGAAGAGCTCTCTTTAACTTTAGTTGATTCCGGTTACATGAGGCAAACGAAGATTGTACATTCAATCAAGACAAGCGTTAGTGACTACTGTTGCTTGAGCTCGGATCCGATCTTGTAACCCATGAGCTTATTCCATTCGATTTTTGACCTGATTACGGGCAACGGCCTTCTCAGAGCCTTGAATGTGGTGTCTGACATCGTCTGGTAGTTTTCAGATATGGCTCGCTGATAGTCGTTTTCAAGTTTTTTGACTGCCTCGACCATATCTCTCGCCATCTGTTCAGGGTTCTACAAAAGAAAGAATTGCTCATCAGAGTTGAGCTCATGCAATGTAGAGCACAAGAGTCCAATGGAGTAAAACTTACCGTTATAGATATTGTGCTGTCACAACGTCTAGAGCTAACTAACTGCACATTCCCGTCTTCATAGTAGTGGACATGTAGCCGGATGAGACCATTCAGCTCAGCTTGTTTGGCGGACGGATGAAATGATATGTTCCAGACAGATCTCCACCGACCGTTCCAAAATTTTTTCGGTTGGAACTGGTGACCTTCTAGGCACGCATTCAAGGTTATTACATCATCGCTGACTGAGGAAAACACAGATCCCGCTCCTTCATGATAGTGTTCCGAAGAATACTTTGTCCATTCCTGTTCGAGAGCGAACCTCCAAGTTTCTGCTGTGGCATCTGGCTCCCATGGCTCTATATTTGATATGCTGCCAGTAACGTGATCGTACGTGAATGATTTCTTAGACCTTGGATCAACAAATATACCTCCAATATCATTGAAATTGCTCAATATAACTGCATGATCGGAGCCTTCTAGATTGACTGGCGTTAGTTGAGTCTTGGTGTATTTAGGTAGAACTTTTGAGACTTGATCATTGATGATTTTTTCGTCCCTTACTATCCCTTTCACAGCCTCGAGAACCTCAACAAGTTCACCTGGTGGAGCATTTAATATAAAACTAGACACCATGTCTGCTGGCGTCCGCCCTTCATCTCTCTGGTCGTCTGAGCATTCCTCACTATCCATTAGCAAGATAGTACAAACCTTCTCAGATCTGAGGAGGGAAAATTGTTGAATCACACTGTCATAAGAGATGGTAGTGATGCAAAATGAATCTGATGGCCAGAATACATATTCATGGGATGAACCAGTATTTGTCTCTGTGGCGGGTCTGCTTTGCGGGAAATAAAAATGAAGTTTTTTAATTTCCAGGTGGCTGACTGTACAGATTCGAAAGAAAACCACACTCACGGCGACAATGTGTGCTCGTGCCGCGACTCGGGAGCGGATTTCGAATTACTTATTCTTTAGTCTAGTATTTATTTTCGTTCATTTTATGTGTCCTTGGCCTCTAGGACTCGGTTCGATTCCTTCAGACGAACGAAGATAGAAGCCACATGGGAGTTTAAGCGAAGGCTAACGACAGGCTGGTCAATATAGGATGTCTTCTATTAAATTCTACTACATGCCCGAGAGCCCTCCATGCAGAACTGTGGAGATGGTCGCCAAGATTGCAGGTGTCGACCTGGACAGGCAACTCGTCAATTTGTCAGCCAAGGACCACCTCAAAGAGGAGTACCTCAAGA
>Ga0209372_1000173_pt1 | contig 48061 bp, 31 predicted proteins | sample AgamicAtPe_FD_187170 | JGI IMG/M metagenome (GOLD analysis project Ga0209372, IMG submission 187170) | Agave microbial communities from Guanajuato, Mexico - At.P.e (SPAdes) (version 2) | ecosystem: Host-associated > Plants > Phyllosphere > Phylloplane/Leaf | place: Guanajuato, Mexico | collected... | reverse complement strand
TGCTCTTCCAAGCAAACTGAACAGCCATGAAATTGGGCGCATAATTTGGTGTCCGAAAGTGGGGGACAGGGGAGCTGGCGAGCAAAGAGGAAGTTGAAGCTCGAAGTGAAGTCTCTCTCTCTCTCTCGCTCGCTCGGTTCAATTTTCTGCTATTACAAACGCGGCTTCTACGGTTCCTCAAGATTGAGTTGCATGATAAGCGAGCGCGCCTGTCCACTCTCAATCCTAGGTAAAATCAATGTCCGGATTCTAACCAAAGCAGACGCAAACTTAACAAAGTTGCCACCAACTTTTCGCCCTCTTCCTTTTTCGTGCCACTCAAGCCTCTCCTCCGCGAGGCTTCCCCAGTCAGCTGAATGTTCGCGCACGATTCGAACGCGCGCCAAGATTCAAACTGGCCCATTCGAATACGAACAACCAACTCGCTCGCTTGATTTTCATCTAAAACGTTCGATTCCACTACTCAAATCAACTTTCTCTTGGCGCCAATTCTGAATTTGCCAATTCTGCTTGAAAACCTCTACACGGCGCGATTTCAAATCGGAACCCCAACTTACTCGGTTGCCCAACATCGCCGCTAAGCTCTCGATCCTGTAGCCGGTAATTCACGTCAAAAACAAAAGATCAACAATTTGGTCGTGTACGTTCTACCGACAGACAGCTAGATTTATATCTAAACCTAATACTGGCGAGTGCTGCGCTCCGCGGCAACGGCGGCGTAATTATGACTCATCTGGTCATCCTCCAGCTCCGAGTTCTGAGTGTTGAGTTAGTCGAAATGTGGCCAAGATAAAATCTAGTCTTCTCAGCAAACCCTCAAGGCCAGCCATTGGCCGTCTCGACCATTCCAGAGGCGATTTTCAACCTCTTGTCCCAGTCCACTCCACTGCACGACCTTTCTCTCTCTCTCTCTCTCCCTCCGAGGGACCTATCAGTGGCAGTTTTCGTGCATTTGGTTACATAATAAGCGGTTGACATTTAGTCTTTAGCTAGATCGATCATCTAAGCGAGAGGCCTGAGTAAGCTTAGAATCTGAAAAAGTCCACCCACAGAGAGCGGATTTTTGTCAATCCACAATGGTTCCTTTCAGGGAGCAAAACTTGGAGAAACTTCCAGAAAACTTAGAGCCCCACTGGTACGCTTCTCCAATCCTTGCCATCGGGCCGAGTTGGCGCGTTTGTTTTATTTATTTTTACCTCCTCAGATCAGTGCCCTCAAGTGTCCGCAAATGGACGCTGAACTCTCCCGATAGAGTTTCAAACCATCCAACCCGCAAGAATCTTGCTTGAAGTTACGCGCCCGCTTCAGAGGAGAGTCTTACTCACCTCTGTGAGGTGCATTTGCAAATGTTGTGACTTAAATTTGGAGATACGAATGCGATTGCAACAAATAAGAGTAGACTGGCGACAATAATTATGAGCCTTCTCTTGGTCCGGCGATCCAAGCGATAAATTCGAGAATAACTAAATGCCTCCCTCGGCAGCAAGGGGCATGAAATTGAATAGGGAAGAGCCAAAACGGCTTGGATAGTAGCATTAGCCTGAGTGGTGTAATAAAACCACCATTCGCCCAATTAGTGGTGGTTGCAGTGTAGTCTTAGTGGTTCTAGACCAACAGGTTTTTTAGCAGTGCTAAATTTGAATACAATCAACGGCATCACATAAGAGAAGTAAAGTGGTTGACATCAAATGGAACTTTGCGCACGCAAGGCCAGTGGGTTTGGATTTGATTTTATTGTTAGTCAAGTTTCGAGCTAAGCAAAGAATGGTTGATAGTGGGAGAGTGAGGGAGCGAATAAGCTCTACAGTCGCATTTTACAGCCAAGTCCTGGAGCTGGCTGTTCCTACTAGACTTGAGATATTCGACAACAGGTGCACGCGCATCTGTTGAATTTGATGCCAGTCTATTGTCCACAGTGCTGTTGTTCCTTCAGAGCCTACAAAGAGAGATTACGGCCAGCTGATAAATGAATAACTTTCGGGGTCAGCACTTGCTTCCTGTTTGCTTATTCGACGCAAAATCGACTAGATTGATAGATACGCATTATGCAAAAACGATCGAAAAGTGCAGATGGAGAAAAACGTGAGCATATAGATCATAAACGCTGCGCCTATATTTCGATCCATTCTCTCTAACTGTAATCAACTGTAACAGTATGAGCAATTGAGCTCGAATTTGCCAACAGATGTCGGCCATAGAGAAACGTGATTCATGCTGTGAGGTCCTGGAGGCAGTGAACTTGGGATTGAGTGAGCCAGAGATGGAGGGGCTCGTTGCTGCAGATCTGAAGCGAGTTGTCTGTCTATGGCTGGACCATGCGCGAAAGGAATTACTTTCTTTCTAGTCCATCCGAATGTGTACCTATCATTAGCTATATTACCTCCATTGTTGTGGATTCTTCCTCCCCTTAGTCTTTCTCGCCTCCTTTAACCTACAATAATGGGCCTGATATTGCAGCAGCAGCAAATTCGCCCGAATCAGGATCGGCGACCTAGACAGAGCCTAATTGAGTTGTCTAATTTGTTCACTGGCTCTAGCCAGCCCAAGCAATTTACTTGGCTAACTCCCGATGCTAGCTAGATTGAGGTAATAAATAATAATAATAATAATAATATGCCTCGATAGTATTGGACAACAGTCGGCATCGAATGGGATGCGGCCTCTCATTCATGATTCAATTTCGCGCCTCAATGCTAGAATGTTGTTTCGGCGCTCTCTCTCTCTCTCTCAGCTGAACTCAAGCTTTCAGCTGAATCGCGAGTAAAACCAGTGAGCCGAAGAGGGCTCAGATGGACGACAGGAAGAGCAAGTCCATTGTGTTGAAACACGGAGATGGTGCCAGCTAAGGAGGCGGGCAAGCGAGCTACCAGCTGCTCTTGCTTACTCCTCCTCAAGTCACCAAATTTAATTTTGAGTTTACCTGCCAGCTAGAGCTGGCAACCGCTTGGGCAGGTAATGATGCTCGCTGGTTTGTTGAGGCAAAGGACTGCAATTTAGAGGATACCACTCTCTTGCTTAAACTTTTCCCTCTTCCTCCTCCCCGACTTGCCCTACCTTGAATTCTCCAGTCACTTCGGCGTGCGTGTGGCAAAGAAAAAAGGAAGCCAGTGTGCCGGTGTGGGATCGATTCCTATCCTTCATACAAGCTCGAAGAAAATGCGCTAAAAAGAGGCGTGCTCTTCCCACTTTCGGCATCGCCTTCAATCCATACAAAAGCCTTGGTCAAGCATTGACTTGCGAACCAATTCGTGTTTATCTTCATGGCTGTGCCTTCACTTTTGGTTATTCACGGTCATGCCAAACTTCTCACACGTTAAAGAAAGCTACATCTTCATTACTTTCCATTGAGTTTGCGCACTGCCCACCATATCCAAATCGCGAGGCTACACACCTTGAGTGTGTTGTTTTGAGTGAACCAATAATAATTACATTATCATACTGGCCCGCACACAGGTATCTGAGGAAAAGTCCGATTTTCCTCTAGCACGCAAATCTCTCAAAGTCATAAGATGTGATCATGATGAGTGTGCTTGATGGAGATGGTGATGTTCGCAAGAGATGCGGCATTTCTATGATATAGTGAGAGTAAGGCAACCTGATGATTTAATTTGGAGCCATGAACCGCAAACATAGCTGCAGTGGCAATGTCAGGCCAGCGCCCTCCTGTTCGCCATCACGTTGGATTTGTTCACACGACCAACAGGTGGTCATAAGAACAACTGACTTGCAAGGTGGCCGAGTTGCTGGGATGGCCATTGCTGTCGCCACATCTCACTTAGTTCAGGTTCGAGGAAAATCTCGTAGCTCTCAAAAAACATCCTCTCATCCTTCCCCTCACCCGCCCCCTCTTGTAGAATGTTCTCTACCTTAGCTGTATGTAAAATGTATGAGAAGTTCTGGGACTACAACCGGAGAGGGAATTGTCGGTTTAAATCAAAAGGATCCTCAATCATAAGGCCGAAAGCTTTGTTGTCTTTGGCAACCGCCGTGCCTCTTTCCCTTTCTATCAAACTTCTTTTCTTTTCTTTAGCCGACGAATCACTGATTTGTCGGCTCAAAATTTAAATACTTTGGAATTCTCGCCCCTCGACCGTATGCTTTCATGAGTCATACAAGAGGTGAACTTTGCCTGTTGATTAGTGGCAATAATAAAGTGTAATTGAGCGCGGTAAATAACCGAAAAAGGTCCATGCTACTCCTGTTATTGCTGACCTTGTTTCAATGTCCACTCTCAGCGATCTTCCTTGATCAACGAAGTCGTGCTCACCTATCAGCTCAATTATTGAGTTTTAAAATTCGAAGTATAAAAAATTGGTGTCAATAGGGGTAGTGGATCTCCAGATTCGCTTCGAGAGGTATATTTGGCCTCATTTGGCGCGATAAAGTCTGAGGATCGCACAGAATCTTTAGAATGCTGTGCTAGTTTTGCCGCACAGCACAATTCCATGAGTCTAATTCTGATACGACACCTATAGAAGCTTATAGCTGTCCTCCCTGAATACGAACCCCCTAACTAACCGTAAAATTTTCAAACTCTGCTTCAAAACCAACCGAATCAACCGACACATGTAAAACGGGTTTTGCACAAATTATATCCTGAATAATTGTCCCCTACCAACAAATCAACCAACACTTTCGCTCGTTTGAACACTATCTAACGGATACACAAATAAACCTCAATAAAATCATCAGCATGTTCTCAACGGCATGAGGCGTGAATGCAAATGTCACGGCTTATCAGGTAAGATTCAACAGCCCAATCGGTATCTATGTCGGACTCTAGCATCAGCGACAAATTGTGCTAACCTCACTCAATTTTTCAAATTTTTAGGAGCTTGCAATATGCAAACGTGTTGGCTAAAGTTGCCCCCTTTCAGAGAGGTTGCGAGTAAGCTACACGATAGTTTAGATCAAGCGATACGAGTCATTTATGTGGCGCATAATCCTACTAATCGGCAAAAGTCGCTGACCTCAACGGATATCAAGAAATCCAATAAGAAGCGTTCATCGGTGAATGGACCCACGAGGTCATCAGCATTGTCTCATTCTTCGGCCGCAAATCTGCACAACTCAAATCAAAACGCACTCAACGATCCCCTGATTGAAGATAGAGCTAGTATGCTGGGCAGCAGGCAGAAAGGCACAAAGAGGCACACGAATTCAGACAACTGTGAGGATTGCTACCGTACACCTGTTAGTCAAACTGAGGGCGGCAGCAGCACAATTAGCCCCAGAGGCGGAGGTGGCGGCATCATTCAATCGGCAAAAGAAGAGAGTGGCAGCGATGAGCATAGATCCAACCGGGATCTGCATGGTGGCAACACAACCGTGGTCAAGAAACGACCCGTTGCGAGATCGATAGGTATAGCGGCCTCCACCATATCGCCAAGCAAATTTGACCTTTTATACTATGAGGAATCTCCAGATTTTTGCTTACCTGATGAAAGGTACAATATCAAAGGAACGAAGGATCGAATATGTAGTGAAAGTCCCAATGCCATCAATAATTGTGAAAGGTTATGCTGTGACCGAGGTCATAAAACTGAAGTTCGCGAGGAAAAGTACAAGTGCGAATGTCAGTTTAAATTCTGCTGTAAGCTCGATTGTAACACTTGTACGAGGCGGAAGGTTATACATAGATGTTCATGACACTATTCCACCGAAAAGGTTAACTCTTTGCCATACTAGATAGCCTTACCGATCTATTCACAGAAGCTAATCGACAGTTAACCCGATGAAGTTGTCCCTTACTTGTAGTTCATAACTTCCAATCATCTATTCAAACATTTGTACATAAATATGTATGTAAATACGCCCGAAGCTAGGAAAGCAGTTTGTCGGCATCGATTTTTACTTTGTGATTAAAATCGTTATTAATTATAACAAAAAGTAGACCCTCATGCTTTCGAGAATAGATTCTAAATCTCCACAGGATCTATATGTATTGTAGGGGTTCAAATGGATCTTCCGGATAGTTGAGGCCCTCGGAAAAGCTCGTTTCACATTGAACTTGTGTCTGGCGAATGGACTATAGATGGACCCCATGATAGCAGCCGTGAGCCGCCTAGACCGATCCAATGAGGCTGGAAACACCGAAAGGCATTCGTTGATCAACGAGAAACCAATGGGAGTAGGGGTGCATGCTTGAATCGTTCAACTAGATGCTCTAGTGAACTGAGATCGAAACTTCATTACGGTCCCCACATAACGCATTCTAAAACAAATGAAACTATGTAAAAATTCAACCACTGCCAACGAGTCAATTTGATCTAACAAGATTCCGTAGTGCCCCCAAGTCTCGAGATGATGCGCGCCATTCACCTTATCACCTGATCATCAAAAGAGTGAGTCGAAACAGTGACAAAAAATTCCTTGATTCAGAGAATTTACCTGGTACCTATACCAATTCGTTGCTAGATCTCTAAACAAATCTGAAAAATTGATAAAGTTGTCCCAGTCCGAGAGGCAGGCATCAAGTCACTGGAGGCAATCTATGCACAGTCGGTGCTTAAAGCTTCGGACCCTCCGATCGTTGTTTTTGTTTTTTATGCTCCTCGATATAAACATATAAGGAGATACGATGTTCTTGAATTCACGATGGTAACCTTCCAAGGCTATTAGCATAGAAAGGTCATGGTCGAAGTCAAAACTAGAGATGTAAGTTACTAACTCGCGCCTGATGGACAATGGTTTACTGGTTGCGATTTCAACGTCCAACGAGCGAGGACCTCGCTGCGAGGTGATGATGGGTCACGAGAGGGCGTCGCCACGAGCCAGCAGCGGTATTTCAACTTGCGAGCGGGCCAAATGATGGAAGCGTCAAACTAGATACATCTTTACCAAATATTCATGTCCAACCTCTGATTGCTTTGCATTCAAGACGCAACTGCAGTATAAAGGTCAGGTTCCAGGAAAGTTGACACGATCATTCATCATTGTACCCGATGAAAAGGGACAATACTCGAGACAGAATCATCGTCGATCATCTCGCAAGAATCATCCAATGAAATTCCCTCCCCCGCCACCAGGTATCAAGGAACAGATCAATATACTGATCACCTACTTGATAGAGAGTGGCATCAACCACAATCAAATCTGTACTCATAAATCAGTTAGCTCTATGGTCTCTTGCCTGCTTAATGATTGGAGGAACATGCCAGAGACTAGGCACCGCGAATTCGAGAAAATCTATCGAGAGGCGTCTGAGACAGTTGCATCTGGATGTGTGGATGAATGGACAACTTTTCAAGGTGAAGTCCCGAAGCTAAATACGAAGAAGATTACCGAACTGACCAGAGAAGCCGAGGTCACGCAAATTCACAAGTAGGCTGTGGATTTTATTAGCTTTTAATTATAAGAGGAATCTTTAGACAGCTGTAGCAGTGTGAGAACTGTTCGTCTGAGAGACAATCTCATTATCTTGCTTGATGATTTTTATCAAATGCTCTATTCCGTGTAGTTCGTTCTTCAGATGGTTTTTGATATCTTCGACGACTGAGTCATCAAGATGAACGTTGGGGGACCGATGTTGTTGATTTTGGACTTGTTTGAGCTGTGACATGAGCTCATTCAAACAACCTTTATACTTGGTTTGTGCATGTAATTCTGAGAGTATGCTCTCCATTCGAGATCGTAATTTTTCTTCATCAGCTTGGATCGGGAAACCTCTCCGGTTCTCTATTTCCTGCATTATTAGCACCTTCAAAACTCGATTAGCTAGCACTACCTTTTTTCTCCTGCATTCCTCCAGTTTTGACTTCATCGCAGCCACGTGTTTTTGCATCTCTGAGACACCATCGGACAGTTGCCTCAGCCTTATCTTCTGCTGCTGCGTTTCGAACTGTTGCATCTTGAATCGGTCATTCAAAGCTTGAAATCCGATCAAAGGTATAGGAATAAATTTCTTCGGATCTGGATTGTTGAGCTTGGCTTGTTCCCATACTTTTGGATCGATTCCGTCCGGCACTTTACCTAAGTATTCTTCGACCTCCCTCTCACTGAGCTCCTGCAGGGGAATGAGTTGAATAAGATTGTTCGATAAAGCCTGATTAAGCTGTTGATACTGTTGTGGTTGACTCAGGTGCCTCAAAATGTCTGCAGCGGGATATCTCCGATTGGTTGCAGGGTCTATGATTGAGACTGTCAATATGCACTTATTATCTGGAAGAGTTTTTGAGGTTTCAACCTTCACACTGCAGTTAACGCCACCAAAAAGACATCTGAGATTCTGCTCTAGTTGAGGAATACCATTGTCAACAATTGACGATTTCAAGAGAAGAGCGAATGTTTGCTTCGATTCGACCCTTCCACAGTCTTCTGCGCCTCTTTTAGCATAACCTATGGCCTTGAATCTTTGAGTTGGCAGCGATTCTGTCATCTCCAAAGGCCCTGCATCGCGCGCATAATATGCTTTCCCAGCACCCCAAAGTGCCTGGATTCTGTTAAAGTTGCCCAAAATTTGATCTCTGGCATCATTGTAGATGCGTGGTTGCGATATCACTTGTAATATCTGGTTAATTTGTTGCTGATACATGATTCCCTTTGAAAATAAGACAACGAGTGTTAAGAACAGGGCATATTGGTCAACCAGCCTCACATCATATCCAGAATTTCACTCGCATTTCTGTAACGAGCCTGTGTTTAGAGTAGTTTCTCATCCCTCACCCACGTGTAGTCTATGCTGCGTACCACATTTCGGCCCAACTGATCGACCTCAACAAATTCATTCTAGAATTTACACTCCAGACGTTTGGTTTATAAACAGAAACTCGTTAAAAGAAATGCCCAAGGATCCGATTAGAGCTCCCAAAAATGCTAAGCAGAAGATTTCCGCTGAAACTAGACCGAGGAAGAAGAGGAAAAACAGCAAGCGATATAAGGGAAGTTCATGGGAACCGGCACCCGTGAGGGAGGCTCCCCACAGTTTTGTCATCAAGAGAGGCCAAATAGGAGGAGGTTTGATGAAGTTAATGAACGACATGAGATGTGTACTCGAACCATTCACAGCTAAGAACCTACATGTCATGAGGAAAAACAGTGTCAGAGATTTTGTATCCATTGCCTCCATATTCCACGTTCAGAACATGTTAATTATCACGCGAACGGAGAAATCAGCCTACCTCAGATTTTGTAAACTACCCAGAGGCCCAACCCTTACCTACAAGATCATTGATTATACCCTGAAGAAAGATATTGTCGCGAGCCAGAGGAAGCCGTGTAGCACTCCAGATCTTTATCTACGTGCACCTCTTGTGATAATGAAGTCCTTCAATGAGAAAATTCAAGGCGATGAGGAGCACCAATTTGATCAGAATGAGCTCCAGACGGTAATGTGGCAAGGATTATTTCCCTCTATAGATGTTAGGCATTTGAAGCTGTTAAAAATGAAGAGATGTGTTCTGTTGAGACTTGACCCAGCCACTGGAAACATCGACTTCAGACATTACGCCATCAGGGTTAGGCCTGTTGGAGTCTCTAAACCTATCAGAAGATTAGTCACACGTAAGAAGATACCAGATTTGGGCAAATTTCAAAGCATCGACGATATGCTCGACGATGGCGGTATGAGCAGTGGTGCCTCAGATGGTGAAGAAGATCAGCTAGACACGAGTAGGCATGTGGATACTAGCAATGAGGATTTTTCAACAACGAAAAGTGCTATCCGACTGGTCGAGCTCGGACCTCGGTTAACTATCAAACTACATCGCATAAATGAGGGTCTCCTCGGGGGTATTAGACTATATGGATGAGAGGTCGTTGGGGTACTTTATTGACTAATTCGATCCCTCAATAAAGTTTGACGACGGAACCAACCATCCTACTAATCACAGACTTCAACATATCCATTGGAACGTTTGACGACCATTTTCTTGAAAGCACTCTGTTGACAAGCTCAGCGTCTTTCAGTTGGGGGTCATCTTTTTTTGGATCAGATTCAGCGTACATAACAAACATGAGCAACCCTCGTCGTCTTTCTGATTCATCTTTGTCTATAAATTGAAATAAGTTCATCACTTGAGAGCCGGGAAGTTTCTCGATGTTATCAATCATGACGACGTACCTGTTCCCGATTCTATCCAATGAATTTTGCAGTACTTGCTCAATTCTGTTTGAATTCAGAGTGCTATCAGAGGCATCTAGGAATGCATAATCAGTAGCAGTAATGTTGGCTATGGTTCGTGCTATACATGTGGTCGGATCTAGCCTACAGTTGCTGTTCTTAGATCGTCCTATCAGCATGAGAACGGACACCTCTCTTTCAATGAGGGACAGTCGAGTCTTGATTGTTCTAATCTCTCGGTGCGACAGGATTTTCGGATGACGAGCTCGCATTTTGTCGATCTCTCTGATTTTGATTGCAACATGTTCTGTCCGACCAGGGTCTGTTATTCCAACTGTAAGTATATTCCAGTGGACGAGAAAGATGAAAAACCCAAGCCTGTTAAATGAATGGCTCAGGAATCTCATGGCCACTGTTTGATAGCAGATCTTTGTTGCATCCAGTAAAATAAGGGGGTGTTGGATATGATCACAATTGAAAAAATTGTGCAAATCGGGTGAACTGTACAAAAGTAAACGCAGACCCGCTACAGAAATAAACACTGAACTGCAAAACTTTTGCTTCAAGTTTGGAATTTTAGTGGGAGCTTGTTGTCGCGCCTGACTTTTTACCCGCCCTCCCAATGATTGCCACTCTCGCATCGGGTCGAGCGTGCTTCGGGCTAGACGCACCCCTCTTCAATCAGGATCATTGGGCCTGCGGACGGTTTTTCTACTTGAAGATAAGGCAGATGTCCAAAATTCGTCATCGGTGAGACTCTTCTCTACCTCCAATAACCTCGAAAAATTGCGCAGGAGGCTACACGAGTGTGGCAGGGATTAACAAGTGCCAAAATTAGAGCGAGAGTATCCATCAGATTTGGAGTCTGGTTGACGAACTTGTTTCTCAACGCGGTGACGCGCCAAGACCAAGATAAAGGTGTCTTATCGAACTGGATCAATCCTTTTCACCAAACATCTTGCGCATATGCCTACAAGAGGGCTCGAATACATAGGAGATTCATGAGAACCACCATGAAACTCGGATCAATCATAAATTTAAGCTTATACTTGAAAGCTGAGGTTTCCGTTTTGAACGCTCTTTGAATGCAGAAGTTGTATAAGTAGCGTCCTATGGAGGTGGCTCGAGGCAGTTTGCAACTCATAGACTTGGATGTTGGGATAGTTATCGCTTGTTCGAGCAATGATTAGTATCACATTCAACGACACAACGAGCCGCTGCATTGAGCAATCGATGTTTGGCCACTGCTTCCGCGTCGCCTCTGCTGAGCTCTAATTAATCATTGGGGTCTCATTGACCAACACTAAGTTACCTATCAATACCCGCACACAATGCAATCGATCTTAGAGAGATTCACCCATTCTTGGCCGCGAGGGACCATGTGCAATCTGCGAACTCTAGTCCGAGGACCCAAGAGCAGACAAAATCTCAACTAGATAGTGTCTTCTAGTATCGCTGGCGTCCCTATGCCTTTGCAGTTGCGTGTCGCCAAGATTTCGTACTTCTAGGCGTGAATTCCACTCGCGGAAGTCCCATGATAATCATGACCGTCAGACCAATCGAGAGTCGCGAGTAAACATGGGCTCTATGCAACGATGCTGTTGCCTCAGTTCGACTAGTACAACAGTGGCACAAAAAGTGATGCAACCTTTTATCGCTTGCCCATGGGTTGGAAGGGTTATTCCGGGTATAAATTAAACAATCATTTGATAATCCAATGCGCCTACCCGCACGTTTAGAATGCACTATAACCCGAATGCTGCTTGTACCTTTGATGCAGTTGGGTATTTCTCATGCATATTGCTCGCGTGATACTACAGTAAATTGCACACTACCACAACTGGCTAAGTCGTTATGCAGTTGTTGAGCTCGAATTGCATTGAGGCCGAAGTTGAGTCGAGGATTCCCTCGTAACTATTGCAAAATGAGCGCGAGCTTACCTGTAATAATTAGACACTCTGGGGGTCACCAAACACTTGAACTCTCAGCGCACCAATACGTGAGATTCAACCGGATCTGACAAACCACCCCAGCGGTTAAGAATTCGAAAATTTAGTATTCGAATATCACTCACCTCGCTTTGGTAATCTTGGCGAGAGTGATTGCCGAAGCTACTTGTCAGGTCAAAGCATCCTCTCAAGCTGTCAAATGAAATTGCTCGCAACCTACCCATTCGCAGCGCGAGCGCGATACAAGTTTCTGCTCACCAGAATCCAACCTAACCTGTCTTGATTCATCAAAGCTCGCACGAGCGCTTCGAGGATAAACTCCACGCGAGAGCCACTCGCTGTCAGGTGAAAGGTTGCGAAACAAGCCCTTCCTCCCACAGCTTTTAGAGACCTTCAGAATCTGAATCAACGAGATGCGCGCCATTAAGAGAGTTGTCGGGGAGACAAATTCAACTCGAGGAATCGCACAAGTGGATCGATATCCTCTCTAAAGCATCGGATCTCTCATTGTGTCTACGACTCAAGATAATGCCATTCAACAAGTTGGTGCTTTTGTGATTATATTCGCCACCAAGAACCTCATCGAACCTCGTGAAAAGATTCCATCGCGAGCAAGTTTCAACATGGATTTCCGGTTGCTTATATGGACCTTGGTCTTGAGTTTTAGCATAATCTACTGGATGTGGCAGAATTACGCAATCGTTATAGACTATGATCGGAATCCCGAGCTCATCAACCCATCAAGTGGGTCAAAAATCGCACCCAGCGAGCTACTAACAAATTTTTCCAAGGTAATCCAAGCGAAGCCCGAGTACATTTCTGCAACAAGTGCCCAGGAGAGACTCTACCATCTGGAGCACAATATTAACATTGCGAACGTGTTCATCTCCGATTATGTTTACACAAACCATCAAGACCTCATCCAGTCTGGTTGGCCTATTGCAAACCAATCTCTTTGTGATACACACCTGAAGTGGATTTTGGATCAACTTGAAAAATATAGCAACTATACTCTAATCACGGGAGAAATTGGTCGCGATCTCACAAGCTTGATGGATAGTTTTGGCAAGCAGCCATCGAGTGTCTATTCGGGTGTAGTTAACTGGCTTGGCTCATACGAGCAATGCGCTGCCACCAGTCTAGACAGTGGCCGAATCAAGACTCGATATTGCATCCTTAGAACACAATTCAAACACTGGCCACACGATGAAAGAATGCACCAGAAAACAACAATCAGGATAGGAGTCTGTCTACCTGAAACCTGCGATACGCTCTCTTTTGGTCTCTATAACTCGTCCATTGGCCAGTTAGCAAAGCTCGAGTTGGCTGACCTTTACAAGAGCCAACTTGACCTACACTCAATGTACTGTCCGCCCGACCATCGGAGCCCCATAAGCAAGCTACCGTTGAGTGGTCGTATCTACCTGGTGCTCGTAGGTGGATGGTTTCTTCTAGTTGTGATAGCGTCTATTATATACGAGCGCAGTAAGAGTAGAGAAAACCAAAATCTTCCATCCACAATTCAGATCGACGAGCCGCCTAAACAGGCAGCAATATCATACAATCTGCTGATTAAGCAACCGCGGAAGGAAAATTCTCCGTCAAACAAAATACTAGAGGCTCTATCACTACGATGCATCATCAAGGAGTTCAAGTCGAATAGGTTTCAAGTGGACTTCAAACATGGTGGACGGGTTAGAGTCAACTTGGGCTGTCTCGACTTCCTCAAAGTGCTCATGATCGTGCTCATAATACTTGGACACAGTGGTTATCTTGCCGATTTGCACTCGCAATCCCTACAAAATCGGGTGACCATTCGACTGAGCAAGCTCGGAAGACTTGGCATATCTCTGCCAAATTGCGTCCAAACCTTTTTCCTCTTTTTTGGAATCCTAACCACCTATACCATGATGCGGAAGTTTAGCATCAAGCAATTGGAGAGTCCGTTAACTTGGGTGCTAGTCAACCTTCTCGTCCTATTAAGATTATTGCCACTCCTGATGTTGATCTATTGGTACTCGAAATCGGTCGCCCCATATGTTGGCTCTGGTCCATGGTGGGACCATGGGACGGATGAACGTTCTTTGCGGGGCAGTTGTGTTAGAAGTCCATGGTATACGTCGATACCTTATTTTGGAAACGGCCGGAACTTGCCAGTACCAGCATGCAATCCACCCACATGGTTCATAGTTTGCTACGCACAAATTTCTCTCATCTTGCCACTCTTGACATACATACTTTGTAAGTTACCAAATTATGCACTCAGGTGCCTCCTAATCTGTCTCATAGTGATCATATCATCACTGAGTATCGCAGCGAGGATGGCCCGACAGACAACCCTCGGCAGTGAGACCTTTTCAGTGTATGGCGTTTTCATATTGGAATTATTGGAGAAGTTTGAGTTGTCAGGCTACAATTCGGCTTTGGGTCGACTGGGCAGCGTTGTGACGGGTTGTTTTGTGGGCTATTTGTTGCGCCAATACGAGGTGGGCATCATCAAAAATTGGCTCGGATGGACTCATGGGAAAGTGGCCATGCTTATGATCGTACTTAGTCATACGTTTATCGTTCTAACACCCTTCCTGGAGAACTTGGTGTTCCGCCAAACAGGTTCAAGCATAAGTCTAACCGAATTTGTACTCGGGGCAGTGATAACAAGCATCGCTTGGCCCATACTGAACTCGCTCCTGGTAATCAATCTAACTACAGTGTACAACCACACTCTCGTAGTGCGATTCCTAAGCCACTCAATTTGGCACATCCTCAATCGGCTAACTTACTGTATGTTCCTCATTCATTGGGAAGTATTGATCAATTTGATGACCAATTTTGGTCTATCGCCCGGCCTGGGCTTGGTTAGCAACGGGGTTGAATTGTGGGCTGCTTGTCTCTCGCTCTGCGTATTGATATCGCTAGTGTTACACATCTTCGTTGAGGCCCCTCTGTCGAGATTGGTTATGGCATCATCAAGTTTGTTGATGCCAAAATGAATGCTCTAAATTAAAAGACATGAACGAGTCCCAAAGTATTCGTGCAGTTGCTACTCCAAATGAAGAAACCCTGTTTCCGCCCAAATCCTATAAGCAAAATTTGAGGTTTTACACCTGAGTGCTACCAACGGGAAGGATCATCTTCTATTCGTAGCCATTGTTGAATGACTATTAAACGCCCATCCAGCCTCCATGAGAAATCCTAATGAGAACAGGGGGCAGATCGAACACCAGAGGCAAGTGAATTTCGACGCGCCAATCCAATTGGTTGAGTTTGGTTTGGTTCCAGTCCATGACTTGAATACGATGAGATCAAATAAAATAACCCGGAAGTAAATCCGTTATAGTAGGGTGCGATTCTGGACAACCCAACCGACTCTCTCAAAACTCATCCATCAATCGGGTTGATGGGTCTTAGATAACAGTGTCTTAGTGTTTTCTCTATTTTAGAGCAGCCCAACTTGGGTGTCAAATGGATCGCTGTTGTCCAATGCTCGTCTCGCATGGTGTCCTCATTACAGTGGCTGACTGTGGCCGACAGGTTTCTTGAGACAATCAGACAATGAGAGCCGGCTTACTGATCCCGGGGTATCAGCGAGCATCTCCCTGATTGAGCTACCAGCAAAGCGCTGTTCTTCACCCTAAATTTGTGACATCACACATTCATTAGACTGGCAGTAGAAACGGTCCCCACAAGGCCAAAGAAAGTTGTCGACCAGCTTGAAAAATCGCATTGCGTATAATGTAACTGGAGCGAGGATTCACCCTTTATCTAATCTGCTAGCCCTCTGTAACCATGACAGAACACGTTAATAGGGCCGACTGACTGATGCCACCACTCGCGGAGGTAGCAAGTGTTCATCTATTGCGCAAAAAGCAAATAGGGCATTTCCATTTCACTCGGCGTCTCCTTTTGGGTTCAACGAGATTGTTTTATTATATTTAACAAGCTGTAAACGGTCGGCGCATCATAAAGATTGTTAGTGGATATCAAGTCTCATGAGCAGGTATTGGTGCTGATTGTTGGCAAGTTTGCACAAAACTAACTGTTGGCCAGTTAATGCAATAAAAATCTCCTCACTAGGATGGGGCTTTGTTCTGCCGAGTCTCACGGCACTAGTTGTCTCTCTGCGCATAGCTTCAGCCTGTCGGCCGGATACTCCTACCTTTTCCACTATTCCATAACGCTGGTGATGGCTCAAAGGCCATAGGCAATTCTAGTCGCGAATTTGCCGTACTTTTATAATTCTGCAATTGTAAATGATATTTTTGCTCCTCTTGCGGGCACGTTTGTTTGATTCCAGAGAAGGGGGAGAGCAAGCGATGATGGCATTTCATTTAGTTCAACCAAAGCTCGAGTTTACCACAACTACGCCACCCAATGCTCTACCTTTTGCTGCTCGGGCCACTTATCAAAAATTTGCATCGATATTCAGAGCGAGTCTACGATATGTGTAGTTCCCTTTTTCCTCACTACGTTCGGGCCCTCTTCTGTAGAACTCCAAACAAGCCAACCAATCTATCGATCAAACTGTTAGTCAACAATTGCGCCAAACTCCCTAATTATCAGTTGCTTGGCCTTGCGTGAACTCGCAGGTGTGTTGTCATCATATCTCGTATGCTGAGGATCTGGCAATAACGAGCTCGAATCTGAACGATCTCTGAGCCAATGGTGTCCCGATGCTATGATACAATCAAACGACAGGTTTAGCTGCATTCGAGGAGCCAGAGGGCACTCAACAATTGGATTGAGCATCCGCTTTATCGATTGACCTCATTATAACATAATACAAGAAGACTAGATAAAGGTACTCGATGGTTTGGCCTATTTTGTATTGAAAATTTAACCGCGATTGTCCGTTCTGTATCAACATTTTGAAGATAAGAAACCATCACAATGTTCCTCCTGCCATCTACCAGCCTCCTCATACTGCTAGCTCACTCCTTTTTCCAAGAGGCGAATCCACAGCTACTAGCTAGCGAGGTTGTAACCACAACGCCGTCTCCTCTGCCACCAACACCGTATCCGCCACAGCAGCAGTCGACATCGCCACCATCATTGCCACCTCTTTCGCTACCACAATCGAAGCCTCCTATTCTGCTTCAAACAACACCTCAGTCCGCAGTTGTCGACCCCATAGTGTCTACGCCAACACCGGTGCAACACATTGACGATCACAGACAGCCCTCAACTTTCGTAGTTTACAATAATGTCACTTACGCAATCAATGATGCGAACAAAGAGGTCATAGACTATGGATACGAATTTATTGACGCACTGTTCTTTATCCAGACAGAGAAATCAGTTCCAAAGGAGAACAAGACCCAAGAGATCGTGTCGATGCTGGCTAAGCATCACAACAATGATGAACTCCACAGCTACCTATTCAATCTTGCACAAAAGTATAGCGATATAACGCGCCTCTATAGCATTGGCGAGAGCGTTGAGGGTAGAAAACTTTGGGTTCTAGAGATAACTGAGGAACCAGGAAAACATAAGCTCCTTAAGCCAGAGTTTAGATATATTGCTAATATGCATGGCAACGAGGTCGTCGGGAGAGAGATGCTACTCCACTTGGCTCGACTTCTAGTTGAAAACTACCGGGCTGCTCAAGAGGAACCAGCCGACGATACGAGACCAACGCCGCAAAAGTTCATCAAAAAATTGCTGAAGACAACACGAATTCATCTAATGCCTACCATGAATCCGGATGGTTATGCAAGATCAAAAGTTGCTTGCATGCACGAGCGTTCCAGTCGACGGGGTAGAGTTAACGCCAATAACGTCGATCTAAACAGGAACTTTCCTGATCCGATTCTTAACAATCAAGTTGATGCTAGCACACAACCAGAAACTAGGGCGATCATGGAATGGACTCTAGCTGAACCTTTCGTCCTATCTGCCAATCTGCATGGAGGAGCTTTGGTTGCCAGCTATCCTTACGATGGAGCTGCTAACTCTAGCGCCCAACGTGGATACCGAGCAACACCCGACGATGACGTTTTTCAGGAGTTAGCAAGCGTTTATGCGAATGTGAGTATCCTTATACCAAAATTAAACTGGAGTTCTTCTATAACATCAACTAATGTCCGCCTCCTCTATGGCGACAATTTCCTCAGAGTCATCTGACGATGTCAAGAGGCGAAATATGCTTCGACAAATGCACTACTTACCATGAGGAAACGTTCCCGCAGGGAATCACCAATGGGGCTGAATGGTATTCTCTGTATGGTGGAATGCAAGATTGGGTCTATGAGAACACTAACACTATGGATATCACATTGGAACTTGGTTGCTATCAGTATCCACCAGCCGAATCGTTGCCTACATATTGGGAACAGAACAAACGAGCGCTACTGAGTTACATAAGGGCAGTTCATAGAGGTATAAAAGGACTCGTTAGTGATGCCTTCACCGGAGCCCTTCTAGCAAATGTAACAGTTTACGTGGTCGATCGACCCCACAATATTACTACTAGTAAGTTTGGGGATTTCTTCAGAATTTTGAAGGCTGGTTATTATGAAATTGGTTTCGCGAAAGAGGGTTACGAGTCACAGCAAATGTTTGTTACTATTCAGAACTCAATGCCTATCATAGCTAACATTAGATTGAAACCAATCGGAGGACAGGCTCTAATGCCAGTATCATCTGAAATTGTCGCCGTCTCGCAATCTAATGATCCTCATAGCCAATATGGAGCTGAAAGCAGCAAGCTTGTATCGCAAGTGGAATCGAATGAACATTCTCTCATGGTTGCAACATTAGTTATGACGATAATCATTCTACTTATATTGATATCGGTGATCGGTCTTTATATGTTTCATAAGGGGCGTTTCATTAGAACCCAGTCGATGGAAATGCACCAAACCCGATCTGCTGGTACGGGAATCAGCTTGCCAGGTCAAATTTCTTCAGGGAGTTCAATTAATCCGAGTTTATCACCGTAAAATCACCTATACAGTGGAAAAATCCTATAAACCTGTGAATATTTTACGCGACAAAGAGCGTGAGCCAAAACAAAATGTCGAACAATATTAAAGTTTACATTCTAGATTCGATTACCACATATACTCTGAGACTAATTTTGAGCTCGACATTCTAGTCATCATTATACTTTTAATATCCCATACTCTAAACAAACGGCAAGCGCAAAGTAAACCACATAGCCGCATATCAACGCATATCCAAATGGTTTTTTTGATTTTTCTGGCGGGGCTAAGGTAGAGAGCATTAGCGAAATCAAGATTATTGCCAAGGTTGAGCATAGCAAGGTTATGGTTGGCGAGTATTCAATTGCTGAGAAATCTCCTGGTCGCAAGCTGATGGTGAACGATAGACCAAAGCCGAGCAACAGGTTCAATAGTGGCGCGCCTATTGAGGCACCTATGGCCATTCGGGGGTAGCCAGCCTCTGCAAGGCTAATGTTTGCAACAATATCTCCAAGACTGTTCCCCCAAGCAAGTATTCCGAGACCGATTGCTGTGTCAGTCATGCTAAATATAATTCCAACTGTTTTGAGCAAGCTTATTATCTCTGTAGCGAGTAAGTAAATCCATAATATTGACATCACGAAACCAAAGTAAGCAAAAACGGAATGATACCTGGGTGGCGATTGGGGTGAAGAAGTCTTGAGCACAAATATGGCCAAAATAATACCTGGAACCAAGACGAGAGCCCAGATTGGGAGACTCAGGAAAGACGATTCGCAAGTTGAGCTCAACCCGGTACAGGTAACCATAACAAACGGTACAGTAATACAATGCAACGAGTTAAGGGGCCTGCACCAATTGTTGAATTTTTTACCAGAATCAACCACTGGCACGGTCATAATGGCTGCAAATAGAAGGGGTGCTCGAATGAGGCTAACTGTTTTACTCAAAAAACTTGCCTCATACCAATTTTCTGCATCGATGGGGTTAATATGGTATAGAAAATGATCTAATTCGCTCCAGGTAAGATCATTGCAACCCTCGACTATCGTTGCGGTTTTTGATTCTATTTTAACGACCGACTGACCAGACGGCTTTGCAACTGTGCAACTTTTCTCAAGCTCAAATTCATGCTCAGTTTGACAGTAAGCCTTGTTGATGTAATGCGAATCAGTGATTCCAGGTTTAATAGAGGAATATAATTGCATCTCGAGAGAAACTTGTGACCAAGTTGGTGATGTGCATTCTGAACCCAAATGAACGCTTGCAGTCTCAATTGTATATTTTTGTAACTTGTCGCCCGAGGTCAGGGCTGTAGTTTCCGATTTCTTCTCCTTTTGAGCTATCTGCTTCCTCCTCAGCGATTCTTCGCGCCATTTGAACCAGTTCCTAGTAGTAAGAGGCTTGATTAGAATCGTTCTGTCAGAGTTATATGGATAGAATGTACTTAAACCTACTCATTATTGTTTTTCTTGTCGCCGATACTCTGCGCTTGAGTCTCGGCAATTGCATAGTCGCCCGTTAATCTTGAATGAAAGGCTTGGCCACTCAAAGCTACAACAAGATATATCAGGTAGATCAAGATGAAAGCTGTGCAGATTACATGCTTGGATTGTTAGTAAAACTAATTTCAGTTCTCCAAGATTGTTTTACTCTCATAGATTACCTAGAGATCCGTAGAAGGTGATTTTCTGCGTCCAACAGTAGAACCAAATCAAATAGACCGCAAGCAAATAGAACGTTGTATCCCTGAGGATGGGACGGCATGCTAACTTGAAATCACTATGTATGAATATCAGCCCGGATACAATTGACGTACAGAAGATACCTGCACCCAGTAGTTCGCCAACTATGAGTTCAGAACGATCACCGGAAGCGGCAGCGAGAGAGGAGAATATGTCTGGGCACCCGTTTCCAAATGCCAGCAATGTGACGCCCTACGGTGAGGTTGCTCTGATTCAATATGAGATGATTCGAGCTCTTTGTAGAAATGTTCGTAGATAACTTACCGCTAGACTATCGGACATTCTCAAGTTTTTGGCAACAGTTAGTAGAGATGGACACAGGAATTCATCTGCTATCGCGCTTAAAGCTAGGAATAGCACTATCACAAGAGTTGCTATTAGGAGGATGGATATGTGGCGCATTTCATGGCCAAATTCACAATAAACTAGGTACACGTAATCTATTGCGGAGTCGTCCTCCAAACAATCATTATCTATGACGAATTTACATTGCTCTATTGAGCTTGTCGTTAGATTATTCACCAGGAAGCAAGGTAAGGGTAGAGCTTGTGAGGCGGCCATAATTAGATGCTCTCTGTGGGGGGAATTCTTCTAAGCTGGAATATCACCAGTCTTGGAGGCATCAATCTTTTCTGATTGACTTCGTTCACCTCAAGCGGCAAAACATGTTCTAATAGGCTTGAGTGTGTTTCGTCTGGGGAAGCTCGAGCACTTGCAAGTATGCTTGGCAAACTCTTCATTTCCAGAAAATCTCGCTTCTAGGCCAGGAAACCAGAACAGAAATCGAAGCCATTCTATTGTGCTTGCGCTAGACCCAGTCTGCCAAACGCAAAACGGTTGCCTGTAATAGATTGATGGTCTTTGAAACTCTAGCGACCTCCGCGTTGCTCGCACTCACAACTTCCCTGGCCCTAAAAAAGTGTACTTAAACTTTAACAAATTCAACCTTTAGACCACAATCATATTGGTGACCAAAATTAGATATGATCAACTAGCGGAGTTTTCTGTGGGAAGTTAGGCCAAAATTTGCTTACTCATCCGGGACGTGACTCTAAACAATTGAACTGAGCGCTTGAAATGTTGATGCTAGTCTATCAGTAGGATACTAGTTAGTTATTGATTTATCACTTGTTATAGACCATCGCTTTCACAAACTTCCTGCAAACGAGCATTGGAAGCGAAAGAAGCCTTTGGGTTTGGAGTGTTTTCAAGTTCATTCGATCAAATTAACCAACTTCTTCGTTTCAATTGCTGAAATGGAGCTTAGTGTTCCATTTATTTTGTGAACCAAACACAAAACTGGAGCCACCGAGTTTGGCTGCAGATGTTAGGAGATGAACTGATTTGAGAGGTCGGGTGTAGGGAGAGGAACAAATGAGATCACAAATATGAGACAACTCAGTTGAAAACTTATGCACCCATGAATCTAACTCACGGCCAGCTCTTGTTATCGAGGCAAGGGATCTAATATTTTCATCGAGTATCATCGATTGAATGCTATAACAAAAGCCAATCACTGAAATTTCAATACGCTCTGATTCAGTCAGGCGACATACTTGTTAGAGGGTATTTGGAAACAAGATGTACCAAAAGAAGCCGCACGAGGCGCTTTTGTTACATCATTTTGGCAGCAAGCTTGTCGCATGATCCGGGCGAAAGTTACCCATCGAAGCCAGGCACCAGGTCATAGTTTGATTGAAGCTCAGCATCTAAGCGAGAGCATTAGTGTTCCCCCAAGTGTACAGACTCCATGGGACTGCAATGTATATTTTTCTGACTCTCCCTTTCTCTCTGTGTGTCAGGTTAGCAACAGAGAGATCGTCACCCAATTATCATAATAATGCTACCAGCTTACTGGCAATGGACGAGTCAGCCACATTGGCAAGCCCTCGCTAAGACCGGAATTAACCTTGATTCGCGAGTGGCGCCAACCTAACTCTCTTACATGTAATCCCATATGCCCATGCTGAGCTCAATTTAAGTTGGTCGGGGCCATTTTGTGGCGCGATTCGAGCGAGAATGGAACCAAAAACTAAAGCTCACCTGCAAGAGGGGATATGATTTTTATTAAATCCTAATCGCGTTGTTGTAGCTCACTTGTGGCATTGACATGCTCGTAATCTGGTGACGAAATACACATTTTATTCTTTATTGTGACATCTCATGGCTAGAGCAATGATTTGATGGGTTTGATGGAAACACTCCACATCTCAAATATGAGAACCATCAGCTTGGAGTTTGCCTGAAGCCGTCGAGACTTCCAGGTTCCAGGATCTGCTGACAGTCGACTGCTACATTCTGATTGGCTCACTCAAATCGATCCAAACCCTGAGCGGCTCATGTATAGCCTTCGAGTTCCTCTTACGTCTCTTTCTCCTCCATTGCAAGCTCTCAATTAAAAACTCAGCTCCATCGTCGAAAATCGCTCCCGGCGATATCCGATCTCTTGGAATCAACTTTGTACCCGACGAACATCTCAAGGTTACATCGGTGTCCTTGTTTATCTAGTAATTTCGCGCCAAACCAAAACCATCTGATTTGAATGCGCCGTTTGAACAGCTATCGCTCGAGCTTTTGGTCTAGCAGAGGGGGTTGGGATGGCAAATTTCTGAAGTTCCTCTCAGAGCATTATAAATGCACATCCAGGCGCTGCTCTTGACTCTTCCCGCGCGACTCTCTCCCTGCTCGAAGCAAAGCGCTTAAAAACCCTCCTCAAGTACTAAACTGCACTCTCAGTGTTTTGATAGCACTATTAGGCCGGCAGCTAATCGTTGGCTCAACAGGTTGTATGACATAAATGCCTCCAGTCATTGGTCCAATCTAGTCTGGAACTGAAAACGCCATCAACGAACTCTCCTCATACTAACTAACCCTGCTCTTCCTCCTTCGCTTGCACTGTGATAGTGAGTGAGAGAGACGAATCCACTTGCTCGGTTGGTTAGGTTGAAATTGAAAGGGTTGGCTCGGTGCTTATGCTTGTTTGTCTCGGCCGAAGAGGCCAGAGAAGCGTTAACAAGTGGCTTGCGGGATGTTGGAGGCAGAGAAGATCCAATTGAAACGTGCGTTACAGGGTACTGCGCGCGCTCGCGCGCGCAGCATCCACGCAACCAGCCGCTAGTTGTTGTCTTCAAGCAAACTTAGAAGCTTAATTAGTTGATGGATCAAGCTTTACCTGTTGATTGATTGCTCTACCAGCGACCCAATGAGCAGTTGATTAAGGCCACAATCGTTCGCATGGAGAGAAACAGATTTATCGATTTAACTCGTCGCAAGAAATTCGTTTCAAATCGAGGCAACAAGTGCAAAGGAGTCGATCAAAGAAGGGACGTATCAATTGTTAACCCAAACTAAGCAGGTTGACACACAGAAGAGAATATCTCGATATTGGTATTATTGAGAGAGCTTGAACGAAACAATAGAAACGTTATTATTTGAACGTTATTTGAACATAGCATCAATAGAGAGTGCAAATCTAGGTCAAAGCGGAGGCTTTGGAGGATCTAGTTGGCTGTCCGTTTGCATTTGCTGCCTCTAATTTGTCCTCGTTTTCACTTGATATAAGGTTCAACATTAGCTTACAGCGTGTTTCTGTAGGCAAGAACTTGGTGAGGGACTTTTTCTTGGATAGATTGGCTTGGGTAGGTAACCAAGTTAGCTCTACGAACAACGAGCACGAAATGGTCTATCTCTCTTCTGAACTATTCTAGATTGATTGGAATCTTCACAAAATCCGACCACAAATGACTAAGCCATCTTCGCCGATAACATCCCGAGAGGAGGAGCTGAAGGATTCGATAAGATGGCCCAATTTGATGGCTCGCTATCAGTGCACTAATATGCCCTGGAAATTTGAACGAAATTCTATTTGGTAGATTCACTTAAATATGCCTATCAACACAAAGGTTTAGTTAGCAAACGAAGAATACAGTAGCATTCCGGGAGTAACAACTTAAACAACATATCAAACAAACTCTTTGTTGCCAAAAACTATGATCTCAACTCGACAAAACAAACCGAACTATTGATTCCATGACAGACATGGCTTGCAAGCAAAAATTGAGTTCACAAGCTCAGGATATGAGTGAGTCCATTGGCTCCCATGCAATTACAAGCCCCAACAGGTTATTGGAAGCGAAGCGAACCAATGAATTAGGCAGCCTGATGTTACCAATTCACGATCCAATCGATCAATACAAGTTCAAGAAGATGGGCGATCCATCTCTTGGAGGAGAGGATGGTGGCCATAGTGGCGCTCAACATCGTGGTGGAGGCATTGGTAGAACCAGATTTCATGTGGCCCTCCTAGGGCTGACCATTGCTGCGGTCAACTGTTATGCCCAAGCCACGTTTTGCATAGCTATTGTTGAGATGGTCCTCCCAGCAGATTTCGTTTTCAAGGGTGAGTCAGGACGAGCTGTTGTGAGGGTTTTGGCTGGGCGTGAGACAAAACTATCCGAAAGGATTGCAAACAAAGACACTGTTGCCTTAGAGGACTTATCCTGCCCAGTTGAATACCAATATCGTGATTATTACGACAGTTGGCGATTCTCCTCCAACAGCTCTGAGACTGCAAAACAACAGGCAACAAATCAATCAGCTTCAAGCCATCCAATAGATATGAGCAACCGATTCGACTGGGATGCTAGTCGACAAGGCCTGTTGCTTGGCGCTTTCGCAATTGGAACTGCGCCACTTCAGGTTCTTGGTGGTCGGCTTGCTGAATTGTATGGAGCTAAGTGGGTTCTTTTAGCAGGTTGCATCGGCACTGCTTTGACCAATCTAACCATCCCATTTCTAGCCCATTTCAGTTTCGCATTACTGATCCTAAATCGAATTACCATGGGCGTAGCTCAGGCTGGAATGGAACCAGGTTTAATGTGCCTATTGGCGGAGTGGTTGGCACCAGACGAGACAGGTTTCTTCATATCAATGCTTTTGTTTGCAATCTGCATCGGATTCTTTCTTGGATCCCTATGCTCGAGTTTCTTATTAACTCTCGGTTATGGCTGGCAACTTACATACTATGTTGCAGGTTGCTTGAACCTGATAGTTGCGCTTGTTTGGTTGGCGTACGCGAGCAGTAGGCCAGCAGATAGCAAGCTAATTTCAAAAGAAGAATTAGAATACATAGAAACCAAGCAGCGTCTTGATGGCAAGGCGGCAAGTAATCTTACTCGAAACGATGATCTCGATACTGGTAATTTAAAGTCCAACATATCACCGAATGAAGCACTTAGTTTGGTCAAGATTGAACAAAATCTCACTTGTTTGCAAGCAAAAGGTAAATCTACAATGGATAGTGGGCCGAGGGAGTGTAAAAGAGAGTTGAATAGCGGAAACGGGGAGGGACAAGCTCCCTGGTCGAATATACTCACTACAAGACCTGTTTGGGCCTTCATCGTTTGCAAGATATCCATTAGGTGGTGCGCAGATGTGCTCTCGATTGAGCTACCAACTTATTTGGCAAATGTTTTACACTTGTCAATCAAATTAAACGGCATTCTGAATAGCGTATCCTCTGCTTTGTTCGCAATTTTTAGCTTTGTAACTGGATGGCTTGTGAATGAAATGCTAAAAAGTAGACATCTCGAGCAAGAGGATGAGATCACGGGAGGAAATGGATTGCAGAGGAGTGGAGGATTCAGGATAAGCAAAACGAATTTAAGAAAATTCATGCAATCGTTGGCTAGCTTTGGTTCGGCAATCTGCGTTTTCCTCATGACCCATTACGACTGCAACATCTTATTCAGTATGAGCATGCTACTAATGTTATCCTGTTGCCTTGTTATGGGAACCGGCGGAGAGCTACAGATACCCTACGACATGACCTCCAGATATCCCGGCACCCTGCACGGAATAGCCTGCACATTGTCTGTTAGCGGTTGGTTGGCGCCGCCCTTAATTGGCCTTATCCTGGGGGACCAACCAAGTAGCCGCTACAGGTGGAGCATCGTTTGGTACCTGACAGCTGTAATAAATCTAGTGGGCGGCCTGGTGTTCGTTTTGTTTGCCGACGCTAGTCCGCGAGATTTTGACCGGGCGAATTATAACAAGAGCCAGAGGGGACCAGCTGGCCCAGGCTGCCAGGATGAGAGGAGAGCCATGGGCAGTGGAGTTGGGCGGCTCCAATTAACTGGCTACCACAATCTTGCCTGCAACAAGTCGGACACCTCACCAAAGCAGGTGGAGCGCAAAATAGGCCCAACGAGGCAGAATAATAGCGACAAAAAACACGAGGATCTCAGCGCCTACCTCTACTTTGACCGCGAACTGATCAGGTGCCGCCAGATGGAGGGAAGTCTCATTATGCCAGGTTACCTGCGCGACCTTGATTCCATGAATGCAAGAACGCTCATCTTTCCATACAGGACGAGAGAGCAGGATGATGAAGTGAGGGGCAAAGTTAGTCCAGTTTGTTGCAATCGGAGCTCAAGCGATGGTGGACAAATGGAGTCGAGAGGCTCAATTTGGCGCCTTTGGCCGTTGGTTAGGTGCCGAAAGAGGAAGTTTAGCTTCCATGAGGCGAAACAAATTCAATCATCTGGTTGGAGCCCTCTGGAGAAACTTTTCATCCACCGTGACCATGGAGCAGACAATCCGATAAATGGCTCGAGGGCGGAAAAAGGCCGACAGCGGTATCTGAGGGCACCACTGGTGGCAGCGGAAGCTCAGCCCAGCTTAGGCTTGTTACAAAAAGAGGCTGCAAAAACAATAACGCACTTCTGAGCCAAATACTCCATGCCAATGGTTTCAGCTTAAGTTTCTGTCCATGCAGAAGCCCGATTGAGTTCGCCTCTGGTCTTTCAGATAAAGAAATCTGCGCACGATCCCTCCTTCCTTGCTCTCTCTCTCTCTCCATCCCTCATTCTATCTTCTTTGCTTTGGTCGCCGCCATTAGACCGACGGTGTTCGCCTGGATAAACTCTCACACCAAGTTGATCTTGTCTCGCAATTCGGGACCGGATTTTCATGAGAAACGTTGGCCTTAGTCTGCACAAATGTTCAACCGAATTGTTCGACCCGGACGATACGCCGACCGACTAATGGTCTCTTTGTTGTCGGCTATGGCGCTTCCAAAGGCTACTAGTGCAAACTGCTCGAGCGGCCATGGTGGCTGTGTATATTATCGCGGGCGCTCACTTTTTGAGACTACGAATGCGTCAGCCAAAAAAGCGACCGGCCCCTTGCTGGCCTGGAAACCTTGCTGCTGGCTGACACTGCCGGAGCCTGAGCCGTCGGCAGGCCTGACCATTGCTCGCCCGCCTGCCAGTAGAACTGTGGACTGGGAGTTGGAAGAGGCTGCTGCTGCTGATGCTACCAGCACTCCTATTGGGGCCATACTCTCGTGTTGACGTAGGCTTGAAAGCTGAGGGTTTAGGGTTGGACGGGCTCCGGGGAGAGGGATGATAATTTTCAGATGCTATTCATGGGTTTGGCCTAAAGTGTTGGCTGGGATTTGGTGGGCGAACTGCGCAGGGATTGCGCTCTGGTTTGCAGCCGTTCGAAAGAACGCGCCAGAAGCCGAAGAAAATTTTGAACCTGAGAACAACAGTCCAAGAACAGTCCGAGAAGCCAGGAACAGATACAATTCAAAGTACGCAGCAAACGCCACTGCACTTTTGCAGTAAAAGTTTTGCTCAAAAAAGCACGCAGTCTCTAGGCTGGATGTCAGATGAGCGAGGTGAATTGGTTGCGAGCGAACAACCAAACCAACTGATGGCTCTTGAGCTGAATGACGCACGAGCAAATTTTCTGGCACGCGATTTGAGTTGTGCGCAGCACATGGTTGTGAGTGCAAGGGTCTCTGAGCCAGCGGACAGAGGTGAGCGGGGGTGCCAGGCGCGCAGACGAAACTTTCGCGTTGCTTTTGCTTGGCTTTCTTCCACTCCCTTCCCCCCGATCGAGTTTCGGCAGCTGGCTTTGTTTGCGACAGCAAAAGCAGTGAGTCTGCTTCTTTGCTAACAACAAACCCTCGTGCACTGTGCGTTTGCCCGTCTGCTAAAATTGCACTTAGATTTCAAGAGGTTCGTTTGTTACTCAACTTGTGCGTCTGTAACCATGTGTGTTTCATGCGGCCTAAACAAAATTTTGCACAAACAAAATTTTCCCCTTCTCAACACTAGCGTTCCCATCTCGATGACGGCGACCTGACTGGTGGCCGATCGAACAAAAGTCCTCCCTTTACTTGGCAGTCGGTTAGCCGAGATCGTTCCGATTTATCCTCGCAGTTTGTAAGCCAAATTTTGAGGGATCTTTTTAAGCAAACCCTCTACCACAATCCCTCCCCCCTTCTTCAGTCTCATTCCAACTCCTTCATCAACGGACCATTTTGAATCTTGAAAAACAGAGATCTTCGCGTCCGCCAGCGAGTCTAGCTCGCTAAACTTAATAAGCTTCGCCCAAAGCAATCTTATCTAAACCAAGGAAGCCCCTCGTCTCGAAAGCTCAACGCGTCAAGTCGAAGAGTACCAATAAGACGTGCCTAACGGAGGTGGAACCAGAAATATCGTGATCGATTCGAGAACAACAGAAGTTGTCACAACTTGAGGACAAATGCACTCTCGCTCATTGTAGAGCTCCTACCTAAATCAACTCTAAAATAAACAATAACCAAACGACCCAATACATTAGCTGAGGGCGTCCGCAAAGGCAACCACACACAACTTCGCACAACCAGGGCTCTTGCGACTCTTGTTAGAGACAGTAAAATCTCGGAACTGATACGGACGAGCGTTTCCATCAATCTTTTCCAGGCAGCTAAACAAAAACTATTGCTCACCGAGTGCTCAACCCACAATTGAAACATCGCGCTCACAAATCTTCTCAAACTCCTCTCGCGCGATACATACCTCTACCCTGCTGGACTAGCTCGCTCTCTAACTTTTATGCATGCCCCAAAACGCACTCGAGGCAAACAACCACAGCGTCAGCAGCAACAGTAACTACCAATCTCCAGTTCCATCTCTTCATCCATCCATCTGACTATCTATCTCACTGTACACTGAAGGCTGGCAAAGCTCATAGTAATGAGGACTCGGTGAAGTAGGAAAGAACAAGTAGAGCCGATGACGACTTGTCAGTCCACATTTTAACAGCAAGCCCCGTCCTGTGAGCTATCGCACTGAAAGTCAACTAAATATCGCAGAATCAAACGGAAACTCACTTCGTCGATCAGTCAAGTGTCCGTATCTGTCTACCGATTGGTGTTTAAACTAGGTTTGTTTAAACTTATGTCATCATAATCGAGGATATTTCATAATTTGCACTCAAAACTGATCGCTTTCTCAGCCGTCAAAACGAAAATCCATCAGCTCTAATCGCTGCTATATCTCACACACATTTTAAGTTTATTACTCAGAGGAGAGAGATTTTACCACGGGAAATTCTTATTGCTATATCCAATCCTCGACTAGCATTTTAGTCTGTTCAGCCTAATCGGATCGCTGGATAACAACTAGCAGTATCCAAAGAATAGCATCAGTTCTCCTTCGAGCTTCAAAGTAAAGTTCTCGCTCGATAGAGCTAATGCTTACAATCGTAACTTACCAGAACCCTGAAGACGAACAGTCACCTGAACACGGGCTCCAGGTCACCATAAGCACTCAGGAATACCTATTAATATTTGAGTATTGATCAATTAGACTTCAGATTGCATTGCTAATTCTAGACAGTTCTAAATCAATTAACTTCACTAGGTACTAGAGATTTAGCTATCTACGCAACAAGTTTTACTCCTTACTACAAGATAACTAAGCTCAACCAGCGGGTGCATATCTAACTGCACTCTATTAATCGCGTAACATTATCCAATTTACAGGACCGAAAGTAGACATCAAGTTCGAATATGAGTCTATCTACATTGCTTGAGGCAGCCAAATACTTGGACTTCCTGGACTCAAACAATCAACAGCAGCCGCAATTTACGATGCAGCAACCAAGACAGAACAAAAGATCTGCTGGACGACCAAGAGGAAGTAAGAAAACTCACTCATCTATTTCTATGTCTTTGCCCTCATCCAAAACAAACGGGGTTCCAATTCCGCTTGCTTCTTACGTTGATGTCCGAGCACAGCTTACAAGTCTACCATCTTCAGTGGATACAAACTCGCCATTATCTTCATTCGCATCGACAGCTTTACTGTGTTCAAAGACCTCTGGAGTATCCTCAGCATCATCATCGGCTGCCTCTTCGCTGTCATCCTCTGATTCCTCATCCTCATGTGGTGAGGTTCTGATGGGCGACAGCGACTTTAGTCCACCGGCACGAGCAAATACCAACAAGATCAACCATCAACTGAGAAATGTTAGCGATCATCATAACTACCATCTAACCCACCAATCTGGTAGCAACCAGCTGGCTCGCCAACCTATTACTAGCATCGACAACAGTTCATCAATTGCTCGATACATCGCCACTACATCGTCAGGTCCTCAAATGATTACAATGTCAACTGACTCACCTGCTGTCGCAAGGTCAGCACCAAATGGTGGCAGTTCGCGTGCTGGACACGTTGCTCGTGATTCAAACAATGGCCCAAATGGCGATCACTTCAGTTTGAACACGGGTACAGATGGTCTACCGCAGCAACAATTTTACAGTTATCATAATGGCCAGACCTACACCCTCTCCGCTAATGCGTTTGGTGGCGAAAATCATCTAAATGGCCCACCAAACTCTTGTCCTCCCATGATTATGGCCCGAGTTCAACCGATGATACTCAACTCTATGTCGCCTTCTTCACAAAGTATAATGGCGTTTCAACCAGCAATTTCAACATCGCCGACCTCTCCATCCTCATCATACTCTCGGCACCGTGAATTGCACAAAACATTGGAGAAGAATCGACGCGCGCACCTAAGACACTGCTTTGAGTTGCTCAAGGCAGAACTGCCGGCCTCTGAATGCGCCGACAAGAAGACTTCACATATCAATATAATCAAATCAGCTATCAGATATGTTCTAGCTTTGAGACACGAGGAGTGTGAGATCGACAACGAACTCCAAAGACTTACGAGGAGGAAGGCTGAGCTGACAGAGAGCTTGAGCAAGTTGCAACCTAAGGGAGTCAAGGAGGAGGTCAGTTTCATGTCCTCTGAACCTTGCAACAGGCAACAGACACAACCACAACAACCAGCTGCCGAACAGCAGCTGAGCTTATTGTTATCCCAGTCTAAACTTGATTGAAAACATGTATTCAGAAACATGTCTCTATGACTTTGGTGACCAAATAAATTACAAGGAGACGCTAGATTTTCTCCGGAAGTTGGGTTTCGATCCCGATGAGACAGTTGTTATGAACCAACTTAATTGAGTTGGCTAGTGAGACTCCCCAGCCAGGTGTGTTAGATTTCGTGCGTTGCTGCGCCATGATTGTTCTCATTAACGTCAGCTGGTCTTTCCAACAACAGTCCACGACACCAGGGAGCTGGCACACATTTAATTGACCAAGGCAACATGATATTCATACAAGAATTATGTACCTCTGTGAATGCGTCGAGGCGATTCTCGCATCGAAGCGCCACCTCATGGGATGCAGTAGAAGCTCCGTTCGTGTATCGCTCACTACTATTTTGTTCTTGAATGACCCACTGAAAAGCAGCCCCTTCCTTGTATGAGGCGCGTTCGTTATTCCACAAAGAGCCGATTCTCAGAAGATAATTACACGATAGTATTTCGGTGGTATACATGTATTTCTCCAATTCTAATGAGAATTGTGTAATCGACGAGGAAAAGGCTGCGAAAAATTTCTTGTTTCGTCTGCCATGTTATATTCCTGTTGGACTCCTCCATACGAGACCCCAGACGGATCATCTGATATTCTAGCACTCGAACAAACTTGTCTAGCACTTATGCTAGAATGATAAAGCAAAATTTCGACCAGGCCAGAAAGAAAACCGTATTATTCGACACGGTAACAGTTTACTACTTCACCAGATCGCAAGGCTTTATCTCAGTGCCCTCTCAGGGCGGCTCAACTCTTGGAATGAAGCGAAGACATTTTTATAGACGTAAATTAAGTGTAGATATGTTCGAGGAGGTCAGACGGAGAAGTCGGCGTGAAATCTTACTTAAAATTAGATTCGATAAAGCACGAGGGAAGCAGAACGAAGATAGTCAACTCATACACCACAGCTCGGTTCCATCGTCAACCTCATCCATATCAAACGCCACCACATCGTCCTCAGACTCCGACGACGACTCATATTCAGACCATTGTGATATTCCTGATTCAGAGCTAGAAAGCGAGAGTTATATATTCGTGCAACCATATAGCGTAAAATTAAGGCGCTCTCTATTAAGGGCCTCAGGCGTTGGCAGGATCGATCCCAAGGAAAAGAAAGAATGTAAATTTATTCGCGATTCCAGAGATCGTAGTGGATGCAATTGTGTAAACGAGTGTTTACCAGGATCATGCGAGTGTAGTCTATTGGGAGTCAACTGTCACGTTGACAGGATTTCTTTCCCCTGTGGTTGTGTCTCAGCAGGTTGCCAAAACCCTTCTGGGCGAACTGAGTTTGATACAAATCGTGTCAAAGGTCATCTCATCGATAAGTTGTTTAAAATCGACGGAATAGGCTAGGTTACGGAGTAGCTTAGTGAAGAACTTTATTCCTGCTTGTACAACTGACGAAAAGACATGGGTGATCTCAGAGTGGATAACTTTTAAGAATATTAAAGACTTATATGAATAGGATTGCAGATTTCATCGACTGTCTAACCTTATCAGAGGCACCGAGTCTATAACAAAGCTCTCTGTCGGGGTAACCATGCTCGGCTCATATGGGTGCTGGACTGTCGAAGAATCTAGGCATTCGGTGTTCGAATCGCTTTCCTTTGATTCTCCTTGCGCTCTCAATGTACTTGCTCGAGATTGAAGAACTCGTCTGTAGACAAATTGGATATGAAGGCTTGGAAATTTGCTGAGACCCTCCTGTCGGATAAAAGTGGCGACAGCGATAAAACTGAAAACTGTCAAGAGTGTCCAGAACACCAAAGCTCTATTGCTCCGTCGCCAATGTGCGCTTACCCTGAGATTGATCGATTTGATGCCGTAGAAACTTTTTTCGGCAGCTGATGGAATTGTAGACAGATTGTACATGGATTGAACTGTGTGAGTCGACAATCAAGAGAGGGTTGTGCAGAGTTGTTTGTAGATCGTGACGCTTGGAGCGCTCACTTACCTCGGTCGAGATGATTATAAACTAACCGGGCGAATTCTTCCTCTCTATTCAAAGTGCTCTCATAACTTCTCTCACTTGGCACATGCCGGAAAGTGATCTCGTACTTATTGTCATAAGTCCGTCTAGATCCAGTGAACACGTTTGCACTGAAGTAATTTGTTCCGTCACTGGACATCAAACTATCCAATAAGCTCAATACGAACTTCTCGTTGAACTTTGTCGGGTCCATGCTGATAGTGATAACAGAGGCGCAAATTTTGCCGCAATATCCGGTTGAAGAAACGGGGTCATAACAAGGTAGATCAGCCTCCTCGATGGTTTGTGTGAATGAGCAGATTGCTTTCATCACGATAGTGGCTTCATTCCCGCACATACAACCGGCCTCATCTAGGCAAAGCTCATAGTCTGTGCCTGTTTGAAGAGCAGATTCATCGATGATGAGTGGCGAGCGGATCGGACTTTCAACACCGTCATCAAACGCGAGCAAGCTGGAGCTACTGTTGAAATTAAACAGAATATCTCTGTATTCGTATGAGCTCACAAGTCGCTCGAAATCTCCTTGATTATATTGTTGGGTGCCAATCTTCAACTTAGAAACTCTGATGTTATCGATCCTACCTAAGTTTACCTCGTCGGGTTGACGACTGATCCTCCAATTAGACTCGAAATTAACTTTAAAACTATGAGTGTAGCTATTGTTTGAAGAGTCAGCAATAGGCTTGGGCGAGGCTCCGAAAACAACAACATCCTCACTGCAAGGTATTCTATGCGAATCTGGCAGCCAGAGAGCGACTTCCTCGTCCATCGACTCTGAGGCCCAATTGTCCGGGTTGAACCAGCTCAGCGCATCGCCATTTGGCTTAAAAGCAAACAAACTCTCACCGTTCTCATCGTCGATGCAATCGCCTGATCCGTTCAGATAGGAAACAAACGTCGGATCCTCTCTGCCGGCCAAAGCGTTTTCCTCCAATAATAGCATTCCCGTTTCAGCTAAACATAGATCCCTAATACCTGATTCAATTGAACTCCCAAACGCGTCCATTGAATCACCTATCGAGACGACAGATTGCTCGTCTAGTCTGACCCTCTCCAGCAATGTGCATGGCTTTCTCTCGTTGCGCCAATTAATCCGGTTGGCGAACTCAGTATTCCCAAGCCAATACTTGGTGTCCACAGGAATTGAGCGATGCAGCTCTGCTTGGTTCGTCTCTTCCGCATCGAGCGAGTGTCGTGAGATAAAGACCGTTACTACAAGAATAATCGAATAAATTTTCCGGAACATGTCTAGCAGTGGGTTTACCAGCAAGCCATCACAGTTGTCGCCGTGGAATATCTTGAACTGCTTGATTGATAGCTAATCAGTTGAGGTGGATAAGAGAGTAACAACAAGCCAAGTTAACCACATGTCTCGTCAACAGGTGGGCGTCTTTTTGAGCGGACAAACACAGAAACAGCGTCCGAAGTCCGAAAGGAGGAGAAACTGGAAGTGTTCGTGCCATTATTGAGTTACCGCCGCATGCTAAACCGGATCCAATTCCATGAATACAATAATCTGCCCTGTAGCGCAAACCATCGTAAAACGAAATCTTTTGCCATCACTCCCTTCCTCCCTCCTCCCCTCTCGCCGGATTAGACTCCAATTCCTGCAGTTAGCTCCAAAGATCGACCTACATCTTTCCGTTCCCTTTAACGCTTACAGACCGTTGCTCTAGCTGGACAAACATAGCCCACCAGCAGTATGGCGAGCAAAAGCTAGGTATTAGATTTTAATTGAAGTTTTGTCGCCGCCTTTTACTGCCTCTATGTTATCTGTCGGTCGAGATAAATGGAAAGGACTCTCAATAAATCAATCCAACAACTAGTTGAAGCCAGAATTTAGAGAGGGTTCATCCGCTGGTTTAGGTAGCCTGGATAGGTGGACAGACAGCGTCGAATAGGGCGAATAGAGTGAAATGAGAGCGACTGGCCTGGTTGACCGATCTCTTTATACAAGCGACAATGATAAAGACTTCTTATCACGATACCAAACAAGCGCGACTTGTTTCAAACCGCCAGCCTGGGTTCATCTCAATATCCACCCTCTCGCCCTCACGTCTCCTAACCTCTCTCTTTGTCGCTCTCTAGTCTAGCGTCTTGTTCTCAATCCTCTCCACTAAACGCGGACCTAACAGGTGTAATGTGCGAGATAATCATGGATTGCCCGATTGGATACAATTCACACCTGTTCACAAGAAACTCGCATCTATCACACTCAATAACAAGCCTCGTCTTACAGCCGGAGAGGCCGCGTGGGTTAGCAGGTTCGACTTGCTCGGACTCTTGTGGGCAGAAAAATCAGGTTGTTAAGGCCTTGGCATGGATTAACGCAACAAGGGGGCAAGGGAAAGGCAGCGAGCTTGTCTGGATGCAATTTCAAAGTTCAGCTCTCTTTGTCGTCGTTTGTCACATCGCTTGACAGGGACGTCGTCAGGGTTTCATATAACGCGCTCGTTTGCCATACCCAGCATCCCTTAGCTTGTAATCGCGCTACGGAACGAAATAAAGATGTTTATCTCCTTATCGTCGCCGACTTCTGTTGGTTTCCGTCCAGAGGAGACTCTTGGAGCAAGCTGCCAGGATCGAGCGAGCACCTGTGTGCCCTCCCAAACCTCGCGCTCTCTTCCTTGGGCTACCTCAGGCATGACGCCACTTGGAGGCTAACTTGAACGCCGAGGAGAGAGAAAGAGAGAGAGAGAGAGAGAATAGAAGAATAAAGGCGAGGTTGGCAAGAAGGAAACGCGAGTGCAGAAATGACAACTACCTGTTTGAGGCCATTGTTTTCTCCTGTCCAGTGCCGACCTTGAGCTAAACTTTGTTGGGCATAGAAGCAGGTGAGTCCTATTTGAAGTCTTTTTTAGTTTAGCGCTCATGATTTCTTGGTGTGCAGAGCCCGAATCATGATGATTTGCCCGGGCGGCCAGGCTCTTGTTTGTTGTGTCCACTCGCTTCAGTCAATTTATAAAGCCGAAAACTTCTCCCAACTCGCGTGTGTTCGGTGTCCAGCGAAACGCAAAATTGCTGCCACCAATTGCTGCCAGTTTGTCGGCGACATTCACTGGCCACCTGGGTAGTGATTGATACGGAACTTGAGCAAGCGAGTGGTGCTTAAAGGCCGAAATTGCCATAATTACAGGTGATGCACGCGAGCCACGCCTGCGCTTCGGCAACGGAGTTACCGTAGATGCAACGTTCTTCTTCCAATGGTAGAGAGAGAGGTAAATTACCAACTAAGATGGAGACTTGCCCTTGTTAGTATGTAATTGGCCAGTTGTGCTTGTGAGGTCTACATATGTCCATGATCTGAATTTCAAATCATTGAAGAGAAAGTTTCTCAGCGAATGACTTAAATAGCAACACTGGCTCTCAATGATGAACCACCAGCATGCGACTGATAGCCGCCAACTGTCACCCGTAACCTCGCGTCGGCGATTAAAGTAAACGCTTTAGTCGATCAGCATCTCAATCGCGCTATGAATGAGTGCACTGATAGCGAAGGTATAGTAACCGTTGAAATGGGTCAGGTTTAAATCTCAAGAGCAAGTGAGAGTTTAGGACTACCTAAGCTGCTATCACGACAGACCTGTCCTGGGATTCATCAGCAAGGATAAAGTTAACGTTGATTGCGTAGCGCGACTCACAACACTGTTAGTGAGCGTTTGACTTGGTACTCGGTTTATTTATGGTTCATCGGTTCAGACTGAATCAAAACAGTAACGGTTTTGTTGAAGTAAGTAACGATGACAAGTTTTAAGGTACAACATCAGGTGACTCCTAACCTTTGAACGGCTTGACCTTCAACAATATCTTGCTCTTCTTACTGATCATCTGATTGGCTCGCAAAATGTCACAGTCGGGCTCAATAGGACAGTCGTCTATAGCTAAAATACGATCTCCAATGCTCAACAATCCGGTCAACGAGCTGCTTGTTGCGTTATCGTGCATTCGAGATATGAAGACCCCTGTGTTTGTTTTGTGACAGTATGGTTGGTAAGAGTGAACAATAGTTAGCTCTCTCCAAATTGAAGACTTCTTCCATGCTCGAGATTGCTTGTCAAGGAAAATCTGCCAAGCCTAACATCTTACCTTTAACATTATCGATCGCTCCGCGAGCAACAAAAAATCCCCAAGATTTTCCAGGTGAGCGTTGCAACTCAATTACTTGGCTCCCATCAGATTTGTTGATCTTGATTAGTTGACCTCGAACCGCACTCTTTTCTTTGCAAGCAGTCTCTGAACTCTCTGAGCTGGGCGTGCTGGGACTAGCCCAACTCTGACCACACCTCGTAGAATTGTGGGCGTGCCGAGACGATAGATGATAATCCCTCTGATGGTGGTGGTGATGTCGATGACGGTGATGGCGCCGTTTCGCATAATTGCGCAACAAATTTTGATACAAACCTAGAGACTGGCATCTGTTGGGTTGTTCTCTCTCCGTCGAATGAAGCTTGTACCCGATGGTAAAAGGTTGCAAAGCAGTGTACATCAGCGAATCAAGTTCATTGAGCTCATCGCAGTCTATACGATTTGGCTTGGTCAAATTCTTTTTGGGCTTGTTTGGTTTTCGACCGCCCTTAAGAGCATCCGGAATTCTATCTATTGTGGCGTGACTTTGGCCTATCAGGCTAGAGAAGCCCCAAAATCCACTAATGGGCTGCTGGTTTTGTGTGTCGTCCGCATCTTCGACTGCTGCCGAGCTGGATGCGGTTATCTCAGTAGATCGATTGCAAACTCGGGACGAGCTTGTCAAGTTCGGAGTAGACTCAGCTGCACGCTGTGCATAATTCAAACTAGACAAGTTCAAGATTGAGTGGGGCGCAGCCGACTCGAGCGCATTTGTAGGATACTCTCGCTCTTTCAAACCTCTCAATTTACCTGCCGACGCAGGTGCCACACAGTCAATATCAATGCGATCGCGAGCCGTCATTTGACCATTCGAGGTTTCGCCGGCAAACGAAGTAGGCCCTTGATGCTTGGAACACTCGGATCGGCTCATCAAAGACTCTAATTCGTCAGAAAGAGAGTCCGCCCTCTTTGGGTGCCGACTAGTCGCATTTGAAGAGGAAGATGATGAGTATGAGGAGCTCGAGGCGCTAGTTGGAGGGCTGTTCTTTTTTGTATTGCGTGCTCGGTTATTTTCTCGTGACAACCTGTCATCATTATATTTTGCAATACGATTTCGCTCCTGCTGCAATGGCGATTGGTTCAGCTTAGGTTGATTAACCTTCTTTGCCGGCAATATAACGAGATCTGCTTTGCTTAGCTGCTCTTTTTGGCTGGCCACCTGATGATCTTTCCCGATCACAATGGCAGATTTTAGCCCAGTATGAGCGGCGCTGCTCTTCAAGATCTGTTGGTGCCCCTCGGCTAGTGGCAATGCGGGAAGCGGCTCTTGTGATTCGCTAATCTTTGAGGCCGCTGATTGGGCTCCTCCAGCTCCCGCGAAAGCTTTCGAAACTAAGGATCCAAATCTTTTCAGGATAGAGGACTTTCGCTCTCGTGGAAGTCCAGCAGTGGAAACAATTGAGTCGAAATTGTTTGCGGACGAGCAATCAATTCGTGCCGGCGGTAGCGTGGAGAAGCCTCCCGAATCAGCCGATGTAGTGGATCGACTTGGTTCGCTTATACTAACATTCGATGTTGCTTTGCTCAACCGCTTATTGTTGGATCTTGTACAGATAGTTGCATAGTCGCCAGTCTTTGAAAGCTTCCTCTGTAAGTTGACGTAACCACCAACAATGCTGTCTCGCTCAAGTGTTATACCCGAGTCGGCTCGGTCAGAATCGCACTGATTTAGAATTGTGGCATAACCGTGATTCTCTACAAGTAGTGTGCGGCTTGTTGGATAAGCTTGATCAGGGCCTACTAGCTGCTTGTAGCCAGGAAATTCATTACTGACTTGAGGCAAAAGAATGCGTTGCTTATTACGTGGAGCACGAACACTATTGTAAAGAGCGCAGGATTCCAGTTGACGATTATTGCTCCGCGACGTGAGCGACAGCGAAGTAGGCTGCCTTGGTTCGCTTTGCTCCCGCTTTATTTCGGAAACAACACTAACTGTGTCGTTGGTCGAAACGCGCCCATCCGAGGAGCTTGTCACGCTGACGCTAGCACCAAAACCACTGCTGCTACAGCTGCTTCCGCCATCCTCTTCGACCGAAGCTCCAACCACCTCCCTGACCTGTTTAACCTCAAGCGAGACAGGCCGGCTGACATTGGATTCAGTCAAGTGCTTTCCACCACCCAGCAAATCAATATGAGTGCGCTCGGCATTTGCGGCCGTACGCGCTTGTTCAATGGTAATGTGAATTACATTGTTTTCCAGACTGATCTCATGAGCCCCGCTTAAAGCCCCATGAACCGAATTTACATATTCATCGCTCAGCCCTAGACCCATCGGTTGATTCCCTTGCGGCTGATGCGCAGCATCGGAAATTATGGCGGTTGCGCTCGTAAGTTTCTCCTTATTGCAATCGTTTATTGCAACGTACTTACCGTTCACGCTCGCCTCATCTGGAATGATGCCGTTTGCTTCAGGCGGTACGTCACGTATTTCCAAATTCGTGATTGTTGCCACTCGCGAGTGGTCATCGCCGCCTTTGTTGCAGCCGCTTTCGGCGGCCACTTGTTGCTCTTGGGCGGCACTTCGTGTTTGAACCGGATAGGCTAAACCATCTGCATGGTTCAAAGCAGCCGCTTGAGAGATTGTTAGCGCTGACTCGGCGCCGCCCGATTGCCCAACAAGCAGTGCTGTTTCCGGTGCTTCGCTATCGCCGGCAAATTTTGCTCCATCGACTTCACTGCCCGCGCTTGACTTTCTCAAAGCTTCCTCTCTCGAAGCAGTGGTGGTCTCCTCGGCTTTGTTCACGGCGACGGAGGCGGCAGCGCTCAAAGCTTGCGAGTTTTGTTCAACGTTATTACCTCTGCTACTTTCGTTGCTACTAATTGTTGAGTTAATATCCTCCATCATTTGCGCTGCCGCTAAAGCTTGATGCTGATTATCACTGGTATAATTACGGTCAACAGGAGATGATAGTGGCTGATTGGATTCAATTATGGTCGCTGCTTCGACGGTATCCATTGTTTTGAGAGCTCGGTCGGCGTCAACTTTGTGGGTGGCAGAATCGGTAGAATCAATCTTATTGCCGGCAAGATCAACAGATGCGAAGGTTCTCGTTTTATTGGCGCTCATTTGGCCGAATGCTCCATCACAGCGCCCACTCAGGCCGGTTAACTGCCCTGCTGGCTCCTGTTTTTCCTCTTTGCCAATCTCAGCCACGCTAACCTGCTTGACAACCAATAGGCCGCCAGCCTGGTAGTGGTCAGTCGAGTCTCTGCACCTGCGATCGTTGATTGAGAATGCTGGAACTCTGATCTCGAATTTCGAATCGACGCAATTGTCTCTCTCCTTTAGCCCAGCTCCTCTCAATGCTGAGCTCAGCGCCGCCCCCTCGACGGCATTTCCATCGACCACCAACCCATCCGAGGAGGGAGGGCTCCACTCTTGGCCAGTTGAAAAGTCAATTAGTCGTTGTTGTGCCGGCTGCGAACTGTGCTGCTCTCCTTCCAACACAGGCGACTGTGGCGATGGGGTATAAAATCCAATTAGCTCGCCGACCGACTCCTTGTTGCAATCAATAGACGCTCCCACCGCCTTTCCAGCTAATCTTTCGAGCGTATCAAGGTTGTCAAGTGGGCCATCATACCCACCGTCGTCTCCGCCAAAGGCACAGTTGGCTTTGTCCTCCAAAGCAATGGATCGATAGACTCTAAGCATGAGTTGATCATCTCCAGTGATGGCGGCAAGACTCTTTTGTGAGTTTGGCCCCTTATTAGCTGTTTGCTCTGTTACGGGAGCAGTAGATCCAGTGTTAGATGGCGCTTGCTTGCTGCAAGCTGCCTGTGCGTAAAGATTTGTTGCCGCGGCTGCCGCCTTTTTGCCTACTTCACTAGACAAAGCCAAATTTTTGCTTGATTCTCGGCGCTCAAGTCTCTCGAAGAACCTTCTTTTGCTTAACTCGTGACTTTTAGCAACCAAATCCTGTTGCTGCCGACGAGCAGTGGCGCCAGTGGCGCCAATTTGCTGACCGCCTTCGGTGCAATTGCCTCTACTACTAACTGCCTGTGCATCTTCCCTCCGCATCTTGTTCACCAGCTCTAGTTGACGCAACTGGCGCCGTTCGTATTGCGAACGCAAATAAGACTTTCCTTGATTTGTTGTTGTCTGATTTTTGCCGCTTACTTGGTAGCTCGATCGCGCCCCTCCACTCGTGGGCGCACCTGTCGACTTGTGGCCTCCGAGCGGCGATTTTGCTAAACGCAGACTACACTCGGCGGCCTCTGGCGCCACTTTAACCATTGGCCGCGACGGAGTCGCCGCGATTGGGCAGCAGTTGAGCACTGTTGTTGTTGACTCGGAATATAAATGGTTCATTAGTCGTTTGCAAGAGCGACGCATGTTCTCCTCGTTCAAATCCAGGTAATCATCAAATCTAACGTAGGCTTTCTTGATTAACCTGCCGTTCGGGAGCTTTCGTTGTTGTTGTTGCTGTTGCTGCTGCTGCTGCTGCAGTTGGGCTTCGTTCTCGGCGCCCAATTTCGTCGCCACCATCTTGTTGGCCAGTTGCTGCTTGTGCCTCTGCTGGCCGAGCTTGTCTGTGGTCGGCGGCATTTGTTTAAATTGACCGACGATTAGTCTCTTCGCTTGTAGCCTGTTTGTTCCTTGCGCGCCTTCGTGCTTCTTATTGTTTTCTCGCTCCATCCCTCTCGCTCTCTTCGCCTCCCTGAATTGAAATGCAAGTCTATGCGATCAATTAAAACACTGAACTCCAATCAACAGGTCGAGCGGATCCAGCTTGCTTGTCATTGAATTAATTCGCCCAGTTTGTCCAAACTCGGACTTGTCTAGCTCGCCGCTCAAGTTGCGGGCGGTTAATGCAGGATTTGTGCCGTACTATTTGGAAAAGGTTTGCTTGCCTGAGAGAACTTTTCTGGCGCGAGCCTGGCCCACCGAACTTTCTATCTCTCTCGCTCTGTCTATTGCTCGCTCGCTTGCGCTTCGTTCGAGCGAATGATGCCAGCCAACGAGAGCGAGAGTGCTCAGGTCGCGCGCTCTTGCGTGCGCATTGAGCCGGCTCCAACTTAAGAGCGCGCGCCTGCGCAGAGAGAGCGCGAAAACTGAACTCCAGTGCCTCACCAGCTCAACAACTCGCCGTTTGCTGCCTACCAGAAACACTGATTAGGTTGGAGTTACTGGGCTCGAAAAGTGTGCCCAATTTGTTGCCCAATTTTACATTATCTCAACTCTGAGGTCTAGGGCAGCAATTTCAATGCAATGCTGTCGGTGGGTCGCAGAATCCCAGTACCAGGCAACGAGCAACGGCCAGGCCATACAGTCGCTGGCTAATTGATGAGTCTCAACCCGCGTTCACGCCCATTCTATCAAACTCCTCAGTGCTCGCCAAGCACCAAGGACGGACAAGATCGGGGTGAAATTGAGCGGTGAAAAGTGCAGACATCAAAACTCTTAATGTTACCAGCAATGCAGTACAGAGACACCTAGCAAACTAGCCCCGTGGCTGGCTAATTGTTTCGCTTTCAATTCTTCTCCCCCATAAGCTGGCAAAATCAGGCCAGTAATTTTGAATGATTTATATCAAAAGACATCAGACGGCTAATTATTGGCCGCGCTAACATGTTGCCGGCGAGCAAAATCCACTTCCTGTTTGGCTGGATGCAAGCCGAGAAGGGGCGCAAACAATTGTTCAATTGTATTGCGTCATCCTTGCTTGGTTATCACGTTTGTATCTCGGCCGGCGATAAGTAGCTCTCTGTGGGCCTACGAGGATGACTTGCAATTCCTTGGATTGAACGAGACGGACGGAGAGGGAGAGAGAGGGACTAGGATGGAAGTGCGAGAGGGCAACTTGCACTCCAGACAAAAGTCATTATCCTTAGCTCTAATTAGGCTAGTGGCGGCACTAACTGCGATGGCACCAGAAGCCCTGCCATCAACCGCCACTGGCGCTAGTTTTGTTAACTGTCGGAAGCGAACCAGGCCGAAACAAAGTTTGCCAAAGGACAGGGAGCTCTGGCCCTTGTCTTCGTCCCAAATTTCGCCTGCCTTCTCCTCCAGCTCGTCTTGCGCGTCAACTTCCTCTGTGTTCCTCTGAGAGGTAGAGCCTTAGCTCGTACAAGCTTCCTAAGCAGACAATGACGTCCTATCTCGATGACTATCGGCTCTGGTCAACTAGCCTCTGTCAGCTAGTGGGAGCAGAGGTTTTCAGTTCGTTTATAAACCGAAATTATAATCATTATAACTATCTTTGCTAGCTCCATCGTAATAGCGCCAAGTTGTTGGGTTTGTTACGCACTGCCTGGTCGCGTAAAGATAAATTAAACACCAGTTGCGACCCACTTGCTTACGTAAGTCATACTCTGAGTGCTGGGCTCTCATTTGGCGAAAGCGACAGAAAGATAATAACCAGAGAGTATGTCTACCTTATTTTTGACGACAATGACTAAACTTCAAGTTCAAAGATTGCAAGCTAACAAAATGAGCTCGCTTGAGCTGAACTAAATTAGACTTTGTTCGAGATGGCAACAGACCTCTGGCGCACTTTCTGTAATTTCACCGTACTTCTTGAATCGTCGGAGGGCTAAGCCTACTAATGGCCACTCAGAATCAAAGTCGGTAGGTTGCTCAAAAGAGATAACCTGAGCTGAGCAAAGAGCGTGCGTGTTAACCACTGAATTGCCTTCGCCCTCTCTCTGCCCTCTCGATGGTTGACTGAGAGCAACAATAACAAAAAGAGAGGTAGCTAGTGGCCCCTATTCTTGCATTGCCGTCAAACTAAACGTAACAGGTGTGCTACATAGTCCGACTGCAGAAAAATGATTACCCCCTCAGTTCAAGTTCGACTTCGGATCTGAGAATTAGCTGCCTATTCGATCTAAAGATGTTTCTCCCAGAACTCGCACTCGAACAGAACTATTTATCGTAATATGGCATTGCATTGGCCAATACGATTCAAAATCTGAGCTGGTCATGCTCTTATCGCAATCAGCTAGACACCAACAGGCACTAGTAGTTCCAATGGGGATAACCAATGCACTAGTATTTCTCCTCATGAATTCAGACGAGAGGTTTGCTAGGCATCGAAGTCTCCAAGCATTACAACTGCATCATATGGTAAACTTTGATTTCTTTTCTTGCCTAAGCTAATGATTTCTGTCTTAATTTAAACATACACAGTTAACATGTTGGAATAGTTTGGCTGTCCCCCAAAAGTGCCGACGGCTTTACATTACAAATCTTGAATCTTGACTCTGCCTCTGGTTTGTTCCGTACAGGTCTCATGTGTCAACCCATCCTTCTACCTCCGGACGAGTTGCTATCATGGTAAATCTTGTTATATCTCCATCAATATAGAAAGATTGCAATCGAGTTTTGGGGAACCCATTATCACTGTATTCCTTTATGATTTCGTAGGCATCCATGATAAGTGCTATGAACAAGCTTAGTACAACATAAATGAACAATGACACGAACAAATACAAATAAATCCTGCTGAACCACCAGATAGAACTTAGTTCAGATCTTAGCAGAGCAAACGTCTCGAACATGTCATCACCATTAATCAGAGCAAATAGGCACTCAGTAGTGGTGCTCAATTCACGGAATTTGAAGTGGTAAGGTCCGAACACGATCCAGCCACAAAAGCAGAAACCACTTTTATCAAGGTGGGCATTTCACATTAGATGTATGTTAGACTGTTGAGAGTGAGTACATGCTCGAAACTTACCAGTATATGAGTATTGTGCAAAACATAAATCGCATCACATGTATGAAAGACTTTCTTAGAGTGACGAGAAGAAGGTTGTATTTTTTGAAAAAGCTCAAATATCTCAAGAGGCCCGACCAGGATAGAAAATTTCCAATTCCAATTAGCAGAGAGCAGCTGGTGTAGTTGTCAGTCTCGAGCAGACGCTGATCATAGAAGGTTATTATCAGTGTGGCAAAGGCAATCAAGGTGTCGTTGATAATTATAATGATGAGCCATGGATCGAGAAACTCCAGCCGGTCGGTTAATATCAATCCTCGGCCTTTCGTAGCCAGTACTGTCTCAGTTGATATGATTAACTTGCAAGCTCGCCAAATAGACCTTGTGCATAGACCGAAAGATAGCGCACAAAAGAACAAGACTACGGTATTGAGAGCTCTTCTACCCACCAATTCTTCGCTCTTGTCCGTCAGGTACCCGACACAGCTAGCGCGCTTGGGAACACTTTGTAAGCTTATCACAATTTGACCGTCTCTATGACGATTGTCAAAAAATATCTCTACATCCACATTGAAACAAACAACTCCCGCATCGCCCGATGTGGCGTCCTCAATGAGTAAAGTTCGCAAAGGCAACTTGACGTTTGCGGAGATCATAGTTGAAAAGTTGATTGGCTTATCCAGGTGGTTGCGTACATCGAAGTTGAGCCATTTGTCATCACCTGCCATTGCGAAGTCTTCAATTGATTTGCATTCGGTCAATGTGTACATTGAATAGTTATATTTAAGTTCAGGGGGTACAAATTCAGCTTGCACGTAATTCGTAGTGCAGAATTCTATTGGCGAGACAGTGTCAGATTTGCTTGATTGGTAACCGAAGGGTCCAACGCTAAGCTCTGAGATATTCGAGTATGCCCTGACCGCGTAATTTATGGAGCGGATGAAGTCCGACTTCGTGTAGACTGCATATGGCACATAAGGCCCGGGATAGGCTATAGCGTCGGCAGATGGATCCCAGTCTTTAAGAAACAGTTGTTTGAAGGTAATCTGCATTTCGTCTTTATAAGTTATAAACTTTGCCATGTCTGAGCCAAATAGTACAAGTTGCCAGGTGAAAACAATGATTTTTATCACCTGTACTAGCAGTTTCCAGGGCTTAACGCTGCCTCTTTGCCACTTCTTAATCGGATCCATAAAAAAGTACTCTAGCATAAACCTTTGTCTTTGAACTTCATCCAAACTGCAATCGTTAACGGTAGTATTAGACACGAGTGTCCTGAGATCATTGTGGTTAAGTTCATTGTCGCCATCCTCTTCGTAATCGGCAGCCAGTTGATTTAATTGGTTATCTTGTGCGCGTCTATTGGATTTGGAAGTATCCCGCTGATTTTCTTGATCGAGATCACGTCGACCGAACATAATAAGTGGGCTCTACAATGAATAATTTCTTCTCGGATGGACCTACATAATAGAGCATAAAAAACGCTGATTCAAAGTGCGAAGACCGAAATACTCTAGAATCACGCCGCTGAGAACAAAATGATTTGGCAATTATGTTCGTTCCAGATTTCTCATCGCACGTTGAGCTCGGCCACTTTTTATCCTGATTTCAGAACGGCAAAAATCCCATTAACGAATTCGGTGTACAATCAAAGATCTAATATGATCTACCTTAAAGCTTATCAAGCTTATCAACAAGGGAATCACGAGTTATGTCTTAAATTGCTACAAGAAATCAGAGAGGGCGATATTATGAGGCTCGATCTTGAGGCCCAGATCTTCTTACAGAAGCGAGAGTACCAAAAGGCTTATGATATTTATTATGACTTGTTAGCCACTGATTGTGGTTATGCTGAGGAACGAAAGGAAAATATCTTGACAGTGATTGTCTGCGCCCAATTAGACAAACCTGGGGTCCTCAAAACACGGGGCAATGATCAAATTCCATCTCTCGAGGATATCGTTCAGCAAGTTGAATTAATTACCCTCAAAGATTCGTCCGTAGAGGATGTGCAAAACAAATCTGAGCCATCTAAGAAATGCAAGAAGAACAAGAAGAAGAAGAAACGGTTACCCAAGCAATACGATCTAGTAGCCGGGCCAGATCCAGAGCGATGGCTACCAAGGAGGGATCGTAAGGGTAACAAGCAGAAGAAAAGGCGCCAGAGACTAAACGTCAAGGGGAAAACTCGCACAAAATAGGATTCATGGATCACCTTGATTATCGGATGCGTGGTTTGATAGATGACTTTCCCGACACCCCGTTGATTGTTGTCATTCCTTTAGATCTATTTAACCCGTCCAAGACCACCACATAAATTCAAAACAACCTCAAAGACTTACCACGAGCAGACCTATTATCCACTAGAATGTTTCAAATCTAGTGT
>Ga0209372_1000172_pt1 | contig 48070 bp, 40 predicted proteins | sample AgamicAtPe_FD_187170 | JGI IMG/M metagenome (GOLD analysis project Ga0209372, IMG submission 187170) | Agave microbial communities from Guanajuato, Mexico - At.P.e (SPAdes) (version 2) | ecosystem: Host-associated > Plants > Phyllosphere > Phylloplane/Leaf | place: Guanajuato, Mexico | collected... | reverse complement strand
ATAGAACACCACCAACTAGAATAAATAGTGCTGGACTAACTACTCCATGAGCGATACTTAGTAGTAGAGCTCCATCAATACCTTGGATAGTATTACTAAATAGTCCTAGTACTACAACAGCCATGTGACCAATTGAAGAATAAGCAACTAGGGCTTTGAAATCTGTTTGTCGTAGTGTAGCTAGTGAAGCATAAATTAGAGTAATTACTGCAATAGTTTGTACTAGTGGAGAAAAGTATGATGTAGCATCTGGTAGGAATTGAATTAGAATTCGCATGTATCCATATGTAGCTAGTTTTAGAATAAGACCAGCTAGAATAACACTACCTGCTAGTGGCGCTTCAGCATGAGCTCGAGGTAGCCATACATGGAATGGTAGTAGCGGTGTTTTAATTGCCATACTAATAAATACAGCTAGCCATAGTAGTTTTTGTGATTCTAGATTAATTTCAGATAGTGATACTACTTGAAAATCTGTTGAACCTACGTTGTAATAAATTACTAGGAAAGCTAGTAGCATAAATAGTGAACCAAATAGTGTATAAAGGAATAGTAGGAAAGCAGCTCGTACTCGTGTTGCACTACCTCCCCAAATACCAACAATTAGGAATAGAGGAATTAGTACACTTTCAAAGAATACATAGAATAGTAGAATATCTAGAACAACAAATACAGCAATAAGTAGTGTTTCTAGTACTAGAAAAGACATTAGGAAGTATTTTAGTTGTTGTTTGATATTATCCCAATTACTTAGAATACAAATTGGTATAATAAATGTTGTTAGTAGAACAAAGTAAAGTGAAATACCATCTACTCCAATGTGTAGGTGACAAAAATTAACTTGATTAAATTCTTGTGTAAATTGGTATTCACTAGTACTTGAATTAAATTCACCCCATAGTACAATACTTAGAACAAAATTAATTAGTGATGTTCCTAGTGCTACACGTTTCATTTGTGATTCTGATTGTAGAGTATTTCCTTGCATTGGTGCTAGCATTAGAGCACCAATCAGAGGGATAATTAGTAGTAGTGTTAGCATTTTTTAATTCTATTTTGGATGTCCTTTTCTGTTTATTTTTAAACCTCCTTACCTCTTCTATTATGCGCATTCTAAAATCTTCTATTTTAGTAGTTCTCTTAGTGTTATTATTAGTAGAATTTACTAGCATCCTACAACGTAGGATAATCCTCTTAGCTTATTTGTTAAATACAGTAATATAATAAAAGGATAAGTATTACCTATACAATATTTGGAATAAAAAAGGAGTTTATCTAATGGAGGTGAACGCTCTAACAAAAGTAAACGCTATTAAATATATTCTATATATAGTTGTTTTCTAGAGATATATAGGGATAGGTCTCTTAGTTTAAAGGTAAAACAGTAGATCTTCATTTTACTAATAGGAGTTCGATTCTCCTAGAGATCATTGTATGTGCTAACGCTAGATCTATTTAATTTAAATAGAGCATATATAACTAGATTTATAATATTACTAACAATAAACTCTAGAATAAAAAATAGTTAATTAATTAATAAAAAAGGAAACTCGCTAATAAAATATCCTATTTTAGAATACACATATATAAGGAAAATGAATTTATAAAACAAGCAAAAAAATGTCGACTTAGTTTAGTGGTAGAATAGGTAACTTGTAATTACTTGACACTAGTTCGATTCTAGTAGTCGGCAATATACTATTACTATAAATAGTAAGAAGAAAATAACAAAAATGAATATGTTCTATAGAACATATAAAATAGAAAGTAAGGATATACACATACAAAAATTCCTAGTTAGTTATAAAAAGAGGCGCTGAGAATTAATGGATTTATTTAAAAATAAAAAGAATAAGAAGATATAAGGACTATTCTATTTTAATTTGGTTTACTCTACTTGTGTGTTAGCCAATTAAAAATAGAAGTACTATTTTTCAAACTTGTTCTTGTTAGAAGATAGTACTTTTTATAAGTAGTACTTTGTAAATAGCATTATTTATAGAAAATAAGAATATAGGATGTCGTCTAAAGGAAAGACATCATTTGCCCAGTTTCCCGAAGGGCGGTAATGAGAATGGTTGAAAAAAAAGTATAGGTTACATTAGTAAATACTATATTAGTATGGAAATTCTAATTCTAGTAGAATAGGATGTCGTCTAAAGGAAAGACTTCCTCTTTTGGTGGGGAAAATAGTTGTTCGATTCAACTCATCCTAGTTTTCATTTACAGCTTAAAAACTTCCGGGGATCTAGACATAAGTAAGAACCCATTTGTTAAGGTATACTTTACCATCTTGTAGTCGAACGTGGTACCCCTCTAGCTCAGATAGTTTTTCACAAGCTTTCTTTCTAGAGTTAGCGATAAATGTTAGACTAGGTTCTATAATATTAGAACATAGAATAGGCTTCTGAATGGAAGAGTTATAACTAGTCTCTTTCCTATTTTCTAGCGCCAGCGCACACGAACTTTCCTAAATTCTTCCATAGTAAGTTATGATTCTGTGGTAGCATTCTGAATTAGTGTAGTAGTAATGAAAAAGTAGTTAAGGTAGAAACTACCTGTTTCAATCGTTTTTTTAATTGTAGAAGAGGTAATACCAGCAACTAGTTGTGCTTGTGCTTTAGATTCAAAACTGAAAAGTAGTTTAGTACCTTCTTTATTATAAAAGTAGACAGGTCCCATTTTTCCTGATGCACTTTTTTGCGATAGTGTCTCATTTGTAACACTCGGATTAAAAACATCTCGAATAACATTTAGTTCAGAATGTAGTGTATCGATGAAATATTGCTCTATCTTGGTTACCAGGATCAATACGAAGAAGAGTTAGTGAAATAGTAGTAAATCCATAATAGTAAAAGAACTCTGTAGATCGATGTAGCTGAGTTGATAGAAAGGTATCAGTAAAATATAGTGAGACTCGGGTATAAAAGGAATATTTACCACTTGCTGTCTTACGTGTGCTTTGACCTACTAGACATACTCCTGTTGGATCATATGTCCAAATAGAAATACCAAAATAACCTTTACTAAACTCGTTAATTAGTTTACGATTAGTAAAAGGATCTTTTATCTTTAGCATATCAAAAGTACATGGTGGTAGATTATCTGTACCATTAGGATAATTCTTATTCCAATTTGGACCACTAACATTGGTATCTACACTTTTAGCATACTGAGATAGAGGTCGAAAAAGGTCAGTACCATTCTAAATTCAATTTCTGCAATATCTCGTGTCTTACGTTGTAGGTTCACAAATTTCATTGTCTCTATTTTATATAATTGACCAAAACATTTTCTAATGTATTTTATTTGCTGACGCCGCCGGCGCCTGCTATAAATTAAAATTAAAATTAAAAAAAAATGAATTGGTTCTGTAGATCATTTATTTTATCTACTGCTAAGAATATCCTTGAAAGGATCTTCTTAAAAGAAGTACGTCCCTGTGGGATCATCCTATACAGTCAACATCAAAAATGCACGGTAACAAAGTTCAAAAGTAATCTTTGTTATATATATCTAAGTATATCAGAGATAAAATTTAAAGATATAAATAATGTTTACTGCTGGACAATGTAATGAGAATGGTTGTTCGATATCCTAGTTATATATGAAGATAGTAGGGCTCGAACCTACGACGTCGATATTAAAAGTATCGCACTCTAACCAACTGAGTTATACCTTCTTTATATAGGTTACTTATGGACAAACCGCTATTGGCGAGGTGTAGGCGATTGCTAATTGTCTGGAATATTAAAAACTTCCTTAGGAGTTCGAATCTCCTTTTGTCCGTATTGAGTAACTATATACCTATATACAGGTAGATCAAAATTAAATAATATGGAAGACTTTTTACTAACTCTCTTAATTGAAAGAAAAGATAGAAGAAAAAAGGAAATAGATTAAAAGGATTTACCACAGCAATATGCTGTGGTACGATGGCTTTACTCAACAAATGCTAAAGACATTGGTACACTGTATCTAATCTTTGCTGTATTTGCAGCTATGATTGGAACAGCATTTTCAGTACTAATCCGAATGGAGCTAGCAGCACCTGGTGTACAGTATCTTAATGGGGACCATCAACTATACAATGTAATTATTACAGCACATGCTTTTGTAATGATTTTCTTTATGGTTATGCCAGCTATGGTAGGTGGATTTGGTAACTACCTTGTACCAGTTATGATTGGAGCTCCAGATATGGCTTTTCCTCGACTAAATAATATTTCATTCTGGCTTCTACCTCCTTCACTAATTCTACTACTAGCTAGTGCTTTCGTAGAACAAGGAGCAGGAACAGGATGGACAGTTAAATGTAAGCTGTCCCAGATTCTAATTCTGTTTGTGAGTATTTATAATCTACTAAACATTACTCGATGCGGGAAACTCCTCTACTCGGAGATGAATACTCATTCCGTACTAACTTATATTAGTACTATGTGGAATGATGTAAAAATGTCATCAACTTGGGGACAATCCGCCTGGATTCTATATAAAATTATTCTACCATCACGTATTACTTTTACTAATCTAGTTGTAGGTACACTATTTTATACAGTGTATAAACTCTGTACGTATTCTATTACTCTCTTTTATGTAGTATATAAGAGTGTTAGTTTTAATAAGAATCCATCAGAGACTCAACGTAATGCATTTTCTAGTGGAATGGTTAATAATAGCACAAATTTTAAAGAATGGCTAGTTGGTATTACAGATGGAGACGGGACATTTTATTTTGCTAAAACTAAAAAAGGAATTTGGTCATTCTCTTTCCAAATTGGTCAAAGTAATTATAATCTACGTCTTCTATATTATATTAAATCTATGCTTGGTGTTGGTTCTGTATCAGCAACTGATGCAAAAGATAATACAGCACATTATCGAGTGCGTAATATTCAACATATTATTCAATACATTCTACCTATTTTTGATGCATATCCACTACTTACTAGTAAATATTTTAACTATGATCTTTTTAAGAAAGCTATCCTAATTATAAATGATTCATCTCTATCTAATAAAGAAAAAGATGGAAAGATTTCTTACCTAAAATCACAATCTCTACCGACTAATTATATCAGTCCAGTTTGGAATAGTGTAGATAATCAAGTAAATTCTATGCTAGATGCTATGACTATTATAACTAAGAGTTGGCTTATTGGGTTTACAGAAGCAGAAGGTAGCTTTTATATTGTTAAAAAAGGACCTTTTCGACTAGTTCATGCCTTTGAAATTACACAAAAACTAGATAAAATTGTTCTAGATGCTATTGCACTTATTCTAGGTCTAAAAGTGACAACTAAAAAAACATATATGACAGTTGTAACAACCAATTCTAAATCAATTGAAAATATTATTACTTATTATTTTAAGACTATGAAAGGTATGAAAGCTCTTGAATATCGAATTTGGGCTCGATCTTTTAATGGTTTTGAATACATGACAAAAATTCAAAACCTTATGCGTAATATTCGAAGTATTCGACTAGATAAAAACTTTACTAAAAAATAATTACATATTAGCCCTTAATTTTATAACCCCTTTTACATATTTACTATTAAGAGAAAATGAAGGTATAGTCCAATCCAATATGAGAATATTGGCAATGAATTAGTAATAATCTATACTAATTCATTATTTATGTTACCCACCACTATCAGGACTACAAAGCCACTCAGGAGGTTCTGTAGATCTGGCTATCTTCAGTCTACACCTATCAGGTATCTCATCAATGCTAGGAGCAATGAACTTTATCACTACAGTTCTTAATATGCGAAACCCAGGAATGACACTACATAAACTACCACTATTTGTTTGGGCTATTTTTGTTACAGCTATTCTACTGCTACTATCACTACCAGTACTAGCTGGTAAATTTGTGCCAGCTCTAAATCTGGCTGTATGCTGGGAACTCTTTTCATCGGTATTTATTTGGTTTGAACCTCTTATAGATGTAAAAGACAATCAGCAGGTAACATATGAAAGTTTCAACTCTCTATGGAACCTCAACGACTGTGCGCCAGAACTATCTATTTCCCATATGAGCTGTAGAATGTTTTTTGGTTCTTATCTTGCGGGTCTTATTGAAGGTGATGGTACTATTATTGTACCTAAACAAGAACGATCTGCAAAAGGGAAACTAAATTATGCTAGTGTTCAAATTGTATTTCAACTAAAAGATTTTCCACTATGTCAAATTGTACAAAAACTAATTGGACATGGATCTATTAGTAAAAAAAAACAATCTGCTGCTTATATTCTAACAATTAATAATATTGATGGACTTATTGTACTAAGTAATCTCATTAACGGAAAAATGCGAGGTCCTAAATATTATCAATTTACACTTCTTATTCAATACCTTAATAAAAAATCACCTAACCTTAATATGAAACCTCTTGGTTTTAATCAATCACCACTAGAATCGGATAGTTGGCTATCAGGATTTATTGAAGCTGATGGATCTTTTCAAGTACGAACTAGTCTTACTTCTAAATATCCTCGTCTATCCCTAAGTTTTGAACTAGTTCAAAATCATATAACACGTTATGGCACGCGCCAGCGCACCATGTTTAATGTAATAGAAGATATTGCAGTTTATCTAGAAACTAATGTTAAGGAAATTCGATCTGATCGTAAAAATCCTCAATATCGACTACGAACTACTAGTCTAAAAACAAATAAAAATATTCAAGACTATCTAGTACAATATCCTCTAAAAGGAACTAAATATCTTGATTTTCTAGATTGGTGTAAGGTACTTTCTTATTTTGAACAAGGTACACATATAGAAAATACAGCTCATATTGTAGAGATTAAATCACAGATGAATCAATATCGAACTGTGTATAACTGGGATCATCTACAGTAAGAAATTAGGATAGTAAGATACAGTCTCAACTTATATGTGAATATAAGAGTATTTCCCCTTTTTATTAGCTGAGCAACAGCTATTATAAATTGAGTATATTCTATTTATAGGATGTACATAGATCTCGAGTCTGGAAATCAAGATTTTTGGCAATTACAATGCTACTAACAGACCGGAACTTTAATACATCATTCTATGATCCAGCAGGAGGTGGAGATCCAATTCTTTACCAACACCTATTCTGGTTCTTTGGTTATATTTGGCCCTTCTCAGATTTTATTTTCTACAAAGATCATCTGAGCACGCATTTCGCTATTTGCTGGAACGGTCTGCTTAATGATTTTTCTACTTGTTTCATAAGTGGTACTCTCTTTTTTATTCGTAAAAATGTATCCCGGCAAAGTAAAAATGAAAAATCTAAGACACAATCAGCAGGTAACCAACGATATAAACATAGTCTAGTAGGAACCTCAGAGGCTACACGCGAAACAACTTATTCCATTTCATTCTGCCAATGGCTAGCAGGACTTATTGATGGAGATGGTTGTCTACTTGTTAGTAAACAAGGCTATACTTCTCTAGAAATTACTATAGGACTTGAGGATCTGTATGCCCTACGGTATATCCAAGATAAACTTGGAGGTAGTATTAAGCTACGATCCGGAGCTAAAGCTTATCGTTATCGACTACATAATAAACAAGGAATGCTTAAACTAATTTATGCTATTAATGGTTATATTCAACATTCTGGACGACTTGCACAACTACATCGAGTATGTCTAGCACTTAACGTACCTATCATTCAACCACAACAACCTACAGTATCTTCTTCTTGGTTTGCTGGGTTTTTTGATGCTGATGGTACTATTGGTCTTTATATAAAAAATGGTCATCCTCAACTTACTGTACGAGTAACTAATAAACTTCTACAAGATCTTGAAATTTATAAGATCGTATTCAGTGGTAATATCTATTATGATACCTCTAAAAATGGTTACTATCAATGGTCTGTGCAAAGTAAGAAAGATATCCTAAATATGCTAGATTATTTTAATAAAACTTCATTTAAAAGTCATAAATCTAAACGGTTTCACCTAATTCGTGATTATTATGATCTATACGATAAAAAAGCATTCAAACCCGATAGTCCTTATAATAAAGCTTGGCAATATTTTCTAATGAAATGGAATAAATTGATGATATAGTCCATTGTTTTCTAGTAATTTATAATTATGGTTACTAGAAAATAAGCACCCAGAAGTTTATATCCTAATTATCCCTGGATTTGGAATGGTTAGTCACATCGTAAGTGCATTCTCAGGTAAACCAGTATTTGGATACCTAGGAATGGTTTATGCTATGTTCAGTATTGGAATCCTAGGATTCCTAGTATGGAGTCTTTTTATATTAATAAAGAAGTGGTGGCTCTCTCCTACTGCGAAGTAGGAATAATTAATTTCACTGTATGCTGGAACAGTTTTATGGTATATCGTACTCTTAATAGTAAAAATCTATATATTTATACTGAATCAGCAGGAAATCATTCTGATTCTCAGAATGAACTCTTCAGAGACTACACGCGAAACATCTCGGATTCATAATTTTTCATCATTTCATGCTCTTTATAAACAACTAAGATTTACTAATCCTATCAGTAATACTTGGCGGTTTGTAGGTTTTGCTGAGGGTGATGGTGCTCTTCTTATTTCTAATGGGCGACCACAATTCATTCTAACACAAAGCACTATTCTCTTTCATATTATAGATTACCTAGGTTTTGGTACTGTACGTAAATTCACTACTGGTAATACAACGTTTTATCGTTATATTGTAGAGGATTTTAAAGGAGTACTACTCCTAGCTCTAATTTTCAATGGTAATCTTGCTATTCCCGGTTCCCCGGAGGCCGTATCAATCAACTATCAAAATGGATTGAATGTATTAATGGAAAGCTTGAAAATTCGAAATCTACAATCTTTAATCTAGTATCTACTATCTCTCTAATTACTACAGTATTTCTACCTACTCTTACGGCTACTAAAATTTCTTAGAAATTTTAGCAGGCGCGGGATGCTGAAGGAACTTTCAATAGTAATATTACTAAGCGTGATAATACTAAAACAGGTTACCGTGTTCAGCTACGATATCTTCTAGATCAAAAATATGCTATGGAACTACTTACTCTAATTAAAATCTTATTTAATTATGGTAAAGTAATCGTACGTAAAGAAGATATGTATCGATATTATTGTGATACTTTTCTAGGACTAGCTCCTATTATTGCATATTTTAATACTTTCCCTCTTAAAACAAAGAAAGCAGTAACACTGAATAATTGGAAACAAGTTTATAACATGGTAATTAACAAAGAACATCTAACAGAAGAAGGATTTAATAAAGTACGAAGTCTGAAAAATGACGTAACAAATGAAAATATTCTATAATACATACTACTTATTTTAAATATTCCATAAAAAGAATGAACCGAGATGAAGATATAGTCCGAACCTATTTGTGAAAATAGATAACTAATATTAGTCCTACAAAACACTTGCACCACATGTATGCTGTAGGACTAGATGTTGATACTTCTCGAGTGTCGTTTCTGAATGTAAATTCAGTTATAATTATTTGGCTATTTGCTGGAAAGTTTCTTATATATGTTTGTCCGAAAACTGTCGACGGAATAATCAAACATTCTAATTTTGAATTCGATGCTAGAAATAACACGAACAAAATTGAGAAACAATCAGCAGGAAACCATCTGAGTGAGCATATAAATAAGCATAAAAAAATCAAAAATGATACAGAAATAGGTTATTACCTAGCAGGTCTCATTGAAGGTGACGGTTATATCGGTAAACGAGGTTTCGAAATCCTTTTTTCCGAAAAAGACCTTTCTAATGCTTATTTTATTAAAAATTGAATTGGTTATGGGTCTGTTTATAAAGTAAAAGAGAAAAAAGCCTATAAACTTGTCATTTTTCATAAAGAGGGTGTTAAAAAAGTATGAAATCTCGTTAATGGTAAATTTCAAGGACCTTTTAAAATTCAACAGGCTATTCTCCACTCTTATGATGCAAAATTTAACACTACAATTCTTCCAATAGATAATATGCTTAATATTACTAAAACTCATTGGCTAGCAGGTTTCTCAGATGCAGATGGAAATTTCTCTATTTTTGTTACTAAAAGTAAAACACATAATAATGGTAATAATATTACTATCCCATTTCGAATTGCCCAAAAAAACAAAGAACTGCTAATCAAAATTCAAGAGGTAATAAAAGGTGGTATTATTATACTAGATAAGAAAGGTGTGCATCGATATTCAACAGTATCTTTCAAAATAGCTGTTGTAACGGCTAATTACTTTGACAGTTTTCATCTTCAAAATCAGAATCAAATTCTTCGATATTTTTATTGGCGAAAAACTCTTCTCCTTATTCAAAATAAAAAACATCTTTCAGATGAAGGCCTACATAAAATTATGTCTATTAAAAAACAGCTAAATGAAGGAAATATCGGGATCCTCAGAGACTAATACGCCAAACTCCAAAAATTTCTTTGGATGAAGATAGAGTCCCCATTATTTGACTCGAGCTTACTTTACAGCTGCTACAATGATTATTGCTGTTCCTACAGGAATTAAAATTTTCTCATGGCTTAAGGGGTCCTTCAGCAAGACCTTTCTGGCCAACTCTATTAATGTGCTATCTGAAGCAGTTCTAACTCTTAGAGAGCGCTTTCCACGTGCTAATCTTTACCCTCCCTTATTAATAATGAATGTACAGATCTAGTACCTTATGGTTATTACCTTACAGGTACTATGTATTATCCTCGATACAATATTATTCTACAACATATAGTAAGTCTTACATCTTATCTTTATGGTATAGTAGTTAGTCTTATGCTATCAGATGCTTGGATGAGTAAAAAGAATGGTCGTCTATTTCTTAAACAATCAATTAATAATGCCTTTTATCTATTCTACACTTTTCTCTACTAAGTCATTATTGTTCATCTTACCCGTAAATTCACGTGGATTTATTGCTGTAGCTTTTGTTACACGTACACTTACTTGCTTTACTGAGCTATATAATAATTTCTATAAAAACGGTGAAAAATGTGTTCCTTCAGATATTTATAACATGCTTATAATTCAAGGACTCAGTCATTGGATTTGTGATGGGTGGTATTTACCTACAAACACAAAGTTTTACAGTTATTGAAGTAGTACGTCTAATTAATTTAATGTGCTTATTATTAAGTTTAACTGTAAATGTACTATTCATTATCAAGAGGGTGTTATTTATATCAGTAGTCGTTCTGTTCGGAAACTACGAACAGAACTACATAAATATATATCCATGCATTATAAATTAACAGGGAAAACATCACGTGTTAATTAGTTTAATTAATAAGAGCGGGGCAAACTCGAGAGAACCCCTCTATTTCAGAATTTGAATGAATAGAGGACGATCGTCGAACTAAGTCACAATTTGGAAACTGTTGTGTAAAAGCGTAGAGACTATACGCCCCACTATTCCTAAGGAATTAGATTAGATTCTAAGGGATAGTAAGACATAGTCCGTGTCATCAGTAATGATTGTTAAAGGTAGTACTTTAACTAAGATAATATCGATAGATTGCTTATTTATAGATGATCTATTCATATTATTGAGACGAATAGGCTAGCTGTAACCTGAGATGGTTAAAGGCCGAAAACGAGCTACACTATACGGTGGTTCACTACGAATTACTACACCTATGCTATTTGCTCTTGGATTTATTGCTCTATTTACAATTGGAGGTCTAACAGGAGTAATTCTAGCTAATGCTTCACTAGATGTTGCTCTACACGATACTCAAAATAGTAATCAACTACTTATAGGAACTCTTATTACACGGTACAAACCTTCTATTCTATCTCGACAACAACTCGATGCTTTTGTAGTTGGTCTTATTGATGGTGATGGTAGTCTACAAGTTAATCATTGGCGATATAAAATTCTACAATTTCGTCTCGTGGTAAAACTATCGGATAAACCTATGAATTATGAAATGCTTTGTAAAATTGCATCTATTTATGGTGGAAATGTACGACGTGTACTAAAAAGAAGTTATGTTATTTGGGTTGTGAATGATAAGAAAACATTCACACGAACAATTCTACCACTATTTAATAAATATTCTCCTCTAACTAGTCGTATGCATCTTCAACTTCAGTTTTTCCTACTATTCTTTAATGATCCTAATATTGAACTTTATTTTAAACTTCGTGATTCTAAATATATTGATCGAGATAAAATTTCACCTCTCTTTAAAATAAGCCTTGCTCCTACTTATTTTTCTGATTGGCTTGGTGGTTTTATTGAATCTGAGGGTTCATTTGTAAATAGATCTTCAGGAACATCCTCTTTTAGTATCGCTCAAAATCATGATTATTATCTTATTGAAGCTATTCGTAATTTTTATGGTGTGAATCACCTAATGATCTCAAACAAGTGCCGCTCCGCTATAAAAGTCAGTGAATATCCACTATATGAAATCTCTATTGCTAGTCTATCAGGAGTTAGCCGTGTAATTAATCACTGTATTCCTCTGCTACAAGGATATAAATATATTCAACTTATAGAATTCATTACTAAAAGCAAGTGCTATAAAAAGTGTAAGTAAAGAGTTTATTAATTTATTATAGTATGTGTCGTGTTGTCAAACCACTGTGAGAGATATGAGTAGATCTCTCGGTATCTTTAATACTAAAGATGCTAACGGTGAAGTCTTATTTGATCTATTTAGAGCGGGCTGTTTTTTTTATTATAATAAAACCCAGTAAAATCTTCGATTTTATTAGCCCTACAAAAGAGAATAAGATAATACCGTGGGAACTCCTCTTATTACAAGAAGAGACTCCGTAGAGGCCACACGTGGTTGCATAGATTTATGAGATCCGTCTCTCTTCTATGTAAGATATGGTCCGATCCTATCTGCGAAGATAGATACTCTGTCTAATTATTTAATTAGACATTAAATATTAATTGACATACTATGTTGTTGCTCACTTCCACTATGTTCTATCAATGGGTGCAGTATTTGCTCTATTTGGTGCATTCTACTTCTGGACACCAAAAATCATTGGTAAAACATTTAACGAGAACCTAGGACGAATCCATTTCTGGACACTATTTGTAGGAGTTAACCTAACATTTTTCCCGCAACATTTCCTAGGTCTTGGTGGTATGCCACGGCGGATTCCAGACTATCCAGATGCTTTTGCAGCATGGAATGCCATTAGTAGTTTTGGTAGTCTTGTATCTGTAGTTGCTACAGCACTATTTGGATACATTATCTATGATATCCTAGTTAACGGTAAACCTGTTGACGCAAACCCATGGGCAGTACCTGCATTCTTCCAAAGTACTCCTAAGTTCTGGATGGAGAGTCATACTGCATCATCACTTGAGTGGGCTCTGGATTCACCTACTCCATTCCACTCATTCAATATGCTACCAGTACAATCATAGTTAAAAAAAAAAATGTTGATTATTTATGCGCCGGCGCTGAATTGTATTTAGCTATTGCTATCTAGATACTGATTTCTCATTTCTGGAAGTTATGACAACTGGTTATGTAAGTACTAGTAGTGTAATATTTGTTTCAAAGATGAGTACTAGTAGTACTACTTGTAAATCATCAAATACTCATTTTTCTAGCAAAGCGAACGGTTCCGGTAATATAAATGAAGTATCTAAAAGTCTACCAGAAGATTCTTGTCCTATTACTTTTACTAATCTTACTAAAAAAGTATCATACATTCAGCGAATGTACAAAAACGTATCGGGGGTATACATGCTAGTATCCCCTTCCGGTCGACACTACATTGGTAGTTCTGTTGACCTTGGTCGGCGAATGGAAAAATATTCTAATATTCTGAAAGGTAGTCGTAAACCTAAAACTAGTGCTGAACGAGAACTATCAAAATGTACTGATGTAAATGTTGTATTTCTCTGTTTTATACCGTTTATCTGGTAGAGGAACAACTAGCAATGTTTATGTTTTACCCAAATATGAATACTTATCTAGTTGCTTTCCCTAACTTCTCATATATTCATATAGAACACGGGGCATCGCCAAACAGTATCGAGATTATTTTCCTAAAGAAAGTAATGAGTATCTTGCTTTTCAGTCTCTTATTAATCAAATTGAACGAGCTATTGCTACTTATAACAAATATTCAAGTAAATTCGAAGGATCTACAATTGGTAAACCAGTATTTATTTAGAATTATTCTACCGGACTACTAATTCTAGTTTATAATTCAGTAAATTCTTGTATTCAACAAATGGTACTGAAACATGCTACTGTTATTTCTCGTGCAACAGATCATCTTGTTCATGATGGTAATTTTGTACTCTCTTTTGTACCTCTTATATCTGAACAAGTAATGAACGGACGTAATACACGATTTAATCTAGATCTAGTTGATAAACTAGGAAATACTGTCTTTACTTTTAATTCTCTACGTGCTATGTCTCGACATTTTAATGTTGACCCGTTTCTATAGGAGGGAAGGACTGATTATTATTAAAACACCTATCAGTCGATCTAAGCCAATTAATTATTATGATGCTAATTCAGGAGAACGCACTTATAGTTCAGTTAATGAGGTACTGCATACAGTTACTGGTAAAAATATTGATATTATATCTACTATTAAGAATAATAGTGTATACAAAGGACGTATTTACTCATATTCTAAGAAGTAGGGAATCCCATAACACTTCCTAGGACTAGGTGGTATGCCTCGACGAATCCCTGATTACCCAAATCCCTGATTACCCAGATGCCTTCGCAGCATGGAACGCTATTAGTAGTTTCGGTAGTCTTGTTTCAGTAGTTGCTATAGCACTATTTGGTTATATCATATACGATATCCTTGTAAACGGTAAACCAGTAGATGCTAACCCGTACCTGCATTCTTCCAATCAATACCCTGGATGGAAAGCCACACAGCTTCTTCACTAGAATGGGCTCTAGATTCACCAACACCTAATAAAAATCTACGATTTTTATAACCATAGTTTCAACATGCTACCTGTACAATCATAATTTATATATAAAATTAAAAAGATCTTATAAAAATCTACGGCCCGTAGGGCAGCAGATAACCGCTTTGTAAACACAAATCAAAAATGGAAGCGAAAATAGGAGGCGCGTATGCGCCCCCCTTTCATACTATATCTATTGTTTTCTATTTTATAGTAAAAAGAATATAGTAAAAAGAATTTACTATAAAAATATACTTTATCACAGCTTATAAATAATTCTCTTTATAAGAGTGATTAGTACTAACAGTTCCAGTAGGGGTATATCTTAATATAAATGAACAAAGATATAGTCTACTAGTTTGGAACCATTTTATTGATCCGATCCATAAATAATGCCTCAACTACTACCTTTTTACTTCGTAAACCAAATTTCATTTGCATTCCTAGGACTATTTGTACTACTATTTGTATTTTCTAAATACATCCTACCAGCTTTTGTAGAACTATTTGTTTCACGAATGTACATTACTAAACTATAATTAAAAAAGACGAATAAAAATCTATCATTTTTATAACCGATGTACTATTTTTACAATCTTTTGGGGCGTACCCCCCTTTCATCTTAATATATTTATGTCTAAGATATATAATTAGTGCTACTAAATTTCTATAGAAATTTAGTAGACACTAGTAACAGAATAAAACAAAAAAGTTTTATAATAATATTAAAAAATGAGAGAGCTCTATCATTTTTATTAACGTATAGGAATATATAGAAGATTTCTATATTGAGATTCATTTATGTTAAAGTGAACATGTCTAAATATCACTACTACCTTATAAATAGAATCTTTTTATTTATATGTATGTCCTGTGTTCAAAGTTTTTTTCATTCTTTGTATTTTAACTTGTATTGCTTACCAGTACCTAATTTATACTAATCAATATTTCTTTTTATTAGATAGTAGCTTACTGTAGCAATTCTATAATAAACATTAAGTAACAATCCAATTTCTATTATTTTATGCAATGGCATTCCTAATTCATTCACCACTAGAGCAATTTGAAGTAACTAGTCTTATTTCTCTAAATCTACCAGTACTTGGATATATTAATCTAAGTCTAACAAACCTAGGACTATATACAATTCTAACAGTATATCTAGTACTAGCACTTCACATTATGGGAAGTAACAACAAACAACTAATTCCAAGTCGATGGAGTATTGCACTAGAAAGTAGCTTTGCTTCAGTACATGGACTAGTTAAATCACAAATTGGTGCAGCTAATGAAATGTACCTACCATTTATCTACTCACTATTCTTCTTTATCCTTATTGCTAACCTAAGTGGTAACGTCCCATACGGATTTACAGTTGCTACATCAATTATGGTAAGTATCGGTCTAAGTATGACAATCTTTATTGGAGTTACAATTCTTGGTCTACGACTACACAAAGTACACTTCTTCTCATTCTTCGTTCCTTCAGGTACACCACTAGGACTAGTACCTCTACTAGTACCTATTGAGCTGATTTCATACCTAGCACGAGCTTTCTCACTTGGAGTTCGGCTATTCGCCAATGTTACAGCAGGTCACGTTCTAATGAAAATTCTCGGAGGATTCCTAGCTCCTCTATTTACATCTACTTTTATTGTTTCAGTACTAACTGTTCTACCGTTTATCATTTTTACGGGTATTATTGGTCTAGAGATTGCGGTTTCATTTATTCAAGCTTATGTATTCTGTGTTCTGACATGTTCTTACCTTAAAGATGCTATCGATCTACATTAAATGAGCGGAGGTTTTACTAAAGCTAGAATGATTCTAGTAACAAAAGTACTAATTGCCAATAAATCTTTTCTCGAAAAGTTTGTAAGTAATTCGACGCTCCCGGTGAGATCGATACAGTACACAAGAGCAGAGATAAATACATCTTCTATATTTATAGAAATCTGATGGAAATTTTTACTAGTATCATTACTAACTTTGATACTACGATTAGTCCTCACAAATTTGTTTCAATTCTCTACTGATTTATTTTTGAAGACCTGAAAGAAATTGAAGTTATCAAATTTCCTTGGACTAAAAAAGAAAATAGTCAAATGAAAAAAGGAATTGAAAAGTATGGTAAGCTTAATCGTAATACTAGTAAAACGGTTTTATGCTCCAATAGAAAGGGATAAAAACTCCTCTATTTCTCATTCAGAGTTCATAACACATATTTCTAGAACGTGTTATAAACATCTATTTAGAAAAGACCACATAAGATTATGGATGCGTGTAAGAAATATGGTGGAAACATCTATATTCTTCCGTATTCATACACTAAGCTACGAAACCTGCAATTTAACGATATGGAATATTCAATTCAAGTTATCCTAGTTTATTTTATCTAGGTTATCCTTGTTTTTAATAATAGTAATCTAATCATACTAAATAACCCCCTTTAAAAAGTCGATTCGATTTAGTATAAGGGGTATAAAAAGAAGATAAATGGAATCGAACCAATACAAATAGAAGCGAACTACTCTACCCTTAAGTTATATCTCCTTATCTATTCTTATACAAAGGTTTTTTTTTAAATTTCAATTTCAGCTTTAAAAAATTAGTTAAAAATCTGTAGAATTATCAAATTGAATATTCAATTTGAATGTCTACATAATAGTTACAATATGTACTATGAACTTAATTATTTATTTAGAAATGACAAATCTTTTTTCCCATTACTAGAATCACTACCAATTTTATTCTTATAGTACTTTTAGTAGTATCTTATTTTCATCTATTTGGTTTCATGGTTTTCGGAATCTTTAATGTTTATACTTCTTATGTATATTCTATCAAATGTGATGTTAACTATACTTACTTTAGTGATAAAAATGCTCTAATTCCAGTTATTCTTTTTATTTTTGTAATTCTTCTTGTACTTTTTACAAGAATAGCACAATATAAAATGATGTATGGTTCATATGTAATGAAAATGGGTTTTATGCTATGTAATCCCTTTTATCTATTTCTTATTACTAGACTCTTTGTTTGGATTATTTTTAAAGAAGAATGGCTAGTAACTAATTTTTATAACTACCCATTTCGTTTTTCTAATTTTCTTTCTTTTGCCGAGCATTTTCCTAATTCTCCGTTTTCTCTTCTTACTAAATTTTACTGTCAAGAAGATGAAAATGGTATGGATATTAGTAATAAAAATGTTATTATTTCTAACGAATCTTATATTCCTTGGTATAACTCTAAGAATGCGGATAAGAGTCGAAAGGCACTAAATAAAATGCTATATTTTTGTAAGGAAAAAAATCTTCATCTAGCCGATTACCTTATTGAAAATTGTTCTGATCTTCTTGTTAAACCTTCTAAAAATACGGGTATTCTAAAATCATCTATTGAACCATATTCTATTTCTAATTATGCGAATCTATCCAATCTAGAAGACATTCTCGACCATTTTCAGATTTCAAGAATAAATCTGTTGTATACTGTTTTACCAATATGGAAAATTGTATGGTAAATATAGGATCTAATATTAATATTGAAAATAGAATGGAGAATTATTACAAGAATGTAGATCGTTTTATGAAAAATGCACCGATCTGTCTTTTGCACGTAATGTTATAAGAATTGGTGGTATCTCCAATGGGGTCTTCTATATAGTACCGGTACTATTCTTAAAGACTATATATTCAAATATAGTATCCCTGCTATTGATACACCTGTTTATTCTAATATCCTAGGACATTATAGTAAATATAAAGTACGTATGGTCGAACAGTCTATTCATGCTTACCGTCTTCCTTCTTGGAACTCTGACAAAGGTGTAATCTTTGATTATATGAATTGGTCGCCTTCCAAGAGAAGTTCGGTATAACTTCTTATAAAACAAAACTTATGGATCAGGAAGGTAATGTTTATTCTTTTAATTCACAAAGAGAAGCTATTAGTGCTTTAGGTATTCATAGTAGAACTTTTACAAGAAGTATAAATATTACACCACCACATTATATTCTATCACCTACTATGGAGAAATACATTGCAATTTTCCAAGATGAATCAGTATGACCCTCAGGTCCTCGTTCTTCTCGAGAGAAAGATCATGGACAAATTTCTCCAGACCATTTTGATCTTCATTCTATTCCTATCGGTAAATATATTCTGATCGATAGTACCACCGTCCTGAATTTGATAATTCTCAAGAAGCTGCTAGATACATTGGGTATAGTAATTCTAAAAGAGTTAGAAAATATATCAATACATATTACGAACTATCAGGTACAGGAGAATTCTCAAAACTAAAGTTTCATGTTCTAAAAAATCCTGACACCCCTCAGGCTCTATCCAATTCTTACTAACTACTAAAATTTGATAGTGAAACAAATGAAAAAATTTTTTATAAAAATTTCAATTCTCTAGCGGATATTCTACGATACTTTGATGTGTATAGAAATGAACACAATTGGAAACAAAAATACGTGGTAAACCATACAAAAAAAAAATTGGTTTATCGTTCCTCTTGAACCGATTAATTTTGGAACCCCGAACTAGATCCTATGTTTAATGGTAAAATGTTCAAAAAATACTCTACTTAAAATTCTTTCAGGATTCCTAGCACCTATGTTCACATCAGGTGCTATTACTGCTGTTATTACTCTAATTCCATTTAGTATCTTTATTGCACTAATTGGACTAGAAATCGCTGTTTCATTTATTCAAGCTTATGTATTCTGTATTCTAACTGGATCATACCTAAAAGATGCTATTGATCTACATTAAATGGAATGAGAAAAGTTTTTAAGTAAAGTACTTATGGTCCATATTATTAAAGAACTGATCAAAAATAAAATTTTCCTTGTAAGAGTTGTTAATAAGTGGAATTTAATAATTTCTCCTATAAATCCACAATACAAAAGTGAATATAATTTTACTCTTTATGTTTATAAAAAATAGATTTTATTAAAAATATATAGGAGGTTTTACTGAAAAGAATCCTTTCGAATTTACTTCTATTCTTTCTAAATTTATTTTTGAAGACGTCAGACTAATTGAGGTTATTAAATTCCCTTCTGATAAAAATAAGAAGGAAATAATGAAAGAACTAATTGATAAATTCGGAAAATCTAATGCTAATACTAGTAAAACGGTATTATACTTATTGCACCGGAATACCTTATAATTACTACTCCTAATTTACAAACCATATTTCTATAACTTGTTATAAACATCCATTCATAAAAGACCGCGGCGCAACACAAAAAGTTATACACAAGTGTAAAAAACATGGAAGAAATATATATATTGTACTATATTCATTTACTGATCTTAAAAATGGAAAATTGAATAGTATGCAATGTGAAATTATTATGATTTTATTTTATTTGGCTTATTCTGATTAAAAAGAAAATAAGTTCAAATACTAACGTTTTTCTACCTCCTTTTTTCTTAAGAAGATAAATGGAATCGAACCATTACAAGTTCATTAGAAGTAAACCACTCTACCATTAAGTTATATCTTCTTTTTCCTTTATTGTTATAGAATAGAAAAGTATTTTCTTTTCTATTATCATATAATTGAGTAGTGTACTCTGCTATAAAATACTAGACCTAATAAGATATAGGATTTATCACCCTTAATAAAAATCAAATCCTTTCCATTTTTTCTTTTTTAGCTATCTTCTAAATTAACCATTTACTCTTTTTTTAAGTCTTTTTTATGTAATAAGAAAAAGAATTCTTTTTAATAGAATATTCAATATTGGAAATCCTCTTTTTTATTAATTGCATATATATATAGGTATTAATAAAAAGAAGGGTTTAGCTGAGTGGTTTAGCATCGATCTTACACATCGAGGACAGAGGTTCGATTCCTCTAATTCTTAAAATGATTTACTACTATTTTTTTAAGACTAATACACTAACTATTATAATCTTTAACTAATTTATTTAATCTTATAGGAAAGGAAATTATTATTCCTTTTTATTTTTACGTGCTGCTTTCTCTTTTAAAGTTACTTACTTTTTAATATTATAGTATTATATAACGGAAGTTATGTAAAGTATCTGTAGTCTTAAAAGTGTAATTAATATAAAGGAACTGCTTTATACAATTATGAAATACTAACACATATTTTATAGTATAAAGTTATTTTAAAATAGCACTATTTTAAAATACTATTTTCTCGCTATAATTGGTAAATAATTAATTAGTAATGATATAGAGTTAGTAAAGCTATAATTAATAAAATAAAATATTTTGAAAATGTTTAATCTATTTCCATTTGCTAGTACAGCAATTTTTAATGATGCACCACAACCTTGGCAACTAGGATTCCAAGATGGTGCATCACCAACACAAGAAGGAATTACAGAACTACACGATTCTATTTTCTTCTATCTAGTAATTATTTGTTTTGGAGTACTATGGGTACTATCATCAGTTATTGTTAACTTTAATAATAACAAATCACAACTAGTATATAAATATGCTAACCATGGAACTCTAATTGAGCTAATCTGGACAATTACACCTGCTCTAGTACTTATTGCTATTGCTTTCCCTAGTTTTAAACTACTTTACCTTATGGATGAGGTAATTAGTCCTTCTATGACAGTTAAAGTAGCTGGACACCAGTGGTACTGGTCATACGAGTACTCAGATTTTATTAATGAAGATGGAGAATCAATTGAATTTGATTCATACATGGTTCCTGAAACAGATCTAGAAGATGGACAACTACGACTACTAGATGTAGATAACCGAGTAGTAGTACCAATCGATACACACATTCGATTTATCGTAACAGGAGCAGATGTTATTCATGATTTTGCCGTACCATCACTTGGGCTAAAAATCGATGCTGTTCCAGGACGACTAAATCAAACATCAGTTCTAATTGAACGAGAGGGAGTATTCTATGGACAATGTTCAGAAATTTGTGGAGTATACCATGGATTTATGCCTATTGCAGTAGAAGCTGTTACACCAGAAAAATACCTAGCATGGATTGATAGCCAAGCTTAATAAATCCCCCTTTTATAATCCCTTTTTTACAGAAAAGTATATCCGAAATTTATAAGCAGAAATTAATAGAATATATTCATTCTATATTTTTGGAGGTATATAAAAGGATATTTTTTATTCTTTTTGATTTAAACTTGTTTATACTTATTAACTACTTTTCTTTATGCGCCGCCTACTAAAATTGATAGCGGGCCGCTATAAAATAAAATCATTGATTTTATTTTATTAGCATAGATTTTAGTAATAAGTATAGGCTTAATAACGTGCGTATTTGCTTATCAATTTTATCTAAAATTAGTTGTAATAAGTAAAAGTAGTAACGCAGTAAAATTTGAATTTCTAAAAATGCTTTCAATTCTATATAATCTACTAGAGATTCTAGTAGTACTTGTTCCTATTCTTCTAAGTGTTGCTTTTATGACAGTAATTGAACGAAAAGTAATGGGATCAATGCAACGACGAATTGGACCTAATGTAGTTGGATACTATGCACTGCTACAACCATTTGCAGATGCTCTAAAACTGGTTATTAAAGAGCAAGTTATTCCATCACAAGCTACAAAAAGTCTATTCTTCCTAGCTCCTATGGTTACACTAATTTTTAGTCTACTAGGTTGGGGTGTAATTCCTCTAGGTCCTGGTCTAGCTCTTAGTGATTTCTCACTAGGTATTCTTTATTCTCTAGCCCTTTCAAGTATTGGTGTATATGGTATCCTATTCGCTGGATGGTCTGCAAATTCTAAATATGCTTTCCTAGGTTCTCTACGATCTACTGCACAAATGATTAGTTATGAGCTAATTTATAGTGCTGCAGTACTAGCTGTAATTCTACTTTGTGGTACATTTAATATTACAGAAATTATTGAAGCTCAACAAAGTGTATGGTATATTGTACCTCTACTACCAATCTTTATTCTATTCTTCATCTCAGCACTTGCTGAGACAAATCGTACACCATTCGATCTTCCAGAAGCTGAATCAGAACTAGTTGCTGGTTTCATGACAGAGCATTCAGGTATGATCTTCGTATTCTTCTTCCTAGCTGAGTACGGAAGTATTGTTCTAATGTCTACTTTCACAGCAATTCTATTCCTTGGTGGATATAATATGTCTCCACAAGTACTATTTGCTGAAGATTCATTTATTAATCTACAAAGTATTGCTCTAGCTGTAAAAGCAGTTCTAATTATGTTTCTATTTGTATGGATTCGGGCAACACTGCCTCGAATGCGGTACGATGGGCTGATGACGTTCTGTTGGACAGGTATGCTTCCTGTAGCTATTGCACTACTTATTCTTGTACCTAGCCTACTAATTGCTTTTGATATTAGTCCATACTAATATTTAAATCTAATATTTATTATTACTTTTTTCCCCCTCTCCTTTAATCTTTCTTCTTTTATGTAGTTAACTTAGTTAATAAAGGTTTATAAAGGAATACAAATATTTCCTTATTTATAGGGGGCATAGTATAGTTGGTTAGTATACTTCCTTTGCAATTCTCTATTTCTTAATTGAATTTATACAGGTTCGAGTCTATCTCTGTAAAATATTTGTAGTTTGTTAGATATAGTTAAATTAGATCTAATTTATAGTAAAATGGGGAGATATTACAATTGGTTAGTATACTTCCTTTGCAAGGAAGCTGATGCAGGTTCGAGTCCTGTTCTCTCCAACACCATTCTTTTTAGTTATACTGTGGTAGTCTTACAATTTAAATTAATAAAACATGATCCAAATCCTAATAAAAAAAATTACCTTTATTACAATGATTCCTATTTTCTCCTACCGTATTACTTTTGTAGACTTTATTGTAGGTGTCTAGCGCCTTATAAAATAAAATCAATGATTTAATTTTATTAGCACTAATTTATTTTGCTATACAAATGTATAATACTATTTCTACATTCCTAGCTTCCAATAGAAATGTTTGCATTGAAAATAAAATTGGAATAGAATCAGTAGCATCTATTATAAGTACTCTTCTTATTTCTACTAAAAAAAAAATTCCATCACCCCTGAAATCCTTAAAGCTCAGCAAGAACTTACAAAAATGTAGAATTCTCTAGACAAGGATAGTGATCTGTATAAATTTCTAACTAAGAATTGTAAATATCTTCGGTCCCATTTCTCTAGATCTAGGAACGTATATTTTATCAGTGATAAAAAAACTGCTACAGAAATTGGTAATTTTGTAAATAATTCGATGGGTATCTACGTCTTTAGTGAAGATAGTAAAAACCTATCTACTATGTACATTGGTGTTCCCTAACAACACGACCACTACACCATTATACTAGTTCTCTAAAGCCAAATGTTTCCGGAGATTTCTATCTATTTATTAAGTCACCGTCCCACTTTGTTTGAGGTGGAATTCAAAATTTCCAATATCAAGTTCTACATTCAGTTCCAAGTTTTACGGATATTTGGACGTTCACCTTCGTTAGAGAATGGTACTCTACCTAATCAATAGAATAATTCTATTCTTATGGCGTTCTCCAGTTTTTATGTTGGAGTTCTATAACAAGCACTACTCTCTCATTATAATACAGGTCTTACTAAATCTAAAGTAGTTAAATATCCTAGTATTTATTGGATGAAAAAACATGATACAGTACCTCTCTATTTTATGGATATTTTATGGATCCTTGTTCTAATAAAGTGAATAATCTAAATATCAATACCGGTTTTGATTTCTCTATTTACTATGATTACTGTTATTGGAAAGGTATTGAGCCTCTATCAGTAGACTGGCTAGAATATATTATTGGATTTTCTGAAGCACGAGGTTGTTGGGTAAAACGATGGAATAAAGATACTCTTGAATTTCGGTGTTGAGTATCTACAAGTTCTAGTAGAGCTACTAGAACTAAATGCTCTAGTTAACACAGAATATAATCGACTCACTATTAATGATCTTTCAGATATAGAAGTTATTCTAACTCTATTCCTACCTTCTGATAATCTACTATCTAACCGACTGATTTTCTGAATTATATTAAAAAGAATTCTTATGGTAATATCAATAGTTCTATTCTTTATAGTAAAGGTATGGTAACTAAGGATAATTACTGGCTATTAGGATATATGGATAGTTACAGTATGTTTTACTTTACAATTATTACTAATAATTCTGTTAAAGGTCTAAATATTCTGCGCATTATAAAATCGGAGATTTTATTAGCGACTGTAATTAAGATTACTTATTCTAGTAGGCTAAAGAGATTAAAGATCTCTTTCCACTTAGTCGCATTTATACTAAGGAACCGCATATCGTGCAATTTACGAGCGTTAAGGCTGCACGGTAAATTATCTTGAAGAATACCGTATTAAACAAGATATTTAGGTATGGTTCAAAAGTATTATTAAACTAATAGAAGCAGGACAACATCAATCTACAGATGCTACTGTTATTAGTAATATCAAAAACCTAATTAAAAATCGACCGCGATTAACAACTCCCCTTTCTTAAATTTCAGTATTTAATCGGTATATACTTACTTAAATATAAAAAAATTACTAGTAGTAGCATATAAATACATAAAAAATACATCTTTTTTTTAATGATTTAAGTAGAGTAGTTGAATATAGATAGAATTTATTTGTATTTCATATAGGAAACATAAGGATATTCATAATTATGTAAAGGAGAGAAGATAAAGAATGAGAGACAGGTTCGAGTCCGCGCGCCTCCAAGAAAAAATGATTTTACTTTTCTTATTCTTATAAATATTTATTACTATATAGAAATTAAATTCTCGATTTCTATTAAAATAGGTAGGCCTCAATAGCTTAGATGGTAGAGCATAGAACTGAAGCTTCTAACGGATTGGTTCGATTCCAGTTTGAGGCATTATTTATTTATAGATTGGGTAACACATGAAAGGACTTCCCCTTCTATTCAAAAATAATGATAATGCAGATATGCTCTATTGGTTGGGGCGGTGCTCTGTAAAAGCATTGGCTGTATGCCGTGGTGAGTTCGAATCTCACATCTGCAATTTAGTAATTAATCTACTTCATAATAAGTAAAAAATACTTATTTTTAATTATTATTTACAGTACATAAAACCTCTAAAATAATTAATTTACTCTATCCTTTTTATAGAGTAAATAAATTACAAGTTGGGTTCATTTCTTTTTTGTTCTTATTATATATAAGGATACATATATAACTAATGAGAGGTGACTCCGTTTTTCCTGAAAAAATGAATATCTTTTTATAATTGAGATAGTATATTTATACGGACGCGGGGAGATTCGAACTCCCGGGTGAGAACTCCTAGACTCAAGCCAGGTACATTAAACCACTCTGTCACACGTCCTTATTAATGAATTCAAATCTTATTCTTTATTATATAGTACCATAATTTATAATGAAGTTTATTCTTCTATTGCTATTTTATAGGCTCCAATAAAAAAGACTTCAATGTATTTTTTAATTTACTATGATATAGAAATATATCTCCTATATATTTACTTGTATAGGAATCGGTAAGCGTAATTAGAAAAGAAAGATGCTATTTTCTTATTCTAATTTTCTTGCCTTATTAAGCAATACAATATTTATTATCTAGTAATATAATAAATAAATACCAGCTATTGTATAGCAAAATTTCCTGTAAAGACATTAAAGCAATTTATACTTATTTTCAATTTATTTATGTCTATAAATTAATTCTAAAATAAGATTTATATTATAGATACATTGTAAATAGATAAATTTCTATTTACTATCTATTTCTAATTATCTGGGCTCCAAAATTTTATCAAGAAAATTTAGCCCATAGAATTATATGTAACTATTTATAGAATTCTTTTTATTCTACTATAAATAGCTTCCATCTTATTTAGTAAATATACTCATTAGTAAACTGTTTATAGTAATAAGTAATGGTATAGAAATAGGAAGTTTTAATTAAATTACTTTTTAGTTGATTATCTAGAATAAAATAAATCCTTGATAAAATGGATAGCATCCATTTTAGTAGGACTTTTTTTAGATAATTTCTATATTCTATAGTAATTTAAAGGGTATACTATTGATGTATGAAAAAAGTATTTCTTTTAGTATAGAGATATATTAAAAGTATTTATTATTTTAATATATCTCCCAATAAAATCTACTATTTTATTGGAAGTATTATTTATAGTTTTATTATTTTTAAGAATAGTATTTATGGTACTAATAAAATAATGAAACGATGCGCTAATAAAATAAAATCTAGGATTTTATTTTATAATGCGCGGTAATACAACAAACAAAAATTAACATCATTTCTATAATATATTCAAATTAACAATGAACACACAAAACACAACACTATCACGAACACAATTTCAATTTCAGCCATTCCATCTAGTTACACCTAGTCCATGGCCACTACTAACATCATTTGCACTTCTAATCCTAACTTCAGCTGCAGTAATGTACTTCAACGGTTACGCTAACCCTCTTGGAGGTTCAGGAGCTCTACTAGTTGGAATCGGGCTAGCAACAACTGTTGCTGCTATGGCTCTATGGTTCCGAGATGTAGTAGCAGAAGGAACATTCCTTGGAGATCACACAATTCTAGTACAAAAAGGAATTACTATGGGTGTTGCCCTATTTATTATTTCAGAAGTATTCTTCTTTATTTCAGTATTCTGGGCATTCTTCCATTCAAGTCTATCACCTACAGTAGAACTAGGAGCTCAATGGCCACCAGTTGGTATTGCTACAATTAACCCATTTGAACTACCACTACTTAATACAATTCTACTACTATCATCAGGAGCTACAGTTACATATGCTCACCACTCTGTAATTGAAGGTAATCGACGAGGAGCTATCCTAGGAACACTAATGACACTGATTTTTGCTGTACTATTCACAATTTGTCAAGGTATCGAGTATGTAAATGCTGGATTTACTATTGCAGATGGAGTATTCGGATCAACATTCTTCTTCTCAACGGGTTTCCATGGAATTCACGTTATTATCGGTACAGCTTTTATTGCTGTAGCGTTCTTCCGAATGCTTAGCTACCACCTAACAGATCACCACCATCTAGGATTTGAAGCGTCAATCCTATACTGGCACTTTGTTGATGTTGTTTGGCTATTCCTATTCATCTCAGTATATTGGTGGGGAAGCTAATATAAATACATTGTATTTATATCCCCCCTTACCGAAAACATTCTAACTTTCATTTGTTTACTCTTTTTTCTTGTTTTATGTAAAAAACAAGAGAACCTTAAAAATTTCATTAGACAACAACTTTATAAAATAGTTAAATAGGAATTAAAAAATAATCCTAGATACTACTATTATATAAGAATAGAAAATACTTAAATTGTCCTTAATTCAACGGTTAGAATGTGTTTCCGATAAAGACATTATAGAGGTTCGATTCCTCTAGGACAAAATAAAAAGATTCGATTACTAAATGAAATGTTCTAAATAATAATAAAATAGATGTATTCTTCTATAATGAAAAAATTTATTTAGAAAATGAAAATGATTTATATAGGAGTTGATATAATTGAATCTATAAATAGAATCTTAGTAGTAATAATCGTAGAAATAGTAATATACCATAGGAATGTGTATATTTACAGAACAAGATGAATTTGTATTCATCAAAAATTATAGAAGTGTTTTACTTCTTTATTTATTATAAATCTAATAATCTTGAATATCTTTAAAAACGCAAGAAAATTGTTATCAATTTTCAGGCCCGCTATAAAATAAAATCAATGATTTTATTAGACGCGGATTAATAAGCTAGACAAATAATTAATAGTCTGATTAATAAATAAAAGCCTTATCATAATATAAATAAATAGTGTTCACCTATATTATAAAATAACTAACTATATTTCATGATAGGTTAAGAAAAAGAAATAATAGTTAATGCGACTACTTAAAACACACCCTATTCTAGGTCTACTTAATAGTTACCTAGTTGATAGCCCACAACCTTCCAATATTTCTTACATGTGGAACTTTGGATCACTACTAGGAGCTTGTCTAGGAATTCAAATTCTTACAGGAGTATTTCTAGCTATGCATTATACACCTTCAGTTGATCTAGCATTTATTAGTGTTGAGCATATCATGCGAGATGTTAACTATGGATGGCTAATTCGGTACCTACACGCTAATACAGCGTCATTCTTCTTTATTTTTGTATACCTTCACATTGGACGAGGACTATACTATGGATCATATAAATCACCACGAACACTACTATGGTCAATTGGAGTTATCATTCTAGTTCTAATGATGGCTATTGCCTTCCTTGGTTTTAATGGCCAAAAATGGATGTGTTCTTATAATATGGATATAACAAATATTCAATATCTTTCTATCCCTACTCTTATAACACCGAGTACACGTCTTAAAAATATTCTTGATAAACATAATATTAAACCCTATTTGAAAATCTTACAAATTCGGATACTAAGAAAATAGCTTCTCGATCTCTTAAACCTTTTTCAGGTATTTATATGATCGTTAACCTAGTTACAGGAAAATATTATGTAGGAAGTGCTGTTACAGGTAATCTTTATATGCGTTTCCATAAACATCTCTTTTCTTTTACAGGAAATAAACGAGTAGCAAATGCTGTAAACAAATATGGACTATCTCAATTTGCATTTCTAGTACTAGAAATTGTTCCTCAAGAGGATAAAACAGATAGTACACTACTTATCAGTCGAGAAGATCATTATCTAGAAACTCTAAAACCAGAATATAATATCGCACCACTAGCTAGTAATAGTATTGGATGGAAACATTCTGAAGAATCTCTAGCAAAAATGCGTGAAAACTATTCTGAAGAACGACGGCAACGAGTCGCAAGTATCAATAAAGGAAAAACACTTTCTCAAGAGACACGTGATTCTATTCGTAAAGCAGCACTACTTCGAAGCCCTATGTCTATGGAATCACGAATGAAGTGTGCTGTAAACATGCGACCTGTCACTATTACAAATCTGGATGGTTCTAATCCTATTGATTTTGTAAGCATTAAAGAAGCAAGTATTGCTATTTCATGTAATGAAAAGACTATTCGACTAAAAAAAGCGTAGCTTTTTAATTCTAAATGGAAATGGGATTGTTAAAAATAACTATATTGTTAAAGCGATATTATTGAATAATAAGTTATATTGATATACTGTAAAGTTTTATATAAAAATACATCTATAGTCCTATTATTTTCCCCTTTACAATCTGTATAGAGAATAGGGGAAATAATAATAGAATACCTCGACAGGGGTATTGGAGATAGAATATCTCTGGCAATGCGAGTGAAAACGGTCAACGGAAGTTATCACCTTTCAAGACCGTCGGTTGTATACACGATCGCTACAGACTGGGTCACTTGTGGGTACCTGAAATGGTGCCTAATGTACAGTCGAACATCTAAAGTAATATTACTTTTCAAGGCCTAAAATGATATAAATAATAGTAATATGATTATTTATTGATTAGGTACAACTACTATTTACTGTGATATTTAATAGTAAATAGATAGAGGTGTTGTATGTTCTGCCATATGGACAAATGAGTCTTTGGGGTAAATTTAATTGCCCCACATGCATTAATAACAGTTATACTATTTTTGGATCCTTTATCTTCATTATTGTTTATCTTAGCGAAAATGTTCTAGCAAAACGGCTACCAGCTACATCTCGAGTTGGAGCGCATAATATGGATATTCTATCTATTATTTTTGGTTCTCTTCTGGGGGATAGTCACGCTGAACGGCGTGCTATTGGTAATGGTACTCGTATTAGTTTTTCGCAAGAAGCTATTCATAAGGAATATCTTCTATGGCTTCACAATCTTATTTCTAGTCTAGGGTATAGTACACCTAATCTACCAAAAATTCAAACACGACTAGGTCTAGGTGGTAAACTTCGATATATTCTTCGATTTCACACTTTTACTTATAGCAGTCTAAATTGGATCCATGATCTTTGGTATGTGAATGGTGTTAAATGCGTTCCAAAGAATATTGGAGAATTTATAACACCCCTTGCCCTTGCTATCTGGATTATGGATGATGGTGGTCGAGTGGGTAAAGGACTTAAATTTTCTACTAACTCTTTTTCTTATGAAGATTGTCTTCTACTATCTAATGTGCTATTTGATAAGTACAATCTACGTACATCAGTACAATCCGCAGGTGTTGAAAATCAGTATATTATTTATGTATTTAAAGAGTCGATGCCTGCTCTTCGTGAACTTGTACAACCATATATGGTTTCATCTATGCTATATAAACTTGGAGATTTGCACTTCTTAAATATGTTTCTGTTATTAATGTATAGTCTTAAATCTTTAAGGCGACACTGATGAAAACGGTCAAAGATTGTATCTCAAATCTAGACCGTCGGCTATTCTATTGGCGTATTAAAAATAAACTACCTACACTATACTATTTAGTGTGTACCCCTTAAAATAGAATGATCGCTACAGACTGGTCCTTCGGTGGGTATTTTTCTAATAAAAGAAAACAAAAATGCTTAATGTACAGTCGGAGTGTTTTTAGTTTATTACTAACACAAGGCCCATTTCAATTTCTATGTATCATGGAGAAATAGGGTACAGGGTCATATATTAGGAGATAAGGTTATTACCACTATATATGATTAAACACTTGGCAACAGTTATTACTAACCTTCTAAGTGCTATCCCATGGATTGGTCAAGATTTTGTTGAATTTGTTTGGGGAGGATTCTCAGTTAATAATGCAACACTAAACCGATTCTTCTCACTACACTACCTTCTACCATTTGTACTAGCTGCTCTAGCAGCTATGCACCTACTGGCTCTACACGAGCACGGAAGTAGTAACCCACTAGGAGTTTCAGGTAATACAGATCGACTACCATTCCACCCTTACTTTACATTCAAAGATCTAGTTACAGTATTTGTATTCCTACTAGCTCTATCAGTATTTGTATTCTACATGCCAAATGCTATGGGACACTCAGATAACTATATCCCAGCTAACCCTATGCAAACACCAGCATCTATTGTTCCAGAGTGGTACCTACTACCATTCTATGCAATTCTTCGATCAATTCCTAATAAACTACTAGGAGTTATTGCTATGTTTATGTCACTTCTAATTCTTCTAGGAATGCCAATTCTAGATACATCACGAATTCGAGGTAGTCAATTCCGACCACTAATGCGATTCTCATTCTGGACATTCGTTGCTTGTTTCTTTATTCTAATGTTTATCGGTAGTCAACATGTTGAAAGTCCATATGTTGAGATCGGTGCTGCAGCTACTGCTTACTACTTTGGATGGTTCCTAGTAGTAGTACCAGCAATTGGTATTATTGAAAACACACTAATGGATATTGCTCTAGCTGAAGGAGCTTCTTCTGAAGTTGTTTCACAAAAAACACCTACACCACTACTACGAAGTGTTGTATAATATAATAATATTTTATACCAAATAAATCATATATTTTATTTTATTTCACTATTTTAAGTAAAAGTATTTTTTACTATTACCTAGCGTCGCCTACTAAAATTGATGGTATCAATTTTAGATAAATTTGATTAGGACTACTTTTATAGTTCATATTAATGTATTAATCATATAGTATTAATATGTAATTGCATAATTTAATATTAATAAAAAGAGGCCACAAATTGATAAGAATTGTAAAGGACTTTTCTTTGCATGTCGCATTTTTTGTACGTATGTAAAAATAGAATAAGTAGTTTTTATGGTGATAGTAATAAAATAAGGGCCTAATAAAATAGAAGATTTTCAGGGCCGCTATAAATAGTTTAGTTTTTAAATAAATAAGTTAATATATATTTATGTATCTTTATAAAGGTATAGATAAGAATGATCACTGATAAAGTGTATCCAATAAATAAAATTACCTTATGTAATTATTATGAGATGCGTTTTAAGTTTAAAAAAGAATGGTAAACGTTTAGTAATTGTTTAATCGTGGCAAAGTTAGAACGTTATCTGGTAGTTTTACTCATGCAAGTCGAATGATATTTATAAATATCATGGCGTACAGGCGAGGATAAAAAAGTACATACCTTTAGTAGATGATAAAAACATCTAATTATGAAGGAAATTTTCCGACTAAAGATTGGCTTTATATCTAGCAGGTAGTTGGAGTGGTAAAGGCGCTCCAAGCCTATGACGGATAGGAAATAGCGAAAGCTTCAATTCCCGCAATTGGTTTGAGAATAACCAATGGTGTCTTTAAGACATGCTGCAGAGGAGGATCTTGGGCAATGCTCGAAAGAGTGACCCAGCTAACCAGAACTCGAAAGAGTGTCGTAAGGGAGGATAATGACGTTACCTTACTAATAGTCCAATCTAAGTCTCGTGCCAGCAGACGCGGTTATACGAACTGGGCAAACGTTTACTAAATTAATAGGTATTAAGGATCCGTAGGCGGTTTCTATTAAAGAAACTAGAATCTAATAGAGGATAGTGGAATGCTAGGAGGAGGGTTGATATCCATTGATATCTAGTGGAACACTAAAGGCGAAAGCAGCTATCCAGCTAAAGATTGACGCTCAGGGATGAAAGTCTGGGGAGCAAAACAGATTAGATACCTGTGTAGTCCAGACCGTAAACTATTTACATTTCTTATTTGGCAAGATCTTTTTCATTATGTCAGATAAACAGCAAACCGCTGTATATGTAACACCTTGTAAGTACAGTCCCAGGACCGAAAGCAAAAAGATTAGACCATCCTAAAGACCCGGAGTGGAGCATGTTGTTTAATACGATAATCCGCGTAGAACCTTACCTCTCCTTGAATGGCTTACATAACTTTGTTTGTAAGATCACAGGCGTTGCATGGCTGTCGGCAGTTCGTGTCGTAAGATGTCAGGTTGAGTCCGCCAACGAACGCAATCCCTATAAGAAGTTGTCTCAGTAATACTGTTCTTCTTATTAGCATTCAATAAGAAGCATTTGGGAATACGATAAGCCTTCATGACCCTTATGGAGTATGGGCTACAGACGTGCTACTTGAACCTAACAAACTGATGCAATACCGTAAGGTGGAGCTAACCAGTAAAATATGGTGATACTAGGATCGTAGTCTGAAATTCGACTACGTGAATCAGGAATTCCGAGTAATCGTTGATAAGTACGCAACGGTGAACTTTTACATTTGGGAGATACTAACCGTCTATCAAGTGTTGGTCGTTTATTAAGCTATGAACTAGTGTTTATTTTGATTCTTCTCTCTATTTTAGTATTGCTATATTAGTTACTTACCCGTATATAAATAATGTTATTTATATAAGTAACATTATTTATATATATCTATTTTTACTTATTAGTATAAATATAGACTATATAGTTTAAATAATACTTTTAGTTTAAAGTCCCTATAATAAACACATGGAATAGCTTAGAACTCCTAACGCTAAGTTATAGCAAGGTAGCCGTAAGGGAACTTGTGGCTGATGGATACTATTCAATTATCCCCTTTTATAGCGATTATAAAATAGAACATTTTATTAGGCCCTTAAAATTTATAAACTAGTAAAATTCTATTCTATTTTCTATAAAAATTCTATATTTAGAATATTTATAGGAAATCTTGCGGCTGACGCTCTAAGAGGGTAAAGTGTGATAAATGAGAAGCGTTATATATATATATATGAATAATAATATAGAATAAAGTGTAAAAATCTGTTTATGCTAATAAAAGAAAATCATTTCTTTTCTTTTATAAGGCGCGACTAATTATTTATGGGAATCTAGCATAATTGGTTAATGTCCTAAATTGTCAGTTTAGATGATGCCCGTTCGAATCGGGTGATTCTCGTATTTTGTATCGTATCAATTATAACAAAAGTATTTCTTTTTATACTCTTTTTATAAAATACACGGTAATAAAAAGTAGGGTTTTTATATCTTAACTACTTTTTTATTTATATCATTGTTTATACTCATTTTAATCTTATAAGATTATAGTATAATCTTTTTTTATTTTATACATATTATGCGCTATTCTCACACAAATTATAATAGATAGTCTTTGTTTCAAGGTCCTTAAGGAAGCCATATAAATTGGCACTATATGAAATGAATCTTTCAGTAATTCTATTTCTAATTGGTATTCTAGGATTTGTTCTTAACCGAAAGAATATTATTCTTATGCTAATTTCAATTGAAGTAATGCTACTAGCAGTAACACTACTAGTGCTAGTAAGTTGTTACAGTTTCGATGACATTCTTGGTCAAACATATAGTATTTACATTATTGCAATTGCTGGTGCTGAGTCAGCTATTGGTCTAGGTATTCTAGTTGCTTACTACCGACTACGAGGAAATATTAGTCTACGACAATAATGTATCTATCACTTCTTCTACTACCAATGTTTGGATCTGCTGTTGCAGGTCTACTAGGACGAAAAATTGGAGTAACAGGAGCACATATTATTACGTGTTCTTGTCTAATTACTTCAGCTATTCTAGCTATTGTAGCCTTTTACGAAGTAGGGCTATGTAATAGTCCAGTATCAATTAACCTAATTAGTTGGATTGATTCAGAACTAATGGACGTTTCTTGGGGATTCATGTTTGATAGTCTAACAGTATCAATGCTTCTACCTGTTCTAGTTGTTTCTAGTCTTGTTCATATTTTTTCTGTAGATTATATGAGTGCGGATCCACACAATCAACGATTCTTTGCATATCTAAGTATGTTTACTTTCTTTATGCTAGTTCTAGTTACAGGAGATAACTATCTAATTATGTTTGTAGGTTGGGAAGGAATTGGTATTTCTTCATATCTACTAATTAACTTCTGGTTTACACGAATTCAAGCTAATAAAAGTGCTATTAAAGCTCTAGTAGTAAATCGGGTAGGTGATATGTTCCTATCAATTGGATTCTTTGCTATCTTCTTTGTATTTGGTAATCTTGATTATAGTACTGTATTTAGTATTGCACCTTTTATTAACGAAACTATTATTACTATTATTGGTCTACTACTACTACTAGCAGCTATGGGTAAAAGTGCACAACTAGGACTACATACATGGCTACCAGATCAGCCTTCCTTCCACCTTATTTCTAATCACCTATCTATTTAGAAATTAATTCTTCTATTTTCTAATTTTGTAACTAAAGATGAACAAGGACCCTCTCCTAAATCTATGGCCGTAACCGTTCTATTGATGACTTTCTCTATTCTTTTCTAATTGGACGCGCAAAAGCGCGGTTAGTGGAAATCTACTAAGTCGAACACATAAAGACAACACAATGTCTCGACTAGTATATCAAACAAGTGAAAAACACGATGGTTTGACTACATTCTTTCACTGCTAGGACGATCATCAAGAGAACACTGATACTCGTGATAATACAACTAGTATCCGAATGATCCTTTCAACACTAACATATGCTTGTTTTTATAAACTACATCTTCTATTCTTTCCTGAAGGATCTGGATCAGGTGTATTTACCTATCCCCTAAAAGGGGATCGGGAAATGCTTAGTGAATTTAATGAAATTTTTTTTTCTAGCATTATGTCTAGTGGTTACATTCTAGACTATGGAGTAACAGGAGTTCATTCTAATTATGTCTTTTCATCACGATTTAATGCTCGAGTTGATTGGTGGAAATCGGGACTAGCCCTTCACCTACCTTATCATTATACATCTGAAGAGCTTAATCTTGTACGTCTTAGTGAACTTGGTATTGATAGTGTTATTGCACTATCTCGTATACGACGTATGCGAGCGGGACCTCGAATTCTAATTCCGGTAAACTACTCGCCTGGGCATCAGTAGTTAGTCAATACATTATTGAAAATAAGAAATATCTAATTGAAAATAAGTAGATAATTTCCCTTCTTTAGAAATAAGGCAAAGCGTCTGCGTAATACGTGAGTATTATGAAAAAATAGTGGGGTGAATTGCAAGGATCTCTTATTAATATGGGTGATATAAATTAATAAGACAATTTGCAGCTAAGCCTTGGTCGACGTATATTTTTAAATATAGATCAAGGAAAGTTCAACGACTAATCGGTGAGTTACGTCAACAATAATCCGGACACGAGCGCCCAACATCTATTATTTAGTAAGTGATTATTAAGAATAGATGATGACATAGTCTAAACTAGATAGTGATATCTAGAATTAAATGCTAAATACATTTAAGATAATAAATTAGTAGCTATGGAAGGTTGAGAATATATCGACACATCTGTTCTTTTTACCGAGCCTACTTGTTATTGCATAACGTCCCGCTACTGCTAAATTAGAAGAATCTACTTGGACCATGCTAGGAGATGGTTATATTCAATTAAAAAAGAAAAGTGAAAAAGCAAATGCTCGTTACATAATAACTATGAAAACTTCTAGCAAAGAATATATAACTATACTAACACAAACTGTGTTTCATCTCTTTCGATGTAGTAACCTTACACCTTATCCTAATCCTAATCTACCTCAACATAAAGAGAAAGAAATTCAACAATATTCATTCTGTACTGCTAATCTACCATTTTTCACCATTCTACATGGTCTATGGTATAAATGGGATCCTTCACTAGAAAAATATACAAAGGTAATTCCTAAAAATATTCTTAGTTTCTTTACAGTAGAAAGTCTATTACATTGGATTATTCAAGATGGATGGGCAGGGACGTACGAAAACTATACTTCTTTGTACTGAATCTTTCACGAATGTTTTCTACTACAACAAGTTCTACTTAATTTTCAACTAAAAAGTAGTCTGAAGATTCGAGATAAACAACGACAAACATACCGTATTCGTATTAGTAAAACTAGTATAAATCAACTACAATCTATTCTACTACCTATTATATCCGCTGAATTTCACTACAAACTTGGTAAATAACTTGGGCCTTCCTTAAACTTCACTATATGCTGAAATACCCTAAAGCTTGTAGCACTATAGTAGTACTATTTCATAAAACTTATCAATTGACAATTAGGTAAGGAAATAGTATGTATTATAGTAACAGTATACAGGATAGTACAATGGGCAATCAGCAGGAAACCAGTAAAATATGGGTTCCTCAGAGACTACATGTGAAGCTACTATCAAAAAAAGAGTAGAAGATATAGTCCGATCAATAGTGAAAGCTATTGCTATAGCTTATTTTGTGTCGATGTAAACTATAGATAATAGTGGACTCTTTTTCGTCAAAAGAGAAAACTATTAGTAACAATTTTGCCAACACCAGTTAGTGCTCTAATTCATGCTGCAACACTAGTTACAGCAGGGGTATATCTTCTTCTACGATCTTCACCTGTTATTGAATATGGACCTACAACTCTTATTGTTATTACTTGGGTTGGAGCTCTTACAGCATTTTTTGCTGCATCCACAGGTCTACTACAGAATGATCTTAAACGAGTTATTGCTTACAGTACATGTTCACAAATGGGTTATCTATTTATGGCTTGTGGTCTAAGTCAATATAATATTGCACTATTCCATCTTGTAAACCATGCTTTCTTTAAAGCTCTACTATTCCTAGCTGCTGGAGCGGTACTACATGCTACATATGATCAACAAGATCAACGACGACTAGGTGGTCTAATTGGATTCCTACCTTTTACATATACTGCTATTCTAATTGGTAGTCTAAGTCTAATGGCTCTACCTTGGCTAACAGGATTCTATAGTAAAGATCTTATTCTAGAAGTTGCTTATGGACAGTATGAATTCTCTGGACAAGTTGCTTACTGGCTTGGTACTCTAAGTGCTTGCCTAACTGCTTTCTATAGTCTACGACTTATTAGTCTAACATTCCTAACATATCCTAATGCAAGCAAATCAGTATATCTACATACACATGATGCACCTACAATCGTTATGATTCCTCTAATTATTCTATCACTACTTGCTATCTTCTTTGGATATATTGCACGAGATCTATTTGTTGGTATGGGTTCTGACTTCCTATCACCTAGTCTATTTACACATCCATCACATATCAGTCTAATTGAAGCAGAATTTGGTCTACCTCAAATTATTAAACTACTTCCTGCTATCGGTACTCTACTTGGTGCTGGACTAGCTCTATATCTATACCATATGCTACCTGTATTTACTATTGATCTAACAAATAGTACTCTAGGACAAAAACTTTATCGATTCTTTAATGGTAAATACTATGTTGATGTTATTTATAACCATTACATTATTAATGGTGGACTTCAACTAGGATATGTTATTAGTAAAGTACTAGATCGTGGTATTATTGAACTAGTTGGACCTTATGGTCTAGCTACAGGACTTACATCTGGAAGTAAAGATATCGCTAAACTAGACACTGGTAACCTAACTAGTTACGCTCTATATCTAGCTATTGCTCTAGTAACTCTTGTTATGATTCTACTAAGCCCTGTACTACTTAATGCTGCACTAATCAATGCACCACTAATTCTTGTACTGCTTGTAGGTATGGTATGTCTTCCATATATTTTTTATCCTACAACGGATTCTAATTCATCCCCTAAACCTTCGAAATAATCTATATCACTACTAAGTATTATGCTTCCATTTGTATTTATTTATCCAAATATGGGAAATAATATTGATTCTCTTAAAGAAGGAGATAGTAAACTGAACTTTCTAGAATCTATCTATCTATTTCTAGTAAATTGGATGTCATCGTCAGCAAATGGTCTTGCCCGACTTTATAATGGCCCGGATATTATTAGTAATATGTATGCTAATTTTTCTTTCAGTAGTTTTAATCTACTTGTTTATCTCATGACTACAGTGGCTTGTTACTTTGTATTCTTTGGTTTTACTCTATTCTCGCTACACTACTTCAACAATACTAGTACATCAAAACTAGTTAAATCTAACCTAATTTCTTCAGTAACTGCAGAATACTTTACACGACTAATCCAGAATATTATTGGAATTAACAAAGTAATTCTTATCTTTCTATTTGTAATTCTCCTAGCATGTAGCACGCTTCTTTATATTTATTATGAGATTACTCCTGATATAGCAACTAAATTTTATCATAATGTTGTGCAAAAAGCCTACAATGGACAAACTCACATTATTCTGAAATATCTGTATTATGACGTTGCTATCGAAATTTTCCAAAAAGCATCTCTAGTAATCTCAGCAGTTGTACTTTCGCGGTCTATTACGAAACAGCTACTTAAAGATTATCCTTACACGATGATTCTATTTCCATTTGTTATTATTTCTATTATGCAAATTAGTACCTATTTTATTATAAGTATTGTTGCAGTAGAGAACGCTACATTTATTCAAATCCTTACTACCCTTAATATGTGTACTAAACTAGTATTCTACTCACTTGTTTTTATTCTGATCTCAGTTACAATTCAGTATATTCTTTACAATAATCCATCAACCAAAGGAAAAGTGAATAATTCTAGCCACTCTTCTTATCTGTATTATAATATTACGATTATTGTACTAAAGATCATAACATCTGTGGCATTTCTGTGTGCGGTATTCTATACCTCTATACACATTACATCCCAGGAGATCTACACTATCTTTGTACTTTATATTCCAGGTAATACCTATGATATTTAGTAAAAATAATATATTATTTTTCCCCTTCAATAAATAAATAAAAAGCTTGAATCATCTAAAGAATATATTTTCCTTTTTTTAGATTTTTCTATCTTATTCTATATATTTTAAATCCTAATGATACTTATAGTAACCCTATTCTTTCCAAAAAATCCTAGTCAATTTGATGCTTCGACTTCTATTTATTTGATAAAATATGGGTAATGATATCTATTATTATTCCGACAAATAGTTTAGGCTCTCTTTCAGTTATCATAAAAATACATTTGGATATAGTATAGGAATACTATAATAAGTATCTTAAGGTAATACTAGCTTAATTGGTAAAGCGCCAACCTGTGGAGTTGTGTTTATTCCGGTTCAAGTCCGGAGTTTTACCCATAAACTTTCATTTCTCATTATTATAATAGCTTTATATAGGTAGAACTATATTATAGAAGTTATACTTTCATAAAGTAGTAAGGTCCAAGGTTAATAATGTTAGAGGATATTTCCATCTAGGATAGAGAAAATTTAGAGAAAATAATAAAAGAATATTTTAGTTATTAACTAAAATGAATATTCTTTTATGTAAATTGTCTCCTAATATAATCCACTATATAGTAAAATACTTCTTTTTTAATTACTTTACTATAGTATATTATCGTTTTATTTAATAGAATACAATGCTCTATTTTATTCTTTTTTATAAACTAGAAGTAAATGTATTGAACAAAATTTGGCCTATGTATAATTAGTCCCCTTTATTCTAAAGCTGGAATAGGCTAACTGGTTAAACCATACCATTCATACTGGTAAATCGATGGGTTCGAGTCCCTCTCCCAGCTTTTTCTACCTTTTAAATAAAAAATGACTATAACATTTTTTAGTAATCTACAGCTATTATCTATAAAAATAAATGAAATGCATATTTAAAACAAAAACTAGTCGATTTAAGTAAATTACAATTATATATATATATAAACCATCTTAAAAGAAAAATACTACTATTTTTCTTTCTACTCTTGGCATTATTATAAAAGAAAAGTATTTTTAAATTAAATTAATTTTGATATATTATAGCACACTAGAGGGCTTGAACCCCTACATCTCCTAATCCGAAGTTAGGCGCTTTACCAATTTAGCTAAGTATGCTTTGCTACCCAAATAGATTAGAATAAGTAATTATTTATTCTAAATAAGAAAAATGGTAAAGTTAATATTATAATAAAATAAAACAGATGCCTAAATTTACTTTACGAATTTATCTATAAGATAGATGTAGATAAATTGAGCTCTAGTATAATTTAATTTTATAGTTTAATGTTCTTCTTTTAATTGTATTGTGAGTGATAGGACTTGAACCTACACAGTCTAAGACTACCGACTCCTAAGGTCGACTTGGCTACCAATTTCAACACACTCACATTTATTAATGTATATACCTATATAACTTCTATATAATTACATAAATATTTTATAATGAGTTGTATATTTGTATTTATTTTCTCTAATATTCTTTGTTTTTAAAAGAATTACATTTAATTTTTATAGTACTTATTAAATAAAGAAGGATTATCTACTAGAATTCAGCGCCGGCGCATAAATAGACAAATAGTTAAAATATAGAGACTATTATATATTACTAAATAAATAAGATAAGTAAAAAGTTCACAAATTCGAGAAATATATGAATTATATGTAACGGCTATTAAATTTAACACTAGGAAATTAAATAAAAAGAATCGGTTTCTTTTTTTAGAATATGAAAGGGGAAGCATTGCTTTCCCCGGATAGGTTATATTGCCTTACTTTAGTCGATAATTATGAGTAAAGTAGTAGGAATGATACCATAAGTGCGAATAGACCTGTAGCCTCACTTAGGGCAAATCCTAGGATAGCGTAAGTAAATAGTTGACCTCGTAGGCTAGGGTTTCGTGAAACTCCTTGGATTAGAGCAGCGAATACGATTCCAACTCCGATTCCGGCTCCGATTAGTCCTAGAGCAGCAACTCCTGATCCGATGTATTTAGCAGCAGCAAGCATAGTAAATAACAATGAAGTAATACGCCAGTATGCCTATAATAAAATTCTACTTTCATTACGGTAAACACTAGCTGGTGAACAGATGCTGAAGATCTTTATAAAGATGTTTTCAGTACCTATATAATTCTATTAATTTATTTACTAAATTTACTAATAAAATCGAAGATGTTCTAATAATATCGAATATATTTTAACCAGTCCATTTGATTTATAATAACAAGAACAGCTGGAATCGAACCAACATAAATGACTTTGGAGATCATTGTATTACCATTATACGATATTCTTATCTATATTATTCTATTAGGACAATTTTCTATTATAAAAATACCTGGTGTAAATATTATAATTAGAAGTATAGATTTATAAAAAGAATGTCTTTTATATAGAGAGTATTAATTATATAAAAGAATATATTTAACTAGATCTGTTAGAGTCAAGAGGGAATTGAACCCTGGATGGTAGAATTTGCAGTTCCCCAACAGAAGCCATCTGTACTCGACTCTGACTCTATAAAAATAGCTATTCATATAAAGTGTTATAAATAAAAGGATAGATTAAATAGATCCTTTTTATATAAAAAAAGAATTTTTATGTTATGTAATTTTATTCAGGCTTATAAAGTTTATAGTACATTTTTATTGGCCATTGTTTTTTACTTTACTTTTATTGGCGTCGGTACGGTTTTAATAATGATTTAATGTGGAAGGGGTTATAAAATCTTCGATTTTATTAGGGTAGTTAAGTTAGCTGGAGTTTTATTCATAGAAAGAGTAATAGGCCCTACCATTGCAAGAAGAAGAATAACACTTGCAACAATAAGCCATAGTGCTCCAGTAGTATAAATACTGTAACCAATACTTTGGATTTGTAGGAAGCTAGCAAACTGTGTATCCCAAAAGCAGTATTAAATGTATAGTGTACATCATTGTTTGTAAATGGATTTGCTGAATCAACACCTAGGAATAGAGAATTAAACCAATTAAGAATACCTAGTTCAGCTTGAGGTAGAAGATTAGTAACAGTACTAATATTAAATGTACCATTTTCTGATCCACTATAAGTTGTAAATCCAGGTACAATAGATACTAGTTCAAATAGGAATAGACTTCCAATAATTGTACCTAGTGGTAGGTTTTGTGTATATTCTGTACCAACAGCACTTAGTTCTGTTAGTTGTAGATTAAGCATCATAACAACAAATAGGAATAGAATAGCAATAGCTCCTTATTTGTGGTTCCCCCATATTCTATTCTCATTTCTTCTTGTGGGGAAGGGGAAATGTATAGTATATTATTCTTTTAAAGAACTACAATTTTATACATAGAGTTAATGATAGCACCATGTTTAATAGGAGTTTGACTGACATTTAGAGCTCGTGCACAACTCCGGATAAATAACTTCTTCATTAGTTTGTAGATTAATAACCATAATTTGTTTTCCTCCTTTTGTTTTTTTTTGTTGTAGTTTACTGTTATAAAATCTTCGATTTTATTAGGGCCACGTTCTTGATTCATTAGACATGATTTATTAGTATCAAGTGGTGTTGTAGAAAGAAATAGCTCTTTTCGATACCCTTCTCGAAGAATGTCCATAGTTTACTCTTTCTAGCAATTTTAGAGAAAGAATCTGTATTAGGTAGAATATGAATTAGTTCAAAAGAATTATCTGAAAGATTATATCGGTAAATATATAGTTTCACCCAAATTTTTAGTAGTTCTTTACTAATAGTACGTTCCTTATTATCAGAAGGAATAAGACTTGAAGTAGCAATTAGACTAATATTGACTGATGGTTGAAGAACAAAGAAAAGAGCGTTCTAGAATAGTTAGAAATGTAGCAATATCTAGAGGTAGATTGTAAGAATCTGGTACAAGATAAAGAGTTACGCTTCTTTAGTGATGTGATATAACTACTAGTTGTTGAAAACCGAAGATTCGCATCCTGATCCAAATACATTCTCGATATTATCATGAATGTGATAACAACCAGCTTTACGCTTTGCAGGGTTTTTTGTGGACCAGCAATAAGCGAAAAAGCTTTACTTGCTTCCGTGTTAGCATATGGAAGGTAACATGTAACACTATTTTCTACGATAGCCATACAAAGATCAATAGTTTCCTGAGAAACAGAAATACCTAGTGCAATCTCTAGATTTTCTTTAGTATTAAGCGCAGTATTTTTTTCTGTAAAAAGTTTCTTAACAAGGTTATGTCGTCGATAATGATCTCCAGGTAGACGTGATCGGCTACTATTAGAGTAAAATCGTTTACCTGTTACTTTACTAGAGGACTTACTGTATTGACCTGATTCGCTTGGAAAGGGGATGAATCTTTCTTATTCATAGAAAGAGTAATAGGTCCTACCATTGCTAGAAGTAGAATAAGACTAGATACGATTAGCCAAAGAGCTCCATTAGTATAAAGCACTTGACCGATAGTTTGAATTTGTAGGAAAGTAGCAAATTGTGTATCCGCAGCAAAACTATTGAATGTTTGGTTAACTTCTGCAAAAGTATTTTCAACTCCTAGAGAAAGAGAATTAAACCAGTTAAGAATACCAACACCTAGAGATTTAAAAATAGTTGCAGTACTATTAAGTTGATAGAAACCATCAAAAGAAGGTACAACAGATACTAGTTCAAATAGAAGTAGACTACCAAGAATTGTTGCTAGAGGTAGATTTTGAGTATACTCATTACCAACAGCACTAAGTTCAGTTAGTTGAAGATTAAGCATCATAATAACGAAGAGGAAAAGTACTGTTACTGCTCCAACGTAAACAATTAGATAAGAGATACCAATAAATTCTACTCCTAGTAGTACTAGATAACCTGCTACATTAACAAATATAGAAATTAGAAATAGTACAGAAATAACTGGATTTTTAGACGTAATAACTAGAATTCCAGAAAGAATTGCACCCAGTGCTAGAAAATCAAGTAGAAAATTGTTCATAATAAAAAAGAAAAATAGGACCGTATTAGAAAAGTAGAATTATTTGACTTAGTGCTAACGCCTTATAAAATTAAAAGAAACCCATTTTATTGGCACGAATTTATGTGCCGAAATTAAATTACCACTAAAATGTAGTATACATTTTTTTAATCAGCACTATTTATTTTCAAAGAAAAGGTCTTGTAGATCGCGCTTTGCTTCTACTACTAAGAATATTCTATATAATAATAAGTATAAAAAAGAATTCTCTATTTCTTATAAAATAAAATCCTTGATTTTATAAGCGATAGCAAATTATATGAATATCTGATAGTATCAGTATATATAATACTATCGTCCTTATAGGATCATCCTATATAATACTTAGTAATTTTATTGACGATATATAAATAAATTAATAATAAGTAGGTAATATAGGAATCGATGACAATGTTGAATATATGGTTAAGTAATTAAAGGGATTATTAGGGATGCCTAGCAGATATGTTGAAAAGGAAGTAGAATACTAAAAGTATAGATACAATCAGAATATTTATACAATCCTAAGGTAAACCGAATAGTATAGAACGTTGGGAAGTAAAACATTACAGTACCAATAGGAAAGGAAATCAAAAGAGACTCTGGGAGTAATGGTGAGTGAAACCAGAATAGCCAAAATTTTTATTAACACGCATAGTACTTTGGAATAAGTAGACATTAAAATAGTGACGTATATGTACAATATTTACTGGGCTCCGCCCTGCCCATAGAAGGTGAAAGTCCTGTATGTGATGAAAGTAAAGATGTTATTAAGTAATATGAGGACGTCAGCCTTGTATGAATAAGGGGGTACCATCCTCCAAGGCTAAGTATAACATATCTAGCGATAGTGAAGAGTAACGTGAGTGAAAGGTGAAAAGTAAGTAGATGACTAGTGAAATAGAACCTGAACTAGTAATCCTATAAGCAGTTGGAGTTTTAGTAAAAAATGACAACGTACCTTTTGCATAATGGGTCAGCGAGTTAGTTTATAGAGCAAGATGAATAATCTAAGCGAAAGCGACTATAATAAGTGGATCAAAAATAGTTTTATGAACTAGACCCGAAGCCAAATGATCTTACCATGGCCAGGCTAAAAAAGGGCCGAACAGGTGAATGTTGCAAAATTCTCTGATGAGCTGTGGTAAGGGGTGAAAGGCCAATCTAATTTGGATGATAGCTGGTATTCTGCGAAACCTATTTAGGTAGGGCCTTTATTTACACTTTTATATGTACAGCACTGATCATCATACATTAGCCAGATATTAAAATATTACTATGTTAAATTGGGGGGTCTCACAACTCTACCATTGATGGTTAACCTCGGAAGGATAATAGTGAATGATAAGGGGACAGTCTATTCATGATAAGGTGGATAGACAAAAGGGAAACAGCCCAGAGCACGTGTTAAGGTCCCAAAATATTGTTAAGTGAATATAAGAAAGTTTAACTCCTAATACAACCATGAAGTAGGCTTGGAGGTACGGGGAGACCGTCAGTGCCTCAATAGTAAGTAATTACTATTATAGTACCAACTCAAAACGGTGAAGCCTAAGGTTTAATTGATTAATTAAATTATGGTAATACCGTGGGTAAGTCATATCATCGTAGAGATTCTAAAATAAATATGAATGCATTATAGAGCATTCACTTTGATATTGACCCTGTAACGACTGATTCGAAAAGAAGAGATAGTAGTATAAATGTATGGACAAGATGAACCAAATCCGTATTTAATACACTATAAGACGTTGGCACTCTATGAATCTCAGTTTACTATATCTATTTATTAATAAAAGCAATGAAAACAATGAAAACAATAAAACAACTATTTAAATTTAGTCCTTGGTGGCTTATAGGATTTACTCAAGCTGATGGAAATCAAGAAACGGTAAATTCCTTTATCGATTTGGTACCGAATTTATTTTATTTTTCTCAAAGCATTCATGATCTTGAACTGCTCTTCACATTTATCTTGATGTCGGTAGACTTGTTATTAATCGAGAACGTGTTAGCATTGTAGTAACTTCTCTAAAAGAGATTATTACAGTAATTCCACCACACTTTGAGAGGTGGAAAGTACGTATCTTATCTGATCTTCCTAATAAAACCGAAGGTTTTATGTTCTAGCAATGAATGATAATTATCATCTAACTGCTAGAAAGCGCGGAGATATTTTTAATCTATGTTACTTTATGAACAATACTTCTACTCATAGTCCAGAATCTTTTAAAGTAATTCTAGATACAATTATGAATAGTTCTTCGCCTCTGTATATAAGGAATCAAAAAAAAATTAGAATATACATGGCCCCGGGCCTATGCTAGATTTTAGTCAAAAGATAAATACATCAATAACACTAGAATATCTAGCAGGGCTTATCGACGGATATTCGATGGAAGGCGTGTGGGTTTAATTTCAGTACAATAAGCTCACGAATTACTAGTTTGGCTAATAAAAATCTTCGGGCCGCTAATGATGACTATAATGTGCTTATAGCACTTATGGACGGTGTGGTGAAGTAAAAAAGTACACTAATAAGGATGCTT
>Ga0209372_1000171_pt1 | contig 48402 bp, 18 predicted proteins | sample AgamicAtPe_FD_187170 | JGI IMG/M metagenome (GOLD analysis project Ga0209372, IMG submission 187170) | Agave microbial communities from Guanajuato, Mexico - At.P.e (SPAdes) (version 2) | ecosystem: Host-associated > Plants > Phyllosphere > Phylloplane/Leaf | place: Guanajuato, Mexico | collected... | reverse complement strand
AACGCAGCCTCGTTACAGAAATAAACACTAGACGATGATAGATTTCGTTTGTTCTTGAGAGTTTCCATCCCTCTAAACGGATTCCCCCCAGAAAGCCTGCGAAGACAGAGTCCAAATCCTGTGGAGAAAACGGGGAAAACTCTGACGAAAATCGTCCCCTCCAGTGAGCTGAATCGCTTAGATGTTCTTCTTGGATTCTCATGTCTAAATCGAACTGTCTCCTCACGCAAAACAAAACAACGTGTTCGCAATCGGTTAACTTGGGTTTATTCATTGCTAGTCGAGTGCCATCCATTACGGAATACAACTGTGACCGACTTGATACATTTAACCAATCAGTTCGAGTACCAGTATGCCACCACCACCCCCACCACCAGCAAATGTATACCCATGTCTGGATTGGGTCCCGCGCGGAGTTGCACGGGAGAAGCCAGAAAGATTGAAACTGTCCGGAGAGGAGTTGAAAACTGTCATTGCTCAGGCGAAATTGAAAGCACTTGAGGCCAGAGGAAGATTCGGCCAGGCATTACAAGAAGAGCGGGACCAAATCTCTGGCGGAAGAGTTATAGATGGTGTAACGAGCGGTCAAAATGTCGACTTGCAAGGCGCTGCAGGTGCGACGAACGATGTAGACGAGGACGATATTATAATGAAAGAATACGGCCTTGACACCTACGATGATGAAGATGGAGCGGTCTCAGGGAACCGAGGGCCAGGCGAGGAGGGAGAGTTAAGCGATGATGAGATTGACGATGGACCAGTAACAACAAGAGGAGCTACGAGAGGTCTGATCGACGAGATGGCTGGATTAACGTATCACGCTTCAAATGATGAAGACCCTTATCTTACGCAGGACGGTACCAATTCCATCGATGACGATGCTGTAGATGAAGAGGAGCTCACTATTAAACCTACAGACAATCTCATCGTTGCAGGGCACGTTAGCAAAGACGAATCGTCTATAGAAGTTTACGTGTACGACAGTGAGCAGAACGATTTTTATCTCCACCACGATATCATCCAAGCAGATTACCCTTGTTGTGTTAGATGGATTGGCCATGTACGCAACCATTCGAGAAATTTGGCCGCAGCTGGTTACATGAATCCAGACATCTTCATCTGGGATATCGATGTTGTTGATGTCTTGGAGCCGGTCGAAGTTTTGGCCGGCCATAGAGACGCTGTCATCGATATTAGTTGGAACAGCCAGGTAAAGAACATTATAGCCAGTGGTAGTGCCGACCAACATGTAAGATTATGGAATTTAGATGAGTGCAAATCAATTAGCAATATTAAGATGTCGGGTAAAGTCTCCGCTCTTGAATTTGGCATCTACGAACAGTTTTTGCTGCTAGCAGGTGACTTGAATAGAAACGTTAGTATAATTGACACAAGAACAGGCAAACTGACAAATAGATGGCAGCTTACGGGAGAAGTTGAGAAGGTTAGATGGATTCCAGCTGATCATTCAAAGTTCCTGGTCTCTGACGATCAAGGTTATGTTTACTGTTTTGACATGCGTCATAACAACAGCGGCCAACCAATTGTCAAATTTCACGCACATCAGATATCTGTCACGGGATTAGAGTTTAGCCCGCAATGTAACGATATGTTGGTAACTGCCTCAGCTGACGACACGATCAAAGTTTGGGACACGAGAGCCGCTTTCAGGAGTACGAAAGCTTGCGGAACTGAGCCCACACTGATCAAGGAAGTAACAGATCTTAAAGTAGGTAGCATACTGAGCCTTAGAATGTGCCCAAATTCGCTCGCAACTGTTGCGGTAGGAGGTGATAGTAAATGCAACTCATTCAAGACTTACGACCTCACCTCGGAAAAAGAAGGTTAGTAGGGGAAAATGAGACGTGCGCCAGATTCCCTGCTCGTCAGTGGGGAGTAGTCACAAATTCGCACGATAACTAACTCTAATCTCCCCACACTCTATTGCACCAGTAAAAGAAAGGTTCGTGGATCAACAAGCATGAGGTCGCTTATAGTTTGACAGGATTGCCCGCCAACCAGCATAGTTGCTTTCGATCTGATCAAAGTCTCATATCTATCCTGGCACGAAATACAGTCGGCAGCTTTCATTTCTGGAGCAATATCGCGTCAGGGTCAGTGATTCCAAGCGCGTTTCCGTATAGGATAATTTTATAGCCGGAGATCGTCCCGACACACCTCCTGAACCCTGATTCTACTCGACTTCTTTTCAGTCACTGATGCATCTAGGCTGCTAAAAAAGTCCTTATTCCAAGTAGAAGCTCAGCTGATTGACTACCACCCGAATCGACTCAATAAATGCGGAACCTGGACAGGGGCCAAGCGAATAGTTAGCGCAGCCAATTTCGAGCTCTGCCATCATCGTGGATAATGAACCATTTTCTTCACCACCTTCAGTAGACTCAGATCTTATGACCCTGAAATATCCTATCCTTTGCTTGGGTTTTGTCGTTGGTTAATCCCTCTTAGATTTCCGCCTTCCGAGCTTGGATCCTCATTACGACAAAGAAGTTCCTTTTTCACTGCGCTAATTTAACGCTTGCAATCGCACCTAACTTGGCAGGCACTGGGATCTACCGATGTGTTGCAAAGCAACGAGAGCTTAAAATCAGAGTGCCAGTGGTCCACTAGTTTAGCCCATATTGATTCCATTTTCGTCATGAGTACACACTACTTCATTAGTCGACAAATAATATTGCGATCCTCTCCCCCCCCCCCAACTAGAGTCACGACTTGAGTTAGATTCCTCAGATTTCAGCCAATCCGAGAAGTTGAGAGCAGATACAATTTTTATCAGTCTGTCGCACTCTGCGGCAAACTTTGCCACCCCCCCCCACCTAGCGCTCTGATTGAATAAATGGAAGGAGGTTGAACCGGAAAGACGGGTGCGACAAAATAATTTTCGAGACCCCTTCGCAATTTTTAGAAATTCTCACTAGCAGTTGGCCAGGCATCATTTCCTCTCGACAACCTCGGGCATTCGCTCTAGAATGGAGGGAAACAGTGCGTTGAGTAGGTTCTAGCAGTTCATGTCGATCTCGGTGACTGCCGAGTCAATACTTCTACTTCGAAAAGGTTAATTTATCAAGACTCTGGAGATTGGGTATGAACCTAATCTCCAGAGTCCAACCAAGTCCAGAAGCCGAGGACAGATATAGTCTTATGTTCACCTGTCCTTATGTTTAAAGCATTTTTCAAACAAGAGACCGCCGCCATCGTAAATTGGATCACGCGAGTTAACATTGATTTGTATCACGATCAAGCTCAACAACTATTTATTCGCTCTCAAACGAGTTACAATCTCTAAGTAATGAAGCTCTCGCCAAGAACAGTGGAATTCAGGCGCGAAGCAAGCCTGGATAAATCAGAAAAGATTGTCAGTCTCCGAAATATTGGAAAACATTTCTGATCAAATCCTTGGTGAGTCGGTTAGGCTCCGTTTTGGGACAGAAAGATTCTGCGGCAAAGTCACGGGTTTGAGAAGATGCTATCTAAGTGATCGACACTTTTGAGAGCTGCCAGATACTGAACGATCATCCTTTCTAAGTAAAAAGTGGGGACATACGGGAAGAACCCTTCCATAAAGCCAATATGACCACCTCTTGCTGTCACCAACATTGCACATTTGGGATTGCTTTCAAACTGTTTCAACGGCAAAGCTGGATATGGACAGAAAACATCATCGGCCGCATTGATGCATAGAGTTGGTTTTCTAATTTGATGCACACGGTCTTTGTTTGAGGCATCTCTGTGGTATTCGTCGACTGATTTGTATTTCCACATCTTGTGAGTAAACCTGTCATCGAATTCGCGTAGATTCTTGCTCGAGAGAACTTCCTCTATATTGTAAGGGGGATTCGACTTTTCAAGGACGTCCTTATTTTCTTCAACTAGGCGTATCAACGACTTGGTAAGATGCAGATTTAGGGCACTGTTCAAACCCGGTTCCTCCAGGCTTTTACAGCCAGCAATGAAGTCGAAACAGACCGAGACCAGCATTGCCGCGTCAACTAATGCCTTATCGCCCTTAAACGCAAGATATCTGCACAAGACGATTCCACCGAGTGATATCCCCACTGCAACTATCCTGGAGTGTGGATGTGTTAACTTGATGTGCTCAAGACTGGCCTCAAAATCGTCATAGTTCGTAGCACAGTATAGACGAGCAGTTTTCAATCTCATACCACCCCGTGCTCTGTTGTTGAAAACGCAAGTCTTGTATCCGATTGAGTTTGTCATCGTTACTGCGGTTCTTATATATTCTGTCTGAGAGTCACCAACTAATCCTGGGAGGAAGATCGCAATTGGTTTGCCGTCATCCTCGCTAACGGTGGGTGAGTATACATGAGTGGATTCGTTATACTTCTGCAGGAGTTCAGCATAGAACTTTTGTCCATCGGGGAGTTGAAGAGTTGGTCCCGGGCCATCATACCAATCGAGAGCTATACAAGCATTTTTAATTCCATCACGGACTCTCTCTTGATCGAAGCCCTCCCCGCTCCTCGGTGGGATATCGTCGTCGACCGGGACAAACTCCCGTCTGTATTGTGGTATGGGTATGACTGCACGTATTCCATTCGATAACAAGGTTTGTGCATGGGTATGGGCACACCATATTGTCGGTTTAAATTCCTGATTTATAATTGGACATTTGTCATTCAGAAATTTCCTGAAGCCACTATCTGTACAAATAAATTCGGGTTTTCTCACTACGTTCTTGACATAATAAAGATAATACAACATGAATATGCACAGAAAGACACTAGTTGTGGGATTAGATCCGCAAAATTCACCAAGACTAGCTCCGAGCGCCTCCACCAGATTATAAACTGATGCGTTGGGTAAGCTTTCCACTACCCAACTTGGCGCAGTAGATGCGAGTAAATTTGTGATTTGGAGAGTTGACATTTCGGAACCTCAACCTTATGAGGTATTTGACAGGTTCTATCAGGCCTATATGATTCGATCACAAAACGTTAATCGGCTGAAATGAGCTTGCAATTGTAACAACAGTTCGCGCTGGCCAGAACCAACATCTGAAGATTATTAACCAGGGAGATCGAAAGCAATCAGCTCTGATATCTCATGGGTGACTTGAGTGGAGGAAAGAGAGGTGATCGGTCCAAAGAGACTAGTTGCGAGGATTAGCTGAGTTTCTTTGCCCGGTTGGCACCATCGAGCTAAAACGCTTGTAGAGGGGATGTGAGAGTGAAATTTTTCCTTATTTGCACGGATTTCTCTGAGGTGTGTCCACGACTGTAACTAATGAAAATGTATTGACTAATGAGCTAAAAACTATCATCAGTAGCAATTCGCTCTATAACCTGGTATCACTTGTTTTTGAAACTCTGCGTTCGGGACAAATAACAATTTCAATAGTTTTGATCAATATTGGTAGGTTGCTGGAGTACATAGAAGAAAAAGCAACTGCTTTGTATAATGAACTTGCTGGCTTATAAAAGTTGCTTTCATCAAAGTTTATCTTTGATAGCGATGATTAATAATCTGAGATTGTAGCCGTCGCTGAACATACAAGTATGTAGGTATATGAAGTTGCGTTAGAACTGAGTTTCTGCGATAAATCTTAATCGTTAGTGGATGATCTGAAATCGAATGTGGGGCTGTTAATTCAGCGTGGGATTATGTATTCTCAGATGGACAAAGTTATTACAGCGATGGAGTGAAGCCTTACTGAACCTCCACTACTAGTGTCTTCAAGAATAATATGTTCCTCATGACAAAAAATAAAACAGTTAGCCTGTTGCGAGTCATGTGCGCTGAAGTTTATCGTATCTTGGTGAGTCACAAATTCTGGACTTGTCAGGAAATGAATTTTCTGACAGAACCATAAGCACCAAAGGATTTGGCGGCTGGTGCAAGGTCGTGATTTTCGACTCTGACGAATGCATCTGTAAGATGATGCGCAACTGTATGTCAGAGCACAGTGTATTCTGTCTGGTCTAGCTGCGGGAGAGCGCAAGCAATGCACCGAAGGGAAAAAACATCGTCATGTTCTTGGATCCGCGAACTCGCTTCCCCTTACTTCTCTCCCTGATGCCTCACCGGACCTGAATCACAGTAACAAAGTCCACATAATCTATTAGTCAAAGACATGGAAAACTCAATCCAGCTTCATCAAGAGGGAGCTTTTTGGTTTCCACTCTCTATTTGACGTCTATTATTAGAAATCCACGGGTCGATCACAGAAAATTAAGCCAAAATACAGCCCTACGAGCTTCTTCACATTGAATTGAATCGCCGATATGCCATGTTTCTCGTGTCAAGAAACTCTTTGGACAAACTTTTGCGATGAATTACCAATGCGAGAACTCTTTAGTTCCTTGTCTGACAAGAGGGCATAATATGAACAAGGACATGACTCTTTAGAGGACCACCATGGGTGATACAAACCTCAGAACCTCCAAGCTTACTGGAGCGAAGCCCAGATTATCCTTAATGTCCTCAAAACAAACAGGTATCCGACTTAGTTCTGAGGATCAATGCGACCAAGATACCGACACGCCATGTATCGCTTTAGAAGACAACAGTGTGATGTCCGGTTTGGAACCGATGGAACGTCAGCTCGATCAGAAACAATATCCTGAAACTCAGCAATCTCTTAAACCTGAACAAGAATCTCTAGTTCCGAACGGAAGGACCCAAAATGACAAAAACAAGACTAACATATCAAAGGAGGATCTTATTCGACTTTTATCGATGCTCAAATCTGAGTTGCAATCGAAAGAAATTGCATTGGCGGCAATAAAGTGTGAGCAGCTCAAAAGACTCATCAATCCAGTGGAGATTAGTCAATCTTCGTTTGCCAGCACTTATTTGGAACTTCAAAATCGATTGAAAAGACGCGACCAAAACAATAATGGTAGTTCCAAGGACACAGGTCAGTCTTCCTGTACAGTGGCCCGAGATGGCCAGACAAGAGCGGCTCAAACATATGATCAAACCACAAAAGACCTAAACGATGAACAAGATGACCAAGAAACTCTCAATATTCTAAATACTCTTCTGGAATTGCTCGACCGGCACCCGTTATTAGCTTTACCTCGCGATTCCATATATTGTTTGGATTATAGCTGCAATGAGGTCTCAACAAAGAATTATCTCAATCTAAAAATTCATCATTTAGACAACTTGATCAATCAGCATCGTCGGTTCAGATATATCATGAACGAGCGGTTAAAAAGGTCAGAGCAACGCTATCTTGATTTGAGCCGCGAATTCGAGTTGGAAAAAAGCACCAGATGTGAAAAAGAAAGACTTGAATATGTCGGAGGAGGTAAATCCACTCTTCTAAGAAATATCGACCAACTCAAGGAAACTCTAGAGAAAGAGAGGGAAGATAAGCGGGCCATCGTGGTGACATTACTAAATGAACTGTTGGATGAACGCGAGCGTTCTGTCGCTCTATCCAAGAACTTGGCCAAATATGAGTCTGATTCATCAAGCGAGAAGACTGTTTGTGAAAGAGAAAAAGTGATTTCGATGGAAGCTAAGGTCAATGAACTCAAGATGCAACTCGAAAAGCAGTCAGTTGTTTTCTCGAAAGAACGAGATGACTTGCAACAAAGAGTTATCGACCTTGAAGCAGAAAACTCAAGCCTCAAGTCTAAGCTGGAACACCAAGAATGGCGCCTTAATTCACCTGCTAAAATATCATCGAACTCCGAATCGCCCAAAGAACTGAAGCAGATAAACAATTTATCTAGCACGAACAAATCTGGTATCAATGTTATACAGACAGCACCTGTAAGCAAGCATCCACCGACGTCCGCTTCATCCGCAGTTATCACTTGCAACTTAGTTGGCTCAGCCTCAAAATCATCTCCTGTTAGTAAGATATTGCCCAAAGATCCGAACACTGGCTCAGGTCGAACATCTGCACAGGTGGTCAGTACTGCTGTGAGCGGTACGTCTCCAAACTATATTACCAAATATTTTTCAAACACCTCAGTTGGTAGAAAACCTTCAGCACCGCCAATTCTGTCCAGACCCCAAACTTCACCTAGCGCTGAGCAAATATCTATCAGGGTACAACCACAATTTAAGTCTGCCTCTGTATTATCGACCAACCAGCAGGTGAGAAACACCAAATCTTCGACTAGTAGTGGAACCAGCTCGAGCGCTCCATTTGTGAGGTCTTCGTCTGGTACTACGATTAAGCCCCAGGTACCGGCAAAACCGGCTCAGCTTATAGATCAACAAAGAGGCACATCGAGCTGATAAGGTTATTGCATGATTCAGACATCTATAATCGAAGAACTCAACGGAGGCAAACTTTTACAAAGCCAAAAACCAAGACAATCCTTCCCAGTCCGAGAAGTCAAGAACAGATATGTACCATCTAATCTCGAGCTACCCGCTTTCTGCTACGGGAACACGCGTTTCAACCTGCTCGCGTTCAAAAGTGCGAGTGCAGTGTTAGTCTTACACATAAACTAGCGAGCGAGCCACGCTTCCTCTGGTTTGTTTTCATTTTGATAATCCGAAAACAGGAGAGACAAATGTAAATCGTTATCGAACGAGTGCAGATAAATTATTAACGCAAATTAGGATCAATCGGTCGAGTGAACTCAACCTGGCATGAGCGCTCTTAAGCAAATTCGGTAATTGAGGGTGAGACTAGTTTTCGTGAGAAAAAAAAATAATAAAACCATCCTTCGTTTCAGAGGATAGCTTCTAGTGCTATCCGACAATTTATTCTATGTAGGAAAGTTGTCCATATCTAGGGAATCTATTGGCCACAGCTAGTGCCTTTGATACTGGCTTCTCAAGATGGACGACCTTCAGACTGGTTCCGATGACTTGTTGTCTCGTATTAGCAAGAACGTTGAGGCCAATTTGGACAGTATTCAGCACCGTAATCTTTGGGATGCAACATCCTCGGGCCTCTCACAAGTGCCAACTCCCAGCTCGAAGTACTACACCGACATGGATGATATGGAGGGCTCTAGATCTACGATCAAACCAAGCTCATTCGGCCAAAACATCACTGATCGTTGGTCGTCTCCATTCAGCAGTGTCTCAGTTGACAGCCCCCAAGTTAACGAGTTTTCACAGGTCAGAATTAGCTCAAGACAGGAACCTGCCGAGGCATCTATATCCCATGCAAATAGACCAAAGCGTAAGAATTATACAGATGAAAGCACATTCGTGAGACCTGGGAGCTTGAAGTCGAGTTCTATGCTAAGGCTAGCTGATATCCTATGCCACCATGTTTTGCTACACCCATTTGTTGCACTGCGTCGGACGTGCCAAGTCAATAGAAAGTGTTCAGCATATGTTTGCGTGCAACCTTTCACTCTGGTTCCGTTCATGTTTCACCAGCAAAGAAAGCAAGGCCTCATCTCTTTATACAAGGGACTGAGTAGCGAACTCCTCGTCAAGGGCTTGGCGCTTGGGACCGAAACAGCTCTTGCAAACTACATGGATTGGCCACGAGAATCGAGCTCCAAACGTTACCTAGAAGATTCGCTGAAGATTTTAGCCTTACGTGGGATGAGCATTGCCCTGAGTACACCTTTCCTATGTTCTGCTGTGATTGAAACAGTTCAGAGTGTGATCGTCGTTAGGGATCGGCCATCGTTTGTTGAGTGTTTTCGGGAAGGGTTCTTCAGATTGTTACATTTGCGTTCAACCCCATCAAATCGGATTGTTCCCATATGGTTACTTATATTACCTACGGTCTTCTATCATGTTGCCCATTATGCCATTTGGCATCTCGCCAGGAACTGTATTGAATTTTTCAAGAGCTACTTTCTCTCGCCCAAAAGGCAGAAGGAATGGGCATGTTCGGAACGAAGGTACAAAAAATATGATTCATCATTGGCAGAGGATTCGAACTGGCAACACGATCTCACATCTATAACAGAGTCACTGGAGACAAGCGTCGATCAGAGCGACATAGAAATTGATAGCAATCAGATCTCAAACTCGATTATAGCTAGTCTCATAGCGGATGTAACTCTGCTACCGATTGAGACGATATTGTATAGTTTATATGTTCAAGGAACCAGGACAATCATAGACAACTGTGACCAAACTACAGTGGTGTTACCAGTTCTTACGAACTATGACGGATTTGTGGATTGCCACCAGTCGATTATGAGGTTCGAAGGAAGCATGGGATTATTCAAAGGACTTGGAGCGATAATATTGCAATATTCCATCCATTTCTTCTTGTTCCGCTCTCTCCACTATTTATTGAAAGAAATTCAATCTCAAGGCGAATGCAAAGCCCGGAAGAGATCAGCTCCAAAACAGAGAACCTTTGAGAACCCTAGAGCTAGCTCTGAATTTCTGCAATTTCATCCCGGTAATCGGCATTCGACACCCAATAATATGACTGACAACGATCGATTGAGGCGCACTCCATACAGGTTAAATGCCACTCCGCTGTTTCAAGCATAACACTAGCAATTACATGGGCTACACTTTCAGTTGCCATGTATACAGGTAACGGCTGCCACAATTGATCTTACAACGATTAGGGTCTTGTAATTTTCTCTTGAAGTTCGAGAGATGAATTGGAAGTTTGAAATCCTCGATTTTGCTCACAAAATGACCAATATCGACGACAAATCTGCACGGCTGAAGGGAATCGAATCAAAAGAAGAGTTCGAACGAGAAAAATTGAACGAGAAAGCCAATCTTGTATGGACCAAATTCAAAACTAGATTGACAACAACTGTTACTCTTAAAGGTGCAGCGAATGGTGTTTTCATAGCTACAGTTTGCTTCATATGCCTTCAGCAGTGCTTCTCTCAAGTTCATGAGTATCTTAAATACTCTACGCGATTACAAGTATCGCACAGTTTTCCTAGCAATACTCTCTGGCTGTTGCCGGGTGTTACGGTATGTAACAACAACCGAATAAGGATGGAGAAACTGGGGTTGATTGCACCATCCTTGAGTGAGCAACTTGAAAATCTGACTCGCGAAATCGCCAAGACAGACATGGCATCATTCACCACCCAAAAACGTCTAGACTTTTTGAAAATTACCAAGAGCATTGTCGACAAAGCCGTGAACACATCCATTTTTATTGATGATATGACCATATCTGACCTAATTGAGCTTTCTAGACCATCAATGATCAAAGATATAAATTGTAGAGAGGTTAATTGTGAGAATTTTAGGATTGTGGAATCCTTTCAAGCTGGACCTTGCTATACGATGTTCTATCTGGGTTCTTTGCTCGAAGGTGTTGCTAGCGGAAAGGCTTACGACTTTAACACTAGCCTCTTAGATGGGCAGCGAAAGATTGATCAATTTGCGGAGCGTGAGATCGCGGAGATCATAATCGATTTCGAACCGTTCCAGCACTCCGATTTTCAGAGAGATGTTGGCGGAAGACTTGTGATACACTCCACTGGACATATCGGTTCTGTTCGCGATATGGCCCATTCGATCCTTCCTGGATTTTCCTATGACGTGATCATTCAGCGTTACTTAGCCAAACGCTTGCCGCCACCTTACAAATCAATGTGTTTCGATTACAGGCGTGCAAATTCACATCATTTTACCACCAGAGAGGACTCCTATCCAAGCGTAGAGCTTGACAAAACCACTTGCACTCGAAATTGTATAGCCAGAAAAACGACCCAAACTTGCAATTGCTGGCCCGTTGAAGTGCCCTTTTATCCAGGTGATCCTCTCATAAATGATTACAGGAACTATCGTATGTGTCCGTGGAGTTTTCGCGGTTCTGAAAACTATTCAGCATCACGTTACATTGAATGTTACAAGAAATTTTACTCTGAGTGTCATGCAACGTGTAGACCAGGATGCGAGACCGAGGACTATCGGGTGCATGTCATGTCCACTCCTTGGCCCAACGCAGGCATGTGGTTTCGCGCCAATAAGGAATCGGATAGGAGGAGACTCTTGGAGTTGAAAGTCAGCACTGCAAGGATCTCTTTGAAATACCTAGAACTTTTGGAGACCCAACACATCATGCAGCCGAGTATGACATTGGCTCAGATGGTCAGCAACATAGGGGGAATTGTTTCTGCTTTGATCGGAGTATCGGTGGTCACCATCTACCGGTACATTACAAGGAGAGTGTTTCATTGCAAGGTTGTGAGCGATTATACTCCGACAGACAAGCAGGCGGCGAGAGAAGAGATTATGGATGATAATCACCTGAACTGAACAAACAATTAGTGAGAACTACACCTGCTGTACGTAGCGTTCGGTGTCCAGTTGCGCGTGCCGAGTCGGGTCGATTGATTCGGTTCCAGCGGTACAATTCCCTTTGAAGATCCCCCGGACTTTGACTCTTTCAGCCACGACTTGCGAGTCAACAAACGCCGCCTGGTGGGCGACTCTCGAACTACCTTTTGCTCGTTGCGACTGGCCTCGAGAACGCATTTAAAGCGAAACCTTAGAGAAGAGCGACCGGTGCGCCCGAGGAATTTCCATCGCCGTGTGTGAATCTGAGCGAGAATAGTGCGCGATGCAGCCTCAATGCTAAAATTTAACATCATTCCATGTCATGACTGCAATGAAAAATTATTTTAGCGCAATGAAAATAATCGTCAAACTAGGAATCTAATCTTAACTTAAAAACCAAAACCATCTTCCATTATATGAATTTAGAATAGTTCATTGTCGTTCTTGTTTACAAGTATATAGATCAGTCTGCCATTATCAGACTTTGACTGAAGCAAACATGGACACGAGCTCACCAAGATCGCCACTGGATGATGGCGAAATTGGGGATGACGAATCCAAAGAGTTCGATGATGGATACGACGAAAACCTGATGGGCGACGAGGAAGATCAAAAGAAGCTGGCCCAAATGACTGAAAAGGAACGCGAGCAAGAATTGTTCAATAGGAGTGAGAGACGCGAGACTCTCAAAATCAGGTTTGATATTGAGAGAAAACTTAGGTCAAAGGCGAAGAAAAGGGAGCTCGAGAAGAAACAAAGCAAACAAGTTCGGGCTAGAAAACGTCTCAGGGCCTCCGAAATCTACTCTAGCGATCTGTCAAGTGAAGAGTCAGATGAATACACGCCCGAGACAAACAAATCTAGTGGCTTAAACGATCTGAATACCAGCGGAAAACCTGTGAGCAAGATGAACACTAGATCAGCTTTACTCAACACATCCTCATCCTCCCCGTCAGCTTCATCAGCATCATCAGCTTCCTCATCAAGCTCTTCCTCAGAGAGTGAGCAAGAAAATGACGAACTGGAAGCTGACGAAGAGACTCACAAAGTCCAAGACAACTTCCAAATGACATTGGCTGACCTAAGGTCCATTCAACTAAAAAGGGACAAGATAGAAAAATGGGTCTATGCGCCATTCTTTAGAGAGACTGCAATCGGTTTATTTGTAAAAATCAGTGTCGGCAATCATCCCCAGACCATGCAGCACATGTATAAAGTTGCACAAATTACAGATATAACAAAAGGGAGTAGAATTTATGCTCTGAATATGGGCAAACATAAGACAGACAAGCATTGTGTAGTTAGGATTGGCCGAGTCGAAAGAACATACCAAATGAGTTTTGTTTCCAATAGATCCTTCGATGAGGACGATTTCGGTAGGTGGAAGGATCAGATCCATATCGACGGTCAGGACATGCCGAGCCGAGAATATTTCAGTAAAAAGAAGAGAGATCTTCAGAAAGCAATTAATTACGCGTATCAGGATGAAGATATAGCCTATGAAGTGACTGAAAGAAGTCGTTTTAAAGATCACCCTTACAATTTTGCATTGAAAAAAACCGAGCTGATGGGCGAAAAAGCTGATGCTGAGGCATCAAATGATTATGAGAGAGCCAGGCAGATACAAATGATAATTGATGAGCTTGAAGAGAAAGCTAGAGAGCTCGAAAAAACCCGTAGTAGCAGCACATTTTCTGCTATGTCTTATGTCAATGAAAGAAATAGGTATAAAAACATTGTTGAATCTGAGAGAGTACTCAAAGAGAGCAAGAGCGTTAAAACCGAAGACCCCTTTACACGGCGCAAGTGTACCCCCACAATAGTCCATAACAAAAATAACGGTGACGTTTTGAACTCAGCCAGCGATAAGAACGGTCAAGAACTCGCCACCCACAACTCCAATGGCAACAACAAAGCACTTGCTAAACCCGAGATTGTCAAATCTGTCGATGATTTATTTCAAGCTCACGCAAACATTGATTTGGAGTTAGATATAGATATATGATATAGTAATGATCGTGATTATAATGGAGTTCACTCGCCTGTACAAATAATAATAATGGTCATACTATTACAATATTAGTATTATGAAGGCTCCTTTGACGCCAATTGCCTGAGCTGCTGCTGCCACTGCCATCGCGTCTGGAGCACTTGAAGCTGCAATCAGCATGGCATTTGAGGCCACCATGGAGAGTGCTGCCCTCGAGGCTGCCTGTTGGTCTTGAGTGGCACCTGGCTGTTGCTGTTGATTTGCCGCTGCCATGAGAGCTGCCAAAAACTGCTCTTGCTGTTGCTTGTAGAGCTCGCTTTGGTTAGCATTTGCGTTTGGATTTGTTGCGGGAGGAATTGTTGGGTTCGGGTTTGCATTTGGTACATTTGGGACACTTGGCGTTGAGATTGGGTTTCCGTTTTGGGTTGCATGACCCGAGAGTTGGCCCAAAAAGCTTTGGGTGCCGGCAAAGTTTATTGCGGCGCCGAGTTGCTGACGAATAGCTGCAGCGGCGGCTGCCGCCAATTGTTGTTGCTGCTCAGCGGTTGCCTGCTGCTGGCTGAGGTGGTGATTGTGAGGATCTAGGTGTTGGGGTTCGTGTTCGATCGGAGAGTTCCTTTTGGATGAGTGGCCCAGATCGATCGAGCCGTCGTCTTCGTGATCGCTTTCTATGGAATCTAGTCATTTAAGGGGTTTGTTTGTTTACAAATCGAAAGTTGTCGGTTAGTTGATGGTCAGGTTTTTTGCAGCGATGACGTTCCACAAGATGGCGCCATTGTAATGGTTGACGCACCTGACAAGAGTCGACTCAAAAGGGGGGTGCGCGCATCCGATAATAACTTAGAGTAGCTCCATATTTGAAGCCATGGCAAGTTGGCAGATCCAACTATGGCCCATCTCAGAGGATCGAATCTGATGGGCATCGTGTACATGCAAGCAAAGCAGGGCCACCCTGACCGAATGAGCCGCCTTGAGAGATTTGCACTGAGCCCGATTGTCTTGACAGTTTATGAAAGGAATCAATCATTTTCGACTGTTAACATACAACCTGAATGCTAGACATGTTTTTAGTAAACATTTCCTCAAATCGTCTACAGTCTCTAAGGTAGGCATTTGTATCAGGTGCAACTGACTGCCATGTATAGAGCTGCTGATGTTAGCGGCGACTCAGTGGAGTCTCTGTCACCATCGAGCTTTACAACGGTTATGACGATTGATTAAGCCGTCAATTATCGCGAGCTCCAAGTCGTAATTGCGATCTATGCTCTTAGATGCTTGGGCAATATTGCTGGGTAATTTTGTGGCCTAAGAAATATGGTGATGCATTTATATGGAAATCGTCAGATGCTAACCGTTTCCAATGATCAGGCCTCACTTGCTCATCACTCTATATTTGTCCCATAGAGAGCTTTGCTTGCTCATAAGAGCACAAGTCTGGCTCGATTATAAAGTAAAGCGATTCTAAGTGAACCATTAAGCGCTAGTTCACCAGTTGAAATGTTTCAAGAAAAATGAGCCAGCTTCAATCTAACGAATGAGCGAGAAAAATCTCAACCCCACTGGCTCTCTTGCCTAGTAGAGTTGTTCTTTGGATCTGACTAAGGCAGTTAATTAGCAGCTACAGGTAGATGGCTAAATATGGATTCCGATTTTATGCGGCCGTCGAGTTTTTCTGTAAGCAGCGCGCAATGGTTCAAGTGTTCCATGCGCACCTGTTGTCGTTGCTCAAGCCTCCGTGCTTTGCATAAGGTAGCCAGAGACGAGCGCTTATGACAGGTGACACACGACCGGCGGCTGCAATTATAATTGTTATAGCTATTATCCTCGCCAAGGCCCATCAACTCGCAGGAAGCGCGATATTGTAAGCCAAAGAATCGGCCCGATGGAAAAGGGCCCAAGATTTGCCAGCTGCGCCAGGTTAGCATATTGCCAAGGCAGCTTGTTCCAAATAAGAGGGAGCCTTGAAATTGTTGATGCGTAAATGATCGCTGATCGTTAGCTGAGTGGCCAGGGATTCGAGAGCAGGGCTCAATACTGGTTGTCGACCGTGTCTCTCGGTTGGCTGTATTTGTTTGCTGGCGCTGAGCTGGTCAAAGTTCGAAATTTCAGAATTAGGAAGCAATGGCAACTGCCTCCCTTTGTAGCCTAGTCAGCTCCCTTCGAACTTGGCGCGGCTAATTAATCAACCCAGTGTATCGAGCCAGGTGCGCTTTGGCCAAAAGTAATGGTGTCAGCTCCTGAAAGAGCTGGCGTCCACTAAATCAGGGATCGCGCAAGATAATAGGAACGCCGAGCACAAATGGGCTCGCTGACGACATCTCTAATTTGCAACCTGCTCTGTCCAAGTTCCAATTCAACAAGCAGATTGTTGTCTCGCAGTTGTCCGTAAACTTGGTTGGCGTGTGCAATTAGATGGGCGAAAAGATCTAGACTATTCCGGCTCAGGTGTCTTGGCAATCAACGCTGCCTCTGCGCTCCGAGTGGCAGCCCAACAGGATTGCTGCTGAGCCTACCATTATAATCATTAGAGGGGGCACAAGCAGGGTCCTTAGTCAGTGTCGATCCACTCGGCTGACTCTCGGCCTCAAATAATTATTGATTATTAGCGTATATTGGCCTCGCTTTTTTCTTCAATGAGATGACGCTACCACGAAAGTCGGTACCGAAGTATCAAGCGCTGCCATCGATTCTCGAGGGCTCCGCTAATGGGAGACTCTTGTCGAAAGCATTAGATTGTGTCCGCTTTTTGCCTGCAAACCGGGCAAGCAAAACAGACTGGGAAGATGTAGCGCAAGAAGTCACCATTGTGTTGGCCATCATTGCGGCAATTCCACGCTGGGTGCTCGCTTCCGTCGCCCATAAGACGATAATGATCGGCCTAGCGACGGATTATTATCATTATCGCGCGATCAACAGTTGGCGTTTGCGGCGCTTCCGCCTCATGAGGGGTCCGCGGCAAGTCAGCCTCTTGGATCAGTGATGCATTTTATTGCTTCGTCCGGCTGAACCTGTTGTTGCCCCCTCGCTAACATTGGGCGGCTCCCAATACTGAAACGCAGACGACAACGGACCCTGCAAACTAACCACTAAATCTAGATGGCGCCAGCCGTGGCGCTCATTCTCTGGCCCTCGCCGAGAACAGTGTGCGAGTGGGAGCCGACAGGAAGTTAAAGCGAAGCCGTTTAATTGCTGCCAATCCCGCTGCCAGAAGAAAGTGGAAGCGGCTGAGAATTTATTGTCGACGCTCGAGGAGGCATCGACTTGAGACTCGCAGGCTAGATGGTTGACAATTTAATTTCATTCACACAAATGGCAGCTTGGAGCAGGCGAGTAGCTAGGCCAACAGGCAGGAAGGCCGCTAGCCGGGAGGCCAAATGTTAACTGGGAGGCGGATGGTTGGCTAGCTGGATGGCTGGAGGGACCAAGAGGAGCGAGAGTAAACCCCCACTCTGAGGCGCTGACGCAACGGAGGCCAATTGAATCTCGGGCCAGAATTTAAGGAAAACTTTGATATAAAATGCAATATGTTAACATCATCATCGCTGCCGACATCATGTAAAATTGAGTTAGATAGATGAGCGCGGGGGAGGAGGAGGCGACTGAGGCTGGGCGAAGCTGGGCCGACCAGAGAGAGAGAGAGATGGAGCTAGAGGAGCCGATTTGGATGGCCTTTACAGCGCTAATTTAAATTGGCGGATATATAAATTAGCCGATGGAGTTCAATTAAAATGAGGTCAATCCTTGTTGCTAAAAGCTAAGCAGCTAATGCTCTCGCTCGTCTAGCCTGCTTATGCTACTGGCTAGTTGGTGGCGCCCTCGAAGCGTTGCAACTGAGCCAAGAGGCTTGAGTGGATTCATCCGAGTTTTGTTGCGGAAATAAACTGGATTCCTCCGACCGAGGATACCGGAACATTTGTTTGCCGCTCTTCGTTCCTCGTTCCAATTTTCGGAGGCCAGTAAATTCGGGGGATAAAAACATAACCACCGTTTGGGGCGACAAGAGGATAAATTGCGTGGCAATTTTAAAAACGACAACTTGCACCATAAGGGAGGCCTCAAGTTCAGTTGAAGGGACGACACTTGAGTTTGGCCATTAAAGCGCGTCCAATTCGGTGCTCGCAAGTCGCAAATCTTGCTTCCATTGATCATTATGATTTCCGGCGAGCTAAGTCCTGCTAATTGAATGCGCGCATTGTTTTTGGTTTGGGCCAAGTTGAACTCGATGAATCATCGTTTCTTCCATTGTGCATTTCGGGCAGAACAATCCAACTCGTTGTTTTGTTCAAAACAGCCAAGTATCCTCGATACAGACACGAGGCCATAAGGAGTTTTCATTAGGGGTTCCGGCAAAGCATGACCGCGACAAGGCTAGAGTTTTGCTTTTTGCCTCATCCAATGTCTCACGCTCCAACAGCAAACTAGCCGACCAACAGGGAACCTCAATGGTCTTGCCTCGAACAAACTTATCTAACTTTGACATCTAGAGTGGTCTAATCTCAGTGTCCGGCGGACCACAAAACAGATGTGTTTGCGAGCCAAACAGACGGCAGTTTGATGCGGCCCCAGATCGAGCAGCCCCATTATTGGCCATCGACTTTGAATCTACTTGGAGCTGGCTTGCCCAAGGCTGTTACACAACGCAAAGTTAATTGAACTCAATGCCAAGCGCTTCGATTTTTGCATTGGCTTTTAGTTCAGTAAAGCTGATTTATTCGCACGAAAAGCGAGCAGGCTAGTAGATTGAGAGCAAAGCTCCAATTAGAATTCTGTTCCAAATAGAGCAAGCTCGCTAGCAGATTTAGACATCAGTTGGCGGCTGATATTGAATATTATCGAGCCAGATCTCCCCCAATGTATTGGATGAAGTTTTGCTCCATGAGAGGGAGGCTTGCGCACAAATATCAAACCAATAATGGCTGAATCTCGGAGTAAAAATGGTCTTTTAAAATGCTAAACGAGCTAGCGCCGTAACCATGATAGCTAGTGCATTTTCATTGACTTTGAGCTACTGACTTATGAATGGCTAGATCCATCAGTCGATTCATAAATGGTGCAACAGCTACCATATTCAAACCTATTGGATCTGCTTTAAAGCTGCTTTCGAGAAATGTCGTCAGTGGCAAATTTTCAAGCCCGTCAAAACCGTCAATGGTTCTTGATTCTGTTTCTTTGGATGGTAAATTGAGTTTCAAGCCTCTGCCATTTGAAGGCTCGAATTATAAGCTGGCGGATGAATTATAATTCATCAATATAACTTATACTGAGTACAATCGAGAGCTTCCGACCAAATGATCACATTGTATGAGTCTGCATGTTGAGCGGATGCGCCAAATTTTCACTACGCAACCAAACTTGCTTTTCGCCTGCGATGTTCTACGCCAACAAATCAAACGAATCTCTCATTTGACCTCAATATGAAGCCTCTAAATGACATGAAGTATCCAACCAGCATTGAAGTCATGAAGTATATCTACCATTTGCGACGGGCGTTCTTACTCTCCCTCTCTGTTTCCATCTCGGATTTGGCGTTTAAAATGAACAGAAATGCGGGATCACAGGCAGATCAATCAAATAAAATTGATATGAACGAGCTCGAGACGAGGCTAAGCATTTTGGGTTTGAAATATTGGTCGCGTTTTCAGCTGGACTGATTATTCTAGATCATGATCCTATAAATTCGTTTTGCTCGCCCGCGCTTGCGCCGTCGGCGCGCTCCCAAACTTTGGCGCTCCTTTCAAAAGCAGCCCGCAAGCCTCTCAGAATTTTTGAGCTCATGGGCAGATGCGTCCTTGCCAGTGCATTGACTGACCAATTAGAGAACCAGAGTGGCCCCACTATGAATTTAGCCGCTAATCCTCTTAGTGGTCTCTCATACAGCTAATCATTACCTGCCCGCTCATTCTATTTAAGGGTCCGAAGTCTTCATTACGAGAATGGTAGTTCAATTAATGCAAACGGAAATGCTGATGACAGACAATCCAGGAATAAGCCGGCGGATAGGGAGTACGTAACTAGCCCGTTTCCTGCCTTAACCCCTTGCTTCTTCGCACAACTCTTTTTCCACCCTCCTCAGCTACGAATGGTTGGTTGTTTTGAATAATTTGAATAACGAGATCGCAACGCGGGCCACTTCGGATCGCTCGAAATCGAGCAAAACAAAAGCTCGAAAAGCCGCCTCAAGTTCAGCCAGCCTCTGCCCAGAACGTTTAGTTGATATTCGAGGCCATTAGCTCATGGCTAGTTAGTTGAATTTCGATTTTTCGCCTAATTCATACAACTCTTGCCCATTCTATCTCGTTTGGTCCCTTGAACATGGGAACTGGTTAGCTTGGAATGCCTCTTGTGTGAGGCTGATGAAAGAGACAGGACGAGAGGAATGAGGAGTAGGCTTATTAAAATTGAGAGGATTTCCGTTTCGGATGATAAATGCTGGAAGATGATTATGTTCATAAAATAAGCAAACATCGTCGAATATGCAAAGAGGCCAGTTTTTAGTCTAGTCTCAAAACAAAATGGCCGCAACAACATCAACAACAAGGACAGCGTCAATCGAAATACGACGACTAAACGAAGTACTCTCAGTCAGTCTCAGGCCCAATTGCTTGCTTTCTGATAATCTCGGACTACGTCATTGATCAGATTGGCGCATTTCGTAATAATCACCATGCCAAGTCATACTATATACTGCTTGCGCTTAGAAGCAAACCTGAGCCATTGGTTCTCGTTAACTAGCTAGCAAAAGTAAAACTGCACACTGATCGCCCTTTTTTATCCTCATGTTGTGTCGTATGGGTAACCGAAACTGTTTGAGATGCGGAGAGCGAAGTAGGCCCAAGAGTAGAAAAGCTATAAAATGCACCTGATGATCACCTGTTGATTCAGCTGCGAGCAGTCGCTCTGTGCAGGTTAGGCTAGCTGAAGCGTTGAATTGAATGAGATTTTTTCCCGCCGACCGCTCGCAAACCAATATGGGCTCGACTGGTGGCCAGCAGCGTTATGCAATGGGATCGTTGCGGCTCCAAAGTCGTATGGAGCGATGGAACAATAGAGCACACAAGGAGGAGTCGCTGCAAATCGATCGTATGATAGATAGATGGTCAGTAAAACTAGCTGGCCAAATAAATGGATGGTGAATAGATCGGTAGATATAATGCGCATCCTCCAATCAAACAAGTTTTCGCCTAAAACAAATACAAGATGCAAAAGTTTTTACGCCACTGGCTCAACTATGAGCGCGGTCAGTTTAACGGCCATGAGACACAGTAATGGAATCCAACAGGTAGCCAATAGGAATGAATGGGATTCGGCTGGTTGATTCTCGCAAGACATTATGGTAATGCTAGGTATTCGTCAGCTGGCAACGCACTGGCTAGAGCTTCTCTGCCGCTACTAAACCAACTGGAATTGCAACTGCAACCACAACTAACTGCAACAACAATAATAATAACAATAATTGGAAATTTCTCATCCAAATGAGAAGATTGATCGTCGTTCGAGGGGATGGCGATGGAGTATTTCGAGTAGAGCGCGGAGATGAGAATGGCCACATTTCGATTGGACGAGGCTCATTCAGCAATGGCAATTCATTGGAATCGGCCTAGCATCGATTGGCAAGAGGGTCGAACTTATAATCAAATCTGATAACGATAATATTACCGCCCGATCGAGTATACATAAATCACGATAGGTAAAGAGTTCTGAGGTATATCGTTAAAGATCCCATCCTCTTTACTCCACTGCTCCTCCTTCTCCTCCAACATCATGCTGTTTCTCTCGGATTGATATTGCCGCCTCCCTCAAGTTTGCGGGCGAGCAAAGGCGAGAGCGGTGATAATAATAATAATAATAATAACAATAATTATTATTATTATGTAACTCTTGTTTGCCTCCAACAACAGGCTGCAAAACGAAACTTGAGAGCGAAATCCAGTTTTATTGTCGCCGCTTGAGTTTCTTTGTTGATATTGTAGCGAAGGCATCTTGTCACTGGCCTGACGTGGTGGATCCGAAACATTGCAAACTAACGACAGCTGAGGTATTGTATCGCATCTCACCTGCTGCCAGACATCGATAATGATCAAAGTTAATGGCTCACTAGCTTCGCAAAGCTGGAGTTAAACTAAAACCAGCTAGGTGGCTTCCATCCACCCGAACATTGTTCTGAACGGTCAATATTTGCAATAAATCAAAATTTTATTGCAAAACTTTTTCGGGTGGTAAGTTTGGCAAACAAATGCGAAGCTGGAAGAGGGATGGAGGCGGATTTTAAAGCAAGCCAAAGAGTTTCCTTTACTTGCCGCCCCAAGTTTGAGTGTTCGTTGAGATGAAATAAAATAAGAATATCCTTCCTCTTAACTAACAGTTGACTGTATTCCAATCAAAAAGCTCGGAAAAAGGTTAACATTCTCCTCCTCGTTGGTTCGGTTGAAAATTTGAATCAAACAATTTATTGCCTCTTGTCGGCGTTTGTCGATAATTTTCATCATCGTCATAGTCGCAACCGCAGTTGGCAAAGGCACTTGTTGCGCTGAGGGCGTGGCCGACCCAGCGTAGCCTTATAGCTTCACAAATTTCAAGTCTCTCACGAGCGCTCTTGGCTGGTGAGACACGATAGAGTTAATGGGCCCGATAATTTGCCAGCCCAAGCTGAAAAAGTCGGCCCACAGTTTGATGCGCCAACCCGCAAAACTAACCCACCAAGGATCTCTGAGATACAACTACCCCTTATGGTACTTTGGCGGTTTAAAGATGGCGCCAAATTCGAACATAATCTCTCGGCAACCAATTTGAAAGCTCCAATGATTAATTGTAATTGTGTTGCTACAAATCACGAAAACGGGCGCAATAAATTGGCACGAATTTGGTGGTTGCCAAATCATCAGCCACCTGTGTTCTACAAAACTTTGCTCATTAGCTATCACTAGCTAGCTCGCTAGCTGGAGATAGAGTTTGGGCGAGCGATGGGCGAGAGATGCTACTGACCGGAATGGATAAATTGCGGTTGCCTTTGGATCAATGATTGCTCGAGAGCTCATTTGACGGGCGGACTTTGCGCGAACACATATACAGTAGCCGACCGATAACACATTTACACGAACGAAACGAGACTAATAAAGATATTTCATTTCTTTCGTTTCAATTTCCACATTGAATTTATATTTATATTCAACACTCGGGCTAGCGTTCTATTGCTCAAACTTAAGCAACAAGTAAGCCCCAACTGGAAGTCCGACATTTGGTGGTTGGTTTCATTTTAAAGCAAAATAATAATAGTAATCAAACCGAACAGAAGCTATCAAGTTTTGCAAAGTCACGAACTTTTGCATTGGTGGTTGTTGGATATACCAAACCCCTCAATTTTACTGACTTCATAATGGCAGCAATCAAAGTCTTTCGCTAGCCGCTGCTTCGTTCGGCCAATCATTGAATCTCGCCTATCAGGCCGAGCTCCTCTAACCAAGTCGCTGAGGGTAGATTGAATGTTTCATTCAAATCGACCTTACGTTTGCGAGGATGGAAGTGCAAATTTAAATTAATCAAAAATGTTAGATTCATACACCAAATAAAAATCAAACGTTTGCTCGCCCCAAAGTCAATGGCTAAATCTGGGATTATTTCTCCGTCAAGTTTGTTTTGATTCGATCAAATAAGTTCGACTTGGATTAGTTTATGTTGTCTTGAGCGAGTAAATTTGAGCGAACAAAATAAAATTTCGCCTCAAATCAAAACAAACGAGTTGTGTTTCGGCCCCAGAATGGGATAATCCCAACCAAACTGATAAATGCGATTGAATAAACAGCTTCTTAGTCGCTCTCGTATTTTGATTGTAAATATCTGGATCCGTCGGATTGGTGCAGCTGAAATGCGTTTTAGTATAAACAAAGAAGGAGAAGATCCATCATGATTGATCTGCCTCCTTCTCCCTCTTGTGAATCCAATGAGTTGTGATTGGCTCGCATGGTCAGCAGAGGTTCGAGCGAGGGTGGATTGGTTAAAGTATGAAAAGTAGAACGTCCGTTTTGTCGACAACTCGCTTGCTCACTCTGGCCAACAAACAGAGACTGGAGGCCAGATGAGAGGGCGAGGCGCTGTAGAGGAACAATCGGTTTGATAATTAATTTTATTCCACAACTTAGAAATGAGAATAATGATGAATTAGGATCAATCTCCTCTCTTTATCGCTCCAGAGTTTGCTTGAGCTCGCAACTGAGAGGAGAAGACTTCCCCCTCCTCCCTCGAAAGCCCACAAACCTAGTGGACAAAACGCATCCGGCCGGTCAATCCGGCTGGCGCGCGGGCGGATGCTAATTGATCGACTGTAACTTTGTTTTAGCCGCTCATGCGCTGGAACATTTCATTTCCAATTCAAGCTGCTGCCGTCAAACTTTCACATTTTCCGCCGCTGTTGACTCCAATCTAGTGAGAGAGAGAGAGGAAGTTCGAAAGGCAGCAGAATCAAATCTTCACAGTCTAATCTAGGAAAAACAGGCCCAGATTTGAACGAAGCTTTGGGTCTTTGAAACAGGCCGATTGTGGCGCCGAGCCACTGTAATGGACGGCGACAGAGTTTGCAAAACTATGGACACGACAGCAGCAACAACAACAGCAGCAACTAAACAAAAGGCATCATTATCATGCTTATCAAGCAAACTCGCAGCCTTCTTCAATTTCCATATTTCGAATCATCATTTGGCCGCTTGAGCTGTCCAAATGCACTGAAAATCTCGCATTAGATCCAATGAAATGAAACGAAACCAACCAAAATGGATTGGGCTGAAACGAAATGAAATAAAATAAATTAAAATAATTCCAAATGAGAGAGGATGTTGAATAAAATATAAAACACACCCAAGCAAAGTGTTGCCATCTTGATGGCCGAAACAAACCCAAAAATATGCCCCCTCCCCCTGGTTCAGGCCTCCAACTGGTTCAGCTTTGCGTCGGCTGCTGCTGATGCTGCTGCTTGGAGCAACTAAACTACAAACACAACCACACACTGATGGTCATCAAAGCAGCAAACCAGACAACTGGCTCTCGAGAGTCATTTTCGGCCACTAATCACGCATTTGAATCAGAATCGGCTGCACATGTTGTGGTGCTTGGGTTGGGTTGGCCAATTTTAGGCGGCCTGTTTGCTTTAGAATGGTAGAAGAGTCGCACACACACCAAGAATCACTCAAAACCTATTCTTCTCCTCCTCCTCCACCGATTCTCGTCCCTCTTGGTCCCATCTCGTCCTGGGATCATGGTTGTCATCATTCATTTTTATACCCTAACATGCACACTCTGTTGACTAAACAAAGACCCATTGGTTTTGGTCGAAAACAATGTGTCTAAATGCTTGATATGAGCGCGGGAAGAGGGAGTTGAATTCGGTCTGTGAAGCCGGTGAAGGCGTCTCGAGTGCAAGCAGTGCTCGCGCGCGCGCGCATTGAAAACCCACCGCGCTAGGTTCGAGGCGACTGGCAGCTATAGGCTAGCCAAGAGGGTTAACTTACCTTGATAGAGTCGCTGCTGGCTCGCGCTCGGACTGGCCAAGCTCGAGGAGCTCGACTGGGGCCGCTGAAGGTCGCGCGGATCCTGGTTGAGGTGCAGCGCCTGCTGCTTGCCATGCTGGTGGGCCGCGTGCGCCTGTTGGCCGCCCACTATCAGGTTGTGGCCCGCAAACAGGTGGTTGGGTGAGGGCGAAGCCGAGTACTGGCCGCCGAGCTGCTGGCCCGGCTCTGCGGGGCCCCCGCCCGGCGCCAGCTGGTAGGGCGCATAGCCGGACAGGCTGTTTCCGCCGGCCCGGCGACCCTCGCGTCTATTTCCATCGATTGCCTGCTGCAGCTCGTCCTGGTGAGAGAAGTTGTTCTTTGCGCACTCGTATGGGTACAGGTATTTCATGTATTGGGTTCGCAGTGTAAATGCTGCTGACGTTATACTTGAGGGCAGATTTAGGCCCTTAGTAATTTCGCGCCAAATTTTCTTATTTATAACCTCAACTAAACCGCCACGAGCAACAACTAAATTGTAAAGCTCGTACAAATCAAGCACCTGCTTTGCCATTATGGGAATCCGATTAACTGGCTGATTTCTATCGGCCATAAATTGGAACAGGTCATCGAGGAATTCCTTTCTCTTCGGATCATCGCTCAGCTCGTACAATTGCTTGAATTGTTCCTCAAAGGTGTAGCCCTTGTTGGCCTCAATCGACTCGACCTGCTGATTGCCTCCTATTCCCGCATTCAATTGATGCTGCTGCTGCTGCTGTTGTTGTTGCTGCTGCTGATACTGCTGGTGGTGGAAGCTGTTCAGACTGTGGCTGTGGTGGTGACTGTGACTATTGTTGTTGTTGGGCTGGCTGCTTGTGCTGCTGCTATCGCTGCTGTTTATGTTCAAATTTAAACCTATCGAACCAGGTGGCTGCTGACTTCCGCTCAGATTTAACTTGCCACTTGTTGAAGAGGCTGCGCAAGCTGCTAGTGAAAGACGTTGACTTGGGGCCGAGCTGTTCAATTTGCTATGCGAGCTGAGTACATTTAAAATGTCCATCTTGCCGTCACTTAGCCTCTATGGACTCAACTGCTCTCTATCCAAATTGATTGAATCCGGCCGAGACCGACATTAACGCTTGGATCGCTAACTTTTCAAATCTGATCTCTCACCTGACTTCGACCAACCAACACTTATCCTCGAGGCGAGAGAGGACAAACGTTCAACTCGATCGCCGCTCAAGACGAACTTATGCTCACAAGATCTATATAAAAAGTGCACAAGTTTGAGGAAAGTTCGCGTCGCTCAGTTCGCAAATAATATTTGGCAGCGGCAAACAAAACTTCAGATCGCCGTAACAACATGGATCGTTCGTTAAGTCCCACCTGCGCATGCGGCAACTCGCTCGAACCGCAAACATGGCGCCCTCTCTGTGAGCTTCAGAGAAGAGCCCACGTGCGTGCCGGCCAAAGTAGCCACGATATCTTGACTTGTACAAACAAATTTTCGCTGTCAAACTTTTGCGTCATTTTGGCTACCCGAAACCGATGGTCAGTCCGACTTTCTATTAGTATTGAGTTGCCCCCATCATGTATCTTTATAACTTAACTCTGAAACAGGCGTCCATCGTCACCTCGGCTGTGGTCGGACAATTCTCGGGTAAGCGCGAGGATTACAAGAGGGGTCTGTTTGAGATTGCATTGGCAAAGGGAAAAATTCTAGAGATACTCAAGCCAGACGAACTAACTGGAAGACTCCAGTCAATTATAAGTGTCAATGTTTTTGGCATCATAAGATCCATGGCTGCCTTCAGATTAACTGGAGGCATCAAAGATTATTTAGCCATTGGATCTGAATCTGGTAGGATAGTTATACTAGAGTACATGCCAGAGAAGAACAGGTTTGATCAGGTTCATCAAGAGACGTTCGGTCGAAGTGGGTGCCGTAGGATTGTGCCCGGTCAGTTCTTGGCTTGCGACTCAAAGGGCCGAGCTGTCATGATAGGGGCAGTCGAGAAGCAAAAGCTCGTCTATCAGCTAAATCGAGATACTCAAGCAAATCTCACCATCTCATCTCCTCTTGAAGCGCACAAAGCAAACACTTTTGTCTACCATCTTATAAATGTTGATGTTGGCTATGAAAATCCTCTCTTCGCTTGTCTCGAAGTCGACTATGAAGAGGCCGACGAAGATCCCTCCGGTCAGGCTGCACGTGATACGAAGCAAGCCCTTACATACTACGAACTAGATTTAGGATTGAATCATGTCGTCCGCAAGTATAGCGAACCACTGAATGAATTTGCCAACCTCCTAATTCCAGTCCCAGGTGGAAACGATGGTCCAAGCGGGCTGCTGGTATGCTTTGAGAATTATATCACCTACAAAAATTTTGGCGAACAAGCCGATATCCGCTGCCCCATTCCAAGAAGAAAAGGTGAAACTGATGTGCCCTCACGCGGTATTCTCATTTCTTGTTCAGCAACCTATAAATACCTAGATGGTGATAAGCGTAAATTTTTCTTCTTTATCCAGACTGAGCTAGGTGACGTTTTCAAGACAGAATTTGATTGTGATGAAGACATAGTTACCGAGATAACAATGACTTACTTCGACACACTTCCCGTGGCTACATCTCTCTGTTTGCTGCCTCATTCAAGGAGACACGTCGAGGGGGGTCTCTTGTTTGTCGGGGCTGAGGCCGGCAATCATCGGTTGTACCAGATTGAACAGGTTACAGATCAAGAAGTACAGGTCTTTAGCAGCAAAGCTTATGCAAAATATTTAGCCCAGTCGAATAATAATGAAGATTATGCCAACGAAGACAGCAAATTATTCCAATTCAAGACAACTGAGCTACGGAATCTAGTCCTTATCGATGAGATCCAATCTCTGGCACCAATATTGTCAGCGACCACCTTCAATCAGTTAGACGAACATCGGCTGATTGTAGCATGCGGAACAGGAAAGAATTCAACTCTTCGCGTTTTGAGGCATGGCCTAGAGGTGACAGAAAGAGCAATGTCCATGTTGCCAAGCGTAGCAACTGGTGTCTGGTCAGTGAGAAAACGTTGCGATTCGGCGTATGATGAGTACATAGTTGTTTCATTCACCAATGCGACTTTGGTTCTCGGTGTTGGTGAGACAATCGATGAGATTATTGACTCCGGCTTCCTTGGCACTAAAAGCACGATTGGTTGCACGCAATTGGGTGACGACTCGCTAGTTCAAATACATCCTGACGGAATCAGACACATTCATGCTGATAAACGAGTCAGCGAATGGCGAACCCCATTTAAGCGCCAAATAGTCAAATGTGCCATAAATCAGCGCCAATTAGCTATAGCTTTGAGCAATCATGAAATTTTATACTTTGAGATGGACACAACCGGCCAATTGAACGAATATAATGAACGAAAGGAATTCTCCTCCTCAATAACATGCATGGCACTCGGTGAGATACCTCCAAGTGAAATAAGAAGTCAATTTTTAGCTGTTGGTGTGGATCAGAAAGTATGCGTCATATCTTTGGACCTGAACGATTGCATGACAGAAATTACGAGACAAACGTTCTCGTCTAACCCTGAATCTTTAAGCATTGCTGAGCTAGGGGGTGGTCATGAGCTCAATTGGACTGCCCAGCTTTATCTAAACGTAGGACTTCAAAATGGCGAGTTGGTGCGAACCAGACTTGATCGTGTGACTGGTGACTTAAGCGAACCGATCAGAAGGTATCTAGGTAGCAAGCCAATAAGCTTGTTCAATATGAAGGTACAAGGCAAAAGCTCTGTCCTTGCCTGCACTAATAAGACTTGGCTAGTATATAGTCATCAAAGTCGCTGTCACCTATCGCCTCTGTCCTGTGAGCCGTTTGAATATGCAGCGAGCTTCACCTCCCCACAAGTTCGCGAGGGACTTGTTGCAATATCCGGTAACACTCTAAGAGTCTTATCCTTAGACAGGTTGGGCGATGTATACAATCATCAATCGCATAGTGTTGAAGCAAGTCCGAGAAAATTTGTTACCCATCCTGAAAGTGGCAACATCGTCGTGATGATGACTGATAGACTTCCATTACTTATCGGCCACGATGATGAAACTGATAGATGGCGATCAATGCTCAAACTTCTCAATCCAAATACAGGAGAAATATATAGAGAAATCAAATATGAATCTAACGAGGCCGCACTCTGTATTGCTATGGCCACCTTTGGGACATCATCTGTGACCGTCCATGTCGGAATTGCAATCAATTACAAGTTACGGACGCAGACATCAACCGCGAACGAAATCCATACTTACAGCCTGTCCAATCGGGGCAATGAATTAGAACTTCTGCACAGAACAAGCTGTGAGCATATACCTCGTTCAATGTGTGCCTTTCAAGATAGGCTGGTTATTGGTATGGGTAGAGTGTTACGCGTTTACGATTTAGGGAAGAAGAAGCTATTACGAAAATGCGAGAGTAAACAGGTTCCAAATCTCGTTTCCACCATCAGCAGCGCCTCGAATCGATTGTTTGTGGGCGACGTGCAAGAGAGTTTCACATTCATGAAGTATAGGAAGAATGAAAATGTATTGAGCGTCTTCGCTGACGATACATACCCCCGATATCTGGTCAGCTCTGGCGTTGTCGATTACAATACTGTTGCTGGTGGCGATAAGTTTGGTAACATATTTGTATTGCAACTCCCCGAAGATGTCAACGACGATCTAGATGACGATCCTACGGGCACAAGATCATTGTGGGACCGAGGCTGGTTAGGTGGTGCATCGCAGAAGGCTGAAAATGTTGCAACGACACATATCGGCGAGGTGGTAACATCAATACAACGAACATCGCTTACCTTGGGTAGGGCTGAATGTATCTTGTATACGACGATCTCTGGTTCAATTGGTGCACTGATACCATTCACCGTCAAAGAGGATTTTGAGTTTTTTCAGACGCTTGAAATGCATCTGCGTAGCGAGGATCCACCACTCTGTGGTAGGGATCATTTATCATTCTGTTCCAGTTATTTCCCAATTCGAAACATCATAGATGGCGACATGTGTGAAAGGTTTCTAGCTCTAGATCCGAAGAAGCAGCAGAAAATCAGTGAAGAAATGGATCGTCAAGCTGGCGAGATCAGCTTACAAATCGACCAAATGATTGAAAGGATCATTTAAGAGACGAATTGACTCATACTAACGACAAGGATCATGGATAGAACCACCATGATCGCGATCTCAGAAGCTAGTCCGAAGATTAATTAACCAGTTCAACGTTTCAAGCTCAATAAATCATTAGCCGAGCTTTCTACCCATGAGAAAAATTCAATCCAGCTCACCTCTACAGTATAAGAATGACTTGAAGTGAACCGTCACCGATTCCGTGTTATCTTTTGTGCACATATACAGCTCTACCATCACCTTAGACCCTCTATCGACCGACCGTTCCGAGGAGCCTTTATTCGCCCGTCAGCCAAGGTGCCTCGAGCAAATGGATGAGATACAGCCCACTCAGGTGGTTGGGTACCCACGCCCGCTGATCCCCTGTTGCATGAATGGTTCTAACTTTAATGTTATTTTTACGCTCCTTTTATTGGTCGAGTAGGTGCAAAGGGATCCATGGTGCGCCTGCTCGCCATGCCCTGTCACTGCCATTACCCGCTCTAGCCCTACCTTTCGCTCTCCTCCTTTCTCACTCTCGCACGCACAAAGCTAACAAGCTTGTCAGATATAATTCTAGTGGATCGGAAATGCTAACTCATTGATGAAGGTGCAAATTCACACACAACAACTAGACCATCTAGTAAAAGAAATTAGTGCAAGTTCTCTTTTGCCTGCCCTAAACAGTTTCTATTTGCTAAGCTGGATGATGCTCGCAGGTGACTGAATAACAATTTGCCTACAAGCGGCATATCAATTTCCCATCTTGCTCTCTTTGTTGTATAATGGATGGAAAGTTCAAGAGAGTTTGCCTGTCTTTCAATTTTCAGTTTTATCTAAACTTGAACAGGCCTGCCTAGCTTGGAAGAGAAGGCTGGTTCTCTTAGTGCAAGCTCGACCAGCTGGGCGACCACTTGGCCTAGCTCGCTTACTAACCATCTCCCTGGCCAACTTGAGAAGAGGCTACGAGCAAGGAATAACAAACAGGCAGCAAATCGGTCGATGTACTTTACTGAATGCTTTTTTGTTGGCGTGGCTTCTGCTACCACTTGTCCATCACCGTTTTCATTCATCTTTAGACCAGTTGAAGTTGACCGAGTAGTGAGCCTACGGGATGCCTGCTGGCAAGCTTATGACCACTTCTCTCGCCAGTTCAAGCCTTCTCATCTCCTTCATGGATCTACGGATTCTTTCTCTATCGCTGTTGGTCTGCCACAACCGCAGCGAGTGACCGGCGTAAAATCGAGAGGAAGAGTGAGGAAACGACCGACCATTGCTTTGTTAGCTCGCAACTCAAACCTTCCCATAGCGCTCGTCAGTTGCTTCTGTCTCCGATTGTCGCCGTAGCTACACCTTTATTTTAGCCGCGAGCTTTGCTCGGATTTCCGGTAAAGATATGCTCGCCCTCACGCAGGCGACTCGCTGGTCGACCTGTTGATGAGTTTAGCCAGCTTGTGGTTGGAAAAGCTCTCTGGAATAGTTCTTGTTTGTCACGAAGTCTCTCGAGCTGGTCAACAACAACAACAAGAGCGAAAAGGGCCGTTGCTTTGAGGTTCTGAACTCGACAGCTTTTTGTGGATTTTGTCGCAGTGGCTGAAGCGAGATTGAGGTGGTTGGAAATTTTGCACCGCCTAAAGGCTCAATTGAATCCGCTCGCGAGATTGATGGAGCGAGATGCGGACGAAATAAGATGAATGGCAGGTTTAGCAGGGCTTACCATTTTCGTTGCCTTTTGAAATCAATCTAACCAAGCAGTGAGTTCAAATCATCCAATCGTGTCAGCACAACCGGTGGACTGATGCTCACCGGAAAATCAACTTAACGGCGAGATAACTGCAATCGGTTGAATGTTTTCTAAACTACTAGACAATCCAAATGGACGCTTGATAAAAGCAAGCGTGAAAACAATAATTCATCCGCCTTTCAGCCCCAAGCCAACGGATGGAGTATCAACAACAACAACAACAAAGTCTGCCATAATCTCACGCTTTTTCCTCGGATTAATCGAGATCAGAAAGGGGTTGTGAGAGATAGCATCTAAACGAGCACTGAGGAGTGAACTCTACGCCCTTTGGACCGAGTAAATGTTCGCTTTCGCTTCAGGTGAAGAATTCGTTTAGTTTTGCATAGATCAATCCAGAGTTTTCGCGCTCAACCTGAATCTGGTTTTCCCCTGTCGGCGGGCGCTCGTCAATTGGTCAAACTAAACGCACTTTACCAGGTCTCTCCGACTTCATGGTGCAGCCAATCTGAGCTTAACCGCGGCCAACCGGCCAGACGGTGATGGTTGGCTAAATATGACCAACTGGATTCACATCCTGGCTCGGCAAAGCTGCTCGAAGGTCAGGCTCGCTGTCTTCTTCAGGCGAGCAGAGTGGAGCAGGAGGCAGCCAGTTTGCGGGCCAATTTTCCAGAGGCAATTTGGTGGATGGACTCTGAGAGATGCTCATCGCTCATTTGTTAGTAAGCGAGCACGATAATTTAGATTTCAAGCTTTTCGGCTCGCTCGCTTACCAACTGGCTCGAGGCAAGAGCCTTTTTGGCTTCAAGCGAAGAAGGCGAGAAGCGTGAAGACGGGCTCAACACAACAGGAACCCACGACTGTCCAGTTGTCGTTCAAGTCGTGGGTCGCAGTCCACCTGTTGTGGCTAGCAAGTGGAGCGTTCGCGACGAGTTCGCTTCGAGGGGTTCACGTTGCAGTCCGCTTGTTGGCCGATTTGGCCACAACCTGCGCACTTAGCGGCGCGACGGAACAGTGACCAATTAGATTGTATATCAATTACGATCCGAGATCTTTACTCGCTCGTCAACAGTTGATGGCCAGGATGCGCTGAGAGAGGATTTGCGCTGTTGAGTAAATATTCCATCGACCATTCGAAGAATTGAGCACACCTTTAATCTTGGCTCACTACTGCACTAGCCAAATGTGGCTCTTAATTTTAGGTTACTTGATTATAGAACTTGGCAAACAAAGCAGATTGGCCGCAATACGCTAGCTGAGGGTTAGCAGAAATAACGAGCCGATGGAATAGCGGCTAATGAATTACCTAAGACTCAATTCGGCTCTATGACGGGCCTCCTTGTTGTTGTTGTTGTTGTTGTGCGTGAGCTCATTGTTTCTGCTACCTTCAAACTCCGACGATTGAATCCAGACACCGATGCTAACTGGATCTAATCGTCACTAGATATCCAAGGAAAGTCCTGCCAACTAGCTCGCTGATTAGATCTTGCGAGCTCGTTTCTCGCTTCCTCTCGTTTGCATCAGGAAAGTTTGGAATTAGAAGCAATCGTCGTGGGCACCAGAATTCTCGAAAGACTCGCAAGAGCGGACTGAAGAGCTTACCTGTGCACACCTGGCGAACTCAGATGGAATATAAGTAAATTTTTGGAATTTGCAAGCAACCAAATTCCAACTTATTGTGCAACCGGCTGAAGGATTGAAAAAGTGGGAGAGAGAGAGAGAGAGAGAGAGAGTTAGTTTGTTATCTAGTCTCTTTGGTTTGACTTGTAAGTGAAAAATTCCACCTAATTCAAATGGCTCACATTGCAGCGAGTGATTTCAAGATCTCCAAAGTCTTGCATGAATCCATTGCAATAGGAACCTGCCCCAAACCAAACCGAAATCTCCAACACGCTCGGCTGGCATGCCGCAACGTTTGAAGGCAACGCGACCAAGCAATGAAATGGAAGTGAAGCAGGATGATGAAGAAATTGGCCTAGTTTCCCACTTCCTACCCCCCACCGATTCCCCCGGTGGAACACCTCTTTTCGGTTCGAGTCTATTTAAACTAAGCGAGTCTCATGCAGACTCGACTTGAGCAGCTAACTAACTAACTAACTTGATGGCTGCGCTTGATGCAACGATGCCGGCTCACTGGCCGGCTCGCTGGCCAAAACTTAGGCGCATGAGAGCAACAACAAGTCGCCTATTAATTCAGCTTTCCTCTCGCCCTCCTAGCTTGGCCTCCATCCGCTAGGAGTCTGCTCGTTTGAGGCTTGGGCGGATCGAGGACTCGACGAAGCGCCGCTCCGTCTGTATATATATATATGTGTGTGTGTGTAAGAGAGACAGAGACAAGGGGAGAGGCTGAGGTATCGCTTAGCATTCAAATGAATTCGCACCGGCTTGCCAGAACCATTCAAATGGGCTCAACATTAGCCTTGCGCCTGTTGTTGCTGTCGGGCTGGTAAACGAAGCGTCCAAAGCGAATCTGGCAAATTGTCGATGCTTCGAAAGTCTTCCCTCTCAAATGGAGCTGTTGTCGTAGTCTTTATCGTTTTCGCTGTCGTGCTTGCCATGGCTGTCGCAGGAACCCGTTAAAGCTTTAAAGTTAGCTATGAAATTCTAGCCAACGTCAACAGGACTGGCGAGCATGAGGCTGAAAACTTCGTGCGTTCCAAAAGGAAATCTGCGGCTTCGTCGCTCCTGATGGGACGCGCCCACCAGCAAGCGCATGCATGTAACCCATTCGGATGGATTTGCGATCCTCGTTACAGCCGGGCATCTTGTGTGTGTGTGTGTGTGTATTAGAGGAGGAGAGAGAGGTAACATAATGGAGCTCGTTTTTGGTCGGCGACCCCGAAAGCGAGTAAGCTTCGAGGGGCTAGGCAAGATAAATATGACACGGCAAAATCGATGGAGGCGGCGCAATAAACATAAAATTATCTCGGGGCCACTGATTTAGTCTAGCGCGTTTTGTGAGAACACAATAACAAAAATTTGCCCCCTCGAACCAACTGGTTGCGTGCCGAAGGCCAATTGAGCGTCAAAATTCGAGGATCTGGCCGTCTGATGTGTGGAGTGTCGTGCCAGTTTTAGACGTGGCTCGCGGGATCATCCTCCTGTTGCCATTTGGATGGAACAAAACTTGTCCCGTTCAGTCTGAAACAGTCACCTGCTTGAGGGCATCACATTGAAATGCCGGCAGACTCTAAATCCGCTCGCCCGGGATCGGCCAAGCTCAAAGCTCTTCGTGGAGGAGAAGAGTCTTGGTGCCATATAGCAACCTAAGCGGCACTCTGCTCTCAAGAGATTAAGTAAATATGAGCCGAGCAACAGCGTGGGCGCCCCACTTATAATCCTGCCATGTTGAATGCCGGCTAGCTGGCATTAAAGGTTGCGCTGCTGTGAGAGCGGCCAATCGGGCTCTCATCCGTTTGGTTTGGAGGCCAATTCTGGCTGCATTGTGGTTTGAGCCTTAAACTCAACAGGTGCGACTCAAAGGTCGTCCATGCGCTCACCTCTGAAGCGCTCACTAGTGCTCGGCGGGTGCCGTTGACATTAGCGTCTTCAACTCCCGCAAACTGTTCAACTTCGGTGGGACCGTTGCACGCAAGCAGGTGGCAAATCAATTAGCGCGCAGATCTGGCAACTAGTCGGGCTTAGTCAAATTTTGGCCAGGCAAAGTGGCGTTTCCATTTGAATGGGAGAGGTGGCGAGAGAGCCGACAGGCGGTTGGCCTGGCGAGATCCTTTCAGTAGGAGCGGCTGTGGGGAGAAAGCGGATTTCAACGCCAAACGACAGGCAAAGCTTCTGCCACGAAGGCTTCCACGCAGCCTCTCAGTGTGAGACAGTCTATCTCACACTGCAGACGTTGCCATCTAGGAAGACAGCCTCAAAAGCTTGACGAGCATCTTGCGGATGAGATTATAAAATCTCGCCATTTGCTTGAATAAATTCAACGCACAAGTCATTCAGATTCTCCCCACCAAGCCAGCCGAGCTTGGCGGCTGTGTATTTATTCTGGTTTGGAAGGCACGACTAGCGAGTGTCTGGTTTTATTGTGAGCAAAGCGGAGGCAAAGTCAACTCCAGCTGCAACTGTTCAGTAAAATTGTTGTGACTGGAGAGCCCAACTTTATTATTTTCCTTTCGCGGGCCGCCGCACCAACTGGTTGATTTGCGCAGCCTTAGGTGGCGGGGCGGCAAGCTGGCGAGCTAGCTGGCCAGGTTAGGTCAGCTATCCGGCCCGGCTGCCTAGCTTGCAGGCTGTGCGGTCCGAGTGTGAGTCTGTGCAGGCTGCGCGTTGGACGCACAAACGGCGCGACGCCAGCGGGAACCTGTTGGCTGTGTGGATGCGCTCAAGGGAGAATGTGTGTCAGACGACACGCCCGATAGAAGAAGCCCAGTGGTGGCGCCTGGACAAAGGGCGCATGCGTGCCAGCGAATTGCAGAAAATACCTACTCGCCGTGGGCAAAGTCTGCGCAATATCATTATTCATGTGCAAAGTCGACTAACACAACTGCACCTGCAGTCCAACTACCTGCAGCTTGCCGCCCAAGAGCTGCAAGGCGCCAAACGGCAGAGAGTCGTCCAATGAATGGACGCTAAAAGCTGTGAGAGAGACAGAGAGGAGCTCTCGTTGTCAGCGATAGGTGGAGGCCGTTGTTCCAAGTTGAGAGCGAAACAAAACTGCTCGAACCGCGAAGCAGAAGGACAACAAGAGAGGTGATAGAGAAGAAGAGGCAGAGACACAAACAGGCGGGAGGAGAAGGAAGTTGCCGAGAGGGAGGAAGGAGAAGCTTCAACGAGCTACCGTTGCCTTGGCCTAGGATGCCGCTTGGCTTGTCATTCGTCGGCCATCATCACACTGAGGGTGGACGATTATTTATTGATGAAAGAGAGAGGCTAGTTGGGGCAAGCGGTGCGAGACGCAATCGGCCAGTTCAGGGTGCAAGATTAACAGGAAATAGTTGGGCACAAGAGCGGCGCCTCGAGAATTGGAACTGGAGTGGCGAGAGAGAGGCGAACTGGAGTCAGCATGGGCGCCGGCGGATCCACGGCGGCCAGTTGTTCCTCCCTGGACATTGGGCACAGGGAGAAGGGTGTGCAACAGTTGCATGAGCAACAAATACACAAGCTCAGAAAACAACAGGCCAGAGCGCCCGGAATTACGCATCCACCGAGTTCAGCCAAATTGAGACAGTCAAATTCCTACTTCGACCTCACAAACAACCACTCGCTGCATCCGAACGAGCAGCCGTTGTCCATTGTAAACAATGGAGGCTCAAGATGGTTCGATGCAAACCAATCCGAAGCCTACAGCATAAGCAATTCGAGCTTTGGCATTGCGCGGCCAATAATTGTTCTACCTAGCAAACAAATATCGCCAGCCATCCACCAGCTTGGTGTAGCCAAGAAAGGAGATGCTAAGGGAGTTGCGAGACGCATCCAGCAACAGCAACAGTTGCGCCAAACCAACGAGCTTAGAAAGTTTAGCGACAGTTTGCCTTCGTTAAACATCATCGATCAAGTTGGGCAAAGTTCGCATGTATCGCCATCTTATCGACGCCAACAACAACAACAACCACAACGCCAAAATCACTGTGCCCAGAGCAAAATTAGTGCCAAACGAACGGCGAGAGAGACCACAAGTTGTAAGCCGAATGTTCATCTAGTCAGAGGCGACCAACTCGGTCAAATTGCAACGCGAGTCAGCGAAAGCAATCGCGTAGCATCGGGCCAAATGATAAAAAGGGCCATTTCATTGTCGTCATTACACAATTCGCAAAATCAGCACCATCATCACAGTCAACACAAGCAGCAACAGCAGCGTCAACAGCAACAACAAAGAGGTAAACAACGCCTAGTTGACAAGTCTGATGCTCCAACTAAGTATTGTCAGCACAATAGTTCACCCCTGAGGGCAAAATTAGACGAAAACCACACAGATCCGCAAGTCTGCGATCTCAAGCAACAATGCAGCAAGCGGGTTGCTGAGGTGAATAAACCCGACAAACAGCAGCAGCAGGTCCCTCTAGCCAAAAAAATGCTCAAGTTTAAGCAAGCAGCTAGCGGAAATGGAAGCTCGCAGAATCGATACAAATCTAAGCAGCATGCGCAGCAGCATCAGCAAGGTTGCCCAGTGTTGCCTCCTTTGCCAAGATCGCAGTCCTTGCACGAGCTCATACAGTTGCGCGCCACAGAGAATGGTCAGAGGATGCGCAACATGGGAACACTCAGGGGCCCCTTAGCTAATGGCGAGACAGGCGCCAAGGTTAACTTGGTAGTTGAATTGCTCGAGAATAGGCGTCAGCAGCGCCTGCTTGACACCGAACAAGAGTCCAATCCAATCAAGGACAATGCCTCGTCAAGATCTTCATCGACAGATGACGGAATACATGATATATCCTTGACGACTGAGCAACCGACAATCGATTCTAGGCTTCTTCGTTGCAACGACGAATCAAGATCCCCACCAGCCAACCAGCAATGTGATCAAAAAGGTAGGATAGGACTGTTCAAGAAAAATTATCCCCATAACCAAAAAAGATACAGCGAAAATATAAGAGTAAGCGGAGCGGATTGTCAGAATGGAAGTTTCAAGAGCCGCAAAACAGAGGCTTTGTCTGAGAAGAAAAATGCTGAAACAAGGGGCCAATCATCGACTCTAAAACGATCACAATCCCATTCAGCATTGCAAACCAGTTTGTATGATTTGGTTGATGCCGAACAAGGTGACGAAGAAAGTGAAGATCTCAACGAGCTAACCAAGTTCCTCTACAAATTTAAGCAGCGTCAAGAGAGTAAAGCAGCAGTTTCAACAACTAGCACTAACGAAATCGATCGAGTGCAAGACGATGGAGCAAGAAAGACGCAAGAGACTGAGAACTTCCAGCAATCACCTAATTCAACTACCTCATCTTCGGGTTTTGCATCAACTTGCACTTCGAATTCAATTTCGTCGTCCGCTTCCGTGGAAATTGATCGCAATATTGAGTCCCAGCGCGCTGTGGGCAAAGGTTTGATGCGAAAAACAGGCCGCAAAAAGTATCCAGCTCCGCCAAGACCAGACGATAATGTGAGCGACTTGAAGTCACAAGCCATAGATCAAAATCTGGCTGGCAGAGGCCGAACTGATGGTCAGGAAAGGATTTCTTCCTCCTTATTGTCGATCGTCGATGAACAGAATCCGACCACACAGAGTCACGCGAGACAAGCCCATAATTTCACATCGATCGGGTTAAAAAACAAGAATGAATCGCGAATAACTAGCCAACACGCAAATAATGGGCCAAAAGGTGAGGAGAAACACGTTAATTGTTCGGCACACCAGCAACTGGAACAACTCAAGAGATACACACAGCTAAGACAAATGTCCCGATCAGAGCTGGCACTCAATCACTTAACGTCCCCAGCGTCAGGCACTGGGCCTAGCCAGTTATCAGCCATAAGGGAGGGGGATCGAGCGAGCAAACCTTACAGGAGCAGGCTAATCAATCTAATTAGACGTATTAGCGATAAGTCGGAGCCCGCGCACAATGGCACTAGTTTGAGCGGGCGACAGGACCCTCAAGCTGGGCGGTTGGACGCCTGCTCCGCTGGTGGCCATCAAGCTAAGAGGCCAACAAGTCAGCATCGTGAGGAGGCTGATGGAAAACAGGTGAAGGCAATCAATCAAGATAAAGCGGTGGCCTCTTATTCAAATCAGTCCGGTCAAGAGAACTTAGAGCAAGCTAGCTCAATGTCCAAGGAGACTTCCAGGCTCGAGCGTGTGGGTTGTTTAAGCGAAAGTCTTTGTGATCTGAATTTTGATTGCGACTTTGAGTTGATCAAAAATTGCGGAGCCAACACAGATGAAGTAGATGTAACGGCAACTACCGCATCAGGGAATGTTAGAAAGGGAACGTTTGCAAGACAAGAGCGCTTGCAAGCCGTACATTCACATGAACAAGCTGCACCCTTTTCACTGGATAAGCGCAACTGCATAACCGAGAGCGGAACTAAAAATGAGCTCCAACAAGCCAACTACATGAGAGGGGCGCCAGTGATGGGCAAACAGCACCGCAGCGATTTATCAAAGGGTGAAAGCAACTGGCGCTTGATTCCAAGCTCGCTCTCGATCGCAAAATCAGTGGAGGCTGTTGATCAGCAGACTGGACTGCAGCGATATCAGAGCCAAGAGCAGACATGCCAATCGATGAACGATGTTAAGAGGGCTGATTGTTATGGGCGCAAACTACATGCAACTACCTCTGATAAATTAGTCGGTCAGGCAAAGTCAAAATGGTCGTCTGGCGGTTGGCTAATGAACAACAACGGTGGCTCGAGAGACAAGAAGCTCCACAAGGAGCAACAGCAAGCCCCTCGATCGGGCAAGAGCTGCCTGTCTAAACTGATCTCGAGCAGTAGGATACCACTATCGATGGTTCAGGCAAGCAAACCTGTTGCAAACAACGCAACTGCACAAACCGCGGCGTCAGCACCAAACAAGGAAGAGTTCTCTGTGGGAAGCACGAACTTTTCCAAGGTAAACAACGAAGCTAATCAATTGCTGGACGATCTTGACCAGAGTCTAGATTTGGTCAGTGCCCATTGTAGTCCTTCGACTCGTAAGCCAACGATGTCTTGGTGGGAGATGAACGACGACCTTGACTCGCAGAGAACTCGCTACATCAGATCATCTCACTCCTCACTGACATTGAGTGGTAGTTACAAGGACGACGATGATGACTACGCGACAATCAATAGGGTATTGATCAATGCCACCTTCGATGTGGATCTAACTCAGGGAACAGATCTCGCTGGTAAGGATGCACCAACGGATAGAGTAGACAGTGTGCAACTTTCAGTTTCTCATCCCATCACTCCAGCCCTATCCAATTCCAGTAGTTCCAAGTCACAAACTGTGCCTGACATTGTTGGGTTGGACAAGCCAGATCCACTGATAGATCATCCGGGATCGAAACTGGCAGAGAGCGAGGAATGGGGCAAGGTATACGAGAGGGAGCAAGCATCATTGATTCGAGATGATAATGATGACTTCCAAGTTGGGGGCGGAGGTGTGCAAACGAAGAAACTAGATCATCACGCAGAAATGAAAGACAATTCGAATTTGCGCACTGGCCCTATCCAGCCTGGAGAACCATGTTGCAGATCTAGTTGCTGTAGTTCCAGCAGCTATGATTCGGTAGACAAACGAGTAGATCTGAGAAATCTGAATTTGTCGAACGTTGCTGACGACCCATTATGTGAGAATAGGAAGCGAGATATAACTAAGATTAATGGGCATCGGACGTCAGAGGATGCTCGTACCTGTAGTGAGGACGGAATTCTAAAAAATTGCGATCTTAAGGGCCAAATAAGTTGTATAAGTAATCAGGATTGTGAGCTAACCAATAGAACGAACGCTTCCACCAAACCGACAAGTAAATTTGTCAACTTGAAAGGCGACTGCTCAAGGTGTATCAACGATAAACAAGCTAGAAAGGTTAACCTGCCTATCGAATCAACCGAAAACAAAAAGGAGACTGGAAATCATTATCGTCCAAGTTGCAAAGCTGTCACTACAGCCCAGTCCAAGTGCAAATTACAACGTGTAGCAAACGACCATCGAGACGATCTCCGGAAGTTCAAGGCACAGGACTGTGGCCACTCAAACTTATGCACTCAGGCACAGGGTTTGGGCTGTTGTTTTCAAAAGGGCGGCAATATCAGAATCAGTGCACAAGACTTATCCAGACTGTCTGAAAAGACACTGCTAACGAGTGACGAGCGACAGGTGTGTGTTCACGATCTTGGACACCAGATTCAGGGTCGCCAGTTGACCGTTGGACTAGGTCAGTCAAGCGAAGATTGTTGCTTCTTGCGTGAAGATCGAGTTGAAAGAAGTCTAGGAGCTGCTCATGGACAGCCTAAATGTGGCTCTGAGCTCTTGCTACGACCGCTCAATGACAATAGTTGCAACAAAGGGTGTCAGATGAAAGACAATCTCGACGAAATGAGGACTTGCGGTTCTGGCCCAAACGAGTCTAGAGTCCCAGCGCTCAGTTCGGGCAAGAAATGCAAAGGTGTTGTGTCAGGGAATTTGCATGCTAATGGGACTGGTTGCAAGCAAGAGAATAACAAATTAATCATTGAGAACGGTTCCTGTCATTGTATATTGGCTGCTAGCGGGTCCATGACTGAGACAATGACAGATAGCACAACCAAGATGGAGAGCATAGTTTCACCTCTCCCATCAAGGCCCATTTATCCTCCAACCTTCGCAAATTCCAAGGCTGCTCATGTGACGTCAGGCGTTCACTGTCCTATCTCAGAAACCGAAGGATGTAACGGCCATGGGCTGGGAAAATCTGTACCACTAACAGCTGGAGATAACTTAGTAAAGGCGGACAACTTTTGCGCTTCGAAACAACATCTGAGGAAACCGGACGGAAAGTTTAAGCCACTCGAGACAAGTAGCGATTCCAACGGGAGTAACTGTGCAGTTCTCGTAACAACTGGAGCAAACTCCATCCCTGAGTTATCTCCGCTGCGTGAAGCGGCATTTTGTCATCATTTATCATCGAGATTGACAGGCCAAGATGAAGAGAACGAATCTCAAGGGCTCGAGAGAACAAAAAATATTTCTTATAATGTGAGACACGAGGGTGAGGCTTTGAATGAGAAACTTTCGTCATCGGAAGTGAGCTCGAGTTGCGCCCGCTGCTGGGAATCAAATTCTGGCAGCCAATTCGAGAAGTTGCTACAGCGGCACCTTAGATCGATGGAAAATGACTGTCACGCCAATGGAGCTGATCGGAGAATAGATGAGGCAGCAGCAGGTAGAATTGGCGCTCAGATTAACAGCCCAACCAATTTATCTGCGAGAGGCCAAGGCGACCGGCTATTGGGTTGCGCAGCGCGATTCGATTGTCCCAAATCTGAGGTGCAAGGAGGTCTGATGCAACGTTCGAAGAGTGACCTCCGAAAATTACCAAATAATGTAAGAAAGTTTGACATTACCAATGAGTGTACTTCCAAACAAGAGATCCTGCTGCAAAGACTGCGAAGTTCCTTCTCAAAGCAGCCGCAAACCGGAGCACTTAATTCGTCTCGACTTATCTGTGGACAAAACCCTCGAGTGAACTATAACAAAAGCCAACAATTTGTATCACCTTTCATCGAGTTGTCGCCAGACTATGACACAACGGCGACAGGTGGTCGATTTGACCAAATGGACTTTGCTGATAATTTCATTCTGAGGAGAAAGACTCCAACAGCCGGATTAAAGTCTCAATACTAGTGCGATGTCGAGCCGCATTCCTGAGCAGCACTAAGCCTCTACTGAATAGCGTCTCCACTGTTTGTTATCTATATATCTCTGGGTTGAACCATGAATTTTTCAAGAGACCCGTTTGGAGCCACATGATTTGGCATAAAAAATACCGGATATTGGCTGTTCTTGGCCTCGGTCGATCTGTAATCCGTCAAAATTTCTGAATGCAGTACAAAAAATGTTTCGCCCAACGTGGGGCTCGAACCCACGACCCTGAGATTAAGAGTCTCATGCTCTACCGACTGAGCTAGCCGGGCACACATAACACTATGCATAAAACTTTAGCACAATATAATGCTGTACTGCATTATGCAGCATCATCGGTCTTACATGTATACTCACCAAACACCGGAGTTCTGGCATCCGTATTGACCCAGCCTTCTGAGCGATCGGAACCTCATCCAAGTCGACCTCTCACAATCCCAAATTTATCTAGGCCAAACCCTCTCACAATTACTATCAGGCCATTTAGTATGTCAAGTTTATCGCTAGTCAACTTTTAGATCACTCTTGTCGGTTCAACTTTCGCCGTCCAATATATTAGTGGGGGTGGGTGAGCTTGAGCATGCTGAACATAGGAGTCTAGAGTACAAATTTGGTATAAGCTCAAGTTGTGCACTCACTATGGGCAGCAGTATTTCAATCTAGGTGTCACCAGTTGACTACTACCTACCCTGATCCGTCAATTGTCTATTTGACAAATGAATAGAGGAATACTTGCAAGTCTCAGGACCAGAACATGATGATGCAACCCACGAACGATTCCCGGCTAAATCCTCAATAATAAGCGAAAACTATTCCCCCAGTTTCGCAAGAATACTCGAGATTGCCCCATCTCTTGGTTTCTAGAGGAGATGATTCATGGAAATTAAGGGCGAATTTCAATGTCTATTAGATAAAACAATGGCAGCTGCTTCATCTCAAGAATTCGAATCTGCTTCCATTGTTGTAGATGATAACCTAAACAATAGCATAGTTAGGATAGAGAACGTATTTGAAGACGATCCGGAGTTCACAGCCATAGTACGCGAAGCAGAGGCTGCTATCGAAGAGGGTGTATACCCAGTTAGAATCACACAAGGTTCGAGCGGTAGCTATTTCGTATTCGATTCAACTGGTGAAAAGAGAATTGGCGTATTCAAACCTAAGGACGAAGAACCATATGGAAGGTTGAATCCAAAATGGACGAAGTGGATGCACAAATTGTGCTGCCCTTGTTGTTTTGGCCGTTCATGCCTTGTTCCAAATCAGGGGTACTTGTCAGAGTCCAGTGCTTATGCCGTAGATAAGAAACTGAACTTGGGCATTGTTCCCAAAACTAGAGTTGTCAAGTTGTTTAGCAAAACATTCAACTATTCTGCGATCGATAGAGCAAAATCAAGAACCAAGCGTAATGTAAATGAACGTTTCCCTAAGGTAGGCAAGCATTTCAATCGAATAGGTCTTCCTCCGAAAGTTGGTTCGTTCCAATTATACGTTGAGGATTATGAAGACGCGTCTGTTTGGCTAAGACGCTTTGAAGAATTCCCTCCTGAAGCTGACGTAAAGCGAGATTTCCAGTATCAATTCGAGCGCCTTGTGATATTAGACTATATCATCAGAAATACGGATCGCGGGAATGATAATTGGTTGATCTACTATGGATCGGACGAAAAGAATCAAACTGCATTTGGTAAGCAAGCATTTACCACGAGCGGAGCAAATGGTTTAGCAAACAACTTGCCAGGTACAAAAATTTCTGAAAGTGGCGATCTCACTGGGCCATTCAATATCGAATCAAGCGTTACCAATCAACTCTCACTGATAGACACCTCCAACCCAGATACAAGTCAAGTTAAGTCAGTTAATGACATATCCGAGGGAGGCGAAAAAGTTGGGCTTGATTCGACGAACGATGGCGCTCTAGGGTCAAAAAAAGTTGATGATTCCAGCACAAACTCGCCGAACAAGCCGGTGATCAAGATAGCTGCGATAGATAATGGTTTAGCTTTCCCATTTAAGCATCCCGATGAGTGGCGTGCCTATCCATACTACTGGGCTTGGTTACCATACGCCAAGATTCCTTTCTCGCAAGAGACCCAGAAACATTTCTACGCTCAGCTAGCAGATATGAATTTCGTTCATGAGCTTTGCGATGATCTGTACCAAATTTTTAGCAAGGACAAAGGTTTTGATAGAAATATGTTCGAGAGGCAGATGTCTGTCTTACGTGGCCAGGTGTTAAATCTGACTCAAGCCTTAAAAGAAGGTAAGACGCCCTTCCAACTGGTGCAGATGCCACCAATACTCGTCGAGCGCGGGCCCTCCAGCAATCGTGGGCGTCTGAGGTCAATGACGGATACATTCACTCAAAGTTTTCAAAAGTCTGCACCATTCTTTACGTGGTGTTGATAAGACCTTGCAGTTGTCGGAACATGATCCGATCGTCGTTCATGTTTATTTCCAGCAGCCAGAGCATTAAATCTGAGATGCGTCTCTCCCCACATGAACAGATATGCTCGTGAGAGTGGTGCAATTAAAATTATATACCTGTTTTCTTAAATTTGAATGTTCCCCAATACATTCCGCAATTTGTGTTGATTCGGCTTTGCTCTTGAGTGGTTCCAGCCAAGATCGCCTCTAACAGCTCGAAATATTACAATCTCGCGATAACCAATCCTTGAATAAGCCAGAAGAAACAAATTTAGACGAGAACAACAAAGATATTGTGTGTGGTGTCCATTATTCTAATCCCCTCGACTCCTTTCATTATCTCTCCATCAGCTCACAGACCATCCACTCGTCTCCATTTCAGTGGCCGAAGTGATGAACATTGGTCGTTTTGCACGACAATACTCGTCATATGCGAGACTTCCCCGGTTCAATCTGGCTGATCATTTCCGGCGAGCGGCACGTTCAAATAATTACCGTAACGCCTCGGTACCAGAACGAGATACTTCCCTCGCTTGTATTTCTCACTGCTTCGGAGGTAAACGATTAGATCGTTGAGAATTTCAGCGACAAGATTTGCGTTGAATTCTCCGGTCTCATGGGGAGGCAAGGTTTCATCATTGATGAGATCCACGTTCCTACCGCCATTGAAACCCGCCTCGTCCTGAATCGATCTCTTCTCACCGCAACCACCAAACGTGTTGCACAGCGATCTCCTCAAGCGATTTCGTTTCTGGCCAGCGACGGAAACAAACGTGTTAGTCCACCCAGGGCGCCCACAATTTTGCGTTTTCCAGTTCAAATTCTGATACTTACATCGACCACATTTAGATTCGAGGCTTCACAGAAGGCGCCTATGATGATCGCCATCGCAAAAACCGCTAGTACAACTAGATTCGTCTTCATTGTTTGGCCGTTGAGTCTCCTCTCCTTATTATTATTGCTTCAACACTCACTAGCTTAAGCTCAACTTTGAGCTAGAGACATGTCAGGCAGTTTGAGTTTGTGCTCCTTTACTCAAATCCAACCTACCAACCCACTTTTTCGCCAACAACTTGAGCAATGGTCATCTTGAAGAACCTCCGAATTGCTGAAGCTCGAATCTGTGAGATTCGGAGGACTTGAGGCCTCAGCTTACAGTATGATGCTTTCGGGGGTGTTGGGCGAGCTTTCTTTAAATTAGGCCTATTCTCATTAATAAACGAAAACGGGCACGTGGAAAACTCTTTAGCAGTCCTTCTAATTTGCATGAACAAACGGATCGTCATCCGGCCAAATGCCAACTGCAAATTTCGCCTAAAACTCTCTTATTCAAGCCGTCATCTAATTCAACTGAGCACTTTTGAGAGCTTGCGCAGGAACAGATTTGCCGTTAGCTGGACAATCGCTAAAAAGCCGAGTCCATTTCCTAGGAGCAGCTCAACTCTGTCGAGGAAATTTGCCTGCCCACTGTCGTCATCAGACTCCATGTCCATCATTATACTTCCGTCTGACGCAATCTCTCCAACGCCCACTCGTCTGCCGGAAACACTGGCCCTCTTATAATAAGCCAAGTCAATGTAAGCAAGACCCAGAAAGACTGGAACCATCATGTAGTTTGCTATTCGGTTGCAGTCCATTTTGGTGAGTGCAAGTGAGGCAAACATTATCAGAATCAATGATAGCACCAATGTCAACTCCAGCGTTGTGATATAGACGTGTCGGTTCGAGTTGTAATCTGATAAGCTGAGTTAGAATTATTTGATTCTTCCATTTAAATACGAGAAAGCTTCGTCACTTACACTTCAAAGCGGCGCAAACGGGCGAAATAATTAGGAATAGCTTCAGGTAATTCTCTATCACAAGGACAACTATTGCCATGACTAGTTCCATTTCTCGTTTGGAGGATCTGATGATCGTCCCGGTGGAATCGCCTGAACCGATGCATGGTCAGTCTCTTTGCCATGACAACGCGAGTTGAAGGTGAGCACGAGTCGGCTATTGACTGCGATCGGGCTGATCTGTGGCGCCCAACTCGCTAGTGCCTTGAGTTCACCTGGCTCTCAGACTCAATAGCCAAATTGAGTTCCAGGGCTCCAATTGAGAGCGCTAAAAACAATTCTGTTAAGTACTGTCTAGGAGTCAATGCGCA